>Ga0056123_1000004_pt1 | contig 74280 bp, 59 predicted proteins | sample WorMetHEROISLAND_3_FD_71122 | JGI IMG/M metagenome (GOLD analysis project Ga0056123, IMG submission 71122) | Marine gutless worms symbiont microbial communities from Max Planck institute for Marine Microbiology, Germany - Olavius sp. 3 HERON ISLAND ...
GGAGCCCGATCTGCGGGCCTACTCTTTGGCCAACCCGCCCGCCGAGCAGGGCATCTTGAAGTTCACCATCCGGATTGCCTCACCACCGCCCAATATGCCCGATGCCCGGCCGGGCATCGGCTCCTCCTATGTCTACAGCCTCAAACCGGGCGACGCCATTACCTTGAGCGGCCCGTATGGCGATTTTTTTGCCAAGGAGACCGACCGCGAGATGTGTTTTATCGGCGGTGGCGCCGGAATGGCGCCCATGCGCTCACACATTTTACATCAACTGCTCACGATAAATACCAACCGGAGAGTCACTTTTTGGTACGGCGCCCGTTCCAAATCGGAGATGTTTTACGACGAGGAATTTACCGGTCTTGAGGAGAAATTTTCCAACTTCAGCTACCATGTGGCCCTTTCCGATCCCCAGCCCGAAGACCACTGGAACGGAATGACCGGTTTTATCCACCAGGTGGTCCACGACCATTACCTGGCCGGGCACGAAGACCCGACCGAGATCGAATACTACCTGTGCGGCCCGCCCTTGATGATGTCCGCCGTCACCACCGTGTTAGACAGTTTGGGCGTGGAACCGGAGATGATTGATTTTGATGATTTTGGAGGATGACTCACATCGTTTATCATAAAACGGACCTAAACAGCAGATGACGTTGAATGGAAAGTCTGGTATAAACTCCGGGTCTGTCCATTTAGGCGAATGATGATGACAACCATTCAAAAATATATTGCGCTGACCGCCGGTCTGGTAGTGGCGGTGCAGGTCGGGATCATTCTTGTAACCGGTGATGCGGCCTGTCCTACCAAAGCGTGCAAGGTGGTTGAAGAACTGACCAGGCTGTCGCCCCTGGGGATCAACCTGTTGGGGCTTGGCTATTTTTTACTCCTGTTTGGGGTTTTGCATGGGTATGGCCTTGGGAGCTCAAAGGGCCTGGATTGGCCCGGTTTGCTGCTCTTGGCCGGCCTGGCCGCAGAAGCGGTGCTTTTCGGATTTCAATTTTTCGTGGTACGGGCGTTTTGTCTCTACTGTCTTTTGATCTTAGCTGCGATAGTGCTTTTGAATCTGCTGCACGGCAAAAAACAGATGGTGTTCGGGACCATTGTGGCGGGTGCAATTCTAACCGGTTTTTCGTTGCTGAATTTTGAGTCGGTGGCGTCGTCCACCAATTTTACCCTTGAAAAGGGAATATTCGGCAGCCGCACCTGCACCGAGCCTACCAAAGAGCTCTATTTGATATTTTCAGACGACTGCCCCCACTGCCTGGAGGTGATTAAGGCCCTGGAAGCGTGTAACAGCTGTGACCTCCATCTCAACCCCATCAACGAGGCGGCTGATCTTCAGTTTGAGGGGATCGAAATACGGGATCGCTATTCACCGCAAATCAACCGTCAGATTCTTTCCATCATGGGAATCGATAAAATCCCGGTGCTGTTGGTGAAGCACGAGGATGGATTTCAGTTTATCCAGGGTGAACACCGGATCATCGACTATGTTCGTCATGCCTGCTTTCAATCGGAAGAGACCCTTTACCTGAATCGCTCCCGTTTTCCGGAAAAGGATCAGGTTTCGGCCTATTCCGAGGGTGAGGGCGAGTGCTCCGTGACGGTGGATTGCGAGGAGCCGGGGACTTCAACCATTGCAAATTAGCCTTTTAGGATGGGCTTCCGGGCGGCGGTCACCTCATCCAGGCGTCGCACCTTGGTGATGGTGGGCGCCTCGTGCAACTGCTGTGCGTCGCTCTCGGCTTCAGCGACGATGGCTTTCATGGCGTCGATAAAGGCATCCAGATCGGCCTTGCATTCTGTTTCCGTGGGTTCCACCATAATGGCGCCGCTTACCACCAGTGGGAAATAGACTGTGGGTGGATGAAACCCATACTCCATCAGTCGTTTGGCCACATCCAGGGTGGAAATCTTAAATGGAGCCAGGTTTTTGTCGGTGAAGACACACTCATGCATACAGGGTTGATCATAGGGAAGATGATACGTGTCCTTTAACTTCTCTTTGATGTAGTTGGCATTCAGCACCGCCAGTTGAGAGACTTTTTTCAACTCCGGCCCGAGACTGCGGATATAGCTGTAGGCCCGCACCAGGATGCTGAAGTTACCGTAAAAAGCATGCAGCCGTCCTACCGATAACGGATAATCGTCATCAAATTGATATTGCCCGTCTTTTTCAACAATTCGGGGAACCGGCAAAAAAGGCTCCAGCTCCCGGGTGACACAGACCGGCCCCGATCCGGGCCCGCCACCGCCGTGGGGGGTGGAAAAGGTTTTATGTAAATTGAGATGAAGCACATCCACGCCGCTTTCCTTCATGTCCACCACACCCATGATGGCATTCATGTTGGCGCCGTCGCCGTACACCAGCCCGCCTTTGCTGTGTACAATATCGACGACTTCACGAATATTTTTTTCAAAAAGCCCCAAGGTGTTGGGGTTGGTGACCATAATCCCTGCGGTATCTTCGTCCATCAACTCGGCGACACTGGACGGCTCCAGAATGCCATCATCGTTTGATTTCAGGGGTATTGCCATAAAACCGCTCAAGGCGGCGCTGGCCGGATTGGTGCCGTGGGCTGTGTCGGGAATAAGAATTTTGGTCCGCTTTTCACCTTTGGACTTGTGATAAGCGGCAAAGAGTAACATCCCGGTCAGCTCGCCCTGGGAACCGGCCGCCGGTTGCAGGCTGACGGCATCCATCCCGGTAATATGGGCCAAATAACGCTCCAGGTCATAGGCCATTTTTAACGGGCCCTGGGACAACGCTTCGGGCAGCAACGGGTGGGCTTGGGCAAATCCGGGCAAGGATGCCTGGCGTTCATTGGTTTTTGGATTGTATTTCATGGTACATGATCCCAATGGATACATGCCCGAATCGATACTGAAGTTCCAGTGCGAAAGACGGGTGTAGTGGCGCACCACATCCACCTCGGAGAGTTCGGGAAAATCAAGCGCTTTGTCAGCAGCTCCATTGGGCCGCGGCGCTTGGGGAACATCATCGGCCGGCAAGGAAAATCCCGTCCGTCCGGCAGCCCCTTTTTCCCATAATAACGGCTCATTAAAAATCAAACCGCGGGTACCCGTTTTGGGGGTTCCATTTCTGACGGTCATGAGGTCACCTCCTTTGCCAGCACATCCAGTTGGGTTTTAGTGGCCGTTTCGGTGGCGCACATCAGATAACAGCCGGAAAGTTCAGGATAGTAAGATGCCAAAGGCAGCCCGGCAATGATCTTTTGTTCCACTAATTCAGCATACCGTTTTTCAAAACCATCGGGCATCTTTACCACAAACTCGTTGAAGGTATCGGCGCTAAAAGGCAGGGTTACCCCCTTTTCCACCAGGCTGTTTTTAAGATATTGGGCCTTGTTGTAATTTTGTTGGGCCAGTTGCCGCACCCCCCCCGCACCCAAGGTAGCCATGTAGATTGCCGTGGTGGTGGCGCACAACCCCTGGTTGGAGCAGATGTTGGAGGTCGCTTTTTCACGGCGAATATGCTGCTCGCGCGTGGATAGGGTTAATACAAAGCCGCGTTTACCGTCCACATCCGTGGTCTGGCCGATGAGTCGACCCGGCATGTTGCGAAGATAGGGCTTTTTAGCGGCAAACATGCCCACCCCCGGACCGCCATAGGATTGCGGCAGGCCAAAGCTCTGGCCTTCGCCGCAGGCAATATCGGCGCCTTGTTCACCGGGATTTTTTAACAGCCCATAGGCCAATGGCTCCGTAAATCCGACAACAAAAAGTGTTTTCGGGGTTTGGTGGACGGTCTCGGCCAGATTTTCCAGCGGCTCAATGCAGCCGAAAAAGCTGGGCGATTGCACCGCCACCCCGGCCAGATCGTCCCGGGCGGAAACCTGGCGTAAATCGGTTAGGCCGTTTTGGTCAAAGGGGATTTCAACCACCTCGTAGCCGGTGGGACGAAAATAGGTGGCGATCACCTGGCGGTAAGCGGGATGGACCGCCCTGGAAACGGCCACCTTTTTTTTGCGCGATACGCGGATCGCCATCAGCAGCGCTTCGGCCAAAGCCGAAGCGCCATCGTACATGGAGGCATTGGCGACGTCCATCCCTAACAAAGTAGCCACCATGGTCTGGTATTCGTAAATTGCCTGCAGGGTGCCTTGGCTCACTTCGGGCTGGTACGGGGTATACGCGGTGACAAACTCGCCCCGTCCAGCCAGGTAAGGCACCACGGACGGAATGTAGTGCGTGTAGCTGCCGGCGCCCACATAGACCTGATAATCCGGCGCTACGGCCACCGAGGCAGCCAGTTCGTCCATGTGTGCGTTGAGCTCCCACTCGGTCATGGGATCCGGCAGGTTGAGTTCTTTTAGCGTGCAGCAGGCATCGGGGATCGGGTTAAACAGCGCCTGCAAATGGTCAATCCCCACTGTCTGCAACATTTCCTGAATCTCGGCATCCGTATGGGGCAGGTAACGCATGATTTGGGATCCTTTCGCTGTTGATTCAATAGATTTATACGGGGACCCTTTGGCCCTCATTTGGAACAAAGCCGGCGGGTCTGGAGGGGCCGCACGCAGATCAGGCGCTTTTTAGCATCTCCATGTACGCTGCGCTATCCATCAGCGCATCCAGCTCGGCCGGGTCTTCCGGCGTAACCTCAAGGATCCATCCCTTGCCGAAAGGGTCACTGTTGATCAGTTCCGGAGCATCTTCCAATTCTTCATTGACCGCCGTTACTTCGCCGCCGATAGGAATAAAAAGCTCGGAAACGGCTTTGACCGACTCCAAAGAGCCGATCTCATCGCCCTTGGCAAAGCTGTCGCCTACCTCGGGCGTCTCCACAAAAACGATGTCGCCCAGCTGATCCTGGGCATAATCGGTGATGCCCACACGGACAGCGCCATCTTCCTTGGCGGCCCACTCATGATCCTCGGCGTAACGATAGTTTCCCGGAAATTGGAGTTCACTCAGTTCTTTCATCGTCCCTCCTTAATATATACGTTAATTTGTTGTGGTTACGAAAATATCGGGTGGATATTCATACAACCTAAGCCAGCATGGCTTTGATCGGCTTTCTGGCCGTCCGATCCGGACGGATGTCATCGGTAATGGTCACCTCGATTTTCCGCCGTTGATCTTTCAGCACCACGAGATCATCCGGATGTAACGTTTTTTGGACCTTCACAAATCCGCAGCAAAGACCCCTGGGCTTGAAGTCGGCCGGCCGGTCAGGGCTGCCAATACTCACAATCCGACAATCCACAAGACCGATGCCCATGTCGGTGACGCAGGTCAACACCTCGCCGATGGTTTCCCCGCTTTCATCCTGCACTTCGGCGGGCAGGGAAACCTTGCGTAGATCCTTGCCCACAAAGGGGTACGTATGATCCGCACTGGAACACACTTTCATTAGTGCATCGCTACCCATGAAGATTTTGGTGAATTCGCCGTTATCCGGTGTAAAGGGCAGGGCAAATTCCCAAGGATGATTGATAAAAGGCCAGTGGCCGATATCCTGGTGAGAGAGCGGTAATACGGCCCCGCCGCGCAACGAATCCCTTGCAGCCAGACCGCAAGGAGTGAGTCCAAGGGGTTTTCCCGCATCCATTAAAAGCCCCCAGACCTTTACCGTATCGGCGGTATCCATAAACAACTCAAACCCGAATTCGCCGGTATAGCCGGTTCGTGAGAGTAGAATGGGGGTGCCGTTTTTGAATGAAACCGGAGTGCCGCCTTCGGGCCACAGATCCCTACACCCACCTTTGAAGGCGAAATAGGGCAGTTTTGTAAAGGATGCTTCAGGCGCCTCCAGAACCTTGGCCATAACTTTTCCGGCGTTGGGTCCCTGAATATCAATTTTGCCCAGTCGGCCGGTCAGGTCGGTGACGGCGACGTCTGTAAAGGCAATTTTGGCTTTTAGATGGGCGGTAATATCCGAACCCATACCGGCGTTGACCACCACCATGTAAATATTCGGTTTGACTTGAAAAACAATCGCATCATCCAGTACTTCACCGTCGGGATTTAAAAATGCGCCGTAAACAGCGCGGCCGTTTTCAAGGGGTTTGGCGCTACGGCCCACACAGGCGTCAAGATCGTTGGTGAAACACCAATTTAAGAGATCGCGGGCGCCGTCACCGGTCACCTTGACCACGGCCATGTGACTGGTGTCAAAAAGACCTGCGTGGGTAAGCACCGCCAGGTGTTCTGACTTGGCGGACCGGTACCACAGCGGCATATCGTAACCGCCAAAATCGGCCATGTTGGCGCCGGCGGAAAGATGCCAGCCGTGCAGAGGGGTATGGCGAATGGTAGTTTCCATAATGGCTCCCAAAAAGGATGTTTGACCGAAATGTAAACCCCCAAAAGCAACTTCCATCAAGACCCGTATCCGCAAGCGCCGAAGGTGCGGCAGAGATGATTGGGAGGATGCTTATTGTCCCGTTCGGGGAATGGGACAATAAACGCTACACCTGATGTTTATTTACCCAAACGCCTCAAGCGCTTTAAAGATGCTGTCTCGAATGCCATCCACTTTGCCCACACCTTCAATGCGAATGTACCGGGGCGCGTTGGCATTTCCGGAAGCTTCCCACTCCTTGTAGTAGTCGATCAGCGGTTCGGTTTGGTCATGGTAAATGTCTAAGCGTTTCTTAACGGTCTCTTCTTTGTCGTCATCGCGCTGAACCAATGGTTCGCCGGTCACATCGTCCTTACCTTCCACCCTGGGCGGATTAAAGATAACATGATAGGTGCGGCCGCTGGCCAGATGGGCCCGCCGCCCACTCATGCGCCTGATGATCTCTTCGTCCGGCACGTCGATATCCACCACCGCTTCGATGGGTACACCCGCCTCTTTCATGGCATCGGCTTGAGGGATCGTGCGGGGAAAGCCGTCAAAGAGAAACCCGTTGGCGCAATCGGCTTCCCTGATGCGCTCTTTCACCAGGCCGATGATCACATCATCGGGCACCAATCCGCCCGAGTCCATAAATTTTTTGGCTTCCATGCCCAGCTCCGTACCGGCCTTTACCGCCGCCCGCAGCATATCGCCGGTGGAGATCTGGGGAATGGTAAACTTCTCTTTGATGTTATTGGCCTGGGTACCTTTCCCCGCGCCGGGGCCGCCCAACAGAATCAATCGCATAATGCCTTCCTTTCAGAACCTGTTTTTTAAATACTTATGTCAAAAACGCTTCTCGTGTCAAGGCGGCGCCGAAGGTTACGATCGTGTAGATCATAATTGTCAGGATTGTCGGAATCGTTTGTCGGGAAGCGTTGACGTAACTCATCATTGACTCCTTCTCATTTTGGAATTTGGTAGCAGCAGATCATGGTCCGCCACCAGATCAGACCCATGAGGATCATTGCCAAACAGAGGATTTGCCCCATGGAAAGAGAGGCGAAAACAAGACCCAGGTGGTCGTCGGGCTGACGGAAAAACTCGATGAAAAAGCGGACAACGCCATAACCGATGAGATACGCGCCTAAAATGGCGCCGGGGACTTTACTGCGGTTTTTTACGGACCACAGGAGGGCAAAGAGAAACAGGCCTTCAAAAAAGGCTTCGTAAAGCTGCGATGGGTGCCGCAACCGGTTATCCGCGGCGAGGGGAAAAAACATGCCCCATGGCTTTGTGGTGACCCGGCCGTAGAGCTCTCCATTGATAAAATTGCCGACCCGGCCAAAGGTGTAACCCAAGGGCGCCGCCGGAACAATGAGGTCCATCATCTGTAAAAAGAGTCCTTTTTGGCTGCGTAACGCCAGCCAGGCCGCGATAATGACCCCCAAAAGACCGCCGTGATAGGACATTCCGGAAATGCCGGAAAAGGTGACACCGTTGGAAAAGCGAAAAGGGAGCACTATTTCCAGCGGATGCCGTAAGTAATAGCCGGGATTGTAAAAGATCACGTAGCCCAGTCGTCCGCCAATGAGAACCCCCAGGATCAGCGCCGTCATCAGCGACTGCACCTGTTCAGTTGTCGCCGTCCAGCGCTTCTCGGTCTTGACCCGCCGGATCACCAGGTAGTAGGTGAGTCCAAAGGCCGCCAGGTACATCAGCCCGTAATACTGCAACCGCACCGGGCCGATCTGTAAAAGCACCGGATCAATCCGGGTCGGCAAGTGCTGCCACCACTGCCAGAATTGTTCCATCCGCGTCACCCAAAATTTATCACTTTACCGGCATTTACTTGCATGACGTATTTTTTTTTGACATGAAGTATGCGTGATTATTTTATACACCATTGTAAACGATTGAGGAAGGCGCTTTATGGAAGCTCCGCATCTCGATGACAGGCAAACCCGCCGCAAGAAAAGGCTTTTGGTCAACATCATCGTCAGTCTGCTGCTGGTGGGACTGGGCGTCGCCGGATTGCAGTTGTTGGCCAAAATGCGCAAACCTCCGGCTGAGGTCGCCTCCTCCGAGAGGGCTTTACGAGTGGAGGTGCAAAGAGTTGTTTTTAAGGATATCGAGGTGCCGATTTCCGGATTTGGTGAAGTGCGCGCTTTAAACTCGGTACTGCTGGCCGCGGAAGTGGCCGGCCGGGTGGTGGCCGTTCACCCAAGGCTTGAGGTGGGCGAGACGGTGGGCGAAGGTGAATTGCTGTTTGAGATTGATTCGCGCAATTATGCCAGCGCCCGGGCCGAGGCGGCAGCGGCTGTCGGACAGTGGCGGGCGACCATCGCCCGCTTAAAAAAGCAGGAATCCCTGGATCGCAACCGTTTGCAAACCCTACAGCGCAATCAGGATCTGGCCCAAAAAGAATTTGATCGGGTAAAAACCCTGTTTGCGAAAAACAAGCTGGTGACCCGTTCAGCCATGGAGCAGGCTGAACGGACCTATAACCAGACCGTGGACCAGACCGATCAGATGGCGTCGGCCGTGGCGCTTTATCCCGCCCGGATCAACGAGGCCCAAAGCAGTCTGGCATCGGCCGAGGCGCGGCATCAATTGGCCCTGACCAACCTGGAGCGCTGTAAGGTGACGGCGCCTTTTACCGGACGTATCAAGATGGTCAATCTGGAACCGGGGCAGTATGTGGCGCCTGGTCAGGGTATTGTAACCTTGGCTGATGACAGCCGGTTGGAGATCCAGGTGGCCCTGGACAGCCGGGACGCCCGCAAATGGCTCAGCGTCGAACCGGACCAGGGGCGCTGGTTCGGAAAAGTCAAGCCGGTCCCCTGTAAAATTTACTGGGTGGAAGATCGCACCGGCCACTGGACCGGGGTGTTGCAGCGGGTAGTCCATTATGCGGCGGACTCGCGAACCTTGACAGTGGCTGTGGCCGTGGACAACGGCGCGCAAGGACAGAACAGGGGGCTGCCCTTAGTGGAAGGAATGTTTTGCGAGGTGGTGATTGTCGGTAAAACCATCCGGCAGGTGGCGGCCCTTCCCGCCTCTGCGGTTGGTTTTGATAAAACGGTCTATCTTGTCAGGGAAGGGCGTCTAAAAACGATGCCGGTTTCAGTGGCGCGTTTGGAAAAAGAGGTTGCCTATATTACCGATGGGCTGGCGCCGGGCGATCAGGTGATTATCACCCGTCTTTCCGACCCCATTGAAAATAGCCTGGTGGAGATTGTAAACCGACCCGAAAAGAAGGCGGCTACTCAATGAAACGCATCCTGGCCGCTTTTGCCAATAATACCGTGTTTGCCAATATCCTGCTGGTGATGCTCTTTTTTATCGGCGGGTTGGCCGTAAAAGGGATGATTCGGGAGACTTTTCCCGAGTTTTCCCTGGATATGATCACCATCTCGGTGCCCTTTCCCGGCGCCGGTCCCGAGGAGGTGGAAGAGGGGATTGCCCGTAAGCTGGAAGATGCCGTGGAAGGGATTGAAGGGGTGAAGCAATACACCACCCGTTCCAGGGAGAATGTGGGTACGGCCGTTGTGGAGGTGCAGGAAAATTACGACCTGCAGAAGGTGATCAATGAGGTACGCACCCAGGTCAACGCCATTTCAACCTTTCCCGCGGATGCTGAAAATCCGGTGGTATCGGAATTGACCCTAAAAGATCCTGTTATGCTGCTTTACGTTTCCGGCGATATGTCTGAACGCCGGATCAAAGAGTGGGCTGAAACCGTCAAGGATGAGGTCAAGCAGTTGCCCGAAGTCTCCTATGCAACCATCTACGGGGCTCGCGAATATGAGATCGCCGTGGAGGTTTCCGAAGAGAAGCTGCGGCAGTATGGGCTCTCTTTGGACGCAGTGGCCCAGGTGCTTAGGCAAAGCAACCTCAACCTTTCCGGCGGCACCATCCGGGGACAAGGCGAAGAGATCCGTATCCGAACCATCGGCCGTAAGTATACGGGCAAAACCCTGGGGGATATTGTGGTCAAAGCCGGGCCCGGAGGCGAAATGATCACCCTGGACCGCATTGCCACGATCCGCGATGATTTTAATGAAGATACGATCCTGGCCACCATCAACGGCGAACCGGCGGTGATGCTCATAGTCTATAAAACCGCCGAACAGGATGCCCTCACCATATCGGCGGCCATTGAGCACTACGTCGGCAAACGCCGGCAAACCCTGCCTGCAACAACACGGCTTGAAATTTTATATGACAACACTGAAATGTTGCGGGCACGGCTTGATCTGCTCACCCGCAACGGCATCATCGGCCTGGCGATTGTCTTTTTTCTCTTGTGGTTTTTTCTAAATGGCCGTCTCGCATTCTGGACCGGGATGGGGATTCCCATCTCCGTGGCCGGGGCGTTAGGGATATTGTGGGCCTTGGGCGGAACCCTCAACATGATCTCTCTCTTTGGCTTTATCATGGTGTTGGGGATCGTGGTGGATGACGCCATTGTGGTGGGCGAAGCAATTTATGTGCATCGAAGGCAAGGAGATCCGCCGGTGGCCGCGGCGGTAAACGGCGCCGGCGAGGTGGGAATGCCCGTGATCGCCGCTGTTGTAACGACCATCGTGGCCTTTGTTCCGTTGATGCATGTGGGCGGAATCATGGGTAAATTTATCGCTATTTTGCCCGTGGTGGTGATCGCGTGCCTGCTCATTTCCTTGGTGGAATGCCTGATTTTGCTGCCGGCGCACCTCAATCACCTTCCGGAACAACAAGCGGTGCCTCCAGGACCCTTTTGGTCACAACCGCTGGAGCGCTTGCACCAATGGACGGCCGGCCGGCTGGAGTGGTTTGTGGAAGCGGTATATCTGCCTTTATTAAGACGGGTCCTGAAGTGGCGCTACGCCGCTTTTTTTACGGCGGTAATGATTTTACTGTTGACTTTTGGGGTGATCCGCGGCGGATTGATCAAATTTCAGGTCTTTCCGTCAGTTGACGGGTTTGTCATGACCGCCACGGTGGAGTTTCCGCCGGGAACGCCCGCTGATCGAACGGCCCGGGCCGTTGACCGGATCGAAGCGGCGTTGCTGGATCTGGCCGACAACACCCGGACAACAAGCGGTGAACCATTGCTGGTTCATCACATTACCCTGCTGGGTGAAACCTTGGCTGATTATCCCGATCGCGGTCCCCATTTCGGGTCGGTGCAGGCGATCATGCTGCCATCGGAACAGCGGGGGATTCATGCCGACGAACTGATGGCGGCCTGGGAAGATGCCGTGGGGATCATTCCGGGAATGAAAGCCCTCACCTTTTCCGGACTTTCAGCGGGGCCGCCGGGCGACCCCATCGAAGTGTGGCTCCAGGGCCATGATATGGACGTCATTGCAGCAGCGGCCGACGAGCTGATGGCACGGCTGCGTCGTTTTGACGGTGTTTTTCAGATCCGTTCGGATCTTTCCATCGGTAAAAACGAAATGCAGTTGACCCTGAAACCCGAAGCGCGGCCTTTGGGATTGACCGTGCAGGATCTGGCGCGGCAGGTGAACAGCGGTTTTTACGGTGATGAAGCGGTGCGTCTCCAGCGGGGCCGTGACGATGTACGCATCAAGGTTCGGTATCCGGAAAAGGAGCGACGGGCGGTTTCCGACGTGCTGAATATGCGTATTCGCACGCACCAGGGCCATGAAATCCCTTTGCGATCTGTGGCCGATGTTACCTTCACCAAGGGGTTTACCACCATTACCCGCACCGATGGGATGCGCCGGGTGGCGGTCAGTGCCGGCGTAGACGCCCGCCGCGCCAATGCCAACGAGGTGTTTGCCGAACTCAACGCGAATTTTTTCCCCGACCTGGAGGCCCGCTATCCGGGCTTACATATGGCCTTGCAAGGTGAACAGAAAAAAATGCGTGAATCATTAGGCTCCTTGGCCGTCGGGTTTCCCGTAGCGATTTTGGGAATTTTTATCATCATGGCCACCATTTTCCGTTCCTACGCTCAGCCGTTTCTCATCCTGTTCACGATTCCGTTCGGAATTATCGGCGCCGTCGCTGGGCATTTGGTGTTGGGCTATGACTTGTCAATGATGAGCATGTTCGGGATGGTCGCCCTAACCGGCGTGGTGGTCAATGACGCTATTGTTTTGATCGAGCGGGTCAATACCAACCTTGCGGAAAAAAAGCCCTTTTACGAGGCGGTGCTGTTGGGTGGCGGGCGACGCTTCCGGGCCATTGTCTTAACAACGGTCAGCACTGTGGGCGGACTGGCGCCGTTGATCATGGAAACCGACCTCCAGGCGCGGTTTTTAATCCCCATGGCGCTTTCCGTAGCTGCGGGCGTGCTGTTTGCCACCATTTTGACATTGGTTTTGCTGCCCAGCCTGCTGGTGATTTTAAATGACTTCCGATGTCTTTTGTATCGATTCTCCAGGGGAGCGTGGCCCCACAGGGAAGTCGTGGAACCGGCGTATAACCGCTTTGATGACCCCTTGGCGGCGCCGAAACTTTCCGATCTTTCCATCAATCCGCAAAACGGTGCTGAGAAATGACGCAAGCAGCGGTCAATAAACGGGTGTTGCTGGGATTGCTGATCCTCATCTCGGGGCTTTTTGTATACATGATCCGTCAGTTTTTGATGCCGATTTTTTTGGCCGGTATTTTTGCCGCCTTGATGCATCCGTTTTTCCGACGATTGTTACAATGGATGGGCGGGCGGCGTAACCTGGCGGCGCTTGCGGCCTTGCTGCTGTTTGTATTGGTGCTCTTAATTCCCATGGCCGGTCTTTTGGGGGTGGTGACGGCCCAGGCGATCAAGGTGAGCCAGTCGGTGACTCCCTGGGTGCAGGCCAATCTGGCGCAGCCCACGGCCCTTTCGGATCTTTTGGAGCGGATTCCTTTTTACGACCGCTTTTACCCTCTGCTGGAGCCCTATAAGGAAGCCATCATCACAAAAGCGGGCCAGGCGGTGGGGGTGGTCAGCAAATTTTTAATTGACAGCATCTCATCGGCCACCTTGGGGACGGTCAACTTTTTGTTCATGCTCTTTATCTTTCTCTTTGCGATGTTTTACTTTTTTAACGACGGCAAACGATTGTTGGACAAAATGCTCTACTATCTGCCCCTGGAAGATCAGGATGAGCGCCGTATTCTGGAACGCTTTACATCGGTGGCTCGGGCAACGCTGAAAGGGACGGCGGTGATCGGGCTGCTGCAAGGCGGCTTGGCCGGTTTGGCCTTTGCTGTGGCGGGCATTCCCAGTGCCGTCTTTTGGGGTACCCTGATGAGCCTGTTGTCGGTGTTGCCGGGCATTGGAACGGCGCTGGTATGGGTGCCGGCGGTGATTATGCTGGCGGCTGCGGGTCATTGGCTCAAGGCGGTATTGCTGGCCGTTTTCTGTGGCTTGGTGGTGGGAAGTCTTGATAATTTTCTGCGGCCGCGTCTGGTGGGCAAAGACACGGAGATGCACGATCTGTTGATCCTGTTTTCCACCCTGGGCGGTATCTCCATGTTTGGTCTGGCCGGATTTATGATCGGGCCGATTTTAGCGGCCCTTTTTGTCACCATCTGGGATATTTATGCGGTCACCTTTAAAGATATTTTACCCCGGGTGGCCGGCGCCGCGATTGAGGCTGGAGACGAGGCGGCCGATGAGGGGCCGGAGGATGAGGTGACCGAATAGGATTTTTCGGCTAAAATTTCATGCAAAATTCGGGATAATATGCCGTTTGAAGCTGTTATCGGGCTGGAGGTTCACGCCCAGTTAAAAACCAGGACCAAGATCTTTTGCGGCTGCTCCACTGGGTTCGGGGCGCCGCCCAACACCCACACCTGCCCGGTCTGTTTGGGGATGCCGGGAACGTTGCCCGTACTCAACCGCAAGGTCGTTGATTTCGCCATCAAAACAGCCTTGGCCACCCACTGCCGTGTTAACCCGCAAAGCCGGTTTGCCCGTAAAAACTATTTTTATCCGGATCTGCCCAAAAATTATCAGATATCACAATACGAACAACCCATCGCCGAGGACGGGTATCTTGAAATCGATGTAGCGGGGCAAACCCGTCGGGTCGGGCTGACCCGTATCCACATGGAAGAAGATGCCGGTAAATTGATCCACGACCCGGATCGGCCGGTCAGCCGGGTGGATTATAATCGGACCGGCGTACCGTTGATGGAGATCGTCAGCGAGCCGGATCTCAGGTCGCCGGAAGAGGCCGGGGCCTATCTGCGCCAGTTGCGAGCCATCGTACGCTATATCGGTGTTTGCGACGGCAACATGGAAGAGGGGAGTTTTCGGTGCGATGCCAACATATCGCTTCGACCCAAAGGTTCCGAAACATTGGGAACACGCACCGAAGTGAAAAACATGAACTCTTTTAGAAATGTGGAAAGAGCACTCCGTTTTGAAATCGACCGGCAACGGGAGATTCTGTCCGAAGGGGGCCGGATTGTTCAGGAGACCCGGCTGTGGGACCCGGGCCGAAACCACACCTGCGCCATGCGGGGCAAGGAAGAGGCCCATGATTACCGCTATCTGCCCGACCCGGATCTGTTGCCCCTGGTGATTGATTCCGAATGGGTGGCATCTATAAAGGTAAAACTGCCTGAATTGCCACGGGCAAAAAAGCTTCGGTTTGTGAATGAATTGAAGCTGACCGAAGAAGATGCCCGGCGGCTGGTGTCTAAAAAGGCGGTGGCTGACTATTTTGAAGAAGCCCTCAAGGAGTGTGATAACGCCCGGTTGGTGGGCAATTGGATCTTGGTGGATCTGCTGGGATTTCTCAATAGCAACGATCAAACCATTGAATCGTCGCCCGTTTCAGCAGGGCAGGTAGGCAAGCTGGTGCAAATGATCGAGACCGGCAGGATCAGCGGTAAAATCGCCAAAACGGTTTTTGCCGAAATGGCTGTTACGGGTCGTCCACCCGAGACGATTGTCAAAGCCAGGGGATTGGAACAGGTGAGCGACAGCGGCGCCATTGAAGCCGAGGTTCAAAAGGTGCTGGCGGCCAATCCCGACCAGGTGGCCCAGTACCGGGCGGGCAAAACCAGGGTGTTGGGCTTCCTTGTGGGGCGGGTGATGCGGGCCACACGCGGACGGGCCAACCCCCGGGCAGTCAATGAAATTTTAAAGAAACGACTGAACAAAGGCTAATCGCGGTCGTTAAAACGGAGGAAACATGCCGACACGAAAAAGGAGACACGTTATCGCTATTCTTATCGGGGTCGTTTTGATCCCTGGGTTGATGTCGCCGGCTTTTGCCCAATCGAAAAAGCTGGCTATTCTGCCGTTTAAAATTCATTCCGATCGCGACCTCATCTTCCTGCAAAAGGGAATCGTCGATATGCTGACGTCGCGGTTGGGCGGCGGTAGCGACCAGGTAACCCTTATCGACCGCCAAAAGGTGAAAGACGCGATGATCGGGCAAGCCGACGTTGAGGGCGCCGCTGCAGCCCGCGCCATGGGCGCCTTGTTGGAAGCCGACCAGGTACTCTATGGAAGCTTGACGGTTCTCGGTGAGACGGTCAGTATTGACGCACGGGTGTTGGAAATGACCCGGAAGGACGCCCCAACGCCCTTTTTCTCCCAGACCACCGCGATGGGGGATCTCATTCCCCGGATTGATCTTCTGGCCCGGGCGGTAAACCGGCGGGTGTTTGGCCGGGAGATGGCGCCCAACCTGACAACGGCGGCCGCGTCGCCCACAACCCGGGCGCCTAAACCGGCCCATTCCGGCCGGGCGCACCCGGAAAAACTGCTCAATGCCGCACCTGGAGCGCCGGCGGCTCAGACTGCACCGGCCGTACCGGCGCCTGCGGAGGCCGGATTTGTCTCCCCTGCAAAAGATCAGCAACAGGCGGCGCCCTATTGGCGCAGCCAATCAATGGAAGTATTGTTCACCGGTTTGGCGGAAGGTGATTTGGATGGGGATGGCCGTCGTGAGATCGTCATGGTGTCGCCGCACCGGCTCTATGTCTATCGGTACACCGACGGCCGGTTGGTTCAGATCTACGAAAGCGCCAGGGATCGGTACCGCCATTATGTGGGGGTGGATGTGGCCGATATTAACGGGAATGGCAGTGAGGAGGTATTTGTCTCCGCATTATCCTCCAATCGCGATTCGGTGCAATCGTTGGTGCTGGAGTTTGCGGGCGACGATTTTACCACGGTAGCGGAAGATATCCCCTGGCTCTGCAGGGTCAGCCGAATGACCGATGGGAAACCGCGCCTGTTGGGCCAAAAGATCAAGCCGGGCCAACCACTCAATGAACCGGCCTTTTGGCTCATTTGGGACGGCGGCCGATATAGTGTGCGTGACCAGATCACCCCGGCCAACGCGGGCAGTGTATTGGGCAGCACCATTGGTGATCTTACTAATGACGGCAATTGGGCCGCCGCGGTTTCCGGCGCCGATGATGTTATCCGGATATTGTCCTCACAGGGTAAGATTCTGGGCCGGGAAAGGGGCGGCTACGGTGGTGGAATGCAGTCGGTGAACCTGGGGATAACCGGCCAGGGGGATCCCCCGGAGGAGGTCTATCTGCCGGTGCGGTTACTGATGGCCGATATCAGCGGCAATGGCCGGACGCAGTTGATCGCCATTGAAAATAAAGAGTTGGCGGGGAAACGGCTGGCGGCGCTGCGGATATTCCAGGAGGCCCGGGTGGTTGGTTTTGGTTGGGAGAATAGCGGCCTGGTGAAGCAGTGGGAGACGCGGAGGATTGACGGGTACATTGCCGATCTGGCATTGACGGATCTGGATGGCGACGGTCAAAAGGAGTTGTTGGCGGCGGTGGTTGAAAAACCCGGCGGCGCCTTTTTCTCAAAACCGAAATCCCATGTAATATTGTTTTCGCCCGTTTTGTGAAAAAGGATTTACCGCAAATAGGGCTGCATCGCAGCCTCCAGGTCGCGTCGGGCCGCCTCAAAAGCCTCCGGGTCTTTCACCTGCAGGGGCGGCAGCGGATCATTGAAATGGAGGGCCACCCGGGAAAAAGGCTTGGGCAGCAAAAAGCGGTCCCAACTGTTGAAGAACCAGGCGCGACCCGCCCGTATCTCCACGGGTACGATGCGCGCGCCCGTTAAACGGGCGATCTGAATCACCCCCGGTTTAGCGACACCCATGGGGCCGCGGGGGCCGTCAAGGATATGCAGACCCAGGCGATACCGGCGGATGTGCCGCACCATCCCTTTTAAAGCGGCGCTGCCTCCTTTTGAAGATGATCCCCGGACAACATCCAGGCCGCCGAACCGGGCGATACGGGTGGTCATATCGCCGTCGGCGGAGAGGCTGCTCATCACCACCGGGCGCATCCGCTGAAACCTGTCAAACCAGGCGGCGCCGAACAGATGTTGATGCCATAGGCACAACAGGATGGATGCGCCCTCCTGATGCAGCTTGCGCCAGGGGGCGTCATTGACCATCCTGAAGTATAACAGCTTGCGGTAGCCGATGACGGTCAGGTATATGAATAGGCCCGCCAACGGCGCCGTAAAACGTCTCTTATGCCAGGTGGTCATTCAGTTCCCCGGCCGCATCTTTTCCAAACAGGTGTAAAATCACCCACTTTTCGGCCGCCTGTAACAGCTCGACATCATCTTTCCGTAGAGCGGCCCGCAGTTTGTCGGTAAGCTCTAACTTTTGCAATACCCCCTCCCTGTATTGTTTTATAAACGGCGGCATGCGCACTTTTTACAGATCCGGCAGAAGCTGTGGCAAATGGCGCCCTTGCGTTATTGATAGGGCAGATCGCTTCGGACGTCAATCACAAGTAGGGCGGCAATCCTTTGCCGCCAAGCAAGGTGTCAACGCTTGCAGGTTGCAAACCCCCGCCTGTCGGCATGGGGATGCCGACCTACATAAAAACCCTTTGCCGCCGGACAAGGTTGGTAGGGCGGCAACCCCTTGCCGCCAAACAAGGCGTCACAGCGCTTGCAGGTTGCGACCCCCGCCTGTCGGCATGGGAATGCCGACCTACGAAAAACTGAGCCCGGATTTTGCATGAAATGTTACCAATCTGTTATCAATATCAAAACACCCAAAAGGTGTTTCGGAAATAACCGTAAGCATATGGTAACAAGCTGAAATATCAAATATAAATGATTTTCCGGTAAAATTTCATGCAAAATTCGGGTTCAAACGCTCTTGCCGACCTTTCGCTGGTTTGACCGCCCGGTGAATTACCTCCCGGATGTATCCGTACATTCCCAAAGGGTAAACTCTCCGTTTTCATGGCTGATAGCGGATTTGCCGTCACTTGAATCCAGCCCCCGTGCAATAGACGTAAACCCGATTGTGACGCCCTTTAAAAAATGATATGGTCATGTATGCGACGTGATCAATTCATCCGGACTTGTATGTACGATACGTTAGAGGGATTGCGGGGCGGGCTGTCCCAATTCTCCGCTCCCAGCCGTATCGCGCTGATCTATGCGTATACGAATGAAGGCCCCTTGCGGATCTATGATCCCCAGCATCTGCTCAACGAGCACGAACCGATTATCCGGGAACTGTACCTGGAAAAAGAGATTTGGCGGCAGCCCGATCATCCCTTGTCACGGGGGATGGATCAGCCCGGTTTTTTGTACCCGGAAAAAGATCTGCAACTGTCCGGACTGATCTCTTTTGGCGGACGCTCACGCTCGCTTTACTATCAAAGATGGTTTACCGAGCATCATCCCGAACTTTGTGATATCGGCCCCACGGAACGATGGCTTGAACACGCAGCCTGGCGTCTCGCCCACGACCTGGCCAGTGAGATTTCCCTCTATTCGGGTATTTCCGGCGCATTTTTGCGTGAATACGCCACCCACGCAGTGCGTGATCACATTATCGACGAAATGAGCCGCTATCTTGGCCTCGACACCCATTTACGGGTCTATCCCGTTCTGGATGCGGTGCTGGAAATTTCCCGCACCCGGGAAGAGGGCGCCTGGCCGCGCGGCGAGCTGACCTTTGTGGCGCCGCGCTTTCTTGATTCCATTACATTTATGACCCGATTTCCGGCCACCGAACGGCCGTCGCTCGGGAATGCCAAACATGTCCGCAAGCTGCTCCAGGCGGTGGAATATTCAAATCGATGGGTTGTTTCCGATGGCCGGGCGGTTGTGGGAATCGCCTGTGAAAAAAAGCCGCTCTTTTGTATCACCGCCGATTATCAGGGTGGATTCGGCTTTCTACGCATTAAAGGCCAATCCATCTGCAGTTTCACCGACGGCCATTTTTACGCCACCCAGCATCGGGCCAAACTGGTGGAGGTGGAAGAAGCGCTTTTGGAAACCCAATTGAGCAGTGAAAAACAGGGGCTCCTGTTTACCGCCATGTCCCGGATTGTCCACCGCGCCCAGGAAAACCGTTTCGGCTGCACCCTGATACTGGATCTCAACGATCCGCCCATTTCCATCCCGGGACACCATTTGGACCCTCCGTTGCGGTTGAACGATCCCGAACACCTGGCGCTGATTCAATCGCTGGCCAAAGTAGACGGCGCCCTGCACCTCAGTGCCGATTTACAACTCAGCGGATTTGCCTCGATCATGGACGGCAAGGCCATTGCCGCCGAAGACCGCGCCCGGGGGGCGCGGTACAATTCCGCCTTACGTTTTACCGCCATGAACACCAACCTTTTGGTGGTGGTGGTCTCCTGCGACCGGCCCGTATCGATCATCCGGGACGGGATGGAGCTAAATGCGCGCTGTGACTGGGCGCCCTTTTCAGGCAGCCACATTAGCCCTCCGGATCTGGACACCTGGCTGGCCGACCGGAAACAGGCCTGAGACACCCATGAACAACCCCCAACGCAGTTCAGTGCTTTGCCCCAAATGTCGCCGTCTGGTCAGTACAGATGAGCGCAAATGCCCCCATTGCGACCACTTACGTCCCGGGGCGCGCTGGAAACAGGGTCCTTTGGGACAAGTTCTCTATGGACAGGGGCAGCTCATCCAGTGGTTAATTTACCTCAATGTCGGGTTGTACCTGATCTCCCTTTTCATTCACCCGCGCGGTCTGGGGGTGACCCCCAGTCCCTTGACCTTTTTAGCGCCCGATTCCAACAGCCTGCTCCTGCTGGGTGCGTCGGGAACCATCCCCATTGATCAATTGGGCCGCTGGTGGTCCCTGCTTGCGGCCAACTATCTCCACGGCGGGCTTTTGCATCTTTTTTTCAACATGATGGCCGTGGGCCAGGTTGCCCCTTTGATTCTGCGTTTTTACGGCCAACACCGCGCCATTATCATCTATACCTGGGGCGGAATTGCCGGGTTTTACATCTCCTATGTAGCAGGGGTCCCTTTCACTATTGGGGCTTCGGCGGCTTTGTGCGCGCTCCTGGGCGCCGCCATTTATTACGGCAAAAGCCGGGGCGGCATCCACGGCCAGGCGGTCTACCGCCAAATCGGGGGGTGGGCCATCGCGATTCTGGTGTTTGGTTTGATTGTACCGGGTATTAACAACTGGGGCCACGGTGGTGGATTTGCGGCGGGCATCGCTTTGGGCCGGATGTTAGGGTATAGTGAGAACCGGGCTGAGAAACCGGTCTGTCGGTTTTTGGCCCGTACTTCAATCTTTTTAACACTGGTTGTGCTGGCCTGGGCCGTTGGATCGATCTTCTATTATCGCTTTATCGGTTCGCCCCCGTTTTACAACCGTCTGCCTATGATTGATCTCCAAAATTGCTTTGGCTTGACAATATTCGATTCATTCCATATCTATTATCTATGAATGTAAACAGAGTTGCATACCGATTCGTTGCCGGGCTGCTCACCCTCATATTCATTTTGAGCATGGGCGGCGACGCCGTCCTGGCCGAGACGGCGCGTTGCCCCTGTTGCGGCGATATGGCCCAGGCGGGCCACTTGCGGGTTGCACCTGCAAAGGATTGTTGCCATAGCGTCACCTGTGCGCATTGCACCGTCAGCAGCGGCCGCCAAAAGATCCCTCCCGCGGCAATCATCGATAGCGGGAGTACGGGCCGCCAAAACATTCTCTCGTTTTTAACGGCGCAGACGTTCTTGCCAAACGCGATTGACAGAACTGAAACAAACTTTTTACCGGAAGATCCGTTAGTAAACAGGTTCACCAAAATCCCCCTTTATCTTCACCTGAAAACGATCCTTTGCTGATGTAACCACTTCCGCCGGCGTTGTAAGCCGACCCGATTGCCAATTTACATTCAGCCGATCCACTTTCACAGGATCGTTATCCCCTGGAGACCTTTGGCGCCATCCGAAGGCCAAAAAGCAAGGAGTGACGTATGAGTAACGCAAATTCTTCCAAGAAACGCGCTGCAAAAAAAGCGGTGGTAACGCGAACAACCCGTAAAAGCCGTCTACCCCTGTTATTGACCCTCGTCGGTGCGCTTATGGCGGCCGGTGGCGCCTACTATGTGACCTGGACAGACACCCGGAATTCCATTTCAGATACCGCTGCCCAAACGGCGGCAATCGTCGATAATACCCGGGTGGCTTACCCGGTAAGCCTCTTTGAAGATGGTATGGCTCGCCATTATGAATACAGCGCCGATGGTATAACCATCCGATATTTTATTTTGAAAAGCGCCGACGGCGTTATCCGGGCGGCCTTTGACGCCTGCGATGTGTGCTGGCCTTCGGGTAAAGGGTACTACCAGGAAGGTGATGAGATGATCTGCCGAAATTGCGGACGACGCTTTTCTTCCAACAGGATCAACGAGGTCAAAGGCGGCTGTAACCCGGCGCCTTTAAACCGCCGGGTGGAGAACGATCAGTTGATTATCAACGTGGCCGATATCATGGAAGGCAAGAGCTATTTTGACTTTTCCGGAGAGCAGCGATCATGACGCTTTTTGAAATCGCCCTTAAGAATCTTATACGCCGCAAAGCCAAAGCGGGATTCATCCTGGCGGGACTGGTGGTGGGGGTTGCCACCGTTGTGGGCGTAATCACCTATGTTGAAACCACGGCTAATGAGATTACCCATAAACTGGAAAAGTATGGCGCCAATATTCTGGTAACCCCTAAAACCGATCAATTGACCCTCTCCTATGGCGGGTTATCCTTAGGTGCAGTCCCGTTCGACATGGCGGAAATCGAACAAAATGAATTGACCCGGCTGGATACCATTCAGAATGCGCGCAATATCGCCGCCGTGGGCCCCATCGTTCTCGGCGCCGTTCAGGTGGCCGATCATCCACTATTATTGGCCGGGATCGATTTTGAAGCCACGCCGATCCTGAAACCGTGGTGGCGGATTGATGGACAAGTTCCGGACGACAACAGCCTGGTGGCGGGAAGCCGCGCCGCCCAGGTCCTGAACCTTCGGGCCGGCGATACCCTCACGATTAAAGGGCGGCCTTTACAAATCAGCGGGGTTTTAAAAGCAACCGGTTCACAGGATGACCACCTGCTCTTTAGCCGGCTGAGCACCGCCCAGCTACTCCTAGATAAGCCCGAAAAACTTTCCATGGTGGAGGTGGCAGCATTGTGCGAAGCCTGCCCCATTGAGGATATGGTGCGGCAAATTTCCGGGGCGTTGCCCGGCGCCCGGGTCATGGCCGTCCAGCAGGTAGTCAAAGGACGCATGGCGACACTGTCGCACTTTAAGAAGTTTTCCTATGGCATCAGTGCAGTGGTTATCCTGATCGGCAGTCTTGTGGTGCTGGTCACGCTCATGGGCAGCGTCCGCGAGCGCACCAAAGAGATCGGTATTTTCAGGGCGGTTGGTTTTCGACGCCGCCATGTGATGCGGATCATCTTCTTTGAGGCCGCATCCGTTTCCCTGATGGCCGGCATCTTCGGTTATTTTTTAGGGTATGTCAGCATTAAACTCGGGTTCACCCTGCTGAAAGGATCCGTAACGATCCCTTTTAACGCCCCTTTGGCGATAATGGCCGTCGGTCTGGCGCTAACCGTTGGTCTGATTTCCAGCGCTTATCCCGCCTGGATGGCATCCCGGCTGGATCCCGGCCGCGCCTTGAGGACACTATAATATTGAACGATCAGGGAGAGGACTGTGTCAACCATCGAAGTGAAAGAACTGGTGAAGATCTTTGGCGAGGGCGACAACCGTGTCAAGGCTGTCAATAATATCTCCTTCACCATTGCCCTGGGTGAGTTTGTCGCCCTCATGGGTGAATCCGGCGCAGGCAAATCGTCCCTTCTCGCCATCATGGGCGCCATGAATGCGCCCTCCTCGGGAAGCTATATGGTGGATGATCTGGATATATATGGCCTGACATCGGAACAGCGGGCCGATTTTCGGCGGGAATACCTGGGTTTTGTGTTCCAAAGCTTTCATCTGGTCCCCTATCTGACTGTATTGGAAAATGCGATGCTCCCCCTTACTTCAGCCAAACTAGGCCGGCATACGAAACGGGAAATGGCCATGGAAGCGTTGGGCCGGGTTGGATTACAGGATAAAGCCAAACGCCTGCCCGGCCAAATTTCCGGTGGTGAAGGTGAACGGGCCGCCATCGCCCGGGCCATCGTCAATGAACCGCCGATTCTGTTGGCCGACGAGCCTACGGGCAATCTCGATTCCAGCACCAGTGGTGACATCATGGCCCTGTTACAGCGGCTGAACCATCAAGGCGCCACCATTATTATGGTGACCCACAGCTTAACTTGCGCCCAAACGGCCCGGCGCGTCCTGGAGATCAAAGACGGTCGGCTGGTTGGCGATACCAGCGCATCCACCATGGCAGCAGCTTGATTTTGGCGTTCAAACGATTTCTCATAAGTACTCCGGCCAAATTGGAGAAGAACCTAAATTCTTTACTAAAAAGGGAGGTATTGTAATTCCAGATTATTTTTTGATGTTCTTTCCAATGATTCGTTGAAGCCATGATTATCGGATATGCGGCCCGAAGGGTTTGGAAGATCGGTTTTATCCGGCGCTGGATAAAATCGGATATCGGTATGATGTTATTGCAACGGAACGTTTTGGTATTACCTTGATGATTGTCTTGAAGGTCAAAACGACAAATCACCTTACATAAGCCCAGGTATCAAATCCATCTAAAGAGGAGCGCAGCCATGAAAGACAGTGGAAACATTCATCAAAAGGTTCAGGAGCATTGCGACTGCTTTGCCGCCAATGACCCCTTAAAGGAGATGTCCCGGGTTCCCAATGATAAGGATCCCGGGGAGGCCGCCGTCAAATGGCTGGCTTTGGCCGCGCTGCATGGGATCAACAGTGGCGCCAAAGAGATTACCATTTCTCAGGACGCCGCCGGGCAAACCCGGGTGACGGCAGCTTACCGTCCGGCCACCTTGCCCTCTCCGGGAGGCGATATCGGCGCCAAAGTGATCGAGACGATCCGGGAAATGACCCATATTGATGAGAGCGGCCAGTTGCCATTTTCCCTGGGTGTCCGTAACAGCAGCATCGATTTGGCCATTGAGGTAGCAAAAGAGGGTGGCCGCGAGCAGGTAAAAATCAAGTTTCCCGAATAGCCCTTTTTCAGTCGAACACCCCGTTGGCTGAACTTTCATCGGCAAAATGTTACGGGGCAGTGCGCCTGTCCGGTTGAATGTCTTACCGTTTCATTTTTTTACTCACGTAAGCCACCGGTGGTAAAGTGTGGGCCAAACCCCGCAAATATTTTTTCTGCCGGGCATTGAGTGTCATTTTGCTCTAATTGAGCTTGGTCAATAGCGCCGTAATTTCTTCGCCAAAAGCCTCTTTTTGCCATCGCCGCAGACCGGAAATGATCTCAAGATCAGCTACCCGCTTCGGTTTGGTCTCGGCAATGGCAGTGATCAGTGTATTGTTGATAACCAGTCCCGGCGCCAGGTCCATCCGGCGGGCGCGTTCTTTGCGCCAGTTTTTCAGCGCCGAAACCCGGCGGGTCAATTTTTCCGGCGGTCGGGGTTGCCCCGTTTTGGGGTATTGGGGCAGCTTTTGTTCAGCTTTGGCCGCTTTGACAGCGGCCACGATGCTTTTTCCCCAAAGCTTTATCTGTTTGGCGCTTAAAGCAGCACTATTTTCCAACGCCTTTACGGAGCAGGGTTTTGTTTCAGCCAGGGCCATTACCGCCTGCTTACTAAAAACCTTGTAGGCGGGTCGGTCTTTTAGGGCCGCAATGGTGTCCCGGACCTGCAATACGGCTTCTAAAACGGCCAAACTGCGTCGATCCAGACTCCCCGCGCCTTTAAACCGTAAAAAGAGGGGGCGCTTCTCCCCTTCGGGCGCCCGCACTTGACGTAAACGTTCGCACTCTTCCATAACCCAGGCCAGCCGGTTTTTGGCCGCCAACTCTTCCTTCAAGGCATCGGCCAAGGGTAAGAGGTAGGTTACATCGGCGGCGGCGTAGGCCAACATTTCTTCGGGCAGCGGCCGCATAGCCCAGTTTTTACGTTGAAACCGTTTTTCCATGGTGACGCCATAGCGGTCATTGAGCACTGTCGCCAGACCGGACGGGTGATAGCCCAAAAAGCGGCAGGCCAATTCCGTGTCAAACAGGGGGGAAACCTCCAGTCGAAAATCGCGATAAAGAGAGCGGATGTCGTAATCGGACCCATGGAAGATTTTAGTGAGATTCGGGTCGGCAAAGATGGTTTGTAAAGGGGTAAGATCTCTTACCACTAATGGATCAACAAGATAGGTGTAACCCCGGGTCGCCAACTGCAACAGGCAGACTTTTTCCCGGTAGTGAAACATGGAATCCGCCTCCAGGTCAACTGCCACTGCTTTTACTCCGGCCAGCCTTTTGGCGGCGATGTTTAATTGATCGGGCGTGTCGATTAGTCGATATGACAATGGCGGCATGGGATGATCTGATTTTCTCTTGACCCTCTGGTTCGGATGACCTACCTTCAGGGCTTTGGTTGAGAAGCGAATATACAAAGAGACTTGGATGATTTCCATCACACTTCCGGATAACAGCATAAAACAATTTGATGACGCTGTCACGGGTTATCAGGTTGCCCAAAGTATTTCCCAGGGGTTGGCCGACAATTCCGTGGCCATGGATCTTGACGGTGAGATCGTCGACTTGAACCGTTTGATTGAATCGGACAGCACGGTCCGCCTGCTGACCGCCCGCGACCCGGAAGCCCTTGAGATCATGCGCCACAGCGCCGCTCATGTGATGGCTCAGGCCGTTTTGCGGCGCTATCCCAAGGCGCAGCTCACCATCGGGCCGGTTATTGAGGATGGTTTTTACTATGATATTGATATGCCGCCGGTTTCCGAAGCCGATTTTGCCGGGATCGAAAAAGAGATGCGGGACATTGTCAAGGCCAAGCTGCCCGTAGCGCGCAAGGAAATCGCCAAAAGCGATGCGCTCACTTTTTATGCCGATGAACCGTACAAAACCGAGATGATCAACGAGTTGGAAGACGGCACTATTTCGATTTATGAACAGGGGGAATTTACCGATCTATGCCGCGGGCCGCATGTGCCCCACACCGGGTTTATCAAGACGTTTAAATTGATGAAGGTTTCAGGCGCCTACTGGCGGTCGGATCAAGCCAAGGCCCGGCTCCAGCGGATTTACGGCACGGCCTTTTTCGATAAAAAAGAGCTGAAGAGGTATCTCAACTTTCTGGAAGAAGCCCAAAAGCGCAATCACCGCAAAATCGGTACAGCCATGGGACTTTTCAGTTTTCATGATGAGGCGCCGGGCATGCCCTTTTTCCACGACAAGGGAATGGCTGTCTGGAACGCGCTCATCGATTATTGGCGCATGGAGCATACGGCCGACGGATATGTGGAGACCAAAACACCGGTTATTTTGAACCGGGCGTTATGGAAACGAAGCGGCCACTGGGACAACTACCGCGAAAACATGTATCTTACCGAGATTGACGAAGCTCCCTATGCGGTCAAGCCTATGAACTGCCCCGGTGGGATGTTGATCTATAAATCGGAGCCGCACTCTTACCGCGATCTGCCCATCCGGGCGGCGGAACTGGGGTTGGTGCATCGTCATGAGTTGAGTGGCGTGTTGTCGGGTCTGTTCAGGGTGCGCGCCTTTCATCAGGACGATGCCCATATTTTTATGACTCCCGACCAGATCAAGGATGAAATCCTCCGGGCCCTTCGGCTGGTGGCGCGGATTTACGGTACCTTTGGGCTCGATTTTCATCTGGAGCTTTCCACCCGGCCGGAAAAGTCCATTGGTAGTGACGCCCGGTGGGAAGAGGCTACCCGGGGCCTGGAAGATGCCTTGATCGCTTATGGACAAGAGTATGAAATCAACGAGGGCGACGGCGCTTTTTACGGCCCTAAGATAGACGTACACATCAAGGACGCTCTTAAAAGAACCTGGCAGTGCGGGACCATCCAGTTGGACATGTCACTGCCCGAACGGTTTGATCTCACCTACATCGGCGCGGACAACGAAAAGCATCGTCCCATCATGATCCACCGCACGATCCTGGGCTCTATCGAACGTTTCCTGGGGATTTTGATCGAACACTTTGCCGGTCGGTTTCCCCTTTGGCTGGCGCCGGTTCAGGCAATTTTGCTGCCCATAAATGATGACCTCACCCCATGGGCCAACGCGGCAGCTCGTGAGATGGCCCAAACCGGTCTGCGGGTGGCGGTGGATGACCGTACGGAAAGCTTGAACCGAAAAATCCGCGAGGCGCAACTGGCCAATATCCCCCTCATCCTGACCATGGGCAACAGGGAAAAAGAGGCGGGTACGGTAGCGGTGCGGACCCTTGACGGGACGGTTACACGGGGGCTTTCCCATGCCGAATTTTTAGATTCGGTGAAGAAACATTTGGACTCACGGCTGCTGGAGATGATTGTCTTTTAGCACCATTGCAGTAGAGATACATGAGCGATGAAACCCTTTTCACAAACGTTCCGGGTGCGTTGGGCCGACATGGATCCCAACGGCCATATGCGACACTCGGCTTACAATGATTACGCCGCCCAGGTGCGGCTTGCCTATTTTTACGAATGTGGCATTGATTTCCAATTTCTCGAAAAAAACCGTTGCGGTCCGGTTCTGTTTCGGGAAGATACGCGGTTCTTAAAAGAGGTGCGGCTCAATGAGGTTGTTACCGTTGATCTTTGGCTGGCAGCGCTTTCCAGGGACGGTGGGCGCTGGAAAATGGTACATTTCATGGAAAAAGAAAGTGGCCTGCCTGCCGCCAGAATTACCGTTGAAGGCGCCTGGATTGATCTTGTCACCCGGAAGCTGATTACGCCGCCCGCACAGATACTGGCTATGGTAGGCGGCATCGCCAAAACGGAAGATTTTCAAGAGGTTGTTGCAAAATAACAGCGAATGGGTATGACCAATATAGCGATTTGTTTTGATCACGGTTCTTTCGGCGGTCAGGTTCGCTCGGCCTGCCTGCAGCAGGCCGGCCGGATGACATCCGGCCATCGCAGCCGCCATAAAAGAGCGTCGCTTGTAAGCGGCGGTCGTTTATTGATATTCTTTTCTATACGGAAATTCCGGTGCGTCCCAATGGCGGTGACACGGTGTTACGTGATGAATACTCCCGCAAAACCGATGTTACGAAATCATTTAAAATTCAGGCAATCAACTGTTTTACAAACAAGGTGATAATTAAGTATGCCGTCCCCGGAACTGCCCGGTTCATAACATGGTATAAGGCATCCGGGTATGCAATGCGAAGCGGTCGTGACATGGCGGTTTTTATCATTTGGCGAAACAAGAGCCAAGAGAAGACTTGACCCCCTTTTTTAGCGTCAACAAATAAGACCGAGGGTGTTGTATAATGTTGTCGATAGTGTTGCCAATTTTCCTTGTTATACTAACAGGGTACTTATTTTCCCGGAAAAGTAAATATTCTAAAGATGCGGGGAAATTGATCAATGACTATGTGCTGTTTATTGCATTACCTGCGTTATTGTTTCTATCTCTCGCTCAAGCTAAACCAGCAGAGTTATTACATTGGGAGTTTGTTGTAGCAACTTTATTTGGTATATTTGTTGCCTATATGTTTGGTATCGTCTTGTCAATGTCTAGGTCTATAAGCGCACCTAAATCTTCTATTGCAGCAATGGCCGCATGTTATGGCACAACCGGCTATATGGGCGTACCTATTGCAATTGCGGTTTTTGGAGAGTCAGCAGCAGTTCCTGCTGCAATTGCAACGATCTTGCATAATATCCCGGCAATTATGGCTGTTATCATAACTTATGGTATTTTTAGTAATGAGGGTAAGGGGGAGTCAGGTGTTTCTGTAATGCTAGTTGCTATAAAAACGACTTTACTAAACCCACTAACATTGTCTGTTATTGCAGGTATGATTTTTTCTTTTTTAGCTATTCCACTGCCGGAGATTTTAAAAACATTCACAGGATTCCTGGCTGGTGCAGCAGGGCCTACTGCCTTATTTGCATTGGGTATCGGCTTGTCCAGTTTGGATACCAAATCACACATGAATATCAAAAACCTTCTACATCTAAGTCCCATAATCTTTATTAAGGTATTCATTCAGCCTTTTGTTACTTTTCTTGTTGCTTATTATTTGCTTGGCATGAAATCTTCAGACATATATTTAATTGTAGCAATCTTAATGTCCGCTCAACCAATTGGCGCCGGGGTTTATGTTTTTGCAAGCAAGTTTGATTACTTTCAAGAACAAACCGCAGTATCCATTGTTATATCTTTATTAATTACCGTATTTAGCTTGTCTTTCTTATTAGAGATGATGAGTAAATTTATATAAAGACACCTAACAAAAACATCCATCGGCACAAAAGGGGGGTCAAGTCTGCTCTTGACTCTTTAGCTTTTAACAAAGCTCCTGACCCCTCGAAAGCTCATTTCTTCGGCCCCTTTACATTACGTCGTCGCAATTTGCGTTTCACGAACGTTTTACATAATTGCTCACCATATCACACGCCTCATCCATCCCCACCCTCGCCATGTTGAGAACCATGTGATAGTGGCCGGGGTCGTTGTAGTCGGCTTTGCTGAGACGTTTATACAAATTAATTCGGCGCTGATCTTCACGGCTCACCCACTGGCGGGCCCTTTTTTCGGTTACATCGTAGCGCTCCCTGATAAACTCTACGCGGTGTTCAAAATCGTTGACAAGGAGGATGTGAATCGCGTCGGGATGATCATCTAAAATATACTGGCTGCCGCGGCCCAGGATCACCACATCACCTTCGTCGGCCATTTGGGCGATGATCAGCACCAGGTAATCGAGATAAATCTTTTCGTCCAGATAGCCCCTTTCATCTTTTAAGACCCGGCTCAACATGCGCCGGGAGACCATTCCCGAAACGATTTTATTGACCCATGTGCCCGCCTCTTTTTCAAAGGCGGTGACCCAATCGGCGGAGACATTGGCCTCCCGGGCCACCCGCTGGATAATCGCGTTGTCGGCGAAACTGTAACCGAGTTTGTCCGCAACCTTTTGCCCCAAGGTTTTTCCGCCGGCGCCAAATTGTCTGGAAATGGTGACGACTGCCATATGGGTCTCCTCGTATGAGTAGAGATCAGGGCCGGTTCCAAAATGCCCGATTTTGCCCGACCTCTGTGTCAGGCGTAAATTTCAATCCGCGAAATACCAAATGTATTCCCGTGGTTACAATTTTCGCTTTCCCTGATCCCACGGGCAATTACCTGCCGTGGCAGGCGAATCAAGCCCGGGATACTGATTTATTTTCTATTTTTCGGCCGCCCCCGCATTAGGAATAAGTAATGTCGAAAAAGCCGACGCCTCCATCAGCATCTGTGAAGTCCGTCGCCCAAAGCGATTTTTGAGCGTTTTTTTCTCCGCCGGAGTCAGTACCACCAGGGTGGCGTTGGCCTCCCGGGCCGCTTTTTCAATCTCTCCGGCGGGGCTCCCCACATAGACCCGTAATTGGACCGAAATATCCTTGGCATCAAAGGCGCCGCAAAAAGATTCCAGCAGTTGCTTGCCCTCTTTGCGCGCCTTTTGCACGGCCATGGCCGAGGCGCTTTTTAAAGCAGAGTCAGGTACCACATGCAGCAAGGTCACCTCGTTGATCACATCGGTCAGGGTTTCAAGGTAATGCATGGCCGCACAGCCCGCCGCTTCGGTTTGAATGGCGATGACCAGCCGCCCAAAGGGGTTTTTCGGTGCGCTGCCGTCCTGACGGTACTTATAGACCAGGACCGGGGTGTTGGTCCGCTCCACGATCTTTAAAAGATCGGACCCGCCAAAGAGGGTAAGCAGCCCGCCCTTTTTTTGCGGACCGATCACCACCAGATCGGCATCTTCCTTGATGGCCGACAGTGCTGTTTGGTTCGACCAGCCGCCCACCACAATGTAGACGCCGCATTCCATCCCCTGTTCGAACAGTGTTTCTGCCCAATCGATAAACCGGATATTGGCCTTTTCGCGAAGCTGCACCTCCCGGGATTTCCGGTATCCGGCGCCGCGGCGCATGGCGACGTTTTTGCGCTCGATGACGTTTAAAAAGACCACATGCTCGTATTGAGCCCGGCGCAGCACCAAGAGCGATTGTAATGCGCCGAACTGCAGCTCTTCAAAACGGGTGGCAAAGATAAATTTACGACTCATAGCGCTCTTTTCCTTCTAATTTCCAATTCCCCTTTTCAAGCCATTGCGAGCGTAGCGCGGCAATCTCAAATGACGGCGCACAACATGAGGGGGATTGCTTCGTCGCTACGCTCCTCGCAATGACGGTAATGGGCTTTGCGGCAAAGGGTTGCCGCCCTACTTTACCTTGGTTCCGGTCAGAGACCCGAACCAACAAAGAATTTATTTCTCCATCGTACGCTCCGCCGCTTATTGATAGCAAAGTAAAAAGGTTCAGATACAAGGCGTTGGGGTTTGCCGGGATTAAAGCTATGCGGTTTAGTATGCTGAAAGTCCGGAAAATCACAACAACGCCGTAGATGGGCCTTTTCACGACGCCACGACGCCGTCAACCTAAAATCTTTTTGATCTCCTCCGCCAACACTTCCGGCTCCACCGGTTTTTCCAGATAGACTTCCGGCTCGGGCACCTCTTTGCCGCCAAATTCGGTGAGCGCCTTCTGGCTGCGCAAAAAGGTCCGTTTGGCAATCCCCGACAGCATAATGATGCGGGCGCCGGCCAGCTTTTTGTCGGTACGCAATTCGCGGTAGAGCCGAATTCCGCTCTGACGGGGCATCAGGACATCCAGAATCACCAGGTCAGGTTGTTCCGTTTTGATTTTTTGCAACCCTTCCTCACCGTTCTCCGCCTCGATGGCCGTGTGTCCGGCCTCTTCCACCACCGTCACATTAAACATGCGCACATCGGGATCGTCATCAACCACCAGCACTTTTTTTGCCATGTTTTCCTCCAGGTTGAACGATATTTATAATGTTGTTCATTCTAATTTTAGCGCCTCCCGGCTGCACCGATTTTGTCATTGCGCGCGAAGCGCCTGCCGACCGGCAGGCGGCCATCTGCTCCTCGCGATGGCTCGTTTTGTAGCTTTGCCTTGCAATGACGACGCTGGTTTTTATGTCTCTTTTACCCTTGATCGGCGGCCTCCGTTTTCAGCTTTTGCGGCGGCAGCCAAACGGTGAAGGCGGTACCGACGTTTTCCGCAGATTCCACACGGATGGCGCCGCCGTGTTCTTGAATCAATTTGGCCGTGACCAGCAGCCCCAGACCGGTCCCCTTGGCCCCTTTGGTGCTGAAAAAAGAGCCAAAGAGCTTTTCCCTGACCTCATCGCTCATGCCCGAACCGTTGTCTGTTACATCAAAACGGATACGGCCGTCGGGGTCAAGGCTTGTTTTCACATCGACGCGATGATCTTTATCGATAGTATCGTCGTAGGCGCAGGCGTCGATGGCGTTGGAAACCAAATTCATCAGGCCGCGATGAACGGTGCGCGGGTCCAGCACCACCTCTTTGACATCTTCGGAAAACGACCGGGCCAGGGTGACGCCGTGTTCTTCGGCCACCTGTTGCAACAGATCCACCACATCGGCGGCAATCTCGTTGGGCCGGCAGGGCTCATATTCCGGCGCCCGGCTTTTGGAATAGGAGAGTAGATCGAGTACCAGGTCCGAGGTGCGCCGGATGTTGCGCTGAATCATCTGCCACCCTTTGGTCAGCTTGTCGGCGTCGTTTTTATCGATGCCGATGTCCATGATGTAGCTGCCGCCTTTGAAGCCGTGGAGGATGTTTTTGATACAGTGGGCCATACCAGCCACGGTCTGTCCGATGGCGGCCAGCCGTTCGGCCTGGACCAGATCCTGTTCCAGCCGTTTGACCTCGGTGAGATCGTGAAAAAAGGTGACACTTCCCACCATCTCTCCCTTGCTGAGTAAAATGCGGCCGTAATGGCGGACCGGCATCACCGCGCCGTCTTTGACCGTAAGAGCGTCTTCCTGCCACGAGTCGACGGCCTCTTTGGGGTTGATGGTATCGGCGGTTTGCTCCACCGCGGCCATGAGCCGGGGAAAGACCGTTTCGGGAAAGATTTCGTGGACATCGTGCTCCAAAACCTCGTCTCGGGTATAGCCGAAAATTCGCTCCGCAGCGGGGTTGTAGATGACAATGCACCACTTTTCGTCGGTGGCGACAATAGCATCGTTGGAACTTCTGATGAGATTGGATTGGAAGGCCGCCTGACGGCGGATTTCCTGGGTCGCCTCTTCCACCATATCTTCCAGATCGTGGGTATAAGAGGCCAAGCGTCGGCGGATGGTGATTTTTTCGATAGCCCGTTTTAAAGCGATGGCCAGACTTTCGTCGCGTACCGGCTTGTTGATAAAGTCCGAGGCGCCGAACTGCAAGGCATCAATGGCGCTGTCAATATCGCCGTGACCGGTGATGATGATCACTTCGGTATCTTCGGATTGCGCCTTGATGCGGTGAAGCACTTCCAGGCCGTCGATACCCGGCATGCGGATATCGGTCAGCACGATGTCGGGCCGCTCTTTGGCAAACACGTCCAAACCTTCTTCGCCGGAATGGGCGCCGAACACGGTGTACCCGTCGGCTTTCAGGGACATGGAAAGCACCCGCACAATGGCCGGTTCGTCGTCGATGATCAATATTTTATGCATCGGGCTTTGTTTGTTTTATTGATGCCTGGCCTACACATTCCTGGTTGACACACGCCGGAAAGCTCAACCGAAACGTTGTCCCCCTGCCGGGTTTACTTTCAATGGTGATATCGCCTTTATAGTCTTTGACGATTCCGTAGCTGATACTGACCCCTAGGCCGGTTCCTTTGCCCACCTTTTTGGTGGTAAAAAAAGGATCAAAGATCTTGTCCATCACTTCCCGGGGCATGCCGGCCCCTGTATCGGCAACCGTGGCCACCACCTTTCCATCTTCTTGAAAAGAACGGATCGTCAACTTTTTTTCAACGGCCGTTTCGGGGCTGTTGCTCGCTTTTTCGTCCATGGCGTCGATGGCGTTGGTCACCAGGTTGATAAACACCTGCTCCAGCCGGTTATGATCAGCCATGATCTTGGGCAGATCCTCGGCCAAATCCAGATCGAGTTTCACCTGATGCGCCGCCACCTGATGCCCCATCACGTTAAAGACATCCCGAATGGGCGCGTTGAGATCAATCCGGGTGGCGACCACGTCCGACTGACGTGAGAAATCGCGCATATGGCGGATAATCCCCGCCGCCCGGTCTACACTGGCGCGGATATCATTGGCCAGGGCCTTGATATCGTCCGGCGCCGTCTCAAGCCCCTTATCCACCATTTTAACCAACAGGTCACTGGTGATCTGGATTACATTGAGGGGTTGGTTGATCTCATGGGCCATCCCCGACGCCATCTGACCCAACGTGGTCATCTTACTGGCCTGGATCAACTGGGTCTCCTTTTCAACAGCCTCGCTGATATCCGTGGTGGTGGCAATCAACGCATCGGTTTCGCCGTATTTGGCGGCGCTGATGTTAATATTCACATAAAAGGGGCGCTTGCCCTTACGATAGTGCCGCTTTTTGGCAAAGAGCACCGGGTGGCCCGCACGCACCTGTCCGATCTCTTGGCGCATCTCATCATCATCATCACCCAGATCAAAAAAAGAGATCCCCACCAATTCGTCATCGGGGTAGCCGTAGGAATCCCGGGCGCGCTGATTGACATCCACAATGCGGTAATCTTGAGGCGAAATGATAAATATCGGGTTGGGGTCGTTGTTAAAAAGTGAACGGTACTTCTTGTCCGACTTGATCAGTGCCTGCTGCAACTGTGCGTTTTCCAGGGCTACGGTCAGACGGTTGCCCACCAGCTCCAGGACCCGTTTTTCCTCATCGGAAAAAGTGCGCGGTTCTTTAAAGTAGATCTTGATGGTTCCCAGGATTGCTTTTTCCCGCGCCAATAGGGGCACACAAGCCATGGCGCCGACCCCGACTTTTTTCAGCGCGGTGAGATCGGCAGAACCGTTCGGACGGTGTACATCTTCAAACAGGGTCATTTCCGTTTCACAGTTTTGGGTATAGACAAATTGATCCGCCTCGATCTTTTTCGGCTGGTACCGGGTTTGCCAGCCGTGTCGGTGGCGCAGGGCGCCCTGTTCATCTTTTAAATAGACACTGACACCGTCTGCGCTGAGCAGTTGTCCCACCTGTTTTAACGCCTCGCGGATACGGCCGTTGATATCCCGGGGCGAGCCCAAAGCGGTATAGATGGTGCAGAGCATATTCAGTTCCCAGGTGTGACGTTCACGCTCTTCTTCCACCTTCTTGTCGTCGGTCTTGTCCCACAGCGTCTCTACCGCACCAACGGTCCGGCCGTCTGCGTCTTTGATGGGTGCAGCGGTAAACCAGCACCACTTGCCGCTGTTGCCCAGTTTCGGGAAAAACGACTCCGCCTCGTAGGCGCCGCTGATCAGGTTGGATTTGCGCCATCTACCACCATAGAGCTTTTCAATCTCTTCTTCGGGAATGCCATCCACAATCACATCGGCCATGGCCGGCCGCTCACGGCCCCAAAAAGGCAGCCACTGTTTGCGTGTCCCCACCATCTCTGCCGCACTGTAGCCGGTCAGCCGCTCCAGGGCCAGATTCCAATGGGTGATCACATGCTTCCTGTTGATGACAAAGGTGGGGATGGTGCTGCCCGCAATGATCTGGGCCATCATCTGATGGCTCGCCGCACGCTCGGCTTCGGCCTCTTTCGCCTTGGTGATATCCCATAAGGTTTCAATCACGCCGGTCACGGCGCCGTCTTCAGCCTTGATGGGCGCGGCGGCAAAGTAGAGCCATTTGCCGTGGTTACCGAGATGAGGGAAAAACTCGGTTGCCTCAAAAGCGCCTTCCAGCAGCGTGGAGGGCTGCCAGAGGGCGCCGTAATATTTCAGCACCGTGGCGTCATCCACCCCGTCCAGCAGTAGATCGGCCATAATGGGGCGCGGTTTGCGTCGAAACGGGCGCCACTGATCCCGGGTGCCGATAATGTCGGCGGCCTTATAGCCGGTCAATTGCTCGCAGGCTTTGTTCCAGTGCGTGACCACATGTTCGCGGTCGATGACAAATGTGGGGATGGTGCTGCCCTCGATGATCTGTACGGCAGCCCGTTTGGAAGCCTTGAAATCCCTCTCGATCTCCTCGTAGTGGTCATACCAGGCCATCACCTGGGCCACCAGGTTTTGGGAAAAAGTGGTAAAATGTGTTTTTAGTTTGGAATCGGGATGAAATTCCGCCTCAAAACGGGTCAGGTTGCGGCGCTGCTCGATTTCGATCTGCAGCAAGGTCCAGAACGAACGCATTCCCACGTGGTCGATAAGGCGGACATGGGGCGGTTTAACCTGCTCAATCCGGGCGGGCAGGTCGGGATCCTTGGTGGTCTCCAGCAATGTTTTCAACCCCTTGATGGCAAACAGATCACGATAATCGGTGGTGGTAAAGATGCCTCTCCGCCGGGCGGCCAGCATCCCTTCCGCCTCGGGATTAAGATCGGCCACACCTAACATCTGCGGAATTTCATCGCGCAATTCGTCGCTGTCAAAAAGGTCGAGGAGCTTTTTGCAGAGCCGTCCGCCACCAATGACGGCCATTTGGGAAAATTCAGTCAGCCGCATCAAAAGATCCTTGCGCCTTTAGTGTACGTAAACCAAAAATGGCTATGGAACCACCATCACAGGGAGCTCGGACAATTCCGCCACCCGATGGGTCACCCCGCCCAGCCAATATTCCTCAAACCAGTCTTTGCCCGTCCGGCCCATGACAATCATAGAGGCTTCCTGTTCCCGGGAGGTGCGTAAAATTTCCGGGACGGTCTGTCCCACCGCCAGACACGTGGAGACGTTAAACGGGGCGCCGGTCAACTGTTGCTGAACTGTGTCCAGGCGCGACCGGCTCTCTTGCCGGATCGCTTCAAACGCCGGTTCGTCGATGCCTTTGGTCAGTTTTTCATCAATCACATGGCAAATCACGCACGCTTCGGCCACGCCGGAAAGGGCCTTGAGGGCTTCGATGGCGTTCTGGGACGGATGGGACCAATCCGTGGCCAGCATCGGCCGGGTAAAGATCGCATCGTTGATTTTGACCAGTTCGGTGCCGTCGGAATCATAGTTGACGCGGTATTTACCCATTAACGCCGGGACGCTGCTGCGACGCAGCAGATCGAGAATATGCCGACCCACATAAATTTTTTCAAATAGTCCGCGGTCTTTTCGACCCGCCACAATCAGGTCCGCCTTTTCCGTTTCAGCCACATCCAGAATAGAGGCATTATCGTCACCCACCTCGATTCTAAAGGTACTCTCAATTCCATGGGTCGCCAGCATTTTGCGCCACTCTTCAAAGCGGGTCTCGGCGGTTTCCCGGATGCGGGCCTCCTCTTTTTTCAAATAGCCGCCGTAGGGGACAAAGGCGACCTCCTCCCGGTCAATTACATACGTGAGGACGACCTTTTTCAGCCCGGACGCATTGAGGGCCGCTACCGCCTCCAGGCTGTTAAAAGCCATTTCTCGAAACCGGGTATGAAACAGAACGGTGTTAAATTGCATTCTACACCTCTTTGATGGTGTCATTTGCGAAAAGGTACAGTGGGTATCATCTTAAAAAAATAGAATTGTAATCAGGAAAAAACAAGGCGCCAGAAAAACCAGGGAGTATTTTAAAATATAACCAAAGAAACTCGGCATGGGTGTCCCGGCCTCTTCGGCAATGGAGCGCACCATAAAGTTGGGGGCATTACCGATATAGCTACAGGCTCCGAAAAAGACGGCCCCGGCGGAGATGGCTTTCAGATAAATGGCGTTTTCCGTCATGAGTCGTGGTACGGCCTGGGCTTCGGGCATCCCCGGATAAAAACCGCCCAGGGCGGTATTAAAAAAGGTCAGATAGGTGGGCGCGTTGTCCAAAAAGCTGGAAAGAACGCCGGTGACCCAAAAGTAGTGCCACGGCGCCACCACTGCTTTGATCAAAAAGGCCAATTGGCCGTGAGCGCCGGCTTTCAAAATCAGCAGGCAGGGAATCATGGTGATAAAAATACCAATGAAAAGATAGGCCACCTCAACAATGGGAAACCAGGTGAACTCGTTATCTTCCCGCAAGATAATCGGAGTGGCGATCAGCGATAGAATGCCCATCACAACCAGTAGCCCGTCGCGCACCCAATCCTGCACAGCGCGGTGAACCCCCAAAACCGAAACTTCACCCCAGTCCACAACCCCGCTCATCAGAACGGCCCCCACAACACCGGCTAAAAAGAGGAAATTATAGGTCCCTTCCAATTTTAGCGGCTCTTGGACGCCGTCATCCGGAGCAACTACTTTTTCTCTGCGAAAATGGTATTGATCGAGACAAAAATAGATCACCAGCAGCACAATGGTAAGCAATGCCATGTGAGGGGCGATATTAAAAGTCCAGAAAAAACTGACGCCATGCAAAAATCCCAAAAAGAGGGGCGGATCACCCAAAGGGGTGAGTGAACCGCCAACATTGGCGACCAGGAAAATAAAAAAGACCACCATAAAGGTGCGGTTTTTACGGTGGCGGTTAGCCCGCAAAAAAGGACGAATCATCAGCATGGCCGCCCCCGTAGTGCCCATCCACGAGGCCAACATCGCCCCCACCAGCATCATCATTGTGTTGACCAGCGGGGTTCCCCGCAATGTGCCGCGCAACAAGATCCCGCCGGAAATCGTATAGAGCGACCACAACAGGATAATAAAGGGGAGGTAATCGGCTAACAGGATATGGATGATCTCGTACACTGCCGCGCCTCTGTAGGCATAGATAAACGGAATGGCCAACGAGGCGGCCCAAAAAGCGGAGATTTTACCAAAATGATGATGCCATACCTCCGGGGCGATAAGCGGTAAAAGCGCGATGGACAAAAGCATGCAGGCAAAAGGGATGCAGCTCCAAAGCGGCAGAGAAGGCCCCAGATCGGCGTGACTGCCATGGGCGTCCGCCTCACCGTGAGCATCTGCGTTGCCATGGGTTTCCGTGGTTGCGCGGGTTTTGGCATCCGTGTGCGTACCTGTTGGGGCGAGTGAAGGGGTTGACTCCTTGGCCAAAACAGTTTCAACAGATCCCATGATGACCAGGCTGCTTGTTCCGATCCACAAGCAAAGCAGCACCCATAGAGACGAACAAAACCGCAGTTGCAAGGGATCTTTACAGATTGCCCGGCTGACAGATGAACACCGGCGCCTTTCGGCCAAGGACCGCAATGTGTCTACGCGGGTTGAATTGCGTTTGGATAACAATGTCAGCACGGGCGCCTGTTCAAATGATGGGTCAACCTGGGACCATTTCTCTACCATAATCACCGCTAATGATCAAACATCATCCCGTAGAAAATAGCACTGGGGAAAAAGCCATTGACAATGGAACCACCCGTCAAATAGTTGCATTTTGCTCTGCAATTCATCACGGAACTGAATCGGATGCGATAAACCCGTACATGGAAGGAGTAAAAAGATGAGTAAAGGGTTCAATAAGGTGCAGCCGGAAACCAAGCCGTGCCCATTGCACATCGTCGCTGTCTGCCGAAGTGGGACAATGAAACAAACCACGCCTTGACGGATAAATGAAAGGATTGGCTGACCGACGCCTATCCTTTCTTGCGCTGTTTTTACTGACCGTTGTTTAGACGGGAACCGCTACCAATGGGGTGGTGGTGCATTTTAAAAGATGATTCATGACATCGGCAAAATCGAAGTGGGATTCTTTACCCGCGCTGACCATCACCACCAGATCAATTTCTTCGGAGTGAATCTTTTGCAACATCACTTTGCCCGGATCACCCACATCAATATGACGGATATAGAGTGGACACTCATTTAAAAATGAGGTGCAGATTTGATCCAGCCGTTTTTCGGCCATCTCCCTTTCCATGACCTGCATCTTTTCCGCCTCTTCGGGGTCGTAGTCGCCATAAGCGGTACCGATGGCCGGATAATCTTTCATCACATATAAAATATGGATTTCGGCGCCGTAGCGCTGCGCCAGTGAAGTGACGACGGGCAGCGCCTTGGCGGCGTTTTCGCTAAAATCCGTGGGCCACAGGATCCGTTCTACTTTCATGACCGTTAACTCCATTGGTTAGATTACAATTCGAGCCATATTGAGAGCATTTACAGTTAAAGTCAAGGCCGGGCGCCTGCCATCCGTCAAGCCTTTCCGGTGGTTTCCTTTTGAGCCAACAGCGCCTCAATGTCCGCCACTCGTTTTTGCCGCCAGGTCGTCTCACCCTCCAGCCGTGCGCGGGCGGCGGCGCCGCGGGCCCCTTTGCGATCGGCATCCAATCTTTTCAACTTCTCCAGATGATGGCCCCGTTCCTCCTTGAGTTCGGCGATCTCTTCAACGGCTTCGGCCTTATCAAAAATCAGCTCTTCGGGGATCGAGTCTTCTTCAACCGCACCGATGCGACGCCGCAGATCGCTCTCCGGCGGCCGCATCACCACTTCCGGGGATTGTGACCGCTGGTTCATAAAGGTGGGCGAGACAATTTCGATGCCGTCACCGTGGAGCGCGTCAAGCATTTGGGTCCGCAAAATGGAGCGCGCTGTTAACATCTGCTTTACTTCCGGTAAAAACCCGGCCACCCGATAGGTGACGGAAAAATCGCCCAGATCCATTACCTGCACAAAAGGGTCGGACAATTGCGCCTTTTCGGCGGCGTGGAGTAACAGCGGCTCAATGCGCGCATGGGCGATATCGTAACCCAATGAAACCGTGGCCGACACAATGGTACCGGTGGAGCGCACCACGGTTATCGGATGGGAAATCATATAGAGGTTGGGAATGGTGGCCAGATCGCGGTTTTCAGTTTGAATCTCGGCGTAAAAGAGACCCCGTTCGGTAACTCTGCCGAACTGGTCACCCACTTTGATGAAATCACCCGGCTTAAAGCTGCGCACCGCCCGCAGCATAAACCCGGCCATCATGTTGGCCACAAAGGTGGTGGAGGAAAAGGCGACAATAGCGCTAAGCAGCACACCCAGCAGCCCCAACAGCTGATTTCGGGTTTCCGGAGATACGGGCAGCGCCAAGAGGATCAGTACCACAGCGGTCCCGGCCAAAACAAATAAAATCAGCCAGCGGAGCACACTCCCCTTGTCATGGGAGCGGATAAATTTACGAAAGAGAAAATAGTGGGCCAGCCATAACATCAGCATGGCCGCAGCCAATACGATCATAAAAGGAAACATCATGGGGAACAGTTTATGAATGGTCTCCGCGAGCGAACCCACGTTTCCTCCTTCATATCAAAAATGTTCGACGCCATCAGTTCTGAATGGCGTCAATTACGTATGGCAGCACCAGGTCGGCAATCACCTCGTAGCCCTTGGCGTTGGGATGAATCCCATCGGCCAGGTTCAGTGCGCGGCGTGTGGCGACCCCTTCCAGAAAAAACGGAATCCGCGCGACCTGATACTGCTCGGTCACACGGGGATACACCGCTTCAAATTCCTGGGTATAGCCGGGTCCCATGTTCAGCAGCATTTTCATGCCGGCTAAAATCACCGTTACGCCGTTTTGCTGCAATTTGGCGATAATCTGGCCCAGGTTCTCTTCCAACACCGCCGGGCTGATCCCCATGAGACCGTCGTTGGCGCCGGTTTCAAGCACCACGATATCGGGATTGAGCCTCAAAATCCAATCGACCCGGGAGCGGGCGCCGCTGCTCGTCTCGCCGCTGATCCCGGCATTGATCACTTTAAAATGATACCCTTTATCCGCCAGCCGTTTTTCCAGCAGGGCCGGATAGGCCTGCTCCGGTAAAAGGCCATACCCTTCGGTAAGGCTGTCTCCAAAGGCCACGATCACCCCGGACGCCGCCGATGGTGAAGCATCACCATGATTTACTGAAGGTGAGGTCTGCTCCCGGCAGCCCAAAAACGCAAGGCACAAGATAATGAAGACTCCTTTCCATCCTGCAAAAATTTGCCCAAAATGCCAACCGACTTCACGCATCGTGGATCTGTTCCTTTAAAAATCGCGCCGGTTTTTCATTTAATATGGTTTGGGCAAACAGCCACCCCACCCCGGTCACCATCACAAGATTGGCCAACACCAAGGCCAGGCCGGCTGCCGGATAGGCGTGACAGGGAACATCCAGGGCTTTGCGGCAGAGCCAAAAAGTACCCAAATGGGATAATAGCAGTGCTTGCAGGGCGCTGACAAGGGCTATGAGCGCCGTTTCGGTGATCAACACACGGGTGATAAATTTTCGCGTCGCCCCGACGATTTTATAGTAGACCGTTTCACGCAGTCGCTCCATACGCGTGGCCATAATGGAGCTGATGACAATCAGCACGCCGGCCAATAGGCTGAATAGCGCAAAAAAGCGTACAATTTTAGAAATCCGGCCCAAAACGCCGGAAAATGTTTTTAAGGTTTGGGTCACATCCAGGGCGGTTACATTGGGGTATTGGGCCGTGATGTTGTTCTGCAGCGCCGACAAATCATCGGCCGACGGGATATTGAGCGCCGTAAAAAGGGTATGGGGAGCGTCCTGCAGATCTTTCGGCTCAAAAACAAAATAGAAAAAGGGGCGCACACTCTCTTCCTCGCGGCTGCGGATACTGACCACCACCGCTTCCAGGGGCACCCCCTGAATAGTAAATTGCAGTGTGTCGCCTATCCGCATCGGCCCCATTTGAGCCACCGTATCCATCACCGACACCTGGATCCCTTTAGGGTTTGGTTGAAAGAGACGATCGCCTTCAATGAGCCGCTCATCCTCCAACAGATCATTGCGGTAGGTGAGGTTAAACAGCCGGGCCAGGTTGTCGCCTCGGCGCGCCTTCTCCCTGGCCAAATCAATCCTGGCGCCGTTGATGGCCGTCAGGCGAGCCCGGGTAACGGGATAAAAACGTGCGTTTGGGCCCACCATTGCGGCAACGCCATTCTTCTGACGGGGCTGGATATCAATTAAAAAAAGGTTGGGTAGATCGGGCGGATAGTTGCTGATATAGGCATCATTGAGATTACGTTCGGTCAGGTAGATGGTAAAAAGGGCGGTCAACGCCAGGGTCAGCGTGATCACAATGGGCCGGGTGAGGTTGTGGGGTCTTTCCAACCCCCGCAAGGCCTGGCGGAGAACCAGTTGTTTCGGCTGCAGCGTTGACAGCCCCCATAAAACCCCATGGCTGAGAACAAAAATGATTGAAAAGAGAAACAGCACACCCAATACAAGATAGATACCCGGCGGAAAGGGTGTCCAGTAAAAAAGCCCCCCTACGGCGATCCAAAAAAGAACCAGCCCAACAATCCGATAGCGCTGTTTGGAAAAAACAAGGGGCGGCCGGGGGAGAAAAAGCGTCAGGGGACGGACCTTGCGGCCGCGCCGCAGCGGCGCCCATACGCAAACCGCCGCCAATGCAAAACCGAGCAGCCCTTCCAAAAGCGGCCGTTTGATAAAAAGAGGCGCATCCGCTACATCCAACAATGGTGCAAACAGCACCGGCAGCACCAGTTGAAACGCCAAACCGCCCACTACACCCAACACGATCCCGCAAAGGGCCAAAAGCAATACGACGGTCATCATGTGGGTGGTCACGAACCGGCCGGTGGCGCCCACTGTCTTCATGATGGCTACAGAAACGCGTTTTTGGGCCACAAAAGCGTTTAACGTACTTTGAATCCCGATACCGGCCAGTACAAAGGTCAACAGAGCGACAATTTTCAAAAAGAAAAAGAACTGGTCGAAAAAACGTTTGATGCGCGAAGGCGCCGTTCGAAAAGTATCAACGGTCACATCGGAAGGGAGTCCCGCCTGGAGCTGATTTTGAATAACGGTGGCCCTGGACGGGTCGGCCAGTTTCAGATAGCGCTTGTAGCGTACCCGACTGCCCGGCCCCACCAAACCTGCGCGGGCCAGATCCTCGATATGAATAAAAATCCGCGGCCCCAGGGCAAAAATATTGACCGGCCGGTCCGGTTCAGCCGTCACCACATCGGCGATGGTCATGGTGATGCGGCCCACCTGTAACCGGTCGCCCACCTTTACATTGAGCCGATCCAGTAGTGCTTTTTCAACAATCACCGTTCCGGGTGTCAGGATCTCCCCAAAGACACGCCCTGAAGCGAGGGTTGCCGTTCCGTAAAGCGGATAGTTGTCAGAGACCACTTTGATCATGGCGAGCAGTGAACTGTTGTCCGCGGGTGTGCGCACCATGGATAAAAAATGGTAAATGCGCGCGCTTTGCGCACCACCCGCCTGGGTAAGACGGTCAATTTCGGCCTGGAGGGTTTCCGGGAAAGGGTAATTGGAGTGGATCAAAATATCGCCGCCTAAAAGCGCCTGGGTGTCTTTTCGCACCACACGGTTGACCCGCTGGGAAAAACCGCCAAGGCCCGTTACCGAAACAATGGACAGGGCCACACACAACACCAACATCAGTCCCATGGGACCGGACCGTATCGTCTGGCGTAAATCAAAGGCGTTAGGGTGCATCTTCACACCCCACCGCCAACCGGCCTTCATTTAAAACAAACCGCCGGTCGGCCCGTTGGGCTATGGTTTCATTGTGACTCACCATCACCAGGGTCATGGCCCGGAAACGGTAAGCGCTCTCCAACAGCGCAATGACCTCCCGGCTGTTTTGGGCATCGAGATTTCCCGTGGGTTCATCGGCAAAGAGAATTTCCGGTGCGTTGACCAGCGCCCGGCCAATGGCCACCCGCTGTTTCTCGCCACCTGAGAGTTGGTAAGGGAACCGGTCGCGGCAGTGGCTTACCCCCAACTGTTTGAGCAGGTCCAACGCTTTGGGGCGTGCATGCGAATCCAGGGCCAACTCAGCGGGGAACATCGCATTTTCCAGGGCGGTCAGGGAGGGGATCAGATGAAACGATTGAAAGACAAACCCAAAGGTTTGGTTGCGGAAAAAGGCCAGATCATTTTCACTCATCAAAGTGATATCGGCGCCGCGGACCAACACCTTGCCGTCGGAAGGTGTATCCAGGCCGGAAAGCAAACTGAGCAGCGTGGTTTTGCCGCTGCCGCTGTCGCCGGTAATTACAACAAATTCGCCTTTTGCAACACTCAGCTCAACGCCGTCCAAAACGGTGACCGGCTGTGAACCGCCGGTGTAAACCCTGGTCAGTTTCCGGGCCTCTAAAATCGTCATGGGGTCACCGGGCCATATCCAAAAGGGCGTTGATTTCGGCGGCCCAACGATCGGTGTTGGGGGTTTCCAGAATCAGCGGAATATTGTCAGTTCGAGGATCGTTCATGATCAACCGGAAGGGTTCCCAGCCCAAAAAGCCGTCGCCCAGGTTGTCGTGGCGGTCAACCCGGGCCCCCAGATCTTTTTTGGAGTCGTTGAGATGCATCCCCTTTAAAAACCTGAAACCCACCACCTCGTCAAACTGTTTCAGGGTCGCCTCATAGCCTGTTTTACTTTTGATATCGTAGCCCGAGGCATAGCTGTGGGCTGTATCCAGGCAAACTCCGACGCGGGATCTGTCTTCGACCTGATCAATGATTTCGGCCAGTTGCTCAAACCGATAGCCCAAATTGGTGCCTTGTCCGGCGGTGTTTTCAATCACCGCCACAACCTTGGGAACCTTGGCGATGGCCAGATTGATCGATTCTGCGATGCGCCCCAGGCTCTTCATTTCAGATATTTTTTTGAGATGGCTGCCCGGGTGAAAATTGAGATATTTCAGCCCCAATTGATGGCACCGCGCCATTTCATCATCAAAGGCGTCCCGTGATTTTTGCAGCCCCTCTTTTTCAGGGTGCCCCAGATTGATCAGATAGCTGTCGTGGGGCAAAATCTGCACAGGGGCGTATCCGGCCGCAACGCAATTGGCCTTGAAGGCCTCGATCTGTTTGTCGGTAAAGGGTTTAGCCTTCCACTGACGCTGATTTTTGGTGAAAAGAGCAAAGGCGGTGGCGCCGATTTTTTGGGCGTTTTCAGGCGCGTTTTCCACGCCTCCGGCAGTGCTGACGTGAGCCCCCACATATTTCATATCCCGCTTCTCCTTTTTGACAATTAATGCTAATGATTATTAATCATAAGAACGGTACTGCCTGATTCAATGTTTTTAGCCGACGTGCGGCCTCCAAGGATCTTTTGTCATGAATCATCCCCGCTGGTTTTTCCACCCCATCGTGATTTTAATTATCTCGGTGGTGGCTTTGGGGACGTCGCTGATCTTGTATATCTACTGGTATCTGGAAGCCAGTATCGGGCTACAGCGGCTGATGGAACGGTTCAGCCTGGATACCGATCAGGTGATGGCTCCCCAGACCTGGGTGGTGATTTTGATCCTCTCGATCTTGGTGGGGGTGATTCTCATCGGCTTTTTGGGGATTTATCTTTACGGCCGCCATACTACCCGGCTTTTTCGGCTGCAGCACAACTTTATCAACAACTTTACCCATGAGCTGCGCACGCCGGTCACATCACTAAAACTCTTTTTGGAGACGCTTTCCAAGCACGAACTGCCGCCTAAAGAGCAGCACAAATATCTACAGCTCATGCTCACCGATGTGAACCGTTTGTCAGACCATATCGAGCGGATTTTGAACCTGGCCAAAATCGAGACCAGGCACTACCATCACCAACGGATCGAAACCAACCTTGCCGCTACCATTGATGAGTTCTATCAAAAGAACCGTCATCTCTTCGGTGGCGGCCGGATCACCGTCCATCCTCCCCAAACGCCCATGGGGCGCTATCCGGTCAACCGGGGTCTTTTTGACATGCTGCTGATGAACCTCACCACCAACGCCATCAAATACAACAACGCCGACACCCCAACCCTCGATATCTATTTTCGCCAAACCCGCCGCAAACAGCAGATTCTTTTTGAAGACAACGGCATGGGCATCGAGAAAAAGGAACTGCGCAATATCTTCAGGCGCTTTTATCAGATCGGCCGGGCCGAAAACCGCACGGCCAAAGGCAGCGGGCTCGGTCTGCATCTTGTCCAAACCATCGCCCGGATCCACGGCTGGAAGGTGACCGTGGCCAGCGACGGTCCCAACCGGGGCGCCTGTTTTACCTTAATTCTCCCTTTGACCGAGAGCCGCTGATGATGAGTACAAAAACCGGCGCCCATATTCTGATCATCGAAGACGACGCCCATATCGCCGAAGGATTGCGGCTAAGCCTGGGGCTCAACGGTTATTCGGTCACCGTGGCCGCCGACGGCACCGACGGTTTGGCCAAGTGGAAACAGGTATCGCCGGATCTGATTGTGCTCGACATCATGCTGCCCGTGATCGACGGGCTCACCTTGCTGCAATCGATTCGGCTGGAAGATTCCCGTTTGCCGATTTTGATCCTGTCGGCCAAAGCGGCCCCCGAGGATGTGATCCGCGGGCTCCACTTCGGGGTGGATGACTACCTCACCAAGCCCTTTCATCTGGAAGAGTTTTTATTGCGGGTGGAGCGTCTCTTAACACGGGCCAATTGGGCCAACGACACCAAAACATCGCCGGGCAGCCGGCTTCGCTTTGGCAACAACCGGGTCGATTTTGCCACCCAAACCGCCTGGCGCGGCGATCAAAAAATTGAACTGACCGACCAGGAGACCAAACTGCTCAAGCTGTTCGCGGCCAATCCCAACAAGGTGCTGGCCCGCAGTGTTCTACTGGAGGTGGGCTGGGGCTACACCCGTACCGTTTCCAGCCGCACCATCGATAATTTTATGGTGCGGCTGCGTCGTTATTTTGAAGAAAACCCGAAAAAACCGGTCTATTTTAAAAGCGTCCGCGCCAAGGGGTATCGCTTTGATCCGGACACATAGCCATAAAATTTAGATTCGGCGGAAAGCTTTCAGGCCGCCCTGAACACCCCTTCCATCAGCGATCCTGATTCCGGCAAGAGAGCATAACGGTGCACTTGAAGTGTATTTGCTACAGCGCCATCCCGAAAGCGGTTTCATGCCCGGAAACTTTGTTTTCCCCGGTGGTCTTGGGGCCAACCGGTTCTACCCCGCTTGATCACAGCGCCAAAAGATTCGATCTTTTTGATGCCCCGGGACCCTGAATAGAACTCCGAACAGATTGCTTTTGATGCGAGGCCGAAACGTGTGCTTCCCGCGGGAGCCGATTTTTCGCGGCTATGGGAAAACCGGGGAATTTGCCGACCGATAGTTGGGTAACGCTGCCGCCGAAGGGGCTGTAAATTAACTTACGTGATCCTTAGCACTTTTCGGACATCCTCTTCATGGAGCCGCACATGCTCATATGCCCAGCGGATAAAACGCCCTAATTTTCCCTGACCGTGGAACGCATGTCGCCCTTCACGGTCCAAATCTTCATCCGCCATTTTTTTTACGATGGCGATGGTCTCTTGCCGAACGAAGGTGAAACGTGCAATCAGCTCATCCAGCGTAAGGCCATCCAACTTGGCCGGTTGAGTGCGGTTGAAGCGATCCACATCAAAATTTTCGGGTGAGCCGCGCCCACCGGAGAGGATATCGTTAAAAAGCCAATGCATCGTCTTCTCGATGGTGGTAAAATGAGCCAGCACCTGCTTGACTGTCCAGGCAGGGTCGTCATACACTTGGGTTCCGAGCTGTTCGGGATGTAACGATTGGTAAAAGGCGGTTGTCTCTTCAAGCCCCTTTTCAAGTTCCTTGATGATTTCGGTACGTCGCGTTCTCATGCACCCCCGCTCTCGGGTCATCCGGGTATAACTCTCAGGATCGCTTAACACCGTTCGGGTAAAAGGATTTAACCAGTTCAGCGACAATCCACCCGCAAACCAGACCGATGGTGCTTGCCGCCATATCCAACCATTCGCCGTTGCGATTGACAAAGGGTTGCAAAAATTCAATGACGCCACCGTAAGCGAAAAAAAACAAACCGATCCATATCCATCTTTCCGGTTTGCGCAGTGCGGCAGGAAACATCAAAACCGCATACGCCATCAAGTGGTGGGATTTATCGGTTCCGGGTATCACTGGCGCTGTACTTTCGGGCCAGAGAGAAAAAACCGTTATGATCGCAAGCGTCAACAGGGTCAGCGCAATCCAGTGGACCTCTATTACATTCAGGATTTTTGTCATCCCAATAGCCGATTTCAGGGGCGTTACCTCAATTTTACGACAGTCTGAAACGCTTGTACTATTCACTCACAAGAAGAACAGACAAAAATTTATGCTCCAAATTCAAAAGCGATAACCCAGTATCGTATCAGCGGAATTCCGATGTCTCCGGATCAGCTTCGTTTTCCATCCAAATAAGCGGCAATACCTTTGGCCGCGCAACGGCCCGAAGCGATAGCGTGGACAATCAGCGACTGCCCAATGGTCATATCACCGGCCACAAAAACACCGTCCACCGAGGTCATCATGTTGTCGTCGGCCCTGATGTGGCCATGCTCATCCAGGGCCAACCCGAAACCTTCGACAAGCTTGCTGTTGTCCGGCCCCACAAAGCCCATGGCCAGGATCACCAGTTCAGCCTCGATTTCAAATTCGCTGCCGGGGATTTCTTGCGGTGTTTTGCCGCCGTCGGGTGTATCCACCCACTCCACTTTGGCGCATTGCAGTTTTTGCACTTGTTTGCCATCCCCTAAAAATGCCTTGGTGGTGATGGCCCATTGCCTCTCGCCGCCCTCCCTGTGGGCGTGGGATTCTCGCAGAATCATGGGCCACATGGGCCACGGCGCATCGCCCGGCCGCTCTGCGGGAGGCTTGGGTAAAATCTCCAGTTGATAAACCCTTCCGGCGCCCTGACGCAGGGCCGTACCCAAACAGTCGGAACCGGTATCACCGCCGCCGATCACCACCACCGCTTTGTCCTGGGCGGTGAAGTCGGACACGTGGGGTTGGATCTCCCGGCTCACCGCCCTGTTTTGCCGCGTTAAATAATCCATGGCGAACAGGATGCCTTCCAAATCGCGGCCGGGCGCGGGCAGATCGCGTGGCTGCCGCGCCCCACAAGCCAGGCAGATGGCGTCAAAGTGCTTTTGAAGATACCTAAAAGAGAGGTCCGCCCCTACCAGCACATCTGTTTCAAAGGTCACCCCTTCGGCCTTCATCAGATTGACGCGGCGCTCCACAATATTTTTTTCCAGCTTAAAATCGGGGATGCCGTAGCGCAAAATCCCACCGGGAGAGGAAGCGTCATCAAACACCGTCACTTTGTAGCCCAGCTTGTTCAACGTATCGGCCGCGGCTAACCCCGCCGGTCCGGAACCGATGACGGCGACGGTCTCTCTAAAATAGGTCTCCGGCGGTTTGGGGGTCATGAGACCCAACTCAAACCCCCTTTCAATCACGGTCAGCTCAATCTGGCGAATGGCCACCGGCTCGGTGTTGATGCCTGCTACGCAGGCCGTTTCACAGGTGGCAGGTCAAAGCCGCCCTGTAAATTCAGGAAAGTTGTTGGTGGCGCATAAAATATCCAGCGCCTCCTGCCACTGCTCCCGGTAGACCAGATCGTTAAATTCAGGGATAAGATTGGCCACCGGGCAGCCGTAGCCATGACAAAAGGGTATCCCGCAATCCATGCAGCGGGCGGCCTGCTGATGAATATCCTGATCGCCCAGGAAGGTATCCACCGCCTTGAAATCTTGCAGTCGCTCCTCTTTGGGACGGTAATCGGGGTCCTTGCGGCTGTATTCCAAAAAGCCTGTGTCTTTACCCATGCCAAACCTCCTGTCTTTCGGTGGCCTCATCTTCCTTGGTCATTTTCCCGAGTACCTTGCGGTATTCCATGGGGAAAATCTTTACAAAGAAGGGGAGACAGCGCTCCCACTCGGCCAAAATACCTTTGGCTTTCTCACTGCCTGTATGTTCGTAATGGTTGCGGATCATGGTTTTGAGTTCATCGATATCTTCGGGCTCCGCCACCAGCTCCAAATCCACCATCGCCAGGTTGCAGCGGTCATCAAATTCCTGGTGGGGGTCGTAAACATACGCCAAACCGCCGCTCATGCCCGCTCCGAAATTAATGCCCGTATTGCCCAACACCACCACCCGGCCGCCGGTCATGTATTCGCAGCCATGATCCCCCACCCCTTCCACCACCGCATGGGCCCCGCTGTTACGGATGGCGAACCGTTCGCCCACTTTGCCATGCAAATAGACTTCGCCGCTCGTGGCGCCATATAAAAGGACATTGCCGGCAATGATATTTTCCGAAGGATCAAATTGCGCACCGCCATAGGGGGTCACGACAATCTTGCCCCCGGAAAGGCCCTTGCCCAGGTAGTCGTTGGATTCGCCTTCCAGGTGGAGGGCCAGTCCCCTGGCGGCAAAGGCGCCGAAACTTTGCCCCGCCGCCCCTTTGAAACGGCAGGTGATGGTATCGGCGGGCAGCCCGGCATTGCCGTATTTTTGAGCAATCCGGCCGGAAAGCATGGCGCCCACGGTACGATTCACGTTGGTGATGGGCAGTTCGATGGTGACCGGTGCTTGGGATTCCAGCGCCGGACGCGCCTGCTGAATCAGCTTGAGGTCCAGCACGCCGAGCACATCGCAGGGTTGCGGCTCTATTTGGCGGCGGGCCGTATCGGGCCCAACGTCCGGGTGATAGAAAATTTTGGAAAAATCGAGCCCCCTGGATTTCCAGAAATCGATCGCTTCGTTCATCTCCAGAAGATCGGAGCGGCCCACCAGATCATCCATTTTGCGAAAACCGAGTTCGGCCATGATCTCACGGGCTTCCTTGGCGATCATGGTTAAAAAATTGACCACATGCTCGGGCCTGCCGTCAAACAGTTTTCGCAGGCGTCGGTCCTGGGTGGCAATTCCCACCGGGCAGGTGTTTTTGTGGCATTTGCGCATTAACACACAGCCCATGGTGACCAAAATCGATGTTGCAAAACCGAACTCTTCCGCCCCCAGCAGCGCGCCGATAATGACGTCCCGGCCGGTCTTGATCTGACCGTCCACCTGAACCCGAATGCGGCTACGCAGGTTGTTTAAGAGCAGCGTCTGCTGTGTTTCGGCCAGACCCAGCTCCCACGGAGCCCCGGCATGACGGATGGAAGAGAGCGGTGAGGCGCCGGTGCCGCCGTCGTAGCCGCTGATCAGCACCACATCGGCGTGGGCCTTGGAAACCCCCGCCGCTACGGTTCCCACCCCGGTTTCCGAAACCAGTTTGACCGAGACCCGGGCATCAGGATTAATATTTTTCAGATCGAAAATCAGTTGGGCCAAATCTTCGATGGAGTAGATGTCGTGATGGGGCGGCGGTGAAATCAACGTCACGCCGGGAGTCGAATGACGCACCCGGGCGATTTCAGCTTTCACCTTATGCCCGGGCAACTGCCCGCCTTCACCCGGCTTGGCCCCTTGGGCGATTTTGATTTGCAGCTCCCGGGCGTTGACCAGATATTCGGCGGTAACCCCAAAGCGTCCGCTGGCCACCTGCTTGATGGCGCTGGAACGGCTGTCGCCATTGGGCAATGGCTGGTAGCGTACAGGGTCCTCGCCGCCTTCACCGCTGTTGCTTTTACCACCGATGCGGTTCATGGCAATGGCAATCGTCTCATGGGCCTCCTTGCTGATGGAGCCAAAAGACATGGCCCCGGTGACAAAGCGTTTTAAGATCTCCCGGACGGGTTCCACCTCTTCCAGAGGAATAGCGGCGCTCTGCTTAAAAGCAAGAAGCCCCCGCAAGGTTGACTGTTTTTGGGACTGATCATTAATCAGGGCGCTATATTTTTTAAAGAACTCGTAATTATCGTTGCGTACCGCCTGCTGCAAAAAACTGACCGACTCCGATGTCCACAAGTGCCGTTCACCATCTTGCCTGAATTTGTAGTGCCCGCCGCTGGCCAGTATATTGGGTGCAATGGGCGAGGGATGGCGAGCCGCCTGGTAACGTTCATTGGCCTCCACGGCGATGGCATCCATTCCAATCCCCGCCACATGGGAAGCGGTGCCCGTAAAGTATTGATCCACCACATCCTGATCAAGCCCCACCGCCTGAAATACCTGGGCGCTGCGGTAACTGCGCAAAGTGGAAATCCCCATTTTCGACATCGTCTTTAAAAGACCTTTGCCCAATGCCTTGATATATTTTTCGATGGCTTTGGCAACATCGATATTTTTACTCAACTGCCCCTTTTTGACCATGGCGGCAATGGTCTCAAAAGCCAAATACGGGTTCACGGCGGTTGCGCCGTACCCCAACAAGAGGGCGATATGCATTACCTCCCGGGCTTCACCGGTCTCTACAATCACGCCGCTGCTGGTACGCACGCCCCTTTTGACCAGCCGCTTGTTAACCGCCGAAACCGCCAACAGTGACGGGACCAGCGCCTGGTGGGGGGGTAACTCGCGGTCGGATAAAATGATCAGGGTGCTGCCACGGGAGACCGCATTTTCCGCCAGATCGCAGATTGTATGCAACCCTTTCTCCAACGCCTTGCCATCACCGTTGACGGCAAAGCCCATGGGAATCACCACGCTGCTGAAACCCTCAATACTCAATTGCTTGATGCGCAGCAGATCTTCATTGGCCAAAATCGGGTGTTGCAATTTGATCAGGCGGCTGTTTTGCGGTATTTCCGATAAAATATTGCCCGGATTGCCGATAAAGGTCATCAGCGACATCACCAATTCTTCGCGCACCGGGTCAATGGGGGGGTTGGTCACCTGGGCAAAGAGCTGTTTGAAATAGTTAAATAGCAGTTGATTTTTCTCCGACAGTACGGCCAGGGGGGAATCGGCGCCCATGGAACCCACCGGCTCGTTGCCCGTGGCGGCCATGGGGTCAAGGATCATCTGAAGGTCTTCCCGGGTATACCCGAAAAGCCGCTGATTGTAGCGCAGGTTCGCCATATCGGGTTTGACTTCGTCCACATCGGAATAGAAGCCCCGCAAGGTGATCCGGTTTTCATCCACCCAGCGCCGATACGGCTTCCTGCGGGCGCACAGGGTTTTCACCTCTCCGTTTTTTAAAAGCCGCTTGGCGGTAAAATCGACCAGCAGGATTTCGCCCGGCCGCAACGCGCCTTTTTCAACGATATCCGCATCGACGATATCCAGCACCCCGGTTTCCGAGGCAAATACGATCATCCCCTGGCGGGTGACCGTATATCGTGCAGGGCGGAGGCCGTTGCGGTCCAGCATTGCGCCGGTATGGTTCCCGTCGGAAAAAGAGAGGGCCGCCGGGCCGTCCCAGGGCTCCATCATACCGGCATGGTATTCAAAAAAGCCCCGCAGGTCCGGCCCCATAGGGTATTTGACACCCCACGCCTCGGGCATCAACATCAGCATGGAGTGGGGCAGCGAACGGCCGGCATTGACCAGGTGCTCCAAAATATTATCAAGGCAGGAGGAATCACTGCCGCTCTCATCAATAATCGGCAGCGCTTTGGACAGGTCGTCACTGAACAGGTCGGACTTGAGGGACGACTCCCGCGAACGGATATGGTTCAAGTTGCCGCGCAGGGTGTTGATCTCCCCGTTATGGGCCAGGTAACGAAAGGGCTGGGCCAGTTTCCAGGAAGGGAACGTGTTGGTGCTGTAGCGCTGATGAACCACAGCCACCGCACTGACGAAGTCGGGGTCCATCAGGTCACGGTAAAAGCCGGACAGTTGCGGCGCCGTAAAAAGCCCTTTATAGATAACCGTCTGACACGAAAGGCTGGGGATATAAAAGCAGCCCTTTTCAATCTTGATCGTAGCGGTTTTTTTCTCAATTACCCGCCTGACGACATAGAGTTTGCGTTCCAGGTTGGCATTTTTAAGACCCTTGCCGCCCACAAAGCACTGCATCACCGACGGTCGCTGCGCGTAAGCTTGACCCTTAATGGCATCCTCACTGACCGGCACCTTGCGCCAGCCCATAAAATCAAGGCCTTCGGCCGAAACGGTATCTTCCACCTGCCGAGTCAATTTTTGAAAAAGATCGGACTCCCTGGGCATAAAAAGCATCCCGACACCGTATTGGCCTGCGTCGGGCAGCTCGACCCCCAGAGTTTTACAACGCTTTTTGAAAAACCGATGAGGAATCTGGGCCAGAATTCCCGCGCCGTCCCCGGTTGTGAGATCGCCGCCCACGGCTCCGCGGTGAAGCAGGTTTTCAAGGATCCTGATTCCGTTTTGCACGATGGTGTGCTGTTTTTCGCCATTGATGTTGGCCACAAACCCGACACCGCAAGCGTCATGCTCGTTGACGGGGTTGTACAACCCTTGAGCGGTTGGAAAATAATCAGCGGTTGTTTGATTGAACCGGGTCGTCCCGGGGGCTCGCTTCTCTTCCCGGGTTTTATATGCCTTGGGATCGATGTGCCGCCCAGCCCGTTTTGCATGGGTGATGTTTCCGGATGAATATTGACCATTTAACTGTTCATATGCCACAGCGTGATATCCCTTGAATATCGATTTTACCGAAAGCCGTTACTTATAGCGAATTACAACCATCATCGCAATAAAATTTGCGCAACACTTCAAGACGAGGGGTGGCACCGTTGGAAGTTGCCGCCGGATAAGGGCGAAAACAGGGTTTAGGCGGCATACGATGAAAGTATTGATCAACGGGTTCAAAGGGTTCAAAAAATCATCTTGCACTGGAAAGGGATGGAGACCAAAAAGATGTTCGGGGGCGTCTGTCACCAGCTAAACGGCAACATTTTTCCGGTGTGCACAAGGACAAACTGATCCTCAGGCTGGGGCCGGACACCGCCGCAAAGGCGCTCGGCCAAAAACATGCGGCGCCTTTTGATATCACCGGACGACCCATGAAGGGCTGGGTGATGCCGGCTAAAGAGGGTTTTGAAGATGATGCGGTTTTAAAAGGGTGGCTGGAGCAAGCCAGGGCTTTTGTTAAAACATTGCCGCCCAGGTGAATTCCCGGCCGCCCAAAGGCAATGGGTTTTTCTCCCATTCCCCGAACGGGACAATAGATTCCCACGCGTAAACCCGTGGTATTCTCTCTTCGACCGCATAAAATGACTCTCTTTAACGACCACTTTCGGCCCTGTAGGCCTGTTGCAGCTTTTGGGTCACCGGCCCCGGCCGACCATCTCCAATCACCTTTCCATCGACAGAGACGACCGGCAGCACTTCGGTGACCGTGCCGGTCAAAAAGAGCTCCTGGACATTGGCCAGCGCCGATTGGGGCGTTTTTTCAAACCGAACGGGAAGATCCAGATGATCACAAAACCCAATCACCACCTGGCGGGTGATACCGGGCAAAATACGCTGATCGGCCGGGTGGGTAACAACCTCGTTGTTACGCACCATAAAGAGGTTCGAGCTGGTGCCCTCACGCAATACGCTGTCATCACCCACAAAAATGGCGTCGTCCGCGCCGCTGTCCAGCGCCTGCTGCTTGGCCATGCCATTGCTGGAAAGCTGAACGGTTTTCAAGTCGCAGCGTCCCCAACGGGTATCGGGCACGGTAATGACCCCATAGCCCTTGGCCCGTTTTTCCGCCGGAATGGCCGGCGCCGGCCGTATGGTCATGACAATTTGGGGTTCCGCCCGGCTGCCGTAAGCATGATTCCGGGGAGCGACGCCCCGTGAGATTTGCAGGTAAAGCGCGGCATTGTCGATTGAGGAGATTTCAAACAGATGGCGCATCTCATTTTCCAGGGCTGCGACATCCACTGCGGGAAACCGCAAACCGGCCATGGAGCGTTTGAGCCGGACCAAATGTTCATCCAGTAAAAAGGGTTTGCCGTGGTAACTGACAACCACCTCGTAGACGGCGTCAGCGAACTGGTAGCCCCTGTCTTCAATGGATACTGTAGCCTCTTCTATGGGGCCGATGGCGCCATTAACGTACGCGAGTTCGGGCATGGTTCACTTCCTTTTAAAACCTTTGAAAGCGGTTTGCGGATGGTAATTGGAAAAAGGTCCATATACCCGGGTGTTGTTTTTCAGGATCGAAATGACACAATACGGATGCCGAGGCTCTGAAAAATGACACCCGTGGCGTAGTCTCTTTTACGTTTACGGCACCATCAACGCCTGATGATCAAGGTAATAAACAATAACCCGAAAACCAGCAAGAGAAAAAACCGGATAAGCGACTGTCCTTTGGCAATGGCCAACCGGCTGCCCCAAAACGCCCCCAATGTATTAAAAAGCGCCGCGGGCAGACCGACGCTGTAAAGAATGCTTCCCGAAAGGGCAAAGACGCTGAAAGCCCCGAGGTTGGAGGCAAAATTGAACACCTTGGCCAAACCGGAGGCGTTGACCAGGTGCAGTTTTAAAAAGAAGTAGAAACCGAAAATCAAAAAGGTCCCGGTGCCGGGTCCGAAAAAACCGTCGTAAAACCCCAACACCCCGCAAATCAACGGTGTGTAAAGGTAACGCGCTTTTTTAGAGAGCATATGGGTGGCGGTTTTAAGCGCTTTTTGGGGCAAGAGGGTAATAGTGGCGATGACCGGCAAAATCACCAGAATGATGGTTGTAATGACATTTGGGTTAAGCAGCAGCACCACCCTGGAGCCGGCCATGGAGCCGATCAGGGAAAAAGGCAGCCCGACTCCGGCAATCTGCCAAAGCACTTTGCCTTGACGGGCAAAGTTGACCAGCGAGGTGGTTACACCACACACGGCGCCGAGCTTATTGGTCCCCAACGCCAGGGAGGGCGGTAGTCCGGCCACCAACAGGGTGGGCAGAAGGATCAACCCGCCGCCTCCGGCAATGCTGTCGATGAATCCGGCCAGAAACGACATGCCGCAAACCAGGGCAATGATGAACGGCTCCAGCGGCAGGGCTTCCATCAGTTAATTGAGATGGACGTGGATTTTATCGTTGCGGGGATGAACATGCTGTAACGTCACCTCGACAGTTGTACCCGGCATCAGCTTGATACTTTCCGGCGCGGGAAGGTTGCACTCCAGCATATATTTGGCCAGCAGCACCTGGTAACCATGGCGCTGTTTTTTTAACACCACGGCGTCCAGCGGTTGGCCGATTTTTTCGGTCAAATGTTTTAACAGCCAATAGCGCTGCCGCAGCCGTTGGATCTGCCCCACCGTGGACATGGGCAAGGCCAACCGGGTAATGACCTCATCAATTTCAGCCGGGCTGTAAGGGTTTTCCAAACCCACGGCAGCGCGGATCTGGCGCTGGGTCAAAAGATCCACATATTTACGAATCGGCGAAGTGGCTGTCACGTAACGGTCCAGCCCCAAACCGGAATGGGTGCCGGGTGTTGAGCTGAGCACGAAGCGGCTCAAGTGGCGACGTTGCATCCAGTTTTCATAGAGGGTGCCCTCACGGTCTGTAAAGAGACGCTGCCGCGGTTCCGCCTGGGTGCGAAAAACCGCAGCTATTTCACGATCGGCCAGAAACCGGGCAAAGCACCCATTGGCCATGATCATCAATTCGGCCACAAGCAGCCGGGCGGGGCTTTCGCGGTTGATGCGGTTGACGAGTACGTCGCCGGTTTCATTGATCCAGATGTAAATTTCGGGAAGGCTGATCTGGACGGCACCTTTGGAAAGACGCCACTGCCGGAACCGGCGTGCGACATCAAAAAGGCTGCCGATGGCCGGATCGACCTGGGCCATGGAGTTGGCGTCCCAATAAGAGAGCTGGGACTCCACCCGGACCAGGCTGGGAACCACGGAAAAGTCAAGCACCGGATTTTCGTTGCGCGTCTGCTTGGCAAAACGAATCTCCGTACTGATGGCGGGACGAATCTGATCGGCTTTCAGGCTGCAGATATTTTCCGCCAGCACGGTTGGCAGCATGGGAATCTTCCGGTCGGGCATGTAAATGGAGCTGGCCCGTTCCAGGGCGCTGCGGTCAATCAGGTCATTTTTTTTGACATAATGGCCCACGTCGGCAATATGGACACCGATGAGCCAATGGTCGTCCCGATCTTCAATGCTCACGGCATCATCAAAATCGAGGGTAGCCTGCCCGTCAATGGTCATCAGGGCGCGGTGGGTAAAATCCTTGCGCTTCGTCTTGTCGGCGGTTGAGCCGCCGGGTGTTGCCAGGTGGTGGGCTTTTTCAACCACCGCCGAAGAAAAATCAACGGCGATCTCGTGACGGAGTAATTCTACATTTTCGTCAACCCCGAAGACATGCATTTGAACCAGCAGATCAAAGAGTTGATGCCGGGGATTGATCCCGGCCCTTTTGAGAATCTCTTTGGCCTGTGCCGCATGATTGCTTTTTTTGGCCTGAAGATAATAGTTTTTAAAAATCTCCGCCAGGCGCTGCTGATCTTCGGTTAATTGCGATGGGGGTTTACCTTTGATCAGCCGGCGCAACCAGACCACACTCGCTTCAACAAACCGCCGGCTCTCTGTAGCCGCCTTTTCCTGTTCCCGCATCTGCTCTACATGGTCCGGTGTGTAGGGTCGAAAGCGGTTATGATCAAATTTGAAAAACCGCCGATTGAAAAAAACAGCCCGCATGATGGCTGATTCATGGTCACAGGCGGCGCCGTTGGTAAAACAGAGCGCTGTCATGGTGGGGAGGTCAATCCACTCATCTTCGGTGTTCAGGGCCTCCCAGATCTCTTGTAAATTGAGCTGCCCGGTCAACCGGGCTCTCCGGGCTGCAGTGGCCTTGAGTTTTGCAAGCGTCACTTCACGGCCCACAGACGGATCAATGATCTCTTTGCTCCGGTGCGCCACTCGGCCCGCGGCCAGGTTGACCTCGCGGTTGGCTTCGGTCAGCAAATGCAAACGGTTCTCTTTCACCGCTAACACTACGGCGCAAACAAATTTTTGCCGGTCAATAAATTCAACGATGACGCCTGTTTTCATGGAAAGTAATATATTGGCGGGGTCAATCAAAGTCAATTCGTCAATACCGTTTCGCGGCCGGATCGGCGGATGGCGTTTGCCTATGGACGATAAAACGCTTATGGTATGCGATAATTTGTAACCGGAACGCCTTTTAAAGGGGTGCAACCAGCAACCATGGCCCAAGTGCGGATTACCACTTTCTACCTGCTTACGCCCTACTTTTTGAAACATCGCCTGCGTATCGTCCTGGGGCTTCTCTGCCTCGTTGTGGTCGATTTTTTACAGCTCTGCATTCCACGGGTGGTCAGGGGGGCCATTGATGCGCTGACCCTTTACCAAACCGATTCCGCCGGCTTGCTCCGCTATGGCGCCGCGATTGTCGGCATCGCCATTCTCATCGGCCTTTTCCGCTATATCTGGCGGCGCTGTCTGATTGGTCTTTCGCGCATTGTGGAAGAAGGGCTGCGCAACCAGCTCTTTGACCACCTGCAGACCTTGTCCGCCTCGTTTTTTGATCAGACCCGCACCGGCGATCTGATGGCCCGCGCCACCAACGACATTAAAAATATTCGCATGGCCGCAGGGATGGGGATCGTGGCGCTGACCGACGCCGCGGTGCTAGGCACCGCCGCCATCGGTTTTATGGCGTATATCCATGTGCCGCTGACACTGCTGGTACTCTTGCCCATGCCGCTGATTGTCTTGCTGACCCGTTTTTTCGGCAAAAAAATGCATCGGCGCTACCTGGACGTCCAGGCCGGATTTTCTGATCTTACCGAAGCGGTGCGCGAACGCATCGCCGGGGTACGCATGGTGAAAGCCTACGGGCGGGAAAAGAGGGCCATCGACCAGGTGGACGTCATCTCCGCCGATTATATTCAACGCAATGTAAAGCTGGTGCGGGTTACCCGCTCTTTTTTCCCGTTGATGGTGCTTTTCACCAATTTCAGCATGGCCTTTATCATTCTCTACGGCGGCCGCCAGGTGATCACCACCCGTCTCACGCCGGGCGATTTTGTGGCGTTTATCAGCTACCTGGGCCTGTTGATGTGGCCCATGATGGCGTTGGGATGGCTAACCAATCTCGTGCAGCGGGGCAAAGCCTCTTTGGAAAGAATTGATACCATCCTGAAAGTCCGGCCCGCTATTCCGTCATCCGGACTGCCGGTTGCCCGGCCCCGCCGGGCCCCCGCCATTGACATTGAAAAAGTCCTTTTCCAATATCCGGTGAAGGACGCCGGCCAACGCCAGATGGTGTTGAAAGGGGTTGATGTAACCATCCCGGCGGAAACCACCCTTGGGATCGTGGGGCCGCCGGGCAGCGGTAAAACCACCCTGCTGAATCTCATGGCCCGTATTTACGATGTCACCGCCGGGACCATTCGCATCAACGGCGGCGCCATCAACAGCGTAGACCCCTCGAGTCTGCGCAAAATGGTAGCCATGGTACCCCAGGAGCCATTTCTCTTTTCCGGCACGTTACATGAAAACATCACCTTTAACCGCCGAAGGACAACACCCCGAATTCGGGATGCCGCCATTGCCGCGGCCGCGTTAGAGCGTGATGTCGCCCAAATGCCCGATGCGGTGGAGACCATCGTGGGCGAAAAAGGGGTGATTCTGTCCGGCGGTCAAAAGCAGCGGGTGGCCTTGGCCCGCGCATTTGTCAAGGCCGCGCCCCTTTTGTTGCTGGATGATCCCGTCAGTCAGGTGGATGCGGCGACCGCCGATCGAATCATCGCTTATTTGCGCCGATTGACCGGTAAAACAACGGTAATTGTCTCTCATCGCATGTCGGCCGTGCGCCACGCCGATCACCTGATCGTGCTGAATCAAGGCCGAATCACCCGGCAAGGCGACCACGAAACCCTGATGGCCCAAGCCGGTTACTATGCCAGGATGGTCAAACTGCAGGAACTGGAAAGGGCGTACCAATGAAGGGTGATTTTGGGTATGTGGAGGAGCGGGACCTCGGCAAAACCTACGATATCCGGCTGTTGCGCCGGATTGGACCTTTTGTCAAACCCTATGGATGGCATCTTTGCGGGGCGGTTCTTTTCATTTTAGCGATCACGCTCCTTGAACTAGCTGTTCCGTATGTCACAAAAACCGCTATCGACCGCTATATTGTTCCCAAAACGGATCATACCGAAACCGGATTGACCGAGCCGGTCCACGCGCGAAAGATTCAGGTCAACCGGGCCGACCCCGATGTGGCCGAACTGATTGATCGCTATCCCGGGTTATTTACCCAAAGCAAGGGCCAAACAACCATTGCCATAACTCATCTGGATCAATTGCAGCCGCCGGAACTTCTCACCTTGCGCAAAAAGGATTTGGATGGGCTGCTCCGGATGACCGGGATCTTCCTGCTATTGGTATTGGGCAGCTTCGGCTGTAACTACATCCAACTGATGGTGATGGAGCTAACCGGCCAAAAGGTGATGCATGATTTGCGCATGGCCCTTTTTGATCACCTTTCGCACCTCCACATGGACTATTTTTCCCAAAACCCCACCGGCAGGCTGGTAACACGGGTGACCAATGATGTTCAAAATATGAACGAGCTTTTCACCTCGTTTGTCGTCTTTTTATTTAAGGATCTCTTCCTTCTCATCGGTATCTGCGCGGTGATGCTCAGCTTGAACTGGCGTTTGGCCCTGGTGGCCTTTGCCGTGGTGCCGTTGGTAATGCTGGTATCGATCCTTTTTGCCGCCCGGGTTCGTGAAGCATATCGCACCTTGCGGATAAAGGTGGCCGAAATCAATGCCCGTTTTGCCGAAAGTGTCACCGGGATGCGGGTCATCCAGCTTTTTGGCCAGGAACAGGCCAATTCGCGACGCTTCCACACCCTAAACCACGAAAATTACCGGGCGGGAATCCGCCAAATTCATGTGTTTGCCCTGTTTATGCCTGCGATTGAGGTGTTATCGGCCACCGCGTTGGCCCTGATCATCTACACCGGCGGCCGGCAAGTATTGGACAATCAACTGACTTTGGGACTGCTGGTGGCGTTTATCGCTTACATCCGCATGTTTTTCAGGCCGATTCGGGATATCGCCGAAAAGTACAATATCATGCAAAACGCCCTGGCGTCGGCGGAACGCATTTTTCAGATTTTGGATACCCCCCGGGAAGGGACCGCCATTTTGCCGCCAGCGCGCCTTGTTGGGGAGGACAACGAAACCATGGTTCAATTTCAAGGGGTCTCTTTTCACTACACCCCCGGCAAGCCGGTTCTGCAAAATATTCATTTGACCATTGCCAATGGTGAAACCGTGGCTGTTGTCGGTTCCACCGGATCAGGCAAAACCACCTTGATCAACCTGATTTTGCGGTTTTACAATCCCGTCGAGGGTCGTATCTTGCTGAAGGGGCAGGATATTCAGACGTTACCGGAAAAAGCGGTGCGCCGCGGCATGGCTTTGGTGGCCCAGGATCCCCATCTTTTTTCCGGAACGCTGGAAGAAAACATCCGTTTCGGCAACCCTGCCATGAGCCCCGATGACCTGGAAAGGATTGTCACCGCCGCCAACTGCCGACACTTGGCGGCTTCCATACCCCGGGGCCTTCAGTACCAACTGTCCGAGGGCGGCGGACGGCTTTCGTCCGGCGAAAAACAACTTGTCGCCATTGCCAGGGCGTTGGCCAAGGCGCCAGAACTCATCATGCTGGATGAGGCCACTTCCCATATCGATTCCGAAACGGAACAGGTTGTCAACGACGCCGTAAGCCGGCTCCTGAAAGGCCGCGCGGCATTGGTGGTGGCCCATCGGCTCTCCACCGCCCGCCAGGCCGATCGGATTGCGGTCCTGCACCGAGGCCGGATCGTGGAAACCGGCAGCCACGATGAGCTGATGATCCGTAAAGGTTTTTATTACCATCTGTACCAACTGCAAGCCTGATATTTTACACCTGGATATCGATTTAACTGTCTATAATTTTGAAGAACGACACAATTGTTTTTATCACCTTGGTGTCATACAACATTTTGACAAGATGTTTTTACTGAGGTACTTCAAAGGTATCATTTTCCAACACTTCAAATTACAGAATTGAATTAAAAATGATGAAACAAAACCAACTGGCCTGGATCACCGGTTATATATGGGGCATTGCCGATGACGTGCTGCGCGATCTTTACGTACGCGGCAAGTACCGCGATGTTATCCTCCCGATGACGGTCCTGCGCCGCTTTGACGCCGTATTGGAAGATGGTAAGCAAACCGTGATAGATATGAAGGCTTCACTTGACAAAACCGGTGTGGTCGAACAGGACCAAGCCCTACGCCATGCCGCAGGGCAGGCTTTCTATAACACCTCCAAGTTTACCATGCGCGATCTCAGGTCGCGGGCCAACCGCCAGCAGCTTAAAGCCGATTTTGAAACCTATCTAGATGGTTATTCGCCCAACGTACAGGACATCTTAGACAACTTCGAGTTCCGCAACCAGATCCCCCGGCTTTCCAAGGCGGATGCCTTGGGCACGCTGATCGAAAAGTTGACCTCGCCGGAGATTAACCTCAGCCCGGAACCGGTTCTGAACAGCGACGGCTCATTAAAACATCCGGGTCTCGACAACCACGGCATGGGCTCCATCTTCGAGGAGCTGGTGCGTAAGTTTAACGAGGAGAACAATGAGGAGGCGGGCGAGCACTGGACTCCGCGCGACGCCGTCCGCCTGATGGCCAAGCTCATCTTTTTGCCCATCGCCGACAAGATCGAATCGGGTACCTATCTGCTCTACGACGGCGCCTGCGGCACCGGTGGCATGCTCACCGTGGCCGAAGAGACCCTTCAGCAGCTGGCCGACGAGTATGGCAAACAGGTCGCCACCCACCTCTACGGCCAGGAGATCAACGCCGAGACCTACGCCATCTGCAAGGCCGACCTGCTCCTAAAAGGCGAGGGCGATGCAGCGGATAACATCGTGGGTGGCCCAGAGCACTCCACCCTCTCCAATGATGCGTTTCCTTCCCGTGAGTTTGACTTCATGCTCTCCAATCCACCCTATGGAAAGAGCTGGAAGACCGACCTGGAACGCATGGGTGGTAAAAAGGATATGCGCGATCCGCGCTATGTCATTGAGTACGCCAACGACCCGGAATACTCGCTGGTCACCCGCTCTTCCGATGGTCAGATGCTCTTTTTGGCCAACAAGCTTTCCAAAATAAAGCAGAATACTAAGCTCGGCAGCCGTATCGCTGAGGTGCACAACGGCAGCTCCCTCTTTACAGGAGACGCCGGCCAAGGCGAGAGCAACATCCGCCGCTGGATTATCGAAAACGACTGGCTTGAGGCCATCGTGGCCCTGCCCCTTAATATGTTCTACAACACCGGCATCGCCACCTATATCTGGGTCCTGACCAACCACAAGCCGGACCACCGTTGGGGCAAGGTACAGCTTATCGACGCCACCAAATGGTATCAACCTCTCCGTAAAAACCTGGGTAAAAAGAACTGTGAGTTGGGCGGAGCCGACATTGCCCGCATCTGCGACTCCTTCATCGCCTTCGAGGAAACCGAAGAGAGTAAGATCTTTGACAACGACGCTTTTGGCTACTGGAAAGTGATCGTCGATAGACCGTTACGTATTAAAGGTATTGACCCCCACCGGACGTACAAGGCTAAAGAGATCAAGGCGCTCAAAGAGAACGGTATCCGTAGCGAAAACGCGCCGCCGATCATTAAAAAAATTCACAAAAAGGGGACCAAAGCCGATCCACTGCGCGGCCTGTTCGAGGTCACGCTCCCCTCGCCCCATGGGAGAGGGGCCGGGGGTGAGGGAGAACGAGTCGTCGTGTCATATGAGCCCGACACCGACCTGCGCGACACCGAGCAGATTCCGCTGCAAGAGAAAGGTGGTATTGAAGCGTTTCTCAAATGTGAGGTTTTACCCTATGCGCCCGACGCCTGGTACCTGGCCGATAAGGTCAAGATCGGCTACGAGATCAGCTTTACCCGCTACTTTTACAAGCCCAAACCCATGCGCAGCCTGGAAGAGATTCGGGCGGATATTTTGGCATTGGAAAAGGAGAGTGAGGGGTTGTTGGATGAAATTATTGGGAAAGCGGAATTATGAACGATTCAAGGCTGCCTTTCATACCGCTCCCGATCCAGTTTATATTCAAGGTTGGTTTTCATATCTCGGTCATCGTGGCTTATATTCAAGGTTAACTTGAATATAGAAGGGTTTTTGTTTTATATTCAACTCAGGATTGATGAGCCGGTCCCTGATCGATATCAGATAGAGGGTTAAAACGGATGAATGATTCAATATCTTCAACCTCAGTTGCTGCAAGCCCAGGCCGCGCAGGCCAATACATTCAGCAGTCAACCGGTTATCGGGCTTTTAGTCCAAAGTCGCTGCCGCCTGATCCGCCTGTGGTTATCAGACCGAAAATGCAGGTATTATTGTCGCAGGCCGACCGGGCGCTCGGAAGGCTGGACGGATCAATTCAGACACTACCGGATTCAGACTGGTTCATGTACATGTACGTCCGCAAGGAAGCGGTTCTTTCAAGCCAGATTGAGGGTACCCAGAGTTCACTTCAAGATGTGTTGGCTGCCGAAGCGCGAATCCTTTCCCCAAATCGTCCGCGGGATGTGGATGAAGTCATCAATTATGTTCGCGCGATGAATTATGGGTTACAGCGTCTTTCCGAATTGCCGGTTTCGGTTCGGTTGATCCGAGAGATCCATGCAGAGTTACTTAAAGGGGTTCGTGGTTCTCACTTGACGCCCGGTGAAGTTCGCCAAAACCAAAACTGGATCGGGCCTGCCGGATGTTCGCTAAATGAAGCCATTTTTGTCCCACCGCCTCCGCATGAAATTGCGCACCACTTGAGTGAGCTGGAACGATTTCTCCATTCCGATTCAAAATTGCCGATGTTGATCCGTATTGGTCTGGCGCATGCCCAATTCGAGACGATTCACCCTTTTTTGGATGGTAACGGTCGTGTGGGACGGTTGTTAATCACCTTTTTGTTGTGCGAGCAGCAAACACTGCTCAAGCCGGTACTGTATCTTTCACATTATTTTAAACAGTATCGGCAAGCGTACTACGACCAATTGCAGTCAGTACGCGACCGGGGCACATGGGAAGAATGGTTAACGTTTTTCCTCCGCGGCGTGGCGGAGGTCAGCAATCAGGCGACTGAAACAGTACGACTCATTTTGAATCTTCGCGAAACCCACCGTAAAGTCATTACCGATAAACTTGGCCGGGCAGCAGGAAACGGATACCGTGTCCTGGATCATCTTTATCAGCATCCGATCGTTTCGGTTAGCAATGTACAGGATCTGACCGGAACGTCGTATCAGGCGGCAAATACCTTGGTGTCGAAGTTTGTGGAAAACCGCATCCTGGAGGAGTTCACAGGCCAAGCGCGGAACCGAAAGTTCATGTATGCGAGCTATATTAATCTGTTTCGTGATGACACCGGTCGGGCGGACGTATAATCGCTGACCTCAAATCTTAACCCATGCGCAGCCTTGAGGAGATTCGGGCGGATATTTTGGCATTGGAAAAGAAGAGTAAGGGGTTGCTGGAAGAAATCATCAAGGGTGTGGACCAATGAACGAAGATCTCACGCGAAGGCGCGAAGGCGCTAAGGATGTAGAGGAACTGGCCGCCGTGGTGGTAGATACGGCCTTGGCGATCCATCGTGAGATCGGCCCCGGCCTGCTGGAATCAGCCTATGAAGCGATCCTTGCCCAGCAACTGGCTGCAAAAGGCCTGCGCATCGAACGTCAAAAGCCGGTACCCATCCGCTATCAGGGAATTACCATTGATGAGGGCTTTCGCGTGGACATCCTCGTCGAGGGTCAACTGATCGTAGAACTCAAATCGGTTGAGAAAATGCACCCGGTTCATCCCAAGCAACTGCTGACCTATCTGCGTATGATGGATTTGTCGTTGGGGCTTTTGGTCAACTTCGGTGCGCCCTTACTCAAAGACGGCCTAAAACGCGTCGTAAACAATCACAAAAACTTTGCGTCTTCGCGCCTTCGCGTGCATCAAAATCCAACCTCGGGAGCCCAAGTATGATAGCAGACCTCAAACCCTATCCCAAGATGAAAGATTCCGGTGTTGAGTGGTTGGGGAAAGTGCCGGGGCATTGGGAGATTTGGAGGCTCAAGCAACTAACTATATTCCTCAATGGGCTTGCTTTCAAGCCTAGCGATTGGTCTTCTGACGGCAAGCCAATTATTAGGATTCAAAATCTGAACGGGTCGGATGATTTCAACTATACGACTCGTACTGACTTGCCGGATTTCCTGCTGATTGAACCTGGTGATCTTCTTTTTGCATGGTCAGGTAATCGTGGTACATCATTCGGTTCCTTCATCTGGAACCGAGATTTCTCAGGCTATCTGAACCAGCACATTTTCAAACTTGCAGGATATTCGCTGAACAAGATTTATTTTGCTTATCTTCTTCGAGCAGTTACAAAGCATATTGAGGATGAGCGGACCCACGGGATTATCGGTCTTGTACATGTCACAAAACCAGAGCTCGGCCAAGTCCTGATGCCAGTTGCATCTCCATCCGAACAAATCGCCATTATCGAGTACCTCGACCAAGCTACCGCCAACATCGGTACAGCCATCACCCACGCCCAGCGCGAAATCAACCTGCTCAACGAATACCGTACCCGGCTCATCGCCGATGTGGTCACCGGCAAGCTGGATGTACGCGAGGCGGCGGCCAAACTTCCCGAGGTCGATCCGCTGGTTTTGGAAAACGAACCGGACGACATTGACGAAGAGGATACTATCCCTGAGGAGGCTAAAGTATGAATCCACTGGAACCTGTTCGTGATGTGATGCAACGTACAATGTTCAACCTTCAATTTATTGAAGATCGACAGGATAAGGACGGCCCCTATGAGGTCACCCAATTGATCAACTCATTTCTTGGAGCTCTGGCTCATCCCTGGGAACACTTTAGGAATGAACTCAATCAGATTAGCCTATCTGATTCGGCGGGCCAAGGTTGGCCCCAAATTAAAAAAGAACGTCAAACGGACGTGAACCTGAAAAACCTTGGTGACCTGCTCCGGTTAATGCGCAATGGCATTGCACACGGCAATATTACCTTTTTACCGGATGAACGAAACCAAATACGAGCAGTCAGGCTATGGAATAACAATCCACAAGGAAATCGAACTTGGGGTACTATCTTGACCGTTGATGTGATGCGTAGCCTTTTGGATCGGTTTGTCCAATTGACCGAAGATCTACATGAACGTCAGAACGGTGAATGGGAGCGTAGCGCATGACCACCGACACCACCGAACGCGGCGAAATCATCATCTATCAGTCACCTGAAGGCGGTGTGAACCTGGATGTGCGTTTGGAACAGGAGACCATCTGGCTATCACAGAAACAGATGTCCAAACTTTTCGCAAAGGATGTCCGCACCATCAATGAACACATCGCAAATCTCTTTAATGAGGGGGAATTGGAGCGTGAGCCAACTATCCGGAAATTCCGGATAGTTCGCCGGGAGGGAACGCGCAATGTTCAGCGCGAGATTGAGCACTATAACCTGGATGTGGTGATTTCCGTTGGCTACCGGGTAAAATCTCAGCAGGGTGTGCAGTTCCGGCAATGGGCCACTCGTGTCCTGCGTGATCACATTCTTAAGGGGTACACGGTTAACGCCTCGCGTCTACGCGATCTGAACCAGGCGGTGAAACTCATCGCCGATACCGCCGAGCGCCGTGACCTCTCCGGTGATGAAGCCAGGGCGCTGCTTGCCGTTGTCGGTGACTACAACCGCGCCCTCGACCTGCTAGACGACTATGACCGCCAGCGGGTGACGAAGCCCGAGACCTCGGGAGAGGTTGTCCACCCTTTGGAATACGAGGAGGCCTTGCGGATCGTTGAGCGGCTGCGGGACCAATTTGCTGAATCGGCGGTGTTTGGTGTGGAGAAGGATAAGGGGCTTGCTTCCGCCCTCGGGGCCGTCATGCAGACCGTTGGAGGCCGGGAGGTTTATCCAAGCCTTGAGGAGAAGGCGGCCCACCTGCTCTACTTTCTGGTCAAAAACCACGCCTTTGTGGACGGCAATAAACGGATCGCCGCCGCGCTGTTTCTATGGTTTCTAAGTCGGAATGGTTTCTTAAACAAGACTAACCTTGCGGAAGGCACGCTGGTTGCCATGACCCTGATGATCGCGGAAAGCAGGCCCGATGAACGCGAGATTTTGGTTCGGATTGTTACCCACCTGCTTTGTCATGGAGATGCACCATGACCACGGACACCACCGAACGCGGCCTGGAGCGCCTCATCTGCAAGGCCTTGACCGGCCACTCGTGTGATCCGCCAACAACAAATACTGCAGGTGAACCGCCCGCTGGCTATGGCGGTTTGGGTTGGAGTTGCGGCATTCCCCATGATTATGATCGTGAGTATTGCGTTGATCTGGTCCAGCTCAACGCTTTCCTTCATGCAACCCAGCCCGAGGTGGCCGTATGGCTGGACCTTTCGGAAGATAGCCCGACCCGGCGCAAGTTTCTGGCCCGGCTCCAGGGTGAAATCAGCAAGCGCGGCACCATCGATGTGCTGCGCCACGGCGTCAAGCATGGTGCCCACGACATCGATCTATTCTACGGCACCCCTTCTCCCGACAACCCGAAAGCCAAAGAACGCTTCGAGCAAAATCGCTTCACCATCACTCGCCAACTGAGATACAGCCACGACGAGACCCAGTTAGCCCTGGACATGGGGCTTTTCATCAACGGCCTGCCGCTCTTTACCTTTGAGCTGAAAAACAGCCTCACCAAGCAGACGGTGAGTGATGCCGTCTGGCAGTATAAAAAAGATCGCAACCCCCGGGAGCGGCTCTTTGAATTTGGCCGCTGTGTGGTCCACTTTGCCGTGGACGAGAGCGAAGTGCGCTTTTGTACTCATCTGAAAGGCAAAGCCTCGTGGTTTCTTCCCTTTAACCGGGGCTGGAACGACGGTGCCGGTAACCCGCCCAACGAGCACGGCCTGAAAACCGATTATCTGTGGCGTGAAGTGCTGACCCGTGCGAGCCTTGCCAACATCATTGAAAACTACGCCCAGGTGATAACGACCAGGGACGAAGAAACAGGCCGAAAACGGAAAGTCCAGATCTGGCCGCGCTATCACCAGTTGGACGTGGTGCGGGAATTGCTGGATGACGCCAGTAAGAACGGCGCAGGCAGATGTTACCTGATCCAGCACTCGGCGGGCAGCGGCAAATCCAACTCCATCGCCTGGTTGGCCCATCAGTTGATCGGGCTGGCCAAGGACGACGCCAACGTTTTCGACTCGATCATCGTGGTGACCGACCGGGTGATACTGGACCGTCAGATTCGTGACACCATCAAACAGTATGCCCAGGTGGGCGCCACCGTAGGTCACGCCGAGCGTTCGGGTGACCTGCGTAAGTTCATTGAGGAAGGGAAAAAGATCATCATATCCACGGTGCAGAAGTTCCCTTTTATTCTGGATGAGATCGGCGACGAACAGCGTGGACGAAACTTTGCCATCATCATTGACGAGGCCCATTCCAGTCAGGGTGGAAAAACCAGCGTGGCCATGTCTCGGGCGCTCTCCGAGGCGGGGGCAGTGGAAGAGGAGGAGACTTACGAAGATCAGATCAACCGCCTGATGGAATCGCGGAAGCTTTTGCCCAACGCCAGTTACTTTGCCTTTACCGCTACGCCGAAAAACAAGACCCTGGAGATTTTCGGCAAGCCGGACCCGGAGCCCGACGGCACCGTTAAACATTACGCTTTCCACAGCTACACCATGAAGCAGGCGATTCAGGAGGGCTTCATTCTGGATGTGTTGGCCCACTACACCCCGGTGGCGAGCTACTACAAACTGGCCAAGACCGTGGTGGACGACCCGGAATTCGACACAAAAAAGGCGCAAAAGAAGCTGCGCCGCTTTGTTGAGGGTCACGACCACGCCATTCGCTTGAAAGCCGAGATCATGGTGGACCATTTCCATGACCAGGTGTTGGCCCAAAACAAGATTGGCGGCCAGGCGCGGGCCATGGTGATCACCAACGGTATCCAGCGGGCCATTCAATATTTTCATGCCACCCGTGATTATCTAAAAGAGCGTAAGAGCCGCTGTGAGGCGATTGTCGCCTTTTCCGGAGAGCATGAGTTTGGCGGGTCCAAGGTCAGCGAAGCATCGCTGAATGGGTTCCCCTCCGGCAGTATCGCGGCCAGGTTCCGGGAGGAACCCTACCGCTTCCTGATATGCGCCGACAAGTTCCAGACCGGCTACGACGAACCGTTGCTGCATACCATGTATGTGGATAAAACCCTTTCGGGCATCAAGGCGGTACAGACGCTCTCCAGGCTCAACCGGGCGCACCCCAAAAAGCACGATGTCTTTGTGCTCGATTTTCTCAACGATACCGACACGATCCGCTACGCTTTTGCCGATTTTTATCGCACGACGATCCTAGCCGATAAGACCGACCCCAACAAGCTCCACGATCTGCAGGCCGACCTCGACAGCGCCCAGGTCTATTCACCCGATCAGATCAATGACTTTGTGCGGCGTTACCTTGCAGGCGCCGACCGTGACCAGCTTGACCCGATTTTAGACGCCTGCGTTGCCGTCTATCTGAGCGATCTTGACGAAGAGGGCCAGGTGGACTTCAAGGGCAAGGCCAAGGGGTTTGTGCGCACCTACGGTTTCCTTTCGTCGGTGCTGCCCTACACCAACGCCCAATGGGAGAAGCGCTCCATCTTCCTGAACTTTCTCGTTTCCAAACTGCCGGCGCCCAAAGAGGAGGATCTTTCCAAGGGGATTCTCGACGCTATCGATATGGACAGCTACCGGGTTGAAAAACGGGCCATGCAAAAGATTATGCTGCCGGACGAAGATGCCGAGGTCGATCCTGTGCCGACTTCAGGCGGTGGTCATCGGCCCGAACCTGAGCTGGACCGGCTTTCCAATATCATCGAGGTGTTTAACGAGCACTTCGGCAATATCACCTGGGAAGACTCCGACCGCGTGCGGCAGCTCATCACCGAGACGATCCCGGCGCGTGTGGCCAATGACACGGCCTATCGTAATGCCCAGCACAACTCCGACAAACAGAACGCCCGCATCGAACACGACAAGGCGCTGGAGCGTGTGATGACCGCCGTGATGAAGGACGATACCGAGCTTTTCAAGCAGTTCATGGACAACGAGGGTTTCAAACGCTGGATGACTGATACGGTGTTTGAGCTGACGTATCAGGCGGATATTGATAAAAAGGGGGATCAGCCCTCTGTGTAAGAACTGGATTAATGTCGCTACGAATCAACAGATTGACCGGTGGGTTTATAAACTATACTATTTGATCAAGGATGAGATAAAAATCATTGAATAAAGTGGTTGCTCGTAACAAAATGTATCCTGATTGAGTGAAGCGAAATCAAGAAAACAGCCTGATTTAAGACCTTGATCTCGTTTCACTCGACCAGGGCTATGTACTGATTGAATAATATATTGGAGGGCAGAGCCTTGGAACTAAAAAGCATTCATATTAAAAACTTTCGATCCGTTGAAGATTCTGAAAATTTCAAAGTCGACCATGTAACATGCTTAGTTGGTAAAAACGAAGCCGGTAAAACGGCGATCTTGCAGGCTCTTGCAGCATTGAATCCTCATCCAGCAACACCGATGAAACTGGATAAAGTGAGAGATTATCCACGCCGATTTCTTACCCAATATGACCAACGAAACCCGGATCGGGGTGCTGTAGCAATCGAGGCACATTGGGAAATTGAAGAGAAAGACATTCTAAGAGTTGAGGGAGGGTTTGGCCCCGACATATTTACAAAACAGACTTTAACGATTTCTCGCCGTTACAACGCTGATAAAACAGAATGGGTTATTCCTGTAAATCAAGAAAAGATCGTAGACCACTTAATAAAAGAAACTAGAGCCTGTCGACAATTAGTATATAGTATGATATCATCGCATAAAAACCGTCATGGGAGGCTATGCGATGCAAGACCGGCACACATTAAGAAATGATCAATGGGAGCGGATCAA
>Ga0056123_1000005_pt1 | contig 72676 bp, 63 predicted proteins | sample WorMetHEROISLAND_3_FD_71122 | JGI IMG/M metagenome (GOLD analysis project Ga0056123, IMG submission 71122) | Marine gutless worms symbiont microbial communities from Max Planck institute for Marine Microbiology, Germany - Olavius sp. 3 HERON ISLAND ...
GGAGGCGTTATTTTCCGGCATCCGGCATCGGAGCTGGTTGTTTGCCGAGGGATAGGGGCCGTCAGGCAATGTCTTTTTTGAGTTGGGGTGGATAGTTGCGTCTGGAGGGCGGGTATTTGTTGTTTTTTGGGAATCATCGCGTCGTCGCTGTTCCATAATCATCATGCCGGGATGATTTTATAGCGATTAGCGCTGTTTTTTGGGCCAACATGGGCCCATGGACGGGTTTGCAAAAAATCAATCGCGGATTTTGGGGTATTAGCTCTTTGTTGTCTTATGTGGCCGGATATGATAGCCCACATCATGTCACGTCCGCTTTGAAGCGCCTATCCGGACGCCTGATGCCATGAACCGGGGGCGTCGGGCCGAGACCATCTTTTCCGACGTCCATGATTATGGCCTGTTTGCCTTGGCCCCCAATCACTTGTCGCCCGGATCAAGGAGCACTACGGTGGGGAAAAGATGAACCGGGAGATTCCTTCAGGCTAGACGCTTACGCCCGATGCAGATCGTATTCGTACCGTCGTATGCGCCTTTTATGGCATAGCGATGCCCGCTATTTAGAAGGTGCTGCGCGGGCGGCTGAATGAGCCTCGCAACATGGCGAGCTGTCTTATCAGGAAGCGAAGACGCAATACGCCGGGTCAAATTGCCGGCATGTTTCAGATCGCAAACGCCGGTACTGTCAAAGGTTATTGAACATGGAGATGGCCGCCAAGAAGAGTCAAGAGCAGACTTGACCCCGTTGACAAACGGTTCAGATTGTGGCTCGTTCCTCACACAATCTAACCTTATTCGTTATGTGTTTTTTAATCTCTCAATTTCAGCTCTTATTTCATCAACAATTTCTTTGTTTTTAATGATTTTTTTATCACCAGTCCGAATTGAGAAAATTACAAATACTTTTCCGCCATATTTTTCTTCAAAATCTTGAAAGCTTGCACTCATTCTTTCTGTTATCTTGTAATTGCCAAAGTTCGCATTTGCTGTAATTGGCTTTATTTGGATACCAAAAGCTTTATCTCCTACTTTGCCAAGATAATCAATATCACCGGCATGGTCTAATATAGGGTCGCTCTCTTCAAATTCAATTTCAGGAAATATTTTTGCAAGTCCGTCATTAATAACAGATTTTTCAAGCAAAAAGCCATCATATGTTCGGACTATCGTAACTTCATAGATATAATCCTTGCAGTCTTGTAGTGTTAAGTTTTCAAATGCTACTGTCCATTCGGGAATTACGACTTCGGTTATTTTTGCATATAATCTTTCACCAAGCTCATCTAATGTAGCTTTGGTTATTTTCGTTTTGTCTTTTTTCTTGGTATAAGCTTTTTCAAAATAGAACTCTTCCCATTCTTCAAGTGCTTTGGGCTGACATTCTCTTATTAGCGACATAACTGCATCAACTTTATTTGGCCTGGTGAGTTGATAAGTATTACTCGCATAGTTTAACACTTTTTCCTTTTTACCAAAAGATTTTGCATATTTCCTGATCTCTTTCTTAGCCATCACCTTACTTCCTTGAAGTACTGAATAAATTTTTCTTTATTCTTATAATCAAATGCCGAATCAACATCAACAAGGCCGTTTTTTATTAGGTGGGCATTTAGAAATGTCTTGTTTTTTAAATATAAATAAACCATTAAATGATTACTCTTATCGTACTTGATTTCATCAAACCTAAGAAAAACCTTTTGCCCTTTTGTTTTGAGTTGTAAAAACTCTATAGCTTTTCCGTTTGCCTCTTTTTTTTCTTTGACTCCAATAAGCCTAATAAGTAAATCGGTATTCAATTTAATTAATTCAGGGCTAATTATTTTTTTTACTGAATAATATTCTTCTCTCCGTGATGGACCGTTTTTGTCAATTTTTGATCCAAACTGTAATTTTTTGGGGTCGGTTTTTTTATCAAATTTATGAAAATCTTTAAACACATACGGCAATTGTTCTACTTTGCTTTTGAAGTCAGGATTTGTCATTTCTTGCTTCATAAAGTTATAATCAGTATCAAAAATGCCGCCTTGATTTACACCTAGTTTTCTTTTTATGTATGGTATGAATTCAGGATTTATCTCATACCCAACAGAATTCCTGTTCAAATTCCTTGCGGCAAGGGAAGTTGTTCCGCTACCCAGAAAAGGGTCTAGAACTATATCGCCGACAAAAGAAAACATTTTAATAAGTCTTTTGGGCAATTCTTCAGGAAACATTGCGATATGTCCGTCTTGCCTTGTTCCGCCAAAATTCCAATGACCGGCAAAATATTCTTTCCATTCTTCCTTTGTCATTTTTGATTGTTCTTTTAACTCTTTGTTCGGTTTTATCGGTGTTCCGAGTTTCTTAAATAACAGGATAAATTCATAATCAATAGATAAAATACCATTTCTCGGTGTGGGATAGCTACCCATTAATGAAGCTCCACCAGTTGTATTTGACGTGGTCTTTTTCTGCCAAATTATAGCCCCCATGTAATCAAATCCCATGGCTTCGCAAAACTTGATAATTTCTGTCCGAATAGGTATTACCTTGTATCTTCCGTAATATACAGCCCTCGCAAATTGATCGCCAATATTCACACATAAACGACATCCGTTATTAAGAACCCTGTAGCATTCTTTCCAGACAAGATTTAAATTATTAATATACTCTTCATAACTGTCGTTATATCCGATTTGATTTTGAGCTTCATAATCTTTTAACTGCCAATACGGCGGTGAAGTGATAACCAAATGGACAGACTTGTCTTTCAGTTCTTTCATGCAACGACTATCACCATTGATAATTGTATGTTGTGTTTGCATATCTATCCAAAACGACCTTTTTATAGTTTACAGCAACGATTCGCCTCACCTGCCGGAACGGTCAGGTGGAGGCGGTGGTTATCGATTGTATTTTTTGGAGCCTTTAGCCAATAAGCAAGAGCTGAAAAATAATAAGCTGATTTGAGTTGTTCTGTAGAGGTTTTTATAAAAGCTTTGGATAGAGACCACAAATTTAACCATTTAAGATAATTAAATTCTGGCCCAAAATCATCAATCGAGTGGTATAGATTGAATCCGTCTATATAACAATTAACCCTAATTTTAGACAATATATTTCCCCATAAAAAAAACCCCGGTGCGCGGGCAACCGGGGGCCACAAGACTGATCTTGCGGGATGAATGATGCTACATAGATAATATATCCATATTTTTTATCCATGTCAATGTCAATAATTTTCGATTAGTACTTTCATTTTGATCGATAACGGCGGGGCTTTGCGGCGAGGAGACCGAGTCCGCCAACAGCCCCTGGTTATGCTTTCTTTTTATCCTTTTCAACTTTCCCCTTAAAGTCGTATTCTTCCTTCTTCATATCGCAGGGCAAAAGAAGTGGCTTCGATACGTTACCTTCAATAATTGACTTCACCCCCGTGATCTTTGACCACTTTTTTTCTAATTCTGTAGAGTCACCTGTTCTTTTCCATTCGTATAAATGCAAATAATAATTGGACGTATCTCTAATGGCATTTAAGAAGGCTAATCTTGCATCGGGTTCAAGATATAAACAATTTTTCCTGTACCATTCTTCGCATTTTTGAATATGAGCAATATCATTTTCCGAAGCTTTATGAGCTGCGGATGGCAGATGGCAAGCTAATTCATAAGCTTCCTGATGTGTCTTTAGTTTGCTATCCAAAGCCGCTAATAGATATTTATCAGATCTATCCTTTTTAAGCTTCCTTATCGTAATATATGACCCTACCAACACACCCAACAAGCCTGTTGCCGAAGATATTATTGCACTAATGATGGCATCTGACATAATGATTTTCCACCCTACACATATACTTTGAAGCATAACACTTACATCACCCGCTTTTCCCAAAGCGACGAAGGAGCGGCGGGTCAAGTCGGGTGTATGTACTTGTTAGAAAAATAAGTTTGGTAATTAAAATCATTATCGCTGATATAGTTTAACTTCCAAGATATTTACTAATATTACTAAGTAAAGTTGCCACAAAAAATGATAACAACGCACCAATGAAAAGATATATTATTTCTTTACTGTATTTTTTTAGTTGTTCAATTAGAAATTTCGGCAAAGGATAAAATCGAGTATATGAAGTGTCTTGAGAATATTTTAGAAAATTACGGACAGCGCGATAAATATGCCTTTCTGCAACATCGCAAGGTTTCTTGAATACTCTAATCATAACTGGTTCTCTATCCATATTGTGCACTTCAGAACTTGAAGGATATAAGTTGAAACTAACACCTCCATTTGGCATTTGGGATATAACAAAGGCACCTCCTTTCTCTGATATAATACGCCTGCCAACTTTTTTCCCCTCTCTATATGTTTCAACTGAAATATCAGTGGGATGAGTTCCGATACAAAATGCAATCATATTGAAATTTAAATACTTTTCTCCCTCAAATATATTTTCCAGTTTATCAGGACTTTTTTGGATGAAGATATTTTCCCAAAAGCCGATGCTTTCCGCATCTTTGATTGCTTGGTTATAAATAACTTCAGCTTTACGTACAAGTGTCTTCCATTGCAACCTTCGATCTTTATGCTGAAGAAGCAACGACCTGTGTTTTAAATTTAGTTTTTTTATTAAATTGGTAAAATTTCGTCTCATTTTTGCTTTCTAACCATTGATTATCAGGCTGAATTACCCTGATAAATATATTATCAGGCATAATTGACCCGATAATTGGCATGATAATTGGCATGATAATTGGCATGATAATTGGCATGATAATTGGCATGATAATTGGCATGATAATTGGCATGATAATTGGCATTGCCTATTTTAGTCTCTTCTGTTAGATAATCCGCAATTCAGCCCGATTTTACAATAAACAATCCTAGATATGGGGTCAAGTCTGCTTTTGACTCTTATATGGCCGGATGATAACAAAACCGCTTCGAATTGCCTATCCGGCTGCGTGACGCCATGTCGAGAACGATCAAGCAACCGGACAGTTTATGTGTTCTACAACCGGACAATTCTATTTGTTGCCAACAGGCATACCCGGCAGCGCACATTCATATCCGCATGATCAAAAAGGTCGCAAAAAGGATGAGCGCGACCAGCACCCCCGTCCCGATGGTTGCGGGTGCCAAGTGGGATTCAAGCCGGGGGTCATTTAGTTTCCGGGCGATGAATGTACCGGAACGGTGTACCTGTTGATCGAGCAGTGTTCCGAAAGCAAACAGCGGCCCCTTGCAAAAAGAAATGATTTTGCCGCCCAGTATACGGAAGGGCCAGTCTGTATCAAGGACAACGGCGGGATGTCCCGTGACCAGTTTGCGCAGCAGCCAGAAACCTAAAAAGGCGAAAATAAAAAGTTGCAGCACGGTAAAAACCCGCGTAACCGTAAAGGGGACATATTCGACCGGATAGGGCAGCAGGTCGTAGAGAATCTCGGGATAAACACCCAAAAAAATGCACAAAAAAGCCGGAATCCCCATGCCGATCAGCATATGTGGCGGCGTGTTCAAAGGTGAATCCTGTAGCTTTGCGCGGATGGCCTCAGGCGGCTCCTGGCGCCCCTTTAGCCATATATTCCAGGGCAGCTTAAGCCCGGTATGGAGGAAGGTGCCGATGGCGGCGCCTTCCAGCAGCAGGTAAATCATCGGCAGATGGGCCGCTTCCGCCGCTTCAATGGTCATTGTCTTGCTGATAAATCCGCTGAACAGGGGAAAACCCGAAATGGAAAAGGCCCCGATCATCGTCAGCCAAAATGACAGGGGCATGTATGGGTACAATCCGCCCAGGCGGTCAAACTTTGCCGTACCCGTTACATACAGGACACTCCCCGCCCCCATATACAACAGGGATTTGTAAATGATATGGCAAAAAGCGTGCGCCACCGCACCATTCAGGGCCATTTCACTCCCCAGGCCGATACCTGCCACCATATATCCCACCTGGGAGACAATATGGTATGAGAGCAGCCTGCGCCCGTCATTTTCAAGTACCGCCATAAAAACGGCGGCCATCGCCGATATCACCCCGAGCCACAGTAACAAAGGGATGCCTGAAAAAGTGGTCGCCAGACAGAATACCGCCGTTTTGGTGGTATAGGCGGTCATATAGATTGATCCGCTTGGACTCGCTTCGGAGTAAGTGTCCGACAGCCAGGAATGAAACGGCGTGGTGGCCGCGTTGATCACAAAACCCAAAAGGATGAGGTTGGCGCCCAAGTATTGACCGCCCCATCCCCAGGGCATTCGGCTAAATTCAATGGAACCGGTCTGGTTGGCGTGCAGCAGGATCCCTGACAGGATGCACAACCCGCTGACATGGTGCCAGACGATATAGCGCAAAGCTGCGCCTTTGGATTTTCGGGTGCCGCGAAACAACAGCAGAAAAAACGGCGCCCAGGACATAATTTCAAGGCTGAAAAAAAGGGTAACCAGGTCTCCGGCAAAAACAGCCCCCAGGGCGCCCCCCACATAAATCATGGCCACCACATGCTCCCAGTCGTTTTTGGCGCCCAGGGCATAGATATTCATGCAAAACGCGGCCACCACATAGACATATCCAAAGAGCATACTCAATTTGCTGATACGGACAATATCCAGGGTGTAGTGCAAAAAAGGCGCATTCCATTTGTGCAATGCCGCCGGCCAGGCCGGGACCTGACCAAACTGACCCATGGCGGTGGCAAGCAAAATAGCCAAACCGGCCAACGGCAGGGTCAGGAAATAAGCCTGTTTCACCCGCCGCCAGGGGATAAAGGGTATCAAAAAGCCACCGAGGCCGATGACCAGTCCGGGGTGTATCCAGCTATTCACGGCGTGTCCCTGGTCTGTTTGTCCCAGTAATCTTCATCCACTACAATAAAAACACCAATGCCCTTGGCAATCAATATCAGCAGCATGCAGCCAAACAACCCGAATAGCGCAAAAAACTGTGGCAGATACTGAAACGAAAAATGGTAGTGCAGAACATGCGTATACAGCCAGTAAAGATCGACGACCAGGCTCACCACCAGGCAAATATAGTAGAGCCGCCAGAGCGGTTTTACCGGGTAATTTCTCAGCCAGTCCATGGGTTACATCCCTCCAAATATATTTTGTACAGCCAGTTGCGCCAGGGCATAAATGCCAAGGGTGTTGGGGAAAAGACAAAAAGCAATCGAAAAAATGGCCGTAATCGCCAACGGAAAAACCATTAGCAGGTAGAGTGGGTGTTTGTACTCGATGACCGGTTTTTTCTCCGTGTAAAGTTCAACTTTGGGTTCCATATCGACGGTCCATACTTCCGAGGCCGGCATTTTGGCGAAAAAAGCGGTCCGCATCACAGGGAAGAGGTAGATCACATCAAGCAGCGATCCGACACAGATGATCAGCAGGAAAAAAAGCCGGCCTGACTCCACCGCCCCCAAAGCAATGTGCCACTTGCTGATAAACCCGGCCACCGGCGGCGCTCCGCACATGCCCAAAGCCCCTATCGCAAAAGCCCCTATTGTTATCGGCAGCACCCTGCCGATCCCTTTCATCGCGCTGACGGTTTTGATGCCCGTTATGGCGGCAATGGCGCCGGCGCATAAAAAGAGCGTAATTTTCATAAAACCGTGAAAGGGTATGTGTAATAACGCCCCTGTCAAAGACATGGGGCTGAGCAACGCCACCCCCAGCAAGATGAACGAAAGCTGATTGATGGTGGAATAGGCCAGCAACCGTTTCAAATTGTTTTGACCGATGGCATAACAGTTGGCGACTACAATGGTGATGGCGGCAATAATGGCGAGGAAAAGGCCTAGACCTAAAGCCTGCATCAAATCAACGCCATAAATATGACATACAATGCGGGTGATTCCGAAAACACCCGCCTTCACAACCGCTACGGCGTGCAGCAGTGCGCTGACCGGTGTCGGGGCCACCATGGCGCTGGGTAGCCAGGAATGCAGCGGCATCCAGGCGGCTTTTGCAAACCCGATCAGAAAAAAGAGAAAGAGTACCCGCAAGATCGTGCGTGAAGTATTATCCGCCGCTGATGCGAGTATTCCCTGGGGATGAAAAGCGGTGGATCCCGTAAGAGAATAGGTGCCCAAAATGGCCAACAATAAAAAAACGCCGCCACCCAGGAGGTAGGCCAGGTATTTGTGCCCCGCCGTGATGGCTTCAGGTGATTCTTCGTGGGCCACCAACGGATAGGTGGAAATGGTCAGGATTTCATAGAAAATAAAAAGCGTCACCAAATTGGCGGCAAAGGCGACTCCGATGGCGCCCACCAGGGCCACGGCAAAAGAAAAATAAAAGCGCGTTTGTGCATGCTCTTGTAAAGTTCGCATATAACCGATGGCGTAGATGGAAACGAGGATCCAGAGACAAGACGAAGTGGTGGCAAAAATGAGACCCATGGCATCGACCTGAAAGGCAAAATCGACACCCGGTAAAAGCGTCACCCCGGAAAAAAGTATCGGGCCCTCCTGTAAAACCGCCGGTGTCATGGAAAGGACGGTGCCGCAAAGGGCCAAGCTCCCCAGCAGCGTTCCGCCTTCTCTGGCATTGGGCCGCTTGCCCAAAAGCAAAATATAGAGGGCGACCAGCAAGGGCCAGATGACCGCCCAAAGCGGTCTCATGGTTATGGCATACATATCGGGCATTTGAAGCCTTTGTCGATACGAGTTGCCCCGGATTAAAAACCGGAAGGAATCATAAACTCAATCAATTGGTTCACAATCACCTGGTTAAAAATACCCACCAAGACAATCACCATGGCCAAGACGCTTGCGGGGAGTAACATCGTCAGCGGCGCCTCATTACGGCCACTGCCGGCCACTGCCGATGCCGGTACAAGGGCATGGGTAAAAAGGCCCTGATCAAAAATTCTGAAGAACAGCGCGATGTTGATCAAGGTACAAATGAAAAGCGCAGCCACAAACCCCCACGCCCTAGCCTCGATACCCCCCAGCAGCAAATACCATTTGCTGAAAAAACCACAGGTGGGGGGTACCCCGATTACCGCCAGCGCGCCCACGGTAAAAACCGCAGCCGTTACCGGCATGGTTCTAAACAACCCTTCAAAGTCGTCAATACAATGGCCATTTTTGCGATAGACAACTTGCCCGGCCACGAAAAAGAGGCAGGCCATCATCAATGCATCGTTGACAATATGAAAAAGAGCACCCTTTATGGCGGTTACGTTGGCGACACCGATACCGCCAATGATATATCCGATCTCTGCCACGATGACATAGCAAAGCATCCGTTTAAAATCGCTTTGAGATAGCGCCATCAAGGCCCCAAACAGAATCGCCAGGACTCCCAGCCAGATCATCATGTCGGTAATGTGGAAAAGGGTTATGGAAAACTGCGCCTGGAACACTGTAAAAAGAACCCGAATCGTCACATAGGCCATCACTTTGGTCATGAGAGGCGCCACCACCGCACTGACCGCCGATGGCGCGTAAGTGTAGGCATCGGGCAGCCAAAGGTGCAGCGGGAAAAGCGCCATCTTGATGCCGAGGCCTACTAAAATAAAGGCAAACCCCACCAAAATCGTTTTCGAAGAGTACAGGTCAGGCAGCAATTGCGCCAGATCGGCCATATTCAATGAGCCGGTGGCAATATAAAGGTACCCTACCCCCAAAAGGTAGAAGCTGGCGCCGATGGTCCCAATAATAATATAGCGAAAGCTGGCATAAAGGGCTCCGTCTTCGCCCATGGCGATGAGCGCATACCCGGCCAGTGACGCCACTTCCAGCAGAACAAAGAGATTAAAGAGATCACCAGTGATGCAGATGCCGAGCAAGCCGGTGATCAGTAAAAGATATAACGCCCAAAAAAGAGTCATGCGGTCAGGCAATTCCCGTTCAACACTCTTTTGGGCATGGATGGCGGCCAGCAGGCCCAGAAAAGAGATCAACACCAGCATGACGGCGTTTAGATGATCAATGCGACAGGCGATTCCCCAGGGGGGGGGCCACCCCCCCAGCCGGTAGTCAATGACACCGATCTCCAAAACGGAAAAAAGGATGACAACAGCGCAGCCAAAAGCGCCGGCCAGCCCGGCCAGCGCCGGATAATAGGCCGCCTTTTGATAGCGCCACCCCAAAGCAAAAATGAGAAATGACGTGATCAAAGGGGTGACGACGATAATGGCGGGTAACTGCTGAACCATCAATCTATTCTAAAACAATGCACCTAAGTCAGGATGATCTTTAATGGCCTTAACAAACTGTTCCGTACGCTTGTCGTGCCTTTTTTTAACAACATGCAACAGCCGGTGGGTCATGATAAAACCCAGGTGGGGGTCCTTTTCAAAGAGCGCTTTCAGCTTTACCGCCCGAAACGATAATAACCGGGTGGGTTCGGCGCAGATGGCATCGGTGCTGTAGAACTCCTCTTCTTCATCCAGCAGCGCCGACCAGCCAAGAGAAAAACCGGGTCTAACGGCGCTCAGTGAAACGGTGACCTTGGCCGATATGCGCTGTTCCAGCAGCACCTTGCCCTGAAGAACGAAATAAAAACGGTCGGCTTTGTCACCTTCATGAAAGACCAGCTCATCTTCATCGTACTGGAGCAACTCGGCAATCTGAACCAGCTGATCCTGCATTGCCTCGGTCAGGCGGGTCAACATGACGATCTGTTGCAATGTTTCCCGGGTAATCACGGTAATTCCTTTGCAGAAGGTGCGGATTGACCGATTCTTGCCACAATCTCGTCCTCTTCCAGGGTGTGGTATTCCTGATGAAGTTTGATCACCAGCGTTAACGCAACACCCAGCGTGGCAACAGCGACGACAATGGCGGTAAGCATGAGCACATGGGGCAGCGGGTTCATGTAATGAACCGCTTCTACGGCTTTCATATGGCCATCCTGGCCATGGGCGATAATGGGGAGGGTCGCCCCTTCTTTGGCGCCGGTGGATATAAAAAAGAGGATCACCGCCGTTTGCAGGATATTTAATCCGATAATTTTTTTGATCAGGTTCTTTTTGGCCATGATACCGTAGAGCCCGATCATCATCAGGATAATATAAACCCAATAGTTTGCCTTGGCGATCACTAACTCCACAAACCCGTCCATTGCTACAACCCCTCGTCATGTTTACCGGCTGAGGCCAGATTGTAGTAAAGCATCACCATCACCGCCATCACCGCCAGGCCGACCCCGATTTCCACAATTAAAATCCCGTACGATCGGGCCGACACCGGACCAACCCCCGGCAGCGCCGCCAACGCACCATAGTCCAAATAGTTCAGCCCTAAAAAAAGAGACAGCAGGCCGGTAAAAGCATACATAAATACACCCCAGGTGCTAAGCAGGACGGTCTTGCGTTCACCGATACGTTCCATGGCCGCGCGTAAACTAAAGGCAACGGCAAACAAAATTGTGGCGGCGCCCAAAATCACCCCGCCCTGGAATCCACCACCGGGGCTGTGGTGCCCGTGGGCAATGACGTAAAGTGCAAAGATTTGGGCAAAGGGTACAATCATCCGACACGTGGTCTTTACAATCAGGTCATGGGGTATCCAAACCGAATCAATGCGTTCAAATTCCATGGAGTTTTCGGGAAATTTACCACCCTTTGCGATCCGCAAAGTGATCCCTGTCGGGGTGTGACGGTAGAGTCGGGCCTGGATCTCCTTTTTTTTGCGAAAATTGCGCAACATAAAGAGCGAGGCGATACCGGCGGTGAAAATAACGATGGTTTCGAACATGGTATCGTAACCCCGGTAATCGGCCAAAACCGCGGTTACCAAGTTGGATACGGACGTCTCTTCAACAGCCTTTTCAATATAATGCGGCGATACATGGTAAGCGGCCGGTGAGGCCGGGTCGCCCCAGGGTGGAAATTCGAGCGATCCGTAGATCAACACCCCGCCCGTAATGACAACCAGCAGTAGTGCGCCGATTTTCAATCTCCGCTCCTTCTTGATGTTCGAAACACGGCGGCCACAAACAGGACCGTACTCACCCCCGCCCCCACTGACGCCTCGGTAAACGCCACATCCACCGCCCCCATGATAGCCCATAGGAGACACATCATAAAGCTGTAAGCGCCAAACAAGATCGCCGCACCCAATAGATCCGTAACGGCCAGAGCCCCTAAAGCCAATATAATAACGATGAGCATGATGGGGAATTCGAGCTGCCAGATCATTTTGATTCCTTTTTAACCGGCGGTTGGGTCCAGGGCTTCAACCCGGCCCGTACGCCGGCATCAACAATGGCGTGAGTGGCCGTGGGGCTGGTAATAAAAACAAAAACCAGAATAAGGCCCAGCTTTAACGCCGTTAGCAACGACCCCTGTGAAATTCCAACATATAGTGCCAAGGTGCCGATGGTTGTGACCAATCCAAAGGTGTCCAATTTCCCGGCGGCATGCAGTCGGGAGTAAAAATCGGGAAAACGGAGAATACCCACCGTCCCGCCGGCGAAAAAGATCAAACCGCAAACCAACAAGAGCGTAAAAAAGGTATTCATGGCTTGTCTTCCAACGTTTTCGGTAAACTACCGACCGGACCCTTCGTCATAGAGGCCTTTGCGTTTTTGAAAATAGCGTGAAGCGGCCAAAATCGCGATGAAGTTTAACATGGCGTACGCCAGGGCAATATCCACAAACATCTCCACCCGGTGATACAATAGTCCGATTATAATCAGCAATGCGGTGGTTTTGCTGCCGATGGCATTGACGCCGATGAGACGGTCCAGGACTGTCGGCCCCCGCACCGCCCGGTAAAGCGATAGAAACATCAGCAAGCAGAGGCAAATGCCGGTATACAAAAAGACCTGATCCATTATTCTTTAAATACACCGGCGACGCGGCGCTCCATTTCTCCAGGCAACGGCTTTCCGGAGGGCCGATCGATGCAATGGATTGTGAATCGGCCCAGTAAAGAAACATTCACGGTAATGGTGCCCGGTGTCAAGGTAATGGAATTGGCGAAAGTTGTCCGGGCAACATCGCTGTCAAGGCGGCTGCCAAATTCGATAATATGCGGATCAATCAGTTCCATCATGCGGGGATGAAAGCAAAGGCGCAACAGGTGCAGGTTGGCCAATAGGATTTGATAGAGCAACCAGGGAATATAACGGGCAAACTGTATCCATCGCCCCAAGAAATTGAGCTTTAATCCGGCCGGGAAAAGTAAATCGTGGGAAAAAAAAGTTACCAATGCGCAGGAAATTAGACCTAGCGCCAGGTGGAAAAGGTCAAATCGGCCTGAAAATATAAGCCAAAAACCGAACATGATGATAAAGGTGACTCCCAGCGGCAGGACGCCACTCTTTTTAGGCGTAGAAGGACGCGCCGGACGTGCGCTGAGGCTCTCTTGCTGAAGTTCATGGGTTGTAGCGGTCTGGTTTTCTGATGCCAAGGCGTTGTCCTTTGTTCATAATACCCGGAGGATCGTGTTGACCGGGGCGGCGGTTAATTTCGGCATCAAGGTGCGGCTATCGTAACAGCAATATACATGCCGAGACCTTTGCATAACACCCCATTTGGCCCGATTTCGGCGTCCGGCTCAAAATGGTATCCTTGAAATATTCAATATATTCATCCGGTTCCATTTTTCGCCTTCCTTGAACGTGAACAAAAACAGATCTCCTGCAAAGGTCTCATGCCAGATGGACTTTAGCTAAAAAAACGGGGTAAAACCGCAATGTTTGCGATTGCGCTGGTTTTTTTATTACACTTGGATTGGAGTGTCAACTCGTTTGCCGAAAGTCCTTACGGGCAGTTTTGCCACCGGCTGGCGCCTCAAAATGTGGCAGATCAACTCAATGCTCTATAAAGTTCGGCGGGGATCATTTGATAAATATCACGTGAAGTGAATTCTCAACCGCCTAAAGGCGAGGGAATTTCTCCCGTTCCCCGAATGGGACAATAATCGGATCCTGTTTGATATCACCCGTTTATTACCTGCCGGAAGTGAGCGTACGCGCCTTTTCGATGAACTCGTTTAACAGCGCCAAAGCTTCAATCGGGGTCATCTGATCCACATTCAGCTCCTTTATTTCAGCCAAAAGCGCCGCCTCTTCGCTTCGAAAAAGGCTCATTTGGGCGGCCTTGAGTTCCGCAGTCGGGGTGACCCACTCCAAATCCGTCTGGAGGTATTTTTGACCAAAGCGGCCGTTTTCCATCTCATTTAAAAGGACCTTGGCCTGGTGGATCACCGCTGCAGGCACCCCGGCCAATCGGGCCACCTGAATTCCGTAACTGCGATTGGCGCCGCCCTGGACCAGCTTGCGCAAAAAAATAATTTCGTCGTTCCACTCTTTGACGGCGATATTTAAATTCGCGATGCGCTCTTTTTTCGCCGCCAGCGCGGTCAATTCATGATAATGGGTGGCAAACAGGGTTTTGACCCCTTTGCCTTGATAATCGTGCAGATATTCCGCCACCGCCCATGCGATACTCATGCCGTCAAAGGTGCTGGTACCCCGTCCGATTTCGTCCATGATCACCAAACTGTCACAGGTGGCGTTATTCAAAATATTGGCCGTCTCCTGCATTTCCACCAGAAACGTGCTCTGGCCGCTGGCCAGATTATCCAACGCTCCCACCCGGGTAAATATCCGATCGGTAACGGCGATGTCCGCCTTGGCCGCCGGTACAAAGCTACCCATCTGCGCCATGATGACAATCAGAGCGGTTTGCCGCAAAACCGTCGATTTCCCTGCCATATTGGGTCCGGTGATCATCAACACCTGCCGGCTTTTGTTATCCATGAAAACGTTGTTGGGCACAAACCGTTCACCGGCGATCAACTTTTCCACCACCGGATGGCGACTCTCTTCCAGCCGCAACAACCCTTCGCGGTTAAGCCGCGGCCGATGATAATCGTTTATCACGGCAATTTCCGCCAGATTGATCAGAGAATCGATACGGGCCGTATGGCGAGCCGCCGCAAAGATTGACTCCTTGACAGCCATCACCTCTTCCCGGAGAGCTGTAAAGAGCGCCAATTCAAGCCCGGCTCGTTTTTCCTCGGCGCTGAACACTTTCACTTCGAACGCTTTTAAATCTTCGGTAATATAGCGTTCCGCATTGACCAGGGTCTGTTTGCGGATGTAATGCTCCGGAACAGCGGTCAAGTTGGTTTTGGAAACTTCAATATAGTACCCAAAAACCTTGTTGTACTTAACTTTCAAGGAATTGATACCGGTTTTCTCACGCTCTTGCCGCTCCAATCTTGCCAGCCACTTCTTGCCGTCACGGCTGATGGAGATCAACTCATCCAGTTCGGCATGGTAACCTGTTTTAAATAGGCCGCCTTCCTGGATGGTCAGCGGCGCATCGTCACGAATGGCTCCGTCGATTTCAGCCGCCAGCTGATTCAATGCTGTTAACGGCGTTTGCCAATCAAATAAGCCGGCTTCAAGCGCAGCCGTTTGGGCCTTGATTTCGGGGAGTGCCTGAAGCGACCGCTTAAGGGCCAACAAATCCCGGGCGCTGGCGTGGCCCATGGCGATTTTGCTACCCAGCCGCTCCAAATCGGAAACCTGCTTTAAGGTCTTTTTGAGATCATCGACTATGCCGTAGTTGTCTACAACGGCGGTGACCGCATCAAGACGCTGTTCAATGGCGGCCATATCCGTTAATGGATAGCGTAGCCAATGCTTTAATTTGCGCGCGCCCATAGCGGTGACGCATCGGTCCACCACGCTGATCAAGGTCCCCTGCCGGCTGCCGTTTCTGATATTTTGCACAATTTCCAGATTGCGATAACTGGATTCATCCAACTGCATAAATTGATGATCGGTAAAATAGTCAATCCGTTGAATGTGGCTGCTAGCCCGCTTTTGCGTCTCTTTGACATAGGCCAAAATGGCGCCCGCCGCCGCCAACCCGGCTTGAAGGTGTTCACAGCCAAACCCTTCCAGGTTCAGGGTTCCCAAAACTTCCAACAACCGGCGACGCCCTTCGGCCACGCCAAACCAGCGCGGATCAAGATACGAAAAGGGGATACCGGACACCGCAGCAATGAACGGTTCATAGGCAGGATCGCCGTTCGCCCTTTCAGGCAGCAGGATCTCCTTGGGCGCCATCTTTTGAGCCTCGACCACCATTTTGGCAGGCGATGTCCCTTCGGTGACCCGAAAATCGCCGGTGGAGATATCCAGGCCGGCGACACCGATCTGATCATTTTTGACGGCTACCGCCAACACGAAGTTATTGTCTTTGGCATCGAGCAGCTCATTTTCAATAACCATGCCGGGCGTAATCACCCGCACCACATCCCTTTTAACCAGGCCTTTGGCTTTGGAAGGATCTTCCACCTGATCACACACGGCTACTTTGTGCCCCGCTTCAATCAGTTTGGCGATATAGCTTTGGGCCGCACGGTAAGGCACCCCGCACATGGGAATGGGGTTGGCCTCTTTTTTATTGCGGGAAGTGAGTGCAATTTCCAAAATACCCGATGCCACGTTGGCATCTTCGAAAAACATCTCGTAAAAATCACCCATGCGGTAAAAGAGAATGGCGTCCGAGTACTGCTCCTTGATGGAGAGGTACTGCCGGATCATGGGTGTTGTATGCTGTTTCGGCATTTGACCCACAGGCGGGTTTTAGAAAATTTACACGATTTTAGACACGACAATCGCAAAGGGTGTTCAAGATAATAAAAACGCGCCTCAGGCCGCGCCTTTAGACGGTATCGGCGCCGGCCGCAGGAGCGGTCTTCTCGGGAACCGCCGTATCCGGCGATTGCAAGTCGGTTGTGGCGCCGACTCCAACTGCCTTGGCTTCGGCCAATTCCTGATTGAGCGTATCGATGGTCACCTGCTGAGAGGCGGTTCGTTGGCGTAAAGCTTTCAACTCTTTTTTTATCCGAAAGCGGCCAATCAGCATGGTCAGCCAGGTGAGTAACACCCCTACCCCCAAGCAGATGCCATAATAGAACAGGTTGGGTAACTCCGGCAGCGTGATGGGCTCCAACATAAATGGATCAAAGGCAAACCGGTGCCGTTGTTGAAAATAGGGTTGGTTCTGGGCCACAAAAAGGACGGTGATGGCTATTACCACGGTAATAATAACGATTTTCACTTTACGCATCTGTCAAACCTCCAGCCTACCTTTATCATTAAATACTTGAACCAGTCCGACCCGATTGCTCGAATCTTGGTATAAGCGTACCGGTTTAGGGTGGAAAACTCAACCTTTTTTTCCGTTCGGCGCCACCCGAAGCGAATTGTCGGCCGGCGGGGATCCATCGGCTGTTTTGCAGGAATTGGAAGCCCGCTCCATCTCAAGGGTGGTATGCCCGACACCTGCATCCAATACCAGTTGACGGACGCGATCTTTGATGGTGTCGGTTTCAATCCTGTCCATAGAAGCCGCCACCACCACATGCGCCGAAAAAACATGATGCTCACCGTCCAGTGACCATAGGTGGGTGTGATGGGTGGAAACCACCCCATCAACGGTTACAATATCCCGATTGAGCGCCTCCATATCGATCCCGTCCGGCACCGCCTGTAAAAAGACGGTCATCACCCTTTTGAGATTTTTACCCACATTATAGAGAACGTAGAGCGTGATGAGAATCGACAGCAACGGATCTATAATGGGAATTTCCTTAAACAGAAGCACCACGCTGGCAAAGAGGATCGCCGTCCAGCCCAACACGTCTTCAAAAAGGTGCCAGGCCACCATGCGGGCGTTGTAACCGGTCTCTTTGACTACCCGCAGCGCCCCCAGACCGTTAACCACAATTCCCAAAATGGCAAATCCCAGCATCCCTTTGGCATTGGCCGATTCCGGATGAAAAAGACGCGGAATCGCCTCGGAGAGAATATAGAGACCGCCCAGAAACAGGGCCATGGCCGTAACGGTGGCGCCGAGCAGTGAAAAGCGCCGATAACCGTAAGAGTAGCGCCGGTCCTCTTGCCTTCCGGAGATCTTTTGAAAATACCAGGCACTAGCCAGGGCAAGGGTGTCTCCCAGGTCGTGGACCGCGTCGGCCAGAATGGCGACACTGTTGGTCCAGATTCCGCCAAAAATTTCAATCACCGTAAAAATCAGGTTCATCACCAGGGCAAAAGCGATGCCGCCGCTACCGTTGGTCGCATCACTATGGTGGCGATCTTGATAATTGGACATTGTGTTATTTTCAAATTACGTTACCCAATGGGTATGGGCCGTATATGCTTTGGGCTTTGAGCGAGAAAATATTGATCGGTCATGCCGGCGATAAAATCGCGTACCACTTCCGCCGGCTGGTGCTGATCCCGGTAGCGTTTCGTCTTACCGTCCAAAAAGTGTTGAAAAATCGGTGACGATACATCGGCCTTGGTGAGATCATCCAAAAACCGGTGAAACAGCATTTCAAAAAGCGTTTTGATCACTTGGCCGTTTTGCTTTAGTTTGGGATGATAATAAATGTATCGATAATTGAACCGCTTCAAGGCCAAGAGCGCATCGGCCATGGTTTGGCTGAAACCCACATGAGACCTGCCGTGGCTGTTTTCGATGACATCACTGACCAGGTGGTAAACAATGGTGCCGTTGGTATTGCCCAAGTGGTCCGTCGCCGCGCGGGGCAGCGCATTCCGGGTGATCAAACCCAAGCGGATGGCATCTTCCATATCCCGGCCGATATAACCGATGGTGTCGGCCACCCGCATCACACACCCCTCCAGGGTCATGGGGCTGGGAGTTTTGGATGCGCCGTTTTTTTGCCGATCCATCTGGGCAAACAGGATTTGAAAGGTTTTATCCCTTTCGGGGGTTAGCGTCTGACGGTGCACTTCCCCATCATGGCAAAAAATACCGTCCAGGGTTTGCAGGGTCAGGTTCCATCCCGTCCCGTTCTTTTCCACCTGTTCCAAAAACTGGACACTCTGAACATTGTGGCAAAAGGTCCCGATGCCGTGTTCTTCACAGAGGGTGGCAAGCACCTTCTCCCCGGCATGTCCAAAAGGCGGGTGCCCCAAATCGTGACCGAGGGCAATCGCCTCGATCAGGTCTTCGTTGAGCCTTAAATAACGGCCGATGGTGCGGGCGATTTTTGAGACCAGCTGCACATGCAACACCCGGTGGGTGATGTGATCATTTTTAACCAGCGAAAAGACTTGGGTTTTATCGATATAGCGGGTATAGGCCAATGAGTGTAAGATTCGGTCCACATCCAGGGCGAACCCGGTGCGATAATCATCCACCAGACGGGGTTCTTCTTTTTGACGGATCGCTGTGTGACTTAACGTGGCCAGAGGGGATAAATGCGCCGCTTCCGTTGCCAACATTTCCTGTTGAATCTCTTTTAAAAGCGTTCCATCAGATGACATCTTGTTCGATCAGCGTTTCCATGAGGTGAAAAAAATCGATCCCGGCCTGTTTGAAACCGGACCGGCCGTACTTCATATTGGCCTCAATGACATACATCTTATGGCCGCTTTGGCAAATATCAAGCCCCACATCATCGAAACGACACCGGCGGGCGATATTGATGGCAAATCGTTGAACTTTTTCGGGGATTGGCTCAAAAGAGATCGTTCCGCCTGTGGAAAAATTGGTCCGAAAATCGCCGTCCGGCGCATTGCGCCAATAGGAGTGAATCACTTTGCCCCCGGTTACCACCACCCGGCAGTCACGTTCCATGGGAATATATTCCTGGATATACGCCACATGGGTATTTTTTAGATAATGATCCAATGCCTTTTGCCGGTTGATAAAAAAAACCCCCCGTCCCATGGAGGAACCTTGGGCGATTTTGGCCACAAAGGGAAAATCAAAGTGATTTGGTATTTTTTTCTGCTGGGTTTTGCCGTAGAAAACCCGTGTTTTCGGGTGTGGAATTTCAAGGATCTGAAACAGCGCCGATTGTTTGATTTTATCCATGACGCACTTGTAAGTGTGGTAGCTGGGGAAGGTTCTTTTTCCCATGGTATCAAACAGAGCGGCGTAAAAATGGCTGGGGTGGTAAATGGTATCGGCCCGGCGGATCAGATCCATCGCTTTGCCACCATAATCGGCAAAGTTGGGTTTAACGCCCAACGTAAGTACGTTTCGGCAAAACCGCAGCCGTCCTTCCAGGGCAATTACCCTTCGCATGGCGCTTTCGCAAGGTGTCGCCGGGCGTAGAGCGCCTGCGCGAGACGCAACGCGTCGGGAGCATCCACACCCAAGGTCTCGTTGGGATCGGCGGCTATTTGATACCCGACCGAATAGCCGTCGCTGGTCAAATAGCCCACAATGTCGGTAATAAAATACTCTTTTATAATTTGCAATCGGCCGTCAATCATCTTCTCTACCTTTTGGGGCGCCTCGGCCAGCCGTTGCAGGTATTGTAAAAGTAAGGCGCGCGTAAAAGCGTAGATCCCGGCATTACAGATATTGAGCGCTTCCCGCCGTTTGGCGGGGTAGTCTTTCCATATCTTCCATTCGGTTATTTTGAGCACATTGTCACCATCGATTTCCAGTACACCATACTTTTTTTTATCTTCGGGCGTAAAACCCAGTACCACCATGGATTGATGGGCCAGCGCACCAATCAGCGCACGATATGTCCGAGGTGTCACCAGGGGCACGTCGCCCATGATTACCAATACATTGGCGCAGGATGTCCTTTCCATAAACCTGTGGGCTGCCAATAGCGCCCCGCCGGTTCCATTTAATACCGGCTGCTCAATATAGCTGTTGGCGCCCCACCGGGTGCAGGCCTGTACCTCTTCTTTACAGTGATGGACGATGATTCCTTTGGGTCCGGGGGGCAGTTGACTCAGTATATGGCGTAAAATAGGCTGCTCCCCTTCGTAAATTGATGCCTTGGGAATGAGTGGAAGTAATGTTTTGTTTCCGCTAAACCCTTCCATTCGCGAACCGCGGCCCGCGGCCAGAACAATTGAAGCGGTCTGCTCTTTATACATGTCAATATCCCATAACCGTTAGCGCTTGTTTACATCATCCATCGGCTAACTGCCAAGCCCTATAACTGGAAAAGATCCGGCTCCACTTGCGGATCCGCCCAAAAACGATCAACCCTCAAATAAAAACGATTTTGCGCCTCATCTTCAAAATCGAGTTCCTTGGGATATTTGGGCAACTCATCCGCCGTTTCCGTTTTGCGGGTTAAGCGTAAAAAGAGCGCCGGCATCCGATCAACATAGTCGGCCCGGGTGATGAAAAAAGGGGTCTCCTGATACTTCAAAACCGTTACCGGTTTCCCTTCCGATGAAAAAAAACGGGCCGTTCCAAACCCCGCCGACCGGTCCACTTCAACTTGATGATAGGGCCGCAAAGGGACCTCTCCCAACAGCACCCGGATCACATCCCTTAGGGTCACGTCGATTCCCACCAGCCGTTTAAGGGAAAACCGTCGCGCCTTTTTAACGTAATGCTTTTCCTCGGCGCGAATGTCCAGCCATACCGTCTCACCGTCGGTGGCCAACAGGACCGCCGGACGGCCCGCAGGATCAAGAATGGTCAGCCGCAGCCTGTCGGGCTGTTGCGCTACCCATGCCATTCGGCCCGACAGGATTTTTTTCATAGTCCGCACCTTAAAACGGCCGATGCCTTTGACCGCCGAGTGATGTTGGGAAACACGGGCAAATTGGCGTAAAAAACGGGCGGCCTCCGGGGATGGTTTCGGGGGCGGAGATGGTGCTTTGACGGCACATCCGCCCATGAAAAAAATCACCGCAAAAAATGCTGCAAATACCTCTTTAGGGGAGATGGGTTTACTGCAAGGCATCGATTTTCTGCTGAACCGCAGCAGGATCCAAAGGCTTGTGTTCCATGGCCCGGCGATAATATTCCAAGGCCTGTTGGGGCTCTTTCATCTGGTGGTGGACATCACCGATATGTTCTAAAATAGTAGGATCATCGGGAACTTGCTGAACCGCTAAAAGCAAGTACTCCAGGGCTTTAGCATAATCCCGCTTTTTAAAATAGACCCACCCAAGGCTGTCCAGGATATAACCGTCATCGGGCTTTTGCGTGAGCGCCCGTTTGATCAGTGCTTCGGCCTCATCAAGGCGGATACCCTTATCTGCGTAAGTATAACCGATAAAGTTAAGGGCGTTGCTGTTTTCGGGCTCAAAGACCAAAATCTTTTGTATGGTGGTCACCCCGGCTTCCCAGGCCCCCATTTTATCCTGAACAATCCCCAACCGGTAGAGAAGATCAGTATCCTTGGGGTCCACCTTCAACCCCTTTTCCAAAGCTCCGACGGCCTTATCATAGGCTCCGTTCTGTTCATGGTAATAGCCTAAATAGCTGTAAAGTTGCGGTGCATCCGGTTTTTGGGTGATCGCCTTTTCCAAATGGGAAATGGCCTCGGTGGTCCGACCCTTTTCATGGAGCAGCAATCCGGTCCGGATTGTGGCAGTGACAAAGAAAGCATGTTTTGCCGCCACCTTTTTGAAGTGCTCAATGGCTTGTTGATGCGCCCCTTTCTCGGTATTGGCCAAACCGGCCAAATAGTGGATCCCGCTACTGTTCTTTTTATTTGCAAGCAGTTTGTTGACCACAATCAGCGTTTCATCCACGTGGCCCGGCTCCAGATACTCTTCGGAAATGGCCGTGATCAGCCGCAATTCACCTCCGGCAACCGTAGCAAGCTTATCAAAAAGTAATTGGGCCTTTTGGGGCTGGTTGGTTTGGTGGTAAAAAAGGGCCAACTGGAGGTGTGCAACCACTTGTCCGGGGTTCTTTTGGATCACGCGTAAATACTGTTTTTCCGCCTTGTGCATCTTCTTTTGGGTCTGGTAAAGTTTCGCTAGATCCACCGCAACGGCATCCAAGTTTGGGTTTAACTCAAGCACCTTTAAAAGTGCTTTCTCGGCCTGGCGGTAATTCTTTTGGTCGGCGTAAAGGCGCCCTTGGTAAAAAAAGCCCGAGATTGATTTGGGGAAAGCCCGGGTCATCTGTTGGTACGTCTTGAGCGCCCCTTTTATTTGGCCCAGTTCACGTTGGGTATTGCCCAGCAGCAGATAGGCCTCTTCCCTTTTCGGATCAAGGGTCAAAATCCGCTTGAAGATAGGGATGGCCGCTTCAGGCTTATCCATCTCATGGGTCATTCTGCCCTTTAGCAGCAGAAGGGATACAGCATCCGGATTTAGGGCCAGTGCCTCTTCAACAACTTTTAACGCGGCATCATACTTTTTTTGGCGTAGTAAAAACTGGACCAGCTCCTCTTTTAAAAACAGCGATGAGGGGTCCAATGCAGCCGCTTTTGTCAAATAGGCGGCGGTCTGTTCGAAATCCTCCCGGCTTTGGGCCAACTGAGCCTCTAGATAATAGTAGTACGGGTTTTCCGGCGGGGCTTCGGGAATTACCGGCCGGGACGTTTTTTTTAGGGTCGCCGGTACCGGCTTTAACGCTGCCGGCGGTCTTTTATACGACGCTTGGCAGCTAAAAGCCAAAAAGAGTAATAAAGTCAATCCCATCCGACCCATGTTTCGGATGATATTTGGATAATTGTCTTGATTCATTTATCTTATCCCTGCCGCAGACATATGATTTCCCGCATCAAGCTCTGTACCTATTCGCTCTCCACCCCTTGGGCCAATGCGTAAACATCAAAATCCGGGATCTCCTTTTGGAAGAAAAGGCGCAATTTTTTGATGATATTTTTTTCCACTTGACGCACCCGTTCCCGTGAAATGGCGTAGCGGTCACCGATCTCTTGCAGCGTTTCAGGGGTATCGGAAAAAATTCGGCGGTCAAAAATATCCAGTTCCCTCTCGGACATCTGTTTGCGGAATTCCCCGATCTTTTGATGCAACAGGACATCCATCTCTTTTTTGGCCATGGTGTCTTCGGCTGTTTCATCATCCAAACTCAACAGATCGGCCCGGGTCGTATCGGAATCATCCTTAAGGGGCGCGTTTAAAGAGACATCCCAACTGCTAAGGCGCTGATCCATATCCACGACCTCTTTTTCGGAAACACCCAACCGCTTGGAAAGCAGTTTGGGTTTGGGATCAAAGCCCTGTTCGACCAAGCGGCGTTTCTCCTTTTTCAGTTTAAAGAAAAGCTTACGCTGTCCCTGGGTGGTTCCTATCTTCACCAGGCGCCAGTTGTCCATAATAAACTTTAGAATGTAGGCCTTGATCCAGAAGGAGGCATAGTACGAAAATTTGACGTTTTTGTAAGGGTCAAATTTTTTTACCGCCTGCATCAACCCCATATTGCCCTCTTGGATCAGATCAAGCAGGTTTTGCATCCAGATCCGCTGAAACTCCAATGCGATCTTGACCACCAGGCGCAAGTTAGAAGTCACCAACTCATACGCCGCTTCGGTATCGCCCTCTTCTTGGATCAGAATTCCCAGCTCCACCTCCCGTTCCCGGGTGATCAAATCATAACGGCTGATTTCATTCAGATAGCGTTGCAACGGGTCGTATTTAACCACCGCCGAAGCTGTACCCTTACCTTTTTTCGCCGCCGCTTTGGTTTTTGGCGTGGCTCGCTTCGTTTTTGAGGTTGCCGCCTTGGGTTTCTTTGCCTTGACTTTTTTCTTAACCGCTGCTGTTTTGGCTTTCTTTATAATACTTTTTGGCTTAGGAACTGCTGTTTTTGTTTTTTTCACCGCGGCCTTTGCCTTGGGTGTTGACGCATTGACCTTCTTTGCGGCAGGCTTTTTGGGGGTAGCCGCTGTTTTCGTTCTCTTTGCCACTCTTTTTCGAGGAGAGCCCTCCACAGGTCTCTTTTTTGCCGCCTGTTTCGTGATTGCGGCCTCTTTTGGTACTTTTTTGGAAGACGCCATTTTACTGTTGGGACTATTGACCGTCTTTATGGATGCAGCTTGGGTCAAGGCCTTTTTGGAGGCCGTGGAACGCTTCAGCCCAGTCTTTTTCTTAGGTGTAGCAACTTTAGTTTTGGTTGCATCTCTTTTGGGAGTCATGCGGGTTCCAATTGTCTATATTATCGAACCGGGATAAAAGACACCATTTTGGGGGATCCATCAAAAAGGCATATACGGCACGCCCCTTTTTGATAGACTCTCCGTTCAAGTTGTGCTAAGCAGCCTTCAATGAAGGCTTACACCTACGATGTGGCTCTTGGACCTTCATACTGCTCACCCAGTTTATCGGGGTGGGCATTTTAGTGTTTCACCATGTTACTCATTGCGCCTGTAGCTCAGATGGATAGAGCAACGGACTTCTAATCCGTAGGCCGCAGGTTCGAATCCTGCCAGGCGCGCCATGCAAGCTTTAGGCATTTCCAACGTACTTTAAACCAACCCACTTTTATAACAGGCCGATTGCTTTAAGTCTATAGTCGATTGACCTAGGTTTTTATGACAACCAGGTGTCGGGTTGCCTGTAAAAACGGCAGGTGAACGGGATGGATCTCTACCGTAATTTTATGTTGGGGTTGGAACTTCCTGAAAAGCGCTCTCAAACTTGATGCAACACCCTGCTCAACGCGCCCTTGCATCATCAACACCGTACCTTCAGGGGTCAGATGGGACATTGCCAACCGTAAACACCACTCAGGGTCGGCCAGCGCCCTCGACACCACCGCATCAAATCGGCCCAGGCGCCGTGGATTATCATCCCCATTGGAATTAGGCACCGCCGCCACCCGATAATGACGGGCCCGGCAGTTGGGAATGGCCAGCTCCCGAATTACCGTTTTTAAAAAGCTGACCTTTTTGGCGACGGCGTCAACCATTGTCACTTCAAGCTCGGGCCGTGCCACGGCAAGGGGCAGTCCGGGGAAGCCACCACCTGATCCAATATCCAATATTGCTTTATTATCATCGAGATACGGGATAATACTTAAAGAGTCGATAAAGTGTTTAAGCGCCACATCCAACGGCTTGGTGACAGCGGTTAAGCTTATCCTGCGATTCCATTTGGCCAACTGTTTGGCATGGGTGGTCAATTGGTCAACCATTGCAGTGGTGAGCTCAACACCGACCTCGGCCCCACCCTTGATCAACACCTGACGCCAAGATATAGATCCGACGGGTGCTGTTGCATCGGCCTGGGGTTTATTCATCAGCGCTGACTTTAGCAGGCGCCACAAATGGCATCTCAACCCGAATCTCACCGCCGGAATGCATAAATTTTGCGTGGGGAAACCGTTTCTTAAAGACATGCAACATGCCGGCGTTGTCCGCGAGCACCGAGGCCGAAAAACGGGTGTAGCCGTTTTCCACGGCGATTCGTTGCAATTCTATCAGCATGTGGGTGGCAACCCCGTGGCTGTGAAAATCTTCCCGTACCAAAAAGGCCACTTCTGCAGTTGTCTGATCTTCCTGGGCATAAGTTCCCAGGGCCATCACCTCTTTACGCCCGCCGCTCTGGACCAATCCAATTAAAGAGATATTTTTACGGTAATCGATGCTGGCCCATTGTTCCTGAAGCACCTCATGGGAAAACAAGCTCATATTATAGAAATAGCGGTAGTAAATAGACTTGGCTTCAAGTGAATAAAAGAAGTTCCGGTAGGCGATTTCATCGGAGGGAAAAAGCGGTCTGAACTCCAGCACACGACCGTCTTTTAGCATCAGGTCGGATTTATACCCTTCCACAAAGATCAAATCCTCTTCCGACGGTGGCAACTGATCGGCAAAAATATAGTGCCGCTCTTTGGCTTTTTGAATCAACTCTTCGCGAAATTTGGGATGAGCGATCTGCGCCAGCTCCATCACTCGTTGATAGATGCTTTTCCCTTGCAATTCGGCGATACCGTATTCCGTCACGATAAAATTGACATCCCCCCTGGTTGAAGCAACGCCGGCGCCTTGGCTGAGCTGCGGCACAATCCGTGATTTTTGTCCCTTTTCGGCTGTGGAGGGCATGACAATGATTGAGAAACCGCCCGGCGACATGGCGCTGCCCCTGATGAAATCGACCTGATCGCCGATCCCGCTGTAAAAAAGGTGTCCCAAAGAGTCGGTGCAAACCTGGCCGGTGAGATCCACTTCCAAGGCTGAACTGATGGAAACCAGATTATTATTGCGGGCGATTACATTGGGGTCGTTCACAAATTCCGAAGACCGAAAGTAAAACATCGGATTATTATTCAGAAAGTTATAAATCTTTTTTGACCCCATACATAATGATGCCACCGTCCGTCCGGGAAGAAGGGCCTTTCGCTCGTTGGTAACGGCACCGCTTTTAAAAAGCGGCAAAAATCCATCGGTAATCACTTGGGTATGAATGCCCAAATCTTTTTTACTAGCCAGGTAGGTCAGCAATGCGTCGGGCAGCCGGCCGAAGCCCACCTGCAGGGTTGCGCCGTCCTCCACCAGTTGGGACAGATAAAAGCCGATGCGCCGTTCCACCTCTTTGGGTTTGCGCTGGGAATCCATCACCACCAGCGGCTCGTCATGCACCACAAATCGGTCAACCTGATCTATATGAACAAAGCTGTTGCCCCATGTCCGCGGCATCTGCCGATTGATCTGGGCGATGACCAAACCGGCGCTCTCTATGGCTGGCCGGGTAATGTCCACTGACACACCGAGACTGCAATAGCCAAACCGGTCAGGAGGACTGACCTGAATCAAGGCCACATCGAGCCCGATCTGACCGCTCTTAAACAGCTTGGGGATTCGAGAAAGATAGCTGGGCAGGTAGTCGATTTTACCATCAAACGCCGCCCGCCGCATGACGCTGCTGATAAAAAAGAGCTTTAACGAAAAGCGCCGTAAAAATTTGGGGTCCTCCATATAGCGGGCCAAGGCATAGGAGAGCATCTGGTAAACCAGAATATCCTGCAACCCTTCATCAGCCACCATCGCGTGAATTAGATGCTGCGGTTCGCCGCAACCGGTTCCTAGAAAAACACGGCTCCCTCTTTTGATTTCGCGAACTGCTTCGGCGGCGGGTAAGACCTTTTCCGGACACGTTTTCGTGATATCCATTACGTTTGACTGACCCCTTTTAAACCTGTTTTCCAGCCGTGACAGTCCTGTTACATCGTTATTGCCTTATCCACGGGGATGGTACTGCTGATGCACCTTCACCAACTGTTCCTGCACCACGTGGGTGTAAATCTGGGTGGTGGTGATATCGGAATGCCCCAACATCATCTGCACCGCTCGCAGGCCTGCACCGCCTTCCAGCAGATGGCTGGCAAAACTGTGGCGCAAACTATGAGGCGTAACATTCTTTGTAATTCCAGTTTGCTTGGCATATTTTTTAATGATCATCCAGAAGGATTGGCGCGATAACGCCTTGCCTACCCTTCCTGCAAAAAGCATCTCGCTGGCCACCCCTTTTAAGAGCAACGGCCTGCCAGCATCCAGATAGCGTGTAATGCGATCCAATGCAAACCGGCCGATAGGCACTACCCGCTCCTTGGCGCCTTTGCCAAAAACCCTCACAAAACCGGCCTCCAGATTGACCTCCCGTACCCTGACATTGACCAATTCGGAGACACGCAAGCCCGATGCATAGGTCAGCTCCAGCATGGCCCCATTCCGCAGTCCGCGCGGTGAGGTATTGTCCGGCGCCTCTAATAAGCGTTGCACCTCATCAGGGTTGAGTACATCAGGAAGCTTTAAGGTCGTCTTGGGCAGCTCGATATTACGGACCGGATCTTCGGAAATCAGCGAAAATTGACGTAAGTAGCGGAAAAATCCACGCAAAGTGACCAAATGACGCCCCCGGGATCGAGGTGAAAGACCCTCTTTTCTCAATTGACGCAGGTAATCCAAAACGACCGCGGTGTCAACGGTGCGCATATCTCCATGGCCTTGGGCGATGGCAAATCGATGAAAATCACCCAGATCACGGCCATAGGCTTCCAGTGTGTTCACGGAAAGCCCCTTTTCGGTTAATAGATAGCTGAGGTAGCGGTCAATGTCGGCATCACCTTGCAGGGTTTGGGGATCAGTTGCCATGGCGCTACTTTGGGCCCGCCTTACACACGGACAACATAATTGTCTAAACCCAACCGGGTGAGCTGTTCAATACCGTTTTCGGTCACCACCACCTGATTTTCCAAACGCACCCCGCCCCAATCGGGCAGATAAATTCCCGGCTCTACGGTACAGATCATCCCCGGCGCCAAAACCGCATCGCTGATGGGGCTTAGACGCGGCGCCTCATGGATAGCCAAACCGGTACCATGACCCAACCCATGACCAAAATAGTCGCCATACCCTTTGGATGCGATATAATCCCTTGCAATCCGGTCCACCTTTTTACAGGCAACACCCGGTTTCATCGCGGCCTGGGCCATCGCCTGGGCCTCTCGAACCGTGGTATAGATATCCTCAAACTGCCGATCTGCCATCCCTAATATGATCGTTCTGGAGGTGTCGGAACAGTAGCCCGTTTTACGGGCACCCCAATCCAGGAGAAGCGGTTCACCCTCTTTAACCGGACGATCCGAAGGAATCGCATGAGGGAGTGCACTGTCGGGCCCGGCGGCCACGATCACGGGAAATGACAAACCGTCCGCCCCCGCCTCCCGCATCAACTGCTCCATGCGCCAGGCCACTGCTTTTTCCGTCATACCCGGTTGAATCTCAGTTAAAATGGTTTCAAAGGCCATTTCCGCAACCGCGATGGCGCGGCGGGTTTGAGACAACTCGCTGTTATCTTTGCACGCCCTTAATTGGGTGGCCACGCTTTTCGAAGCCATCACCGTTATCCGGGAATCCGCCTTTTTTACCGATTCCAAAAGCTGTTGATGCTGCCCAACTGATAAGCGTTCCTCTTCAAAGGCCAGCTGTTGAACCGGTTGATCCTTTAAAATGGCAACGATCGTTTCAAAAACACTCTTGGTGTAGCGCACCACCTCAAACCCGTGAGTCTCGTTTTTGGCTTGGGTGACGTAGCGGCCATCGGTCACCAAATACGCGTCATCTGCCGTGATAATGAGTATTCCGGCGGTTTCGTCAAACTGACCGTCCCCTCCGGTAAAACCGCTTAAATAATGACGATTCTCTTCGATGGAAACTAAAAAGGCCTCAACGCCCAGCGCCTCCATATTATCTCTAAAATTGGCCAATCGTTCTTGGGTAGGCTTGCCCATGTTTTTACACCTGTGCAGATGCACTCATTAATTCGTATCAAACCGCAGATTACAACCAGACCGGATGAATGTCATCAACGGTCTCTTTGATTTCCGTAACCGCACGTACAATGCGAAAATACATCAATGCCATGCCGATTTGGCGGGTCAGCATGTCCAAAAAATCGAGGTCGCCGCTACTGACCTCCCACCGCTCAAAATGGTAGAGCCGCAACGCTCCGATGATTTTGCCGCGCATGGTCACCGGGCACGAGACCATCGCTTGCACCCCTTCGGCCTTGGCCGCTTCGGGATATTGCAACTGCGGGCTCTTTTGAACATCGCTAACGATTACCGGCTCACGATTGGCCCTCAAACGAACATTGGGATCTACCAGCAACGGCCCCTTTTGGGTATAGTCATTGCTCAGCCCCGCACAGGCCAGCAGCGTTAAGCGCTCCTTTTCCGGATCCAAAATATAGAGTGCCGCACCTTTCACTCCCAAAGCACCCACCATCAGTTGGCTCAACTGATCCCCCATGGCTTCAATGGTCTCTGCCTTGGAAACGACCCTTACAAAAAGCTTATAGACTTCCAGATTGATTTTATCAGATGCATTCATAAATTTTCTCCCTTTTGACGATCTGCAAGTCAAACAACGGTAATAATATCAATATCGCTTAATACCCGGGCCACTTTTTTGGCGATGCTCGGCGTAAAAAAGCGGGTAATCTGGTTGGGCCGGCGGTTCAAAATCACCGTCGTAAACTGTTTTTGTCGAACCAGATCAATGATATCCGAGGCAATATCTTTAACTTGCTGCTTAAAAACAACATCAACATGATCCTCATGAAACCCGCCCGTCACCAGCTTTTTTTTCGCAGCTGCTAATGCCGTTTCCGCATCGTTTATCTTTTGCCTCAGGTAGGCCATGTTCTCCATTAACCGGGCCATCACCGTTTTATCACTCACTTCAACTTTCGGCAGGGGAACATGGACATGCATCAACGTAATAGACACGCTATCCTCCTGCCCGTACCTCATCAAAACAAAATCGAGTGCGCTCTCGTCACCTTTGGTGAAATTGTAAGGAATCAGTACTTTCAGGTTGGCCATAAACACCTCCTTGCCTGTTTGGGAGCTGTGATCTTTTCCTCATGGCGTATGATTCATAATACGCCTTTTTGGTAATAAATTCAAATCGATCAGAAGGGTGTTGGCAATAAATAGAATTGTCCGGTTGTAGAGTACATAATCGGTTTAGCGGGAATGCGCCGAACGCTGAAACAGTATCTCCCGGATACCGTTGTGGTAACGAAAAATTTTTATCGGTTTAAACGGTTCCAGCAGCGATATTAACTCCCGGTTGGGGCGGTAGAAAAAGGGGAGTTGGATATGTGGGGACGAACGCAACGTTAGGCGGTATTCGGGGCTGCTGGTAAATAGGGTGCTATTGTGGGGATGGAGCGCGTTCTCTATGGCTATCACCAAGACCAACCCGTAAGGTTTCACCAATTTTTTGCAGCGCTGGACAATTTTAAGGGCCTCCTCGTCGGTCAAATGATCCAGAAGATCCCACAGGCTGATGCAATCAAAACGGTTTGATGGGAACTCGAGTTCCTTCCAGATTTGGGTATTGGAAGGCTTTTCGGTATTTTTGATTTGGTGAAGTCGGGTAAACAGATCACAAATGTATAACTGCTTAGCTCGGTTGGCGAAAAAATTGATGTTTTTCTGATAAGCCGGCCCCACATCCAGAATTTTATCGGCCCGTTGTTGTTGGAGTCGTCCGGCAAGCTGTTGCAATACCATACTGGCCGAACTCGTCTGCTCCGGTTTTAAGCTCAGGGTATCAGTGGGTTGGGGTGCTGATTGAGGCAACCGCTATTTTCCCTTTGCCGTTTCAGCAGATGCCAAAGGTGCAACTTTGTTGGCGGCTGTCTCTTTGACCGGCGTAATCTTGCCTACCTTTGCTTTTTTCTCGCGATGGGGTTCCCGTTGCAGCTCAATAATACCTTTAAAATAGGCACCGCCCTGGACCGTGATGCTTTTGCACTTAATTTCGCCGTAAAAATCGGCGTGTTGGGTCACTTCCACCCGTCCGGCAGCTTTGACTTTGCCTTGCACCAACCCGCCAATCACCGCATCGTTGACTTCAATTTTCCCTTCAATACGGCCTTTGGGGCCGATGGCCACATGATGGTCCGGTGCATTGATGTTGCCTTTGATCACACCATCCACCACGAGGTTCTCGGATCCCTGCACATTTCCATCAATAACCACATTGGTTCCGATGACGGTTTTCGAGCTGCCCATGGCCGGGCTGGCATTCACTGTTGTTCTGTTTTTAATCGGGTGTTCTTTTGCCGCAGGGGTTTCAACGGGTTTCTTTTTGCTGCGGTCATCAGTATTACGGCTTTGTTTAAACATAGCGGCTCCTTGTGATGAACGTTGGGTTGTGCGATTATGGGCACGGCGGAATATATGGCGCGTTATTCTCCAAACACGATTTATAGCAATTTTGACATGAATGTCAACCGCGCGGATAATTTGTCATCAAGGGCATAATTCCGGAAAACTGTATGTGGGTATCTTACGATGCCGCTAAAATCGGTTTTAAATAGTATCCGGTGTATGATTTTGAGGACCGGGCCACCTTTTCCGGCGATCCCTGGGCCACAATTCGACCACCTTGGTGGCCGCCTTCGGGGCCAAGGTCGATAATCCAATCAGCGGTCTTAATAATATCGAGGTTATGTTCAATGATCACCACGGTGTTTCCGCCATCCACCAAGCGGTGCAGTACATCGAGCAACATGCGGATATCTTGAAAGTGCAGCCCCGTGGAGGGCTCATCCAGAATATAAAGGGTGCTGCCGGTATCTTTTTTGGCCAATTCCCGGGAGAGTTTAATGCGTTGGGCTTCACCGCCGGAGAGGGTGGTGGCCGATTGACCCAGCTTGATGTAGCCCAACCCGACATCCATCAGGGTGTCCAAAATACGGCAGATTCGGGGCTGGGCGCTAAAAAGCTCGCGGGCTTGGCGCACTGAGAGATCTAATACATCGGCGATGGAGTGGCCCTTATAGGTTACCTGAAGGGTTGCCTCATTGAAGCGGCGGCCCCGGCACTGCCGGCAGGGAACATACACATCTGCTAAAAAGTGCATCTCCACACGGATAAAGCCGTCGCCGTTACAACGGTCGCAGCGGCCGCCCTTAACATTAAAGGAAAAGCGTCCTTTTTTATACCCCCGTATACATGATTCAGGCATCTGGGCAAAAAAATCACGGATCGGATCAAAAACTTTTGTATAAGTGGCCGGGTTGCTGCGGGGTGTACGGCCGATGGCCTGTTGATCGATATTGATCACCTTGCCGATGGCATCTATGCCTTCCAAACCGCCATACGAACCTGTTTCCAGCGTCGCATTGTGCAAATTATTGGCCAACGCCGGGTAGAGTATCTGATTGATCAGGGTTGATTTACCTGCGCCGGAAACACCGGTCACCGTCACCATCAATCCCAGGGGGATCTTAGCGGTAATATTTTTCAGATTGTTGGCCGTCGCCTTTTTGATGGTCAAACAGCTGGTATCGAAGCGTTTCGGAATACGCCGTCTTTCAGGTATGGAAATGGTCTCCCGGCTGCTTAAAAAACGTCCGGTGACAGAGACCGGATTTTTACAAATCTCTTTAAACGGCCCTTGCGCCACGACTTGACCACCCAGCAGTCCGGCTCCGGGGCCGATATCAACGATCCAGTCGGAACTCTGCATGGTCTCCTGGTCATGCTCGATGACAATCAGGGTGTTGCCGATATCCCGCAATCGTTTCAAGGCTGAGAGGAGTTTGAGATTGTCCCTTTGATGAAGCCCGATGGACGGTTCGTCTAAAATATAGAGTACACCGGTGAGTTCGGAACCGACCTGGGAAGCCAGGCGGATGCGTTGGGATTCCCCTCCGGAAAGTGACGGCCCCTTGCGGTCCAGGGAAAGGTAATCGAGTCCGACATTGAGCAGAAAACCCAACCGGCTGTGAATCTCTTTTAACAGCTCTTCAGCAATGACTTTTCGGTTCCCGGTCAGAGCGAGATGGCCTAAAAATTGTTGCGCTTCGGTAATGGTGGCCGCGGTGAGATCCACGATAGCGCGATCGGCGATGCGCACATGACGGGCCGCCGATTTCAAGCGCTGCCCGTTACAGGCCGGACATGGCTTAGAGGACATAAACTTGCCATAATACTTTTTTTGGCCTTCGCTGCGGGTCTGACGGTAACGGCGCATCATGGTGGGGATAATACCCTCCCATGAGGTTTTAAAGTGCCCGTTTATCTTGGCCGAATTCCATGCGACAGTCATCTGACGGCCTTTGGAACCATAGAGAATCAAATCCCGGATCGTTTTGGAAAGACGGCGCCACGGTTTATGAAAGTCAATCTTCCAGTGGCGGCGCAGGGCGTTGATCTGGCGTCCACCCCAGGAATTTTTTAACCCCTTGCCGCTATCCAAATAACTGCGCCAGGGAATAATAGCGCCATCGGCAATGGAGCGGTTTTTGTCCGGGATTAACTTGTCTTCATCCATACGCAGCTGCGTCCCCAGACCGTTACACTCGGGACACATCCCCTGAGGCGAATTGAATGAAAAAAGCTGTGGTGTCAGTTCCGGATAGGCGATCCCACAGCAAGCCCTTGCTTCACTCATCTTTAAATCTTCACGCCCCAAAACATGGACAATCAGGCGGCCGCCACCCCATTTGAGAGCCATCTCCACGGAATCGGTCAACCGTTTTTTAAAGGCGGCATTATTGGAGGTGACCAGGCGGTCAATCACCACCTCGAGGGTATGCTTTTGATGACGAGCCAACGCTTGAACTTCTTCAATGGGCTGCACCACACCGTCAGCCCGGACGCGGGCAAACCCGGATCTGATCAGACTTTGTAAAACCTCTTTGTGCTCTCCCTTACGGTTCTCGATAACCGGCGCCAAAATTAGAATTTTAGATTTTGGGGGCAGCGTGGAAATCTGCTCAACCATGCTTTGTGCATTGCCTCGGCCCACTTTGTTGCCGCATTGGATGCAATATTGGTCACCGATACGAGCGTAAAGTACCCGCAGATAGTCGTGTATTTCGGTGATGGTGCCGACGGTGGAGCGGGGGTTCGTCCCGGCGGCTTTTTGATCAATGGCAATTGCCGGACATAACCCACGAATTGTATCGTAGCGCGGTTTATCCATCTGGCCGATAAATTGGCGGGCGTAGGCGGATAGCGATTGGACGTACCGTCTTTGTCCTTCGGCGAAAATGGTGTCAAAAGCCAGGCTCGATTTTCCGGAGCCGGATACCCCCGTGAAAACGATCAGTTTCTTTTTAGGGATATCGAGATGGACATTTTTCAAATTATGTTCACGGGCTCCGCGGATACTGATAGTGTCAAGTTCAATGGGCGTGTCTGCGGCGCCGATATTATGCTCTGCGGTAATGATTTTGAGGGCCATGGAATCAGGTTCGGCTTTTAGGTTTTGATACGCCTGTAAAAACAGCCTTTAAACGGATTCAACCGTGGTTACTTCAGGCACCTGCTCTTTTAGAATTCGTTCAATCCCGTTTTTCAGGGTCATCTGAGACATGGGGCAACCGGCGCAGGCGCCGGTCAGCTTTACCTTCACCACGCCGTTATCATCCACATCCACCAGTTCCACATCGCCGCCGTCGGCCTGCAGCATGGGCCGCACTTTATTAATCGCTGCTTGAACTTTCGCTTTCATGATAACTCCTTTTTCATGTGAGATTACCTTTTAAATAATGCACCTGGGGGTCTTTTTCCACACTGCGCCCCGGTCTGCCTGACCCACCCTTTCAGCGTAACGTTCTAAGTAACCAAAGGGGATCTCACGCTCAGGCAAACGATAGGCGGCAACCCGTTTTTCAATTTCCGCTTCCGGTAAATCCAGCGTAAGGGTCCGTTTTTGAAGATCCAAAACAATCGTGTCCCCGTCGGCCACCGCCGCAATGGGGCCGTCTGCCGCCGCTTCCGGGGCAATATGCCCCACCGCCGCGCCGTGAGACGCGCCGGAAAAACGGCCATCGGTGATGAGCAGCACCTTTTCGGAAAGGCCCATTCCGGCCAGGGCGGCAGTTAGTGTGAGCATTTCACGCATGCCGGGTCCGCCCACCGGGCCTTCGTTGCGGATGACGAGCACTTGGCCTTCTTTTACCTGGTTGTTGAAAACAAACTCGGCTGCCGCCTCTTCGGACTCAAAAACCCGGGCCGGGCCGGTGTGGCCTTTCCAGTCATCGGGCAGAGCCGATACTTTGACCACAGCACCATCGGGGGCCAGGTTACCGTGTAAAATCCGCAAGCCGCCTTCGGGTGCGTAAGGGTTATCTATGGGGCGAATAACCGTTGGGTTGCTGTTTCGGGCACCTTTCAGCGCCTCGGCCATACTTTTGCCCGTAGCACTCCGACAGGAGAGATCCACCAGTCCTTTTTCCGCCAAGGCGGTCATGACCGCGGGAATGCCGCCCGCTTCGTGAAGATCAACAACATGACGGTCCCCCGATGGTGAAATATGGCACAGATTGGGCGTTTGGCGGCTGATACGATCAAAATCATCCAGGGTTACGGCTACGCCCGCTTCGTTGGCTGCCGCCATTAAATGGAGGAGCGTGTTGGTGGAGCCGCCGATGGCCATATCCACGGCAATGGCATTCTCAAAAGCTTTCCGGGTCATCACCATGGAAGGCCGGATATCTTTTTCCACCAAGCCTAAAACGGCTTTTCCCGCATATTTAGCCAGCAGTAACCGGCCCGCATAGGTGGCCGGGATGGTTCCGTTAAAAGGCAGACCCATGCCCAGCGCCTCGATCATGCAATTCATGGAATTGGCAGTAAAAAGACCCGCGCAGGAACCGGGTGTCGGGCAGGCCGCTTTTTCAATGGACAACGCATGGTCCTTATCAATACTACCCTGGGCCAAATTGCCCGCCGCTTCAAAGGCCGATGCCAGCGTTAATGAACGGCCGCCATGCTGCCCGGGTAGCATCGCTCCGCCGCTGATGATTACAGCGGGGATATCAAGTCGGGCTGCGGCCATGAGGCAGGCTGGACCAATTTTATCACAGTTGGGCAGCATGACGAGACCGTCAAAATGGTAGGCACGTGCCACCAACTCGATGCTGTCCACAATCAGTTCTCGGCTGGGCAGCGAGTAACGCATGCCGATATGCCCCATGACAATACCGTCACAGACGCCGATCATGGGGAACTCAAAGGGCCTGCCACCGGCTTCAGTGATACCTTGTTTCACCTCGCGGGTCAGTTCGTTCAAGTGGATATGGCCGGGAATGATTTCGTTAAACCCGTTGACCACGCCGATGAACGGCTTGTCAAAATCGTCATCGGAAAGACCCAAACAGCGCATCAGGCTGCGTTGAGCCATGCGTTGGGGGCCTTTTTTGATTTCATCACTTTTCATTTTTACTCCTTATGGGTCGTTGTTTTTTCCGATTTATACGCTATGGGTGCTTTGTTGGCAACCGCTTTGACCCAACGAACGGTATTGGATGATAGACAAATTGGCCGGATTGGCGTAAAGGAAAGGCGTGATGTTAACCGGTTTCACGAGGCCAATGATGGTTGACAAAAAGTACCTCTCCGCCCAAGGATTGCTCAATGATTCGTTTGAATTGGGACTCAGGATCTACCAAAGTGGCTTTTACCCCAGTTTTATTATCGGGGTGTGGCGGGGTGGATCACCCGTGGGCATCGCCGTTCAGGAGATGTTGGATCACTTGGGGGTGTGCACCGATCATATTGCGATCCGAACCTCCTCGTACCTCGGGATCAATCAGCAAGACAAGGTGGTTCGTGTTCACGGTTTAAGCTACGTCACCCGCAAGGCCAACCGGAATGACCAGATGCTCATTGTGGATGATGTGTTTGACAGTTGCCGCAGCATTCAGGCCATCTTGGCCGCGTTAAAAAAGCGCATGCGCCGGAACATGCCCAAAGATATCCGTATTGCGGCCCCATGGTATAAACCCGGCAGTAATGTCACCGACATTGTGCCCGACTACTATATGCACGAATCCGACCAATGGCTCGTCTTTCCCCACGAGCTGGACGGTTTGACCCGTGAGGAGATTTTTACCAACAAACCAGGGCTCAAGGCGCTGTTTGAAAAATTATCCATGGATTAACATATTTTTTAATCAACTGAATTGTTGAACAATATTTCACAAATCTATGATGCCCGAGGCGACTATGATACCGCCCTGGGCTACTTGAAGCAGTCCCTGGCCATTCAACAGGCAATCGGCGACACGTCAAGACTCTGCACTCCCCTTTTTAACATGGGCCACATTCATTGGCAAAATGAAGAATTTGCCGGGGCGATACGTGCCTGGGTCGCGGTTTACGATATCGCCAAAAAGATCAATCTGGCCCAAGCACTTGACTCCTTGGAAAATCTTGCTGATCAGTTGGAGTGGTCCGGTGGCCTGGATGCTTGGGAAGAGTTCTTTAAAAAGATGCGAGAAGAGAATGGGTCCAATCCGCAGGCAGGGTCTCATATTCAAACAGATCTCTCTTTTTAAGAGGCCGGTGGTGCTTCAAATTTCAATGGAAAGCGAGGGGCCACGGCACCTGTTCAAACAAGGCTTCTTCTCAGTGGTGTCTTCATGGTGATGTGTTTATCTTCTATGGGTATCTTTGCTAAAGCGATGTGGGTTTATATGGTCAACTTGTCGCGCGCGATGCGGGTGTCGCAACGCACCGTTGCGGCTGTTTTGCGATGCCGGGATTCACACCGGCTTTAGCGGAACGTTGATGTAACAAAACAGGGCCGAAAATATGATTCTTTCAGGTAAAGAGATCGCCGCCCGCATTGGCGGCGACATTGTGATCAATCCTTTTGATGCGGATAAAATTAATCCCAACAGTTATAATCTGGCGCTGCACAACGAGTTGTTGACCTATGCCCAGGCACCGCTGGACATGAAGCGGGACAATGCCTTTGAAAAAACCACCATTCCACCGGAAGGTCTCATTTTAGAGCCGCGTCGGCTCTATTTGGGGCGGACCGTCGAATATACCGAGACCGATAACTTGGTGCCCATGCTGGAGGGGCGTTCGTCGGTGGGGCGACTGGGTCTTTTTGTCCATGTGACCGCCGGTTTTGGCGATGTCGGTTTTAAAGGTTTTTGGACCTTGGAGATATTTTGCATCCAGCCCATCAGAATCTATCCGGGGGTCGAGGTATGCCAGATTTATTACCATACCATTGAAGGTGACTACGATCGCTACGCCAGCGGCAAGTATCAGAATAACCAGGGTATTCAGCCAAGCCTGTTGTATAAGGATTTTAACAAATGAATTCAGGTCAGGTGCGATTTCAAATCGATACATTGAACCCGAATTTTGCATGAAATTTTACCAGAAAGTTGTTTATCGATTTTAATCCGGAGCAGTTTAACCTTGATTTTTTTAATATCGCCAGAATGTCGAATGCAGTTGTGGCGCGTGTCATCACAACACCGCAGAGTTTTAAACGGTTTACAATGTTATGTGTCCAGCAATTGAAAAAATATGAAGAAAAGCATGGAACCCTAAGTCGCCATGAATCAGCAAAAGAAAAGAACGCAGGAGAGAAAAGTGGCGGCTGATATTCTTGATTTTGCTATATGGACTAGAACGGGAAGTGTCGGCAACAAATAGAATTGTCCGGTTGTAGAGCACATAAACCCGGATTTTGCACGCCACGGATGGGTTCATTGGCAAGGCGGCAAGGGCGAAGCTGTATTTTAATACCGCGAGCCCTTGATAACACAGCCAATGGACGCATCCCGGGAGCGTCCGTCCGGATGCAATGTTACCAAACTGTTATCAATGTCAAATGGTAACAAGCTGAAATATCGAGTATAAATAATTTTCCGGTAAAATTTCATGCAAAATTCGGGATAAACTGTCCGGTCTTCCCTTGCCTGTATAAAGCGCCTCCCAGGTCATCCCCAGCGTCTTGATGTGAGAATGGATCCACAGGATTATCCGTCGGAACATCAAGTGCGATGGGGGTGCAAAATCCGGGTTGAAAGGCGGTGCGGTTTGTCTTATCATTGTTTTCACCTCGTTGGTGACGGTTACGAGTTGTTTGATCACCTCCTATCTACCTGAATCAACGAGGTCTTTCGATCTTTTGGACTACTTTTCCACTTTTCGTAAGATTCATCACGGATATTGGGGAATCCACAGCCCTTGAAGCAGACACAAACAACTGTGCCATAATTTCATAAGTTCTATTTTCGTCATAAAGGGAAGACCATGAAAGATCATGCCAACGGATGGACCGCGGGAAGACTGCTGGAATTGTCAGGCTCTTACTGGCAAACCTGCACGCTTCATACCGCCGTAAAACTCGATATATTCTCCGCCTTGGGGGCCCAATCACATTCAGCTCAGGCTATCGCGCAGAATTTAGGCGCCGATACCGACGCCACGGCCCGTCTGTTGGATGCCCTTACCGCCATGGCGCTGGTTATAAAAGCAGAGGGCCGCTATAGCAACACACCCGCAGGCACACGCTTTTTAACCCGGACATCCCCCGAATATATCGGCTATATGATTATGCACCATCATCATCTGGTGGATCCGTGGTCCCAATTAGACCGCGCGGTGACCACCGGGGGCCCCGTGCGTGGTCGTGTTTCATCGTCGGATAAAACGTGGCGGAAAAATTTTCTGATGGGGATGTTCAACACCACCTCGCTGACCGCTCCGGAAGTGGTTAAAAAGGTTGATCTGTCAGCTTGCCACAATCTTCTTGATCTGGGCGGCGGACCGGGCACCTATGCAATCCATTTCTGTTTGCACAATCCCCGGCTGCGGGCGACGATCCATGATCGGCCGACAACCCGTCCGGTTGCGGAAAAGACCGTCGCTCGCTATCAATTAACCGACCGCATCAGCTTTATGGCCGGAGACTACATCACCACCCCGGTTTCAGGCGCTTTTGATGCCATCTGGATGTCGCACATTCTCCACGGTGAGGGCGCCGACATCTGCCAAACCGTGTTGCAGAACGCTTTTTCCGCTGCGGCGCCGGGCGCCATGGTTATTGTGCACGATTTTATCATGACGGACGATATGGACGGCCCCTTGTTTCCAGCCCTCTTTTCTCTCAACATGCTTTTGGGAACCCAGGGCGGCCGCGCATACAGTGAAGCGCAGTTGTTTGACATGCTGGCCAAAGCGGGTGTGGGCGATTTAAAACGGCATCCCTTTTGCGGGCCGACGGACTCGGGCATTATTTACGGCCGCTTGAAACCTTCCAGAACATGACGCAACAACCATCTATATTTATGATTCTTTTATAACTTGAGAAACATGGGCATCCGCAATTTTTACCATTTTTTAAAAGCATCCAAGGCCGATCGCCGGGTAAACCGGCGCATTGTACTGGGCAACGAGTCCGCCGATCTTGACTCGGTGGTATCCGCGTTGATGATGGCATATTACCAGCATCTGACCGATCCTTTGGCGCCTATCCCTTTACCCGTGGTCAACATCCCCCGCCAGGAGATGCGTTTGCGGACCGACATCCTCTTTTTAATGAAACGGCTGAACATCGATCTGACCAAGCTTACCTTCGTAGATGAGATTGATCTCTCCAATCCAGCCAACAGCCAAACATTCTCTCTAACACTGGTGGATCACAATCAATTGGCGCCGCACCAGGCCCATTTAAATAATCATGTAACCGCGATCATTGACCACCATATTGAAACAGGGCGCTATGATGAGACCGTGAAAAAAACAATTCGACCGGTGGGGTCCACGGCGACCTTGATCGGATATCTCTTTATCCAAAACCACCCTGAAACGCTGGGCCGGAATCTCGCCCGTTTTCTTTTGGCGCCTATTTTAGTCGACACCAGGCTGTTGAAAGATCCTGTTAAAACCACCCCCCTGGACCAAACGACGGCTAAATGGCTGCAAACAAAAGCCGAACTCAACGTCACCGTATTTTATGATCTTTTACAAGGTAAAAAAAGTATGCTTTCGCATCTTACGGCCAAAGAGATTCTTAAAAAAGATTTCAAAGCGTGGCGCTGGGCCGGTCAAACCGGCGGGATCAGTTCCACCCCTCAACTACTTGAAACACTTCTCAAAACAAAACCAGGAATATTGGAAGCGGCACACCAGCTGGCCAGCGAGCACCAATTTGACTTTTACATAATTATGGGTAATGGCGGCACCCCTCAACCTCGGCGGGATCTCGTTATCTGGTGTCCTGGTAAACAGTTGATTGAGCAGTTAGTGCGCCATCTTCAAAAAAGTACCATTGGGATTAAAAAAGCACTTTTTTCACACCACAAAACGTCAATTTCACCTCATTTTCATCATTTTCATCAGGAAAATCCGCTTTTCTCCCGAAAAAAAATGACCACCGAACTTCATTCATGTTTCGGTGTTGATTAACTTCTTGCGGATCGCATTAAAAAATATCCACTAAATCGTATTTATTATAAAAACAGCCCTTGACTAAACATTCCATATAAATTAAAGTTATTTTCGAAAAGTAAATTAAATTCATGGGGCAGTCCTATGGGTATCAAGGAGCGTAAGGAAAGAGAGCGGGAACGACGCAAACAACAAATTATCGTAGCTGCCAAACGGGTTTTTTCCGATAAAGGCTTTAACCGGGCCACCATGGAGGATATTGCCCGGGAAGCGGAGCTCTCCCCCGGAACCCTCTACCTCTATTTTAAAAACAAAGAAGAGCTGTACGCATCGCTTTCGGTGCGGATTCTGCAATATATTAATATCCGTATGGAACATGTGGTTACCACGGCGGATACAGATCCCCAGGAAAAACTGGCCCGGTTAATCGAGGCAATGTTTGATGTCTATGAATTTGATCCGCTGACTATCATTAACATGCTCCACCTGCAATCCAGCGACTCTTTAAAAAACCTCTCACCCGAACTGATCACTCAGTTACAGGATCTCTCCCGTAAATCCATGGAGGCCATTGCCCTTGTTTTTGAAGAAGGGATTAAAGCAGGCCTTTTCATCAAAAAGCATCCCATGGAGATGGCCGATATCTTCTGGTCGCTCTTTTCAGGGATTGTTGTCCGGGAGGCCGGTAAAAAAATTATGAATCCCAAAAAGGATTATCTCAAAAGCACCTTGGCCACGGCTTTTCACATCTTTAGTCAAGGTATTCAGCGCGGTTAAGAGACAACACTACTGTTTATTTTGCCGTTATCCGGCTGACATCCCTAAATGGCAAAACAATAAACCCGAATGTAACCTCGATATTCGGGTTCAGTAAAATAGCACCTACTGACTTGGCATAAAATGCAGGGGAACCACGCAGCCATATTGAAAAAACCAATCCGCCGACCATATAACGCCCTATCAGGCTACTCTTTTTCAAATTCGGCTTCCGGGACCATCGGTGTTTTGCAGGCCGGGCAAAAAAAGGTGGCCAGATTACTGCCGTCCACAAACTCTTCGGGGATCACCTTTTTATTTTCTTCGGAATGATAGTATTTACATGCCTTATTGCTACAGTACAACTTAATTCCCATTTTACCACCTCCTGCTATGAAGAATGCCGTTTTTCATCAACGAGCTACCCCTCTTATACCACACAATTGTTCAATTTGGATGAATAGTATAACAATAAGTCCTTTTTTAAAAATGTAACGCTTTTTTTACCATACTACCCTCCATGGCCGTAAACAGCCACAACGAACGATGAAAGTCTTTCTTTTTGTACATATTTGGTAAGACTTTTCATATAAAATTGGCTGTTACATTCGAATGATTTTCCCGCTGCGAACCAATAGCCCCTCCAGGGTCAACAGTTTCTCCTTGCGCCAGACACCACCGGCACAACCGGTCAGCGTCCCGTTTTTGCCAATGACCCGATGGTTGCAGGTTGAAATGATACGGCCATTGGAAGTATGCTTGATTTTACGAAATGAACGGATTAGGATCAAGCTATATGCGTTACGCTGGCCGTGTTGCGATGGCTAAACGTCAGTTACAAGGACCAAAACCCCGTTACAATCTGTTTTCAGGAGGACCCATGCCAATCCCCGCCACCCAGGCCGTCAACCTAAAACCGCTACCCGACCCTTCGGAGCTGACCTTCGGAACCCTTTTTACCGACCACATGTTTACTATGGATTACTCACCGGACAAGGGTTGGCACCAACAACGAATTGAACCTTACGGCCCGATGGCCATGGAACCCTCCACCATGGTGCTGCACTATGGCCAGGGGGTTTTTGAAGGGCTCAAGGCATACCACACCCCCAGCGGTGGTGTACAGCTTTTCCGGCCGAAAGAGAACTATAAACGGCTCAACAACTCCTGCCGGCTGCTCTGCATTCCCCCAATTGATGAGGCCTTTGCCTTGACGGCGACTAAAGAGCTCGTGACGCTGGAGCAAAAATGGGTCCCCGCCGCCGAGGGGACAGCCCTTTATATTCGGCCATTTATCATCGCTATGGACCCCTTTTTAGGGGTGCGTGCGTCACACACGTACCGCTTTTCGATTATCTTATCGCCGGTGGGGGCCTACTATGCGGAAGGGTTTAACCCGATAAAAATATGGGTTTCGGAGGATCATGTCCGCGCCGTGGCCGGCGGTGTGGGTGAAGCCAAAACCATCGGCAACTACGCAGCCAGCCTGCTGGCCGGCGATAAGGCTCACCAGGAAGGCTACAACCAGGTGCTGTGGCTGGACGGCGTTACCCGCAAACAGATCGAAGAGGTGGGCGCCATGAACATCTTCTTCGTGATTGGTGATGAGCTGGTGACTCCGTCGTTAAACGGCAGCATCCTGCCCGGTGTCACCCGGAATTCGGTTCTCGAAATGAGCCGCAAATGGGGTCTCAAGGTCTCGGAGCGGATCATCACCATTGACGAGGTGATGGGCGCCCACGATCAGGGACGTCTGCAGGAGGTGTTTGGGTCGGGAACCGCCGCTGTGATCTCCCCGGTGGGTGCGTTAAAGTACCAGGATCGAGTGATTACCATCGGCGATGGCAGCGTCGGGTCCACGGCCCAAAAACTGTTTGCCGTACTAACCGATATTCAGTATGGGTACGCACCCGATGAGATGAACTGGATTGAACCGGTCATCGCACCCAAGCGTTGAATATGGATTATCTGGCCCAATTCAAAGATAAGATGGCTGCAGCAGGGCTTGTGCCGGTGGTGATCGATACATTTAGTCGTTATTACCGGCAGTTACAGTCGGGAGAAAAAGGGTTCATTACCAACCGTGACATCGCCCCGATAACCCCCGATGAAGTGACCGATTACAAGAGACTGGCCCCTTTGGCCGCCAAAGGCGCTCGTTACTTTTCCAAAACCGTAATGATTCGGTTAAATGGGGGGCTGGGCACCGGCATGGGACTCCAGGGTCCCAAATCACTGCTGCCCGTTAAAAACGGCCGTACATTCCTCGATATCATCCACGCCCAGACAGCGGTTCAACAGACCCGGCTTTGTCTGATGAACAGTTTCAGCACCGACGCCGCCACCCTTAAAGTGCTGCGCGGGAAGACCCCTTTGCCGGGAACGTTTTTACAACACCGTTTCCCCAAAGTATTGCAAGAATCCCTCGCGCCCGCCACATGGGCGCCCAACCCGCATCACGAGTGGAATCCCCCCGGCCATGGCGATGTCTTTACCGCCCTTTTGACTTCCGGCTGCCTGCATGAATTGCTAAAGAGCGGCATCCAGTATGCGTTTATCGCCAACATCGACAATTTAGGGGCCATGGTGGACCCGGCTTTATTGGGCTACTTTGTCCGGCAAAAGAGCCCCTTCATGATGGAGGTGGCCCAAAAGACACCCGGCGATAAAAAGGGCGGCCACCTCGCCAAACTGCCCAACGGCCGGTTTGTATTGCGGGAGGTGGCCCAGTGTCCCGCCGATGAACTGGAAGCGTTTACCGATATTAACGTCTTTCGCTATTTTAACACCAACAACATCTGGATTGATCTAAAAGCGCTCAAACAGATCTTTGAAAGCGAAAGCTCACTGTCACTGCCCATGATCGTCAATCCCAAAACCGTTGATCCCCGCGATAGCAACAGCCCGTCCGTGTTTCAAATCGAATCTGCCATGGGTTCGGCCATATCCTTATTTGACGGTGCCCAGGCGGTTTGTGTTCCCCGAACCCGCTTTATGCCGGTTAAAAAATGTGCCGACCTGATGCTCATCCGCTCGGATTGCTATCGGCTCAAGGACGACCACTCTCTATCCCAAGCCGCTTCGGTAAAAACCATGTTACCTAAAATCGAACTTGATGGCTGCTATTATGGGAAAGTGGATGATTTTGACGACCGTTTTCCTGCCGGGGTTCCCTCTTTAAAAAATTGCCGGTCACTTGAGATTCAAGGGGATGTCCATTTTGGCCAAAACATTGTGTGCCAAGGCGAGATCCGCCTTGCCAATAACACCCACAAACCGGTCACCCTTGCCGACGGATTGATTCTTGAAGGTGTCACCGAGTTCAATTAAGTTCCTACGCTCCATAAAGGTCCATGATACATGCCTGTAACTACCGATCTGACGCAAACACCACCGCCCGGTACCGCCAAGCTTCTTTTTCAGGGAGATACGGTTCAATTTGAGCTGACCCTGAAAGAGCCCCTGACAGGCGCGGCTTGGGTGCGAACCAATCTTGGCCGCGCGGCGGTCATCCGGCGTGACATCATTGCCGCCGTAGATAGCAGAACGCCTGTTTTGGCCAAGGCGTGGTTTGATCTATCCATGCGCGCTTTGGATAAAACGCGTTACAGCCTGACACTGCCCCTGACGGAGGTGGGCTTTTTCGAAGCCAAGTGCTTTTTTTTACAGGAAGGCCATCCAACCCCTTTCTGGCCCGCGGGGGATAATTGCAAAATCAAGGTGGAACCGGCCGCTACCTGTGGCGTTAATACGGTTTACAACGCTTTTGTTCGTCAATTTGGCCCCAACAAGGCTGATCGCGCCATACCGCCCGTGGATACGGAAACAATTCAACAGCTCGATGAAAGCGGATACACAGTCATTCCGCCGTCGGGCACGTTTCGCGACCTTGTCGCCGAACTCGACTTTATCATCCAAAAACTGGGGTGCCGATATATTTTGTTGCTACCCGTTCATCCGGTCCCCACCACTTACGCCCGCATGGGCCGTTTCGGAAGCCCTTACGCGGCCCTTAATTTTAAAATGGTCTCATCGGGCTTGGCCCGGTTTGATCCGGCGGCGACTCCCACCGAGCAGTTTTTGGAGCTGATCGCAGCCGTCCATGCCCGTTCGGCAAAGGTGCTGATGGACATCGCCATCAACCACACCGGTTGGGCCGCCCGACTTCACGACACCCATCCCCAATGGCTGGTTCGAGATGCACACGGGAACATTGAACAGCCCGGCGCCTGGGGGGTTACTTGGGCCGATTTGACCCGTCTTGATTATCAACATCAAGAATTGTGGCAATACATGGCCGATCTGTTTTTACACTGGTGCCGCCGCGGGGTGGACGGTTTTCGCTGCGACGCCGGTTACATGATTCCCATTGACGCCTGGCGCTATATTGTCGCCGTGGTGCGGGAGCAATTCCCCGATACGCTTTTCCTCTTGGAAGGACTGGGCGGCCCGGTTGCCACCACCGAGGCCCTTTTAACCACGGCCGGGCTCAACTGGGCCTACTCGGAACTTTTCCAAAATGAAGACCGCGAGGCCGTTTCCCATTATCTGCCCCAGGCCGATCGGTTAAACGATACCGCCGGGGTGATGGTCCACTTCGCCGAGACCCACGACAATCATCGTCTGGCGGCCCGTTCCAAAAAATGGGCAAAAATGCGGACCGCTGTTTGCGCACTGTTTAGCCGTTTTGGAGCATTTGGGTTTGCCAATGGAGTGGAATGGTTTGCCACGGAAAAAATTAATGTCCATGGGGCCTCGTCTCTAAACTGGGGCGGCGAAGAGAATCAGGTGGCCCATATCCGCCGTCTGCAGCAAATTTTGGCGATTCATCCCGCCTTTTCCAAAGCGGTGGAAACCCGACTGATTCAGACCGGATCGGGAAACAGCGCAGTGCTGTTACGACATTTTTTACCAACGGGCCAGAAGGTTGTTGTGGCGGCCAATTTAGACGACGCCCATACGGTTACGGCCCGCTGGGACAATACCGAAACGGCATTTGACGAACAACCGGCTTGGGATTTAATCACCGGCACATCCATAGGTATTTCATTTGATGACGGCGAGGCGATCGTCGATCTGGCGCCGGGCCAAGTGGTTTGTTTATCCCAAAACGAGACGGATCCGGTGCATTTACCCCAGGTTGAAATGCTCCCTTTGGGAGATCCTCCTTTTGTCCACCGCCAGCGCCTCCGGGCTAAAGCCTCGCAAGCAATGGTAAAATGGCACGGTATGACCGATATCAGTGATTCCGACCCCGATTCATGGGCCGATCTGATGTATCAAAGCCCGGCCAAATTGGCACGGTCCTTTTTTACAAATGATGAGCCACTGCCGCTCATTTGCTGGATCTGGCCCCAAGATCGTCATCGGGAGGTGATGATCCCGCCCGGTTTTGGATTATGGCTAAAGGCGGCAGACCCTTTTCGGATACAAATCGCCACCTCTGAAAAGATCACTGTGGCCAATGAAACCTCACTAAAAGGTAAAGATGGCCACTTTACTGTCATTTGGCCCGCCGATCCCAAGTGGGCAGGATCGGCCCATTTATGGTTTCAGATCTATCGCGATAAGCAAATCGAAACAGCAACGGCACCAATTCGCTTTCTGGGATCTGATCCGGACCCGAAGATTTCCGATGTTTTGACGCGTCCCAAGGCTGATGACTCCAAAGGCAAAAAACTCTTTTTAGCCACCAACGGTCGCGGGGGGATGTTGCGGGCCAACCTGCGTTGGGGCGAGTTAAATAGTCGCTACGACGCCCTTTTAGCCGCCAATGTAAATCTCCACTATCCTGAAGACCGCTGGATCATGTTGACCCGCTGCCGGGCCTGGGTTGTTTTCCAGGGCTATTCAACACCTTTGGATGCCGACTGTTTGGAAGCGTTTTCCAATGAAATGAACGGTATTGGTGTGTGGCATTTTGCGGTCCCCACAGGACAGGGCGCCCATGTTTGTTTGACTTTGGCAACGGCCATGGCGCCCCATCAAAACAGGACCCTGATCACCTTTTACCGCAAACCGGTGATAAAAGAGCAGTCAACTTTTCCCGATGAACTGCCTGTCCACCTCATTCTGCGGCCCGATGTGGAAAACCGCAGTTTCCATGGCGTCACCAAGGCCCACACCGGACCGGAGCACCGTTTTCTGAGAGCGGTAACGAACGGTTCCCAAACCGTTATGTTTGCACCCGCCCCTCACCGCAAGCTGACCTTAACTCTTTCCGGTGCCACCTACATTCCTGAACCGGAGTGGCACTACATGGTTCATCGACCCCTGGAAAAAACGCGTGGTTTGGAGCCCGATTCCGACCTTTTTAGCCCCGGCTATTTTAGGGTGGACTTAAAGGGCGGCGATACCGCAACTTTGGACGCGTCGATTACAGAAAAACAAGCGGCCCCACGCGCATTTTACAAAAAGATTGTAAAACAGGCTCAAAAACCGCTTACATCCTATACATCAACTTCGCTCGCCGAAACACTGACGTGTGCACTGAAACAGTATGTGGTCCGTCGCGAACCCTACTTGAGCGTGATTGCCGGATACCCTTGGTTTTTAGATTGGGGCCGTGACGCCCTTATTGTGGTTCGGGGAATGATCGCTGCGGGTATGCACAGAGAAGCCAAAAGCGTTTTGCAACAATTCGGCCGCTTTGAAAAAGAGGGGACCCTGCCCAACATGATTCGTGGCGACAAGGCCGGTGACCGTCACACAGCCGACGCACCGTTGTGGTTCTTCACCGCCTGTGCCGACCATTTTAAAATGGAAGTCGATGGATCCCTGTTAAACGCGGATTGCGGAGGCCGAACCATTGGGCAAGTACTGATCTCCATCGCCGAGGCGATGATCCAAGGCGCCCCCAATGGGGTCTATATGGACCGTGATTCCGGTCTGATCTTTAGCCCGATCCATTACACCTGGATGGACACCAACCACCCCGCGGGAACACCCCGCCAAGGCTATCCCATTGAGTTGCAGGCCTTGTGGTATGCCGCGTTGGACCTACTGGCTAACATTGACACCCACAACACCCGCTGGCAACAATTGACCACCCGGATAAAAACATCCATCAGAGATTATTATTATTTGCCTGATGAAGGTTATTTGGCCGACTGCCTCCATGCCGAACCGGGCCAGCCCGCAGTTGCCGCCCAAACTGACGACGCCTTGCGCCCCAATCAGCTCCTGGCCGTCACCTTAGAGGCGGTTGATGACTTAACGACACAACAATCCATCGTCGCCGCTTGTGAACAGCTCCTTGTTCCGGGCGCCATCCGCAGCCTGGCCGACCGGCCGGTAAAACGGCCCTTGCCCATCTATCACAACGGACAACTGCTCAACGATCCCAACCGTCCTTACCAGGGCTATTATCAAGGGGACGAGGATACCCAGCGCAAACCGGCCTACCACAACGGTACCGCCTGGACCTGGGTCTTTCCGCTGTTTTGTGAAGCCTATGCAAAGGTATGGGGTAAAGCGGGCCGCAAGATCGCCAAAGCCTATCTTGCCAGCAGTGTGGAATTAGCGGCCGACGGTTGCCTGGGGCATATTCCCGAAATTGTGGACGGCAACACTCCTCACCAAAGCCGGGGCTGCGACGCCCAGGCGTGGGGTGTTAGTGAATGGCTGCGGGTTTGGCGGCGGTTGGAAACCAACACAAGCGAATAGATGACAGCCATTGCAGCAACACCTATTTGGCAATCTTTTCCCGCCGAATTTGTAAATAGGCATTTTTCATAAACACATAAGGATCCAGTGAGCCTTTCTTGACCGCTTCGTACTGTTCCAGCCTGAAAGAGAGTTCGTTAATCGGCTCATAAACCGCAACCCCCGCCTCCTCAACGCTGTCATCCAAAACGTATCTCAGGGGGTTCAAGAAAGTGTCCCCCACTTTACCCACCGCGTCACGCAAGGTACTCGGTCCAAAAAAGGGAAGCACCAGGTAGATACCATCGCTGAAGCCCCAAACAGCCAACGTTTGACCCAAATCCTCACGGTCGTGTTCAAAAACGGGATGTTGCGCCGCGGGATCGCCAAAGCCAAGCACTCCGGCGGTACTGTTAATAAAAAAACGGCCGAACTCGGTGCCGGCTTGCTTGAATTTACCTTGCAAGATGCTATTGGCAATACGGATCGGCGCCTTGATATTGCGCAGTGCGTTCCCTGTACTGGTTCGTATCTCTTCGGGGACGACGGCTTTAAATGCTTTGGTGGCCGGCTGTAACACCCAAAAATAAAGTTTATCGTTAAAAGCAAAAATCGCCCGGTTGATCGGCTCCAAAGGGTCGGCAACGGTAATCTGCTCTTTTTCAAAAGCATCTTCAAAATCATCGGCAAACGCCTCGTCAACGCTTTCATCGGTTTTATCGGTTGCGGGGGTTTCCGTGACGGCTCCTTCGGACGCGGCAACCGTCGCTGTTATGGTTACCGACCCGTTCGGAGGCGCTACCGCCATTGTGTCATTATTTATCCCCCCCTGCCGGGCTCGATGCGTGCAGCCGGACAGCAACAGAATTAACATCAACCCCAGAATCAACCCCGTTGACATCAGTGTTTGCCTGGTTTCGAACTGGAGGGCAACTGTTTTAGGCGCTATTTTTTTCATCTATTTTTCCGTTCCCAGAGGTTTGAAGGTAATGAGTAACTGCGGTAACAGGGTCATGGCCCCGGCCAAGGCAATGAACATGGCCAAGGCGGTCAACAATCCAAACAGAATACTGGGAATAAAATTGGATAGCACCAAAATTGAAAATCCGATAATAATTGTCAAGGAGGTATAATACATGGCAAATCCGATACTGCCATGACAATGATGCATTGTCGCGACGTAATGCCCATTTTTTTCGAACTCCTGGATAAAACGGTAAACATAGTGAATGGTGTTATCCACGGCGATACCGATGCTGATGGCGGCGATGGTGATAGTCATCATGTCCAACGGGATTTTCATCCAACCCATAAATCCCAAGACAAAACCGATGGCCAACACATTGGGGGCAAGGGTGATGAGTGCTATTTTAATGGAACGAAAGAGGATGACAAACATAACGAACAGCGCCGCCAACGCAAACCCAAGGGTGGAAATCTGGGAGATAAAAAGGCTTTGCAGCATGTTGTTATATAGCACCATCAGACCGGTGAACCGGACATCTTCCGCCGCCAGGTTAAATTTTTGAGACAAGTCGGTTTTGATTTTACCAAGCAGCGCGGCCCGGCGCAAAGTGGAATCAGAATCTTTTATCCGGACGGTATAGCGCACCTCGTCATTGGGAATCGACACATAAGGGGCCAGCACCATGGCCCGAATATCATCGGGCAGTTCCTTATAAAGCAAGGCCATTTGAAAAGTATCCAGCGCTTTGCCGTCGTTAAAGCGTTTGGCGATTTCAAGCATCATCCCCAAAGAGAGCACTTTGCCGGTTTCGGGCAATCCCTCCAGATATTGATGAATGGCTGACACCCGCTCCATTTTGTCTGTGGTAAACCAATATTGATCCGAGTCGGTCCCGTCCGATTCAAAATCGTCAAACTCGGCGTCATCAAATTCATCAAACTCGTCATCGGCCGTCGCTGTTTCCGCCGACGTGTTTGCACCAACAGGTTCAACCGCCGCTTCGTCCGCACTTTCTGACGAGCCTGACCGACCCAGTGTAATAATCACATCCAGCGGTGTGGTACCCCCCAGCTTCTGATCGATCACCAGCATTCCCTGGTGGATTTCCGTGGACGACTTAAAGTAGTTGATGAAACTATTCTCCACAAAAAGCTGCATAATCCCCGTGATGCTCACCGCCAAAACCCCTACGGCGGCCAAAAGGACCAAACGCCCATGTTGTTCGGTAAATCGGGCCAGATGGGGCGTAATGGTAAATTTAGGCGGTTTTTCCACCCTTGCTAGGGTTTCACCGAGCAGCATCAGGACTGTGGGGAAAATTAAAAAGGTAAGCAACAGTGAAACGAGAATTCCGGCACTCATCATCCAGCCGAAGTTGATGACCGGACGGATGTCACATAAGAGGAGTGAGCCAAATCCGGCAATGGTGGTCACCGCCGCATAAAAACAGGGGGTGATCATGAGACGGACCGTCTCCAGCACCAGGTGACGATGGTCGGCTGTCGGATTTTCCCGGCGAAGCCCCCGGTAGCGCACCACCAGATGAATGGTGATGGCCATAGTAATGATGAGCTGTAATGAAATAAAATTGGAGGAGATAACGGTTACTTCCCATCCAAAGAGCCCCAACAGCCCCATCATGACAATCACCGCCACCAAACAGCACAGCATGGGCAAAAAGACCCAGCGCGGCCGCCGGAAGATGAGGGTCAGCATCAGCACCAAAAAAGAGGCGATGCCGATACCGAAGGTTTTTAAGTCGCTTTTGATAAAGGCGATCATATCATTGGCGATCATGCTGACACCGCCTAAAAAGAGCTCGGCCCGGTCACGATAGCCGTCCATGATCTGGCGGATCTGAACAATGCGATTGTGCTGAAAAAGACGCATGGCGTCACGGTGGATATCAAATGCGGCATTAGCCTGGTCCAGTTGATCGGCCAGACCGGCCGCCGCGCCGGGTTGGTGTATTTGCCCTTTGAGGGTTTCCCGTTTTTTCAAAAGCGTCCGGTAGGTCTCATCGGGCTCAAAAGTCACTTGCAATGCGGTAGTGGATAAATCGGGGCTAACCAAGAGATTGCGATAGAGCGAGCTCTCTTTGAACTCGATTTTGGCCAGCTCGCGATCCACCTTGGGTGAGGCCAATGTGCGTAACCCGTTGACCAGCTCCTTGATGGGCACCCTGGGACTTTCCAGCAAAGGCACATTCGTCATGACGGTCACATCGGCCACCTTTTCCACGGCGGCCAGTTCGGTTTTTAGCTTTTCCAGTGTTGTTATGGATTCATCGGAGAAAAGATCACCGCTGTGGGGTTTATAGGTGATAAAGACATAGTCTTCCGAACCATAGCGTGCGATGGTTTCACGCCAATATTGTAAGTCGGCGTCGTCCTCCATTAAGAGAGTTTCCGATGAGGCGTCCAGCTGAAAGCGGGTGGCAAAGCAGGCTGATAGGCCCAAAGCCAGGACCAATAAAAGCAACACCGTTTTCGGGAATTGTAGTATTATACGATCAAAAAAAAACACGATCCCGGCGTGAAGTTGCTGTATCATCCGTTTTTATCTGTCCGCGTGAATACGGTGCCCGGAAAATCTCTATCCCGGGCACATCTGGGGGTTGTTATTGAAGGGTGGCGTTGAGCTTACCGTAAAGGTCCTCAATGGTCCCTTTTGACAGGATCGCATCGAACTCGGCTCTCTTGGAATAGACGACGCTGGCGCCACTCACCTCCACATCCCAAATTTTCCACCGGCCGTCCTTGGCGCGATAGAGCTTATAAAGAACCGGGGTGGTTTGGCTTTCCGAGACCAGTTCTGTGGGCACATAGACCTTACCTTTTTTTTCAACCGGCTTTTTATAGACAATCTTTTCATTGGAATAGAGGTTGAGCTGGCCCAAATAGGTTTTTTGAAGATGCTTGATGTAGAGATCGCTATATTTTTGACGCTGCCCGACGGATAAGCGGCCCCAATGTTTTTTACCCAGGGTGAGACGCGCCATCAGCGGCAGATCAAAGACCGGCGTCACCGCGGAGACAATTCGCTGCTCTTTGATATTTTTATCCAGGTTTTGCTTTAGTATATTGGTGACACTGTTCAGTGACTTTTTCACCACCGCCTGGGCGTCATCAACCCCCGCGGCCATGGCCGGTTGGGTCCCAACCAGGCAACTGACGATAACGGCAACCAGCACTCGCATGTTACATTCCTTTCCTTGTGGCATCACTCGGTCCCATGGCTGAAAATTACCTTGTCAATGGCTAAGACACCCAGAACCGTGATAGGTTCAATCAGCTATTGCGCATCATCAAATATAGCCTTCGGCCCTAGGAGTGTCAAGCGCCCCAACCAATTGACGAGTTTCAATTTGACTGTGTTTACAAGCTGTTATACTATACTTCAACATCAGTGCGGCAATGAAGGCAACTTACATGTGAATCGGAAACCGCGGCGACTGAATATGACCGAAAAACTTCTGAATCAGGGACTCCCATCGGCACTCCATACCATGTCGGCCCATTTGGCGGCTATGGAAAAAATATTGGGTCAATTCAGCCAAATCGACACCCGGCGATGGCAACGCACGGTATCGCAAAAGATCATCACCCGCGTAAAGCCTGATTTTCCTTTAATTGCCGCTATTTGTGGTGGCGGCTCCAGCGGCAAATCCACCTTGTTTAACACATTGATCCGCCAAGAAGCCTCACCTACGGGTGGTGTGGCCGGACTCAACCGTCGCACCTTGGTCGCCTTGCCTAAACAAATTGCAAAGGAGACCTCTTTTCAATCGGCACTTACGGCTGTTTTCAAACAGCCGCTGCAACCGTTGACCCGGTCAAGTGACCTGACGCAACCGGGTGAGCCGCTGTTTATTGAGACCCGCCATCTTCCCAACCGCTTAATTTTATTAGACACACCCGACTTTGACACCGGGGCCGGCAACACCTTTGCCAACCGCGCGTTGGCCGAAAAAGCCCTGGAGGCGGCCGATCTGCTCATCTACATTTTCACCAACGCCAATTATAACAACCGTGAAAACGGCCTGTTTATGCAACAGGTGCTCACCTCCATCGGGCGGCGTAAGACCTTATTTATCTACCGGGTGGATCCCGGTTTTTCCAACGAGGAGATAAAGGTCCATGCCGCAACCGTGGCCAAACACCTTTATGGCAAAGGCGCCCATGATGAAATACTTGGGGTATATCGCGCTGATGAAAGCAACCAGGTGGCTGAAGGGAAGGCCCCCATGGCGCCAATGCCGGTATCGCCCGGTTTACAGCCGCTGGAGACCGCATTGAACACGATCAACTCCCGCAAAATCCGTTTTGATTTAGCCCATACGGTTTTAATTGACGCCCTTGAGCAAGCCGAGCAAATGGTCCACTGCGCCCGCCGTTCCCGAACCGTGCTGACACTTTACCGCGACGGTCTGCAAAGCGCCCAAAGCATCGCCTCCAAAGAGGCGCTCAAACACCTTCCCGTTGAGGCGCTGATCAAGCGCTTTACCCAGGTCTGGACCCGATCGGACCCCGGTTATATAAAAATGATGCGTAAAACCGGCAAAGTGTTGGACCTGCCAGTCAGGGGTATTGTTAAAACCTACCACTGGCTTAAAGGCACACCCGCACCTCGAAAATCGGGTGCACAATGGGAAACGCTTTCGGATCTCAAAATTGAAGCCAACTTGCTCACCGCTGCAGCAGCGCTGTTTAAACAGGCGGTAAGTGATCGTATCACCACCGAATTGCCCCCGGCGGACCCCATTGCCCAAATAATGCGCGCCACTATCGAAACCTTGAACAGCACACCGGGTCAACACTGCGTGCCGTTTCAAGAAAAATTGGCCGCCACTCCCCGTACCGATCAAATAGCCTTGGCAATCCCCGCTCACCCCGTGGTGTTCGATCTTCAGGAACAGTTGCGGCAAACCACCTGGAAAGCCATTTCACAGCAGCTATCGTCACGGAAAGAGACTTTGACCACTATCAACCGGCGGGTGGATGGCGACTTACAGCACCTGGCCGATCAATTGCGGGATCAAATGGATTTATGGCATCGAACACGGGAGGCGTTTTCCGCCTTTCTCAATATTTTACCTGCCACTGCCGCTGTCACCTATATTCTCTCCACGGGTGATCCGGTGGGTGCGGTGGGCGTAAAAGTCAAACTGGCCAGCTTGTTTGGTCTCCATGATCTTTATGCGCTGGTGGCGCTGCCCGCCGCCTCGGGCATCCGCAAGGCCGACCGGCAGCAGATGGAACAGATGCTGGCGCCGGTTGCCCAAACCTGGCTTAATAGCAAGCTGGAAGAGATTCAAACCATTTTTAAAACCGAAATCACCGGATTGATGCTGCAGCGGTGCAAAGAACAAGCCGCTGTCATCGCAACGCACATTGACGCTTTTAAAAAGGGGATTGTCACATGCCGGAACCGACTCAAAGAAGTTTAGCCGCACAAACGGAGGATATCCGCCAACGCACCGCCATCCACCAAATAGAGACCGATATGACCTCGCTGTGCGAAACCTTGGAGACCATGGCCTACTGGCGGCCGGCGGCTGCTTTGGCCCAACAGGGCCGTGAAATGGTATCGATGATCGGCCAGCTCCATGAGCGACTCGATAAAAAATTGGTGGTGACGTTTATCGGTCCCAGCGGCGCCGGGAAATCGACCTTGTTAAACGCTTTGGCCGGAGTGGACGAACTCTCCCCGACCGGCCGGGACCGCCCGACCACTCACCAGCCGCTGGTTCTTTGTCGGCAATCCAGTGATGCGGAGCAGCTCATCCAAAAACTGGGCCAAAAGCATGTGACGATCCACAGCGATCACACTCCGGGAAATCTCGACCATCTGATTTTGGTGGATACGCCCGACACAGACAGCAATGAGCTGGAACACCATATCCCCTTGGTACAGAAAGCCATTGCTCTTTCCGATGTGCTGATCTGCGTGTTTGATGCGGAAAATCCCAAGCGCCGTGACCAAATTGACTTTTTAACCCCCTATGTGAAACGTTTCAGCGGTGACGCGTTGGCGGTGGTGCTCAATAAGTGCGACCGTCAACATCAAAAAGAGCTGCAGACGACGATTTTACCCCAGTTAAAAGAGATTCTCTCAGCGGCGTGGCAAATGCCCATAAATGCGGTTTTAGGCATATCGGCCCGGCGTTATCTGCAACAGCCGCAATTTGATGACACCGCTCGGCCCCGTCACGATTTTGATCAATTCAATATGTTGCAACGCCTGCTGACCGAATCGCTCAACCAGGCCGGTCTGGGTGCTAACGTGCGTTTGGCCAACGCCAAACAGATCAAAACCACCCTGTCAAAAACCATTGTCGCGGAAATTGAAAAAGACCGGGCCACGCTGCAACAGGCGGCGAAGGTGATACAAACTGCCGAAGAGCAGGCCTTTGACGCCGCCGTGACCGCACTCAACGACGCCCAGCGGCATCTCTCCTTAGGCGTCAATGTGATGCTCTACCATGAACTGGCCCAGCGCTGGAGCGGCCCGGTGGGTTGGCTGATAGCCTTGTGGGCGCGGATTTTGATGTTCGGCTCCGGTATGGCGGCGATGTTTCGCCCCGGAAATCCTTTGCGCAATCTGTGGGGACTGTTTAAAACCTGGCGCCAATACAAGGAGAGCCGGAGTGCCAAAGAGGAGACGGAAGGTGGCAAGGGAAGCCGCACCGCCGTGGAAAACTACCGTCGCACATTGCAACAAGAGTGGCCCGATGTGGCCGAGCGATTAATCAAAGGCCGCTTTAATCCCATTGTACGGCAGGCGGAAACAGCCCCACCCTCCATTACCGCCATGGACAATGCGCTTTCCGGAGCTTGGGAAAAATCCCTTTCCGACACCCTCGACCGTTTTGCCAACGGCCTCAGCCACGGGCTACTGCAACTGCTTTTCAATCTGCCCGCCGTGGTGATCTTGATCTATGTGGGCTGGTTGACCGGGCTGGCTTTTTTTACCAAGAATTATTTGGCCTCCGAATTTTTCATTCACGCGTTAATGACCGTCGGGCTGGCCCTGTTTTTAGCTTTCTTTTTATACCAGGCCATTGTACGGATCTTTGCCGGCCCAAAACGGTTGATGCATAAAACCTTGGAAGCGGTCAACCAGACAACCGCGACCCTCACACCCCGGTTGGAACACCCCGTCGCCAAGGAGATTGAAACCTTGGCGCGGATTGATCAGGGCATCCGTCAGACATTGAATGAATAGGGGTATTTTGATAGTCGTTAAGACTCCAAATTATCTTATTCAAAGAGCGCTGCATTACCAGAAATCAGTTGACATCCAAACGGCATCACTACTGTATCTCTTCATTTCACCATCAATGGTTGCGTCAGATTCAACTAACGGCGCCCCACATCAAAATCCAGGCCTTGATCGGCCTCTCTTTCACCGCACCCCTTGATTGGGGCGATTATGCCTTCGACACCGATAATGCCCGCAGCACCCTGATAGATGAAAGTGAAGTCAAGAGGGCCAAGGCAAAGGGCAAAACGACAAACCTTTTTACCGTCAACACGATTAAAGATATGCAACGCTTCATGAGTTGGAGCGTGGATGGTATCATTACCGACTATCCCCAACGTCTAAAAACATTGGCCTTACCTCATTTGTTGTCCTCACGCCAGACAATTTTACAGGTAAAAGAATGATGCACACACGCCGCAAACTAATGAAAATCCTTTTGGCCGCAACCGCCGGCGCCACCCTGTTATTTGGAAAAGTCGGCTTGGGTCTGCAATGGGCCTATGCCAAAGCCAAAAAGGTAATCCTGCCCAAGGGTACGGGGATGTCTGAACTGGTCTCCAAAAACCCGGCTAAACTCGATACCCGCAATCTTGAGACATCACCCATGACTGAGTTTGATGTGATGGGCCAAACCAACCATCCGGTTAACATTGATGATTGGCGTCTGCATGTTTCCGGTGCGGTGACCCGGCGGCCGGGTCAGTTTACCTATGACGATCTGCTCAAGATGCCTGCTGTCGAGCGCAACGTCCTTTTGATCTGCCCGGGATTTTTTGCCTACAATGGGCTTTGGAAAGGTATCTCCATGGAGACTTTTTTAAAGGCCGCTGGGTTCAAACCGGAAGCAACCCATGTCAAATTCAGCGGCCCCAAGGGGATCTCCAGAAAAAGCAAACGCTTTGCCATTGATGAGGTAATGGCAGACAAGGTCTTTTTGGCTTACCAGGTGAACGGTGAACCGCTGCCTGAACGCCACGGCTATCCTTTGCGACTCGTGGCCGAAGACCATTACGGCGGCCGATGGGTGAAATATGTTGATAAGGTGATCGTGGTTGCCAAATGATGGGATAAACTGATTGGAAATTTTCGCACGGATTATTTTATCACAACAACTTATATGATATGTTTTGAAGATGATACAGAGGTGTCTATTCGAAATGCGAAACGAATTATCATTGATGAATTGGGGGTTGCTGTGTGTTTGTTCAATATCACCATGCCACTCCCTGGAACGCCTATGTATTGGGAGTACAAAAAAAACAATATGATCTGTGATTGGGATTGGTCGCATTGGACAGGCAACTATCTTGTATGGAAACATCCTGTTATTGCGCCTGAACAGGCAAAAGAATTATTGGCTGAAATGCGATCAGAAGTTAACAGCCCTCATTTTAACTCAAACAACCGGACTATCGTTGATTCCAAGTCTAAGGTGAGAGTGCTTTGATGACAACGGATTGTAAATATCATGTTGATAAGATGGGAAATATAAATATCATCTATGGCGAAAAAAACAGCCGTTTTCCTTTTTGCAACACAATCTTTATTGATGATGAAATAAAGGCGGTTATTGATCCAGCAGCAGGCCTTGACAAGTTGAAAAGAATTGCCGGGGGAAATATTGATTGGGTGATAAATTCTCATTTTCATTTTGATCATATTGCTTTTAATTATCTTTTTGAGGATGCTGATGTTTATACGCACGAAATGGATAAGGAGGCATTGACCAGCATTTATAAATTTGCACAGAAATATGGAGCCAGCAATGTTTTTGGAGACTCATGGATAATAGATCTTGAAGAAAAACTTGATAGTAAAAATACACACAAACATCTAAATTCATTTACATTTAATATGGATTTGTACCGTTCTATCGGTAGCGTAGATTATACCTATACCGACAGCGATATATTCCGCTTTGGCAAAGAGAGTGCTGAGGTCATTCATACCCCCGGACATGCAGATAGCATGTGTTGTTTTCTTTTCCCTCGACACTCTTTATTGTATGTCAGCGATTACAATGTGCTGACAGATTGGGGACCCTGGTATGGCGGCGATGACAGCGATATTGAAATGCTTTTGAAGAGTGAAGAAAGATTGAAAGCAGTTGATGCAAAGTTTTTTCTATCCGCCCATGATCAGAAAATTCTTACAAGAAATGAATTTGTTACCTACCTTGAAACTTTTAATTCTTTCATTTTTGAAAGAAATACCACAATCCGGAATTATGTGAATGAAGGTATGGAATTTAATGAGCTATGTGATGTTGGTATATTTTATAAGAGAAAATATCTTTACATAGATTGGGTAAAGATATGGGAAACAGTTATGCTCATCAAGCACTTAAAGTGGATGAACATGGACTTTCTTATTCCGGAATCTTAGTGGTTTGTTTTTACTTTTTCCAGCCATGTCGAACAGTCGCCGTGCTGTCCAAAACGATATTATTCGGATCAGCATAACTCAATTCACCCCCTCATGAAGACTTTTTTATCATTCCTCCTTTCTCCAAAGTTGGCTTTTCACCATCCTGGATAAAGGAGACTGACGATGTCCATTTCTTATTGGCGGCATAATGACTCCAGCCAAATTGGAGAGAACCGAGATGTGAATTCTCAACCGCCTAAAGGCGAGGGGTTTTCTCCCATTCCCCGAATGGGACCGTAAAATCAATATCCTCGGGAATATCCCCTTTATGCGGCATTTTAGTAAGGTTCCGGAGCGCAGTACCAATTGATTCGAATTCCGTCGGCAAATCAGTCCTTTTTATGCGGTCGAAGACAGAATACCACGGGTTTACCCGTGGATGAATGAGCCAATCCTGCTATGAGCTGCGAGCGAAGCGACGTAGCGAAAGCAGGTCAGATCGCAGGTCTGTAACAGTAAGTACCCCGGGCTTGCCCGGGGGAATCTATCTCTGGAGGATTTCTCATCTGTGAGACTCCTTCAGTAGAACAGTCATTCGGGGGGCTATTTTTGCGAGAGGTGTTATCGGCTAGCGGTTTGCTGTATGCGTCGTATCCGCTCTTCGGCAAACTGGTACTCAATACGGTCATCCCGGTAAGACCCCAACGCCTCTTTATAGTACCGTAATGCCCGCTTGGTCTTACTGTTGCCCTCGGCCCACAATCCTAAGGCGGCATAACCGGTCAAAAGATAGGCGGGCTGCTCATCGGCCTTTTCCGCCAGCGACACTTCCTTAGAGAGATCCAGAAGACAGGTGCTGATTTGCCGGTACCAGGGATCTTGAATCCGTTTTTGAAACGCCTTCAGGCTGTTTTTTGCCTCGCCTGGCCGCCCGAGGCGATTTAACAGCAAGGGCTCCAGCAAACCCCCGGCCAGGCGGGATGCGCTTTCGCGGCCATTGGGTTGCAGTAATTGTGTGACTTGGGTCAACGCCTTTGCCCACTTTTCATCCATGGCATAGTAATAGGCCGATTGGAGCAAAAGATCGACATTGCCGTGGTCCAACGCTTGAATCTTTTCCACGATGGCTTGTTTTTCTGCGGGCGGGACGGACGGTTGAGTCAGGCCGGCCCGCAGCCGGGTTAATTGCTCGTACGCTTTTATTTTTTCGGCCCACTTTTTGCGGACCGTTTGGATAGCCGTGATGGCGTCTGATTGACGGATTCTCTGTTGGGATAAATGAGGCGGGGCGTTCACCTGCCGCTCAAGAAGTGTCTCCAGCTTGGCGAGAGCCATTAGGTAGAGCCATTGATCACCACCACCGATTTTGGCCAGCGCTTTTTGCAGATGAAACTTCGCTTCTTCGGGTTGGTCTTTTTGGTCAAGCATTAGCCCTGCCGCATAGTGGAGCATACCGGTTTCCAGATTCGTGTCACCCATGTTGACCGCGATGGTGATGGGGATCTTTTCGGTTAACACTTTCACCACATAACCAAAAAACTCGGCTGGGGCGCGCCAGTCAAGTGCCATCAATGCCTTGCGGTGGAGACTCTCTTCTCCTTGGCCGGCAAGGTAGTCAATCAAATAGAGCAGCAAACGGGCTTGATCGTTGTCTTTTTGCATGGAGATCACGCGGGTTAAATATGACGTTGCTCCCGGATAGTCATTTCGGCAGAAATGTATTAATCCGGCAGTAAGGGCCAGCGCCAGATCGTTGCTTTTAGCAAAGGCGCTGTCGGCCAATTGTTGTGCTTTTTCCCACTTGCCCTGTTCTGCCGCGGTGTGAATCCTTTTCAATTTATTATCGATGGCCAGATCAAGGTATCCATTCCATTTCGGATGCCCTTCTTGGATTTCACCTAAAAAGGTCGCCGCCTTGTTGATAGGCAAAACGAGGCCAATATCGGATAATAGCGTGATCACGGGAACCGGGGCCTGGGCTCGGTTTGCATAAACACTGGATGCGATCCCCACTACCCGTCCACGGGGGTCAATGACCGGCCCGCCGCTGTTACCCTGGTAAATTGAAGTGTCCACTTGAAACATGGTTTTGAACGTACGGCGCACATGTCCGGTACTGACGCTGACGTTGACCGTATCGGTCTGGGTGCGGCTGCCCAAAGGGAATCCCAAGGTCATGACCGGCGTTAATTTGGGGATGTTGATGGCCGTCAGCTGGTCGTCCAGAGGCAACGGGATTATATCTTTGGGTACCGGCTCAACTTTGAGTACGGCGAAATCATCTTTTAGTGGGGATAGAAACAACTGCCAGGTTTTTGCGGGCGGATGGGCGACACCCACAATAGATAACTTCTTGGAGCCAGACAACCGGTATGCGGCGTTTGTATGGTAAAAGTCTTCCAAATCTGAACCGCGCACCGGTTCGGGCAGCCTTTTAAATGCTTTTTGCCCTTCAAACCACAGATAGGCGTGGTAGTCCAGACGAGGTGAATGGCCGGAGTGCTTGAGACGCGTGATCATTTGAAACATCCGCTTGTCTTCCAGCCAGGGACAGGCCACATGGCGGTTGGTAATCATGTGGCCCTCAGGGCTGACTAAGAAGGCGGTGCCTTCGGTACGGTTGCGATAAACGGAACGCTGATCCAGCAATAGTTGATAATCCACCATGACAAAGGCGACCGAGCCGGCATAACGGTTGGCATATTCACCCAAAGAAGGCGCTTCCTTTTTATAATAGGCGCTATAGAACCAACTAAAAACTGCTATAGTTCCCACTAAAAAGAGGAAGACCGCAGTGGGCCCAAGCCATCTTTTCAACCCGGTCGTATCACCAGCAGCTCCTTTTTTTTGAGCCCGGAAGATCTTTTTTGCGGAAATTTTTGAAAGCGCCTGAACCACTTGCGTCATGTCGGCGGGGCGCAGATCCCGGTCGTCGGAGAGCATGGTTTTAAACAGCATCTTGGCTTTGGTTGGGATGGCCAGTTGATCAATGGTCTTAATATAATCGATATCCCCGCTCAAATCACCCGATAGGATTTCAATAAAAGTTTTACCCAGGGACCAGATGTCGCTACGGCGATTCAAAGGCCGTTGGTGGAGGATGTCGGGATGGGTTTTCAACAGGTTTTTGAGCATGGCTCCGGGGCGGTCCAGCCGGGGATCCAAGAAGCGCGACACCTTATAATCGATCTTTACACCTAAGGTTCCGGTCTCCTCTTTACATATAATGATATCATTTAAAATGAGGTGAGGGATGGAATGACCGGTCCGGTGCAGACCCTCCAATATGGATGCTATTTTCTGAAACAGATTAAAAACATTGCGGTAATCACTGAAATGATCGGAGGTAAAAAGTTCGCTCCAATTCTCGGCATCAACCCATTCGCTGACCCGGTACCATAAGCCGGTACGGGACTGTTTGACCGCCAGGTGACGAATAAAATAATCCGGGGGAAGTTTTTTGAGAATTTCCAGCTCACGCGTTAAGCGGGCGGCAATTTTTTCATCAACCCCCGATTGGGGTGTGAAAATGCGCAACGCCACTTCTTGGCCGGTTTCTTTGTTGACGGCGTGACACACAACACTGGAGTAACCTTCGTGCAGGACAGAAAGAATCCGGTAGTTGTCAATGGACTGCAACCCCTCGGCGACTTCACTACCACAGGTTGGACAGATGATGATATTTGGGGCCAACAGGTGGCCGCATTGATGGCATTGCTTCATGGTCTTGCCTGCTGGGGATCAATTACAGCAAATGACCTTGACCCATGATTGAAAAGGTGCTACAAAACAATACTATTATCAACCCCTTTATTCAAAAGGGAACTCCGCCGTATCGCGATTCACCATACTAAATCTTTAGGTATGCCGATTACCGTTACTTCAAATATAGTTGAGAAATAACCTCTAAAAGAGCTTTGTGATTTCATCGGCTTCAAATGAGAGCCATTGTACGGGTCGGCCGGAACGGTGGGCCCGGATACCCTCACCCTGGATGACTTCACCGATGACGGCCACGTTGATACCTTGTTGGCGGATGGCGTCACAAATTTGTCGAGCCGTATCTTTACGGCAAGCGATGATCAGGCTGCCCGAACCGATCAGACCCAATGGCTCTATTTTTAAGGCACGACAAAAAACGGCGGTTTCGGGTAAAATCGGAATTTTATCCAGATCCACGGAGATGGCCTGTTTGCCGGCAGTGGCAAATTCGGCCAAGGCGGTTGCCAGCCCGCCTTCGGTCACATCATGCAGGGCGCTGGTGCCGGGATGTTGGGCGGCAATTTGTGCTTCGGTGAGAATGCTGATGTCCGACAGCAACTGTGCCGCACGGTTGATCGTTGTTTCCATCACGCCTTTTTGAATCAACCGGCCGGCAAACTCACGGGCGATCAAGGCGGTGCCTTCCACCGATACGCCTTTGGTGACTAATATTTGATCACCAGGCTGTATGTTACGTTTATCTAACAATTTATCGGCAGTAACCGTTCCCAGCATCATCCCTGAAATAATGGTGCGGGTCACCGCATCGGTGACTTCCGTGTGGCCCCCGCACAAGACGATCTTTTCCTTGGCGCAAACATTACGCAACGCCTCTAAAACAGACAACGCGTTGGCCGGAGTGATGCCCAACGGGAAGAGAATCGTTGCCAAGAACCAGCGTGGTTTGGCGCCGGAAGTGGCGATATCGTTGGCATTGACCAATACGGCGTAGCTGCCGATGGCATCGGTGGCAAATGTGACGGGATCCGACTTGAGCACCATCACCTCATGACCGCGTGTGTCCACAGCGGCGGTGTCTTCGCCGATGCCCGGGTTGATCAGTAGCTCCGGATCACTGGCGTGAACCTTATCCAGGTACTGTTTTAACAGATCGTTGGGGAATTTTCCGGCGGGAAGTGGTAGATGAAGACGGATGTGCTCCATCAGATCCATTGATGAAGTAGCGGTCATATCAGCCAGGACAGCCCATTGGGGCGGATCATTCTCAAAGTGCGCCAAAAGGGCGGTGGGGCAGCCTGCGGCGCGGCCCGCCTCCAAATCAAATTTATAATCACCCACCATCAGCAGGTTTTTAGGGGCAATTGCCATTTTGTTTGCCGCCCACCAAAGCGTGTCCGGGTTGGGCTTGTGGGGTAAGTGATCCTCCCGGCTGACAATAAATTGAAAATCGAGGGGAGAAATATTTTTAAAATTGGTAAACGCCGTCATGATGGCTTGACGGCTGTTGCGACTGACGATACCCACCGGAACTTGGCGCTTTTTTAAAAACAGCACTAACGCTTCCATGCCCGGGTTGGGTGAAGAGTGCCGGGCAGCCTCCATTTCAAAGGCCGTCAGTTGATTGTAAAGATCCGTTTTTTTGCGCCTATCGGTGGTTTGATCAATGAACTCCAATACCGGCGAATTTTTGGGACAACCCAGTGCGTTTCGGATTTGATGGAAATCAAGGCTGCCCGGCGCTGTTAAGGTCCCGTCAAAATCAAACACAACGGCGTCAATTTGCAACTCGGAATGCCATTCTGCTTGCGTGGTCATCTTGATGACCTCTTTAAAAAAACAATCGTTGCGCCCCATCCACCGCTATGGGGCGGCGCCAATAAAAATTCCGCCACCTCGGGGTTTCTGCGTAGAAGCGCGTGGACCCGTTCCCGTAAGATCCCCTTGCCTTTGCCGTGGATGATCCGTACCTGGTAAAAACCTCTTTTACGGCATTCATCAATGTAGTCTTCCAACAGCAGCGGTAGCTCAATGGGGTCAAAACCGTGCAGATCCAATGTGTCGGTGATTTTAATGCGCATCATCATGGTTGTCTTAATGCCACAGGACCCAAAGGTACGATAGAAAACCGGCGAATATAAACTGGGTTTCCACCCAAAATTCCGTTTGGATGGTACTGGTGATGGCGTTTTTGGCATGCAGGCGCAAGATCCATAGGAGCACTAAAGGGCAGACCGTCAGGGCGACGGCCAATCCGGAAATCATTTCCATTGCGGCGGCCATCATCATCAGGGGAATTAACAGCAGTAAAATCCATTGCAGAAAGATACGGGTTTTCTGCTGTCCGAAAATTAACGGAATCGTCTCTTTGCCCACCATGCGATCCCCTTGCATATCCAGTGTGTCGAAAAATGCGGTTCGGCTGAAAACCAGAATCATGCACCAAAGCAGGATAAAACAGGTTCCGATCTTTATCGGGTTGGAGGAGGAGACTGCCGGCAGTAAAACTGATACCACGCCCCAGGCCAGTGTGATCAGGATCGTTTTGGCGCCGGGAATATCCCTTAAGCGAGAGTAGCGCCCCAAAAGACCATTGTCCGGAAAAATGCGGACACTATAGCCCAACCCCATCAAGCTCATCACAAACAGGATGGCAAAGGGTACGATACCCAAATGGGCGGCGGTGACCAAACCCCAGCCCCCGGCTAGAGTTGCCAGTACCAGTAATGGTACTCTATAGCGCTGATAGAAGTAGGCCCGACCCGGATCATTATAACGGTCGGACTTGGTCCGGATGAGATTATTCAGAGTATGCATGGAAAAAACGTACAGCATCGCTACCGTCACCGAGGCGATGGGCTTGGCAATTTCCAACCGCTGCAACTGGATAGAGGCATAACACAAAGCCCCGGCGCCCAGCGCAACGTAGGTGTTGGTAAGGAGTAGCCCCCGTCGCAGAACGTAAAACAGACGGTTTACGGTGTGCCCTTTTTTGAAAGGAATTTTTTCCAAGGTCCGATAGACCCGGTTGATCATCCAGTTGGGGGTCGAGGCGCCGGCGGTGATGGCCACATGTCGTACATGGGCAAATGCGTCCGGATCAAGTTCCGCTTCGGTTTCCACGTGAAAGGCACGCGCACCCGCTTTTTGAGCGATCTCGGCCAGTCTGCGGGTGTTGCCGCTCTCCTTGCCGCCCACCACCACGATGGCATCGACCTCCTTGGCCATTTGCAACACTTCCGCCTGGCGCTTGTCCGTGGAGTTGCAAATAGTCTCAAATACATTGTAGTGGGGCTGATGGTGATTGCTCCACTGGCGAATGTGGTCGTACACCGTCCGGTTTTGAGTGGTTTGCGCCACAACAATGGCCTTATCGAAAACAGGCAGGGCCTTGAAGGCTTCCAACGACGAGGCCACCTGACCTTGGGGTCCGGCATAACCCAGCAGGCCAATCACCTCGGGGTGATCCTTATCGCCGATAATGATGGTGGTATAGCCTTTATCAGCATGTTTGCGGATGATGGCCTGCACCCGAATAACCCGTGGGCAAGTGGCGTTGACCACTTTGAAGCCGGCGTTTTCCAGACGGGCGGATGCCTCCCAAGGGACGCCATGGGCCCGGATCAGCACCGTGCCGCTGCCCTTTTCGGGAATTTCATGCAGGAGCTTGATCGATTTTTCTTCAAGCAACTCCAACACCTGCGGGTTGTGAATTAATGGGCCGTAAGTATAGATGGGTTGAGGGTAATTGTCCGGTGCATCCAGCACCATCTCGACGGCACGGCGAACCCCCATACAGAAACCGGCGGTTTTGGCAACGGTTATACGCATTATTGAAAAGAGGGTTTCATGATCAATTGTGAAAACAACAGCGAAATGGGGCTAACCGTTCTCTTTTAACAGCCGAATCAGGCGGTCTAAATCCTTCGCACTGAAAAAGTCGATCTGCACGGATCCCTTTTTCCCTCGGCGGACAATACGCACCCGGGTTCCAAAATGGAGTGAAAGCTCTTCCGACAGACTTTGCAAATAGGTGTCCAATTCATCCGGGGCCTTTTTAGGGGATTTCGGCTGACGGAGCAAACGTTTGACAAGCGCCTCGGTTTGGCGGACGGAAAGCTGTTTTTGAATCATCCGGCGGCAGGCCATCATCTGCTGCTTTACAGTTGGCAAGCTTAAAAGCGCCCGGGCGTGACCCATACTCAAATCGCCCCCACGGATGTTTTTCATGATCGCTTTGGGGAGCTGGCGCAGTCGCAGCAAATTGGCCACAGCCGACCGGCTTTTGCCGACCCGTTCGGCCACCGCTTCCTGGGTAAGCCCAAATTCGGTGATCAGGCGGTGGTAGGCTTCGGCCTCTTCGATGGGATTTAGGTTCTCACGCTGGATATTTTCAACAATGGAAATCTCCAGCGTTTCTGCATCAGAAAGGTCTCGCACCAATACGGGTACAGTGGCCAACCCCGCCTGTCGGGCGGCCCGCAGCCGCCGCTCACCGGTCACCAGCTCATAGTCCATGTCCGCTTCCCGCACGAGCAGCGGTTGAAGAATCCCTTGGCTCTTGACGGACTCGGCCAGCTCCAGCAGCTCTTTGTCGTCAAAATTTTTACGGGGCTGATAGCGGTTGGGGACGATTCGGTCAATTTCTAACTCAATAAACGCGCCGTCGGTGGTATCTTTAACGGAAATGTCGGGAATCAGTGCATCAATTCCCAGCCCCAACGCTTTTTTGGGCGTCTTTTTTTTATGGGACGCGGTAGCTTTCGGCATGGATAAAGGTTTCCTTTACACATCTATTTGAGACAAGGTCAAGCGATTATTCTCAGGGTGAAATTTTTCCCAAAATTTCCCGCGCCAATTGCATATAGCCGGCGGCGCCGGATGAGGCGGCATCATATAAAAGGATCGGCATTCCAAAACTGGGGGCTTCTCCCAAACGGATGTTGCGGGGAATCCGGGTGCTAAAGACCATTGCTTTAAAATATTTTTCAGCTTCCTCGGCTACCTGTTGGGATAAATTGGTGCGCTTGTCGAACATGGTGAGCAAAATACCTAAAATGCGCAGAGTCGGGTTGTATCCCTGTTTAATGCGTTCAAAGGTTTTCAACAGCTGCCCTAATCCTTCCAGGGCGTAAAATTCACACTGTAGTGGAATGAGCAGTGAGTTGGCAGCCGTAAGGGCATTGACGGTCAGCAGACTCAGCGCGGGTGGGCAATCGATGAGAATCAAATCAAACTGATCGGCTATGGGGGCCAATAGGTTTTTCAACGCCGCTTCCCGTTTATCCGCACTCATCATCTCCACCTCAAATCCGGCCAAATCGATCCGAGAGGGGATCACCTTCAAGGTGTCGATAGCGGTATCATTGATTAGCTGATCTCCGGATATCTGGCCGATCAAGCCGTTGTATAAGGTTTGATCCAGCGACGCTTTGTCCACCCCCAGACCGGAAGTGGCATTGCCCTGGGGATCGTTGTCAACTAATAGCACCCGCCGTTCGGAAACAGCCAAGGTGGCGGCCAAGTTTACAGCCGTGGTGGTCTTACCCACCCCCCCTTTTTGATTGGTGACGGAAATGATTTGCGCCATGGGGATCGTTAACTTTCTTTTTGATATGCCGACTAAAGGGCCGATTCAATTCCGGTCTAAGTATCACACAACGCCCGGTTTGAAAAGAAAGAGTCAAGTCCCAAAATCCGCAATTGACTTTAGGGATTCAATTTGGATCGTAAAAAGTTGTGGATGATATTGCTGTAACTGCCGTCGCAAAAGGTCGAGTTCAGGCAAAACCGATTTTAATTCCGACCAAAAGGCGTTCCCGTGATGTTTATGCCGGGTGTGGGTCAGCTCATGGAGGATCACATAAGTAATAAGCGGGTCAGGGAGACGGGCCAGATGGATATTTAAGCTGATGTTGTTCTTGGCGGAACAGCTGCCCCAGATCGTTTTTTGCCGTCGAATGGTGACACGGTTATATGGATACCCAAATTGATTGGCCAACTGTTCCAAGCGGTTGATGAGGAATCGGGCTGTTTTTTGTCCATTGTCAAACGGGCGGTGGTTTAAGGGTAACCGGTTGTGGGCTACAATCCGTTGCCGGGCGCGGCTCTTGGCGCGCAAAATCCAATCGTGGTGGTTTAAAGCAAAGCTAGCGGCGGTTTTACGCGACACCCGGCGTGGTACCGTCACACGGATTTTGCCGGTGGGGGTCACCCTGATAGAGATTCGCTTGGCCTTGGGATGACGGGCAAAATGAACGGTGCCGACAATCGGTAGCCGTTTTTGCCAGGAAGATGTGAGGCGCCGTTTCATATTTTACCCGCCGAATATATTTACAGAAGCGGCATGATAGCCTATCTTAAACCTATAGCAAACAGCATTTGATCCATATTCGGGTTTTTACCGGCCGGGCCGTTTAAAAGCCAACCTCCGGAGTATAAGATGCAAATTGTTTCCATTGCGGTCAGTCAAAAAAAGGGAACCCGCAAAACCGGTATCGAAAAAGCCTGTCTGATTGTTGAACACGGCATTGAAGGTGACGCCCATGCCGGTGACTGGCACCGGCAGGTCAGTTTATTGGCCCAGGAGAGTATTGAAAAAATGCGCGCCAAGGGTCTGGATGTCACCTTTGGCGACTTTGCCGAAAATATTGCCACCACCGGTGTGAATTGGGTCTCCATTCCGGTGGGAACCCGGGTTCAACTGGGTGACACTGCGATACTGGAGATCACCCAGATCGGCAAAGCGTGCCGGAACAAGTGCGCCATCTATTACCAGGCGGGTGATTGCGTTATGCCCAAAGAGGGTGTGTTCGGAAGGGTGATTACCGGCGGTGACATCTGTGTCGGCGATGCCGTTGAGATTCTAACAGTTTCATCAAAGGGGGGGAGTAAATGAAGCATCTACGGCTCTTTTTGTCCTTGTTTATTGTCCCGTTCGGGGAATGGGAGAAACACACTCGCCTTTAGGCGAACGCTGTAGCAGGCCCGTAGGGCCAAAAGCGGATATCCTCCGACTACAGTCGAAGGTGTTGCGTTTTGCTTTCATAAACGACCGCCGCTTACAAGCGACGCTCTTTTATGGCGGCAGGCCGGCCGAGCGCACTTGGCCGCCGAAGCCACCGCCTTTAGGCGGTTGAGAATTCACTTTCGAAGAATTAAGTGCAACTCATAGCAAGCCAATTCAGCCGACCGCTAACGCGGAGCTGATTGAATCGTTATGTAACTTGAAGAAAAAAAGTGCATCCAAACCATCTAATAGTCGTTTAAAGGATTAGTAAATGAGTCAGCGAAGAAGTCGAAAACATCATTTCATACCAGAAGGTATTCAGAAAAGGTTCATAGAGCCTGATGGCATATATCGTTGTAGGCAAAATGAATCAGGCTGGATCGTAGAGCCCGCAAATCCCTCAAAAACTGCATATTCGAAAAACCTTAACACTTACAATGACTCTGGAGAACTAAACGATAATTTAGAGAAAGATTTTAATAAGAAGAGCCAATTTCAAAACGGATAAAAAGGGATGAATTGATTGGCGCAATATCCGCCCGAAAACCATATAACATATTGATTAATAAGGAAGAATGTGCTATTTGGGTCTTACATTAACTAA
>Ga0056123_1000006_pt1 | contig 67119 bp, 49 predicted proteins | sample WorMetHEROISLAND_3_FD_71122 | JGI IMG/M metagenome (GOLD analysis project Ga0056123, IMG submission 71122) | Marine gutless worms symbiont microbial communities from Max Planck institute for Marine Microbiology, Germany - Olavius sp. 3 HERON ISLAND ...
GGGCGCCGGCCGGCGCCCGCGCCTTATGTCGAAGCCTGATACCGGACCCATGAGACTGCTCATCCTCACCAACATGTGGCCGAACGCGAAGAAGCCCCACTTCGGGGTGTTTGTGGCGGATCGGGCGGCCGCCTACGAGAGGCGGGGGGCGACTGTCGATGTGGTCGCGAGTCGCCGAGCCGGGAAGGGCCTCGTCAGGAACGTGTTCAAGTACGCCTCGCTCGCCGTCAGGGTCCTCTGGAGGTCGCTCATGGCGCGCCCGGACCTGATCGAGGCCCACTACCTTCGGCCTACCGCGTTGATCGCGCGAGTCGCTGCCGGGGCGCTGCGGCGCCCCTATGTCCTCTACGCACATGGGAGCGACATTGTCGACGCCCCGTCGGGGCCCACGATCAGGGCTGTGCGCGCAGCGGCTGAGGTCCACACCAACTCCCAGGCGTCGGCTGATCGGCTGAAGGCCGTCTTCGGGGACATCCGTGTGGTTGTCTCGCCTCCCGGCGTCGACCTTGAGCTCTTCCGGCCCGGAGCCCCTGAGCGGGGCCGGATCGCCTTCGTGGGGGACCTCGTCGCGCACAAGGGGGCGGATGTGTTGTTGGACGCGGTGCAGAGGCTTGACGAAGCTCGTCTCACCGTCGTCGGAGACGGCCCGGAACGTCAACGTCTTGAGAGTCAGGCAAGCGCGCTCGGGATATCGAGTCGAGTCCGCTGGCTGGGGTCGGTCGATCACCCCGATGTCGCCGACCACATGAGAGGCGCCTGGGTCGCGGCGGTCCCGAGCCGGAGAGACGCGTTGGGTCAGGTCGCCGTCGAGGCCCTCGCCTGCGGCGTCCCCGTTGTTGTCTCCGACGTCGGGGGGCTCGCCTCGGCGCCCGACGCCTACTCCGGGACGGTTGTCGAGCCGGAGAGCGCGGCCGCTTTGGCTGATGCTCTGGCCCGGTGGCTTGAGATGTCGCGCTCGGAGAGAGCCGAGACCGCCGTCTCGGCGCGGCGCCGGGCCCAGGCTTTCGACATCGATGTTGTCGCCGCCGAAGCGCTCCGTCGCTTCCGGGCGCTGATCGACGCCGCCGTTGACCGGACGGCCGGCGGGGCGATGAGAGCGGCGAGACCGTGATCGCTCAGACCTCAACCCGGCCGATGCTTGACGGGTTCTTGGCGCGGTTGATCTATGCGCTGCTCGCCGTCTGGGCGGCGGCCGCCCTGGCCGGGTTGGCCAACGTCGGCGCAGGCGCGGCGGTCGGCGGCGTCGGGTTGCTGGCTGTTGTCTGGTGGGTTGTCCAGCGCGCCCGCTCCGCCGAGATCAAGTCGATCGATTGGGGATTGGTCGGGATAGCGGTCATGGCGGCGACCCCGCTCGTGCCCGCCAGGCTCGGGCCGACGCTCGCCGGGGTCGGCTGGGACGACTTGCCCTTGATCCTCGGTGTGATCATCGGAGGGTTGAGCGTCTTCAGGGCGGAGGGCCTGAAGGCGCTGTTCCCGTGGCCCTCGTGGCCTCTCTACGTCTATGCGGTGTGGAACGGGCTCATTGTCCTGTTTGACCGGAAGATCCCGTTGAGAAGCCTCCCGCCCGGGCTGGGCCGATGGCTTCTTGTGGCATTGGCGTTGGCGACGGTGATCGCTGTCTCGCGCCGGGAGGGAAAGGGACGGGTTGTGCTCGCCATGGTCTTGGTGGTGGGGTTGTTGGAGGCCCTGTTCGGCTTGTGGGCCTATGTGGTCGACTGGACGGTCAGGTCCGAGATACGGGCGGTGCTCATTGGGTTGGAGCTGTGGAACGAGTACCGGGCGCTCTACGACCGGACGCCCGGGAGGATCTGCGGGACGCTCGGCGTCTCCTCGAACTTCTTCGGCGGCCTGATGTTGATCCCCTCCATCCTGGCGGCGGGGTGGTTCCAACGCAGCAAGGACCGCCTGGCGCGCCCGGCGTTCGCGGCCGCGTGTGTCGCGTTGGTCTACGCGCTCGTCCTCGCGTACACGCGGGCCGGCCTCATCGCCGTCGTCGTCGGCGCGGTGATGGCCATCATCTTGGTGCGAAAGGCCTGGTTCGCGGCGCTTCTGATCTTCGCTATCGCGCTCCCGCTCTTCACCACCCCGGCTCTGGAGAGGTTCTCGGAGAAACACGATCGCTGGTCGCTCGCCGGACAAGCCTGGGACCTCATCTGGGACGAGCCCGACACCGGCCTAGGGCCGAACGAGACTCAGCCGTCGCAGTTCGACCCGGTGCATCCCCGCCTGGTAGCGACCGCGCACAACTCGTTCCTGCACGCCGCCGTGGAGACCGGCGTCGCCGGCGGCGTCATCTTCCTCGTTGCGACAGTGCTCCCGGCAGCCGCCCTGCTGAGGAGGCGGGGGCCTCCTCCCGCGGTGATCACTGCGGTCGTGTGCGCCGGCCTGTTCGCGTTCGGGGTGCAGGCCTTCTCCAACAACCTCTTCCACATCCCCGGCGTTGCGGTCTTCTACTGGCTTGCGCTCGGCGCCGGGTTAGGCCTTGCGGCGCCGGCTGAGGAGTAAGGCTCCAAGCTCCGGCGCCAGAGCCGCCCCGGCGACGGCGACCGCGAGGGCGTCGAGGCCGATGGAAGGCGGTCGGGTCGCCAGGAGTCCGACAACAGCCGCGGCCGCGGCGATTCTCAGCCATTGGCCGAGCCAGCTCACCTCAAAGCGCCTCCAGGCGACCGCGATCGGGACGCTCACCTGGATCACCGACCCGATGAAATACCCGAAACCGATGGCCGTCACGGCCCACTTGGGGCCCATCGCCGCCCAGAGGGCTATCGCCGCCCCGAAGCCGACGAGGCTCGCCGCCATGGACACGGTCGCTGTTCGCAGATGGGCGGCCGCGAGCGAGGTCACCGCCGGGGCCCCGACCACCGACACCAGGAACGCCATCACAAACCAGCCGAGGGTGGCGCCGCCGACGAAGTCGGAGGAGAACATGAGGCCGAGGATCCGTTCCCGCTCGAGCAGGAGCACAGAACAGGCGGGAAGCGCCGCCGCCGCGACCAACCCCGTCGCGAGCCGCAACGACGCCGCCGACGCGGCCCGGTCGCTCATCGCCTCCGATCGTGAGATCTCGGGCAGGATCACCAGGCTGACCACTCGGGGCGCCAGGTTGAGAGGCTCCAACACAGCGAGGACGGCGCCCACCAGGGCCGCACCTGAGACCCCCCCAAGGGCGCCGGCGGCCAGGGGGGTGACTGCGGTGAAGCCGACTCCGGCGAGCGAGCCCACGCCGCCGACGGCGGCGTACCCGAACAAGGTGCGTTTGTCGACGGTCTCGGCCTCGCCGCGGGCGGGGACCAGCGTCTCCCGCGCGACGGGGAGGTAGGCCAGTACCAGGGCCGCCGCCGTCAACTCGACGCGCCCGGTCAGCCATGCGCCCAGGCAGCCGAGGCCGAACAGGATCGCCCCGGCCGCCTCCTCCGCGGCGTAGCGTCGGCTTCCGCCAAAGCCGAACAGGACGGCTTTGCCGAGCGTGTACGCGACGAAGGCGAGGGTGAGCGCGGCCACAGCCAGCGCTCCGCTCAGCCCCAGGCTCTTTGTCGAGGGCTCGGTCAACGCGTAGATCCCGGCGGCGACCGCGGCGACGGCGCCTGCGGCCATGCCGAGGCGAGCGGCGTAGCGGGCCGTGGCCTCGCCGCGACCGAACACCCGTTGCTCGGCCACCAGTTTCGTCACACCGGCCGACATGCCGACGGCCCCCGGTATGGCCGCGATGGTCGCGATGCTCATCGCCGCCGTGACGAAGGCCAACCCCTCCTTGCCGAACATGGCGTCGGAGAACCACTTGGCCGAGAAGCGGAGTGTCCCGGTGATCACCAAGCCGACGGCGGCCCAACCTGCGGCGCGCACCAACCCGGCGCCGGCCGTCGGCCGGGTCACCTCCGCGCCCGGTCGATCGTCGCGCCCGTCCACCAGAGCATCGTCCCGGCGATCGAGATGTCGACCCATCCGGGCCCTGTGGCCGTGTAGATGGCGAGCAGCACCAAGAGGCTCAGGGCCGTCAGGCTGCGGCCCTTGACGGCGCGAACGGCAATCAGGCCGGCGAAGACCGCCGTCGCGACAAGGCCGAGGATCCCGGTCTCGGCGGCGACTTGGAGGAAGCCGATGTCCAACTGGGCGACACCGACGTCGATCTCCCTGAAGTCGCCGCGTGCTCGCAGGCTCTCGACGAACTCCGGCGAGCGGACGTCGAGAAGGCCGTACTCGTCGTGCAGATCAGACTTGGCGGCGAAGGCGGTGGTGCTGCCGAACCGTCCCGGCCCGGCCCCGAGGAGAGGTCTGTCCCTGATGAGGTCGAGCGAGGCGCTGATGTTCTCGACTCGGACGTCGGTCACTGCGTCATCGACGGTGGTCTCCATCCTGTCTCGCAAGTCCTCCCTCGCCGCCGGCACGGCGAGCTGGACCGCCGCGAACAGGACAGCGACGGAGACCGCCCCGATCAGAAGGCTCCGGCTGCCCGACCACTTGCGCGCGGCGAGTGCGATCAGGGCCAGGGCGACCGCCGAGATGAGGACGACGCGACCTCCGCTGGCCGCGGCGGCGATCGCGCCGGCCGCCGTCAGCGGCCGCCGCCAACGCCCGGCCAGCGGGGCCAGAGCGACTCCCGCCAAGCCGATGTGCGCCAGCCGCCCCGGGTTGACCACCAGCCCGGTCGCTCTCCCGCGTTCGTACCACCTGGGGTACTCGAGGCTCTGCCCGGTGACCGCGAACCCGGTCTCGCCGAACACGAGCTGGATCACGGCCGCGACGGCGAGAAGGCCCATGACCACCGTCACAACGCGCAGGGCGACCCGGATCGCAGTCTCCGGCGCCTTCCAGAGAACCGCCGCCGCGGCGGCCGTCACCGGGAAGACGTAAGGCAGTGAGCCGAAGAGCGCGATCTGAGGCTCGAACACCGCGTTGGCCAAGAGGGACAACACGACAAGCCCGATCACCGTCAGCCCGGCGCCGAGCAGCAGCCGCCTGCCCGCCAGGGCCCGACGGCTCGCGATCAACACGATCAGGACCGCCGCCAGAAGCAGGGCGTTGAAGGCCAATCTCGCCCGAGGCGCGATCTGAAACGCGGCCCACTGGCTCGCGACCAACCCGGGGACAACCAGGACCAGGGCCCATGCGCCTACGCCGGCCCGCAGCGCGGGTGTGTCGCGAGTTGTCACGTCTGAGTTGACCAGGACCTAGACTCCCCGGTGGCGCGAGATGGAAGTGTAAATGGACAAGGACAACACAACCGCCGCGCCTCCGACCGTCGCTCCTTCCGCCGTCGTCTCCGGCGGGGCGCACCTGTCGCGGGGGACGATGATATGGGAGTTCACTCAGATTCGCGAGGGCGCTCTCATCGGCCCCAACACCTCGGTGGGAAGCCACAGCTACATAGACGCCGACGTCTCGGTGGGGGCCAACTGCAAGATCCAGAGCGGCGCCCTGATCTTCAAGGGCGCCCGTCTCGCCGACGGCGTCTTCGTGGGGCCCGGCGCCGTGATAACCAACGATCGCGTTCCGCGCGCGATCCAGCCGGACGGGACGCAGAAGAGAGCCTCCGACTGGTCCGTCACGGAGACCAGGGTCGGGTACGGCGCCTCGATCGGTGCCGGCGCGACTTTGGTCGCCGGGGTCGATGTGGGAGACTTCTCGCTCGTCGCCGCAGGCGCTGTGGTGACTCGCGATGTCCCACACCACGGCATGGTCGCCGGCGTGCCCGCCCGGGTGGCCGGGTGGGTTTGCTGCTGCGGCGCCCGGCTAGAAGTGACAGGCCCGCAAGGAGAGTGCCCGTCGTGTCAGCGCACACACTCAGTCGAATCACCATAGCGGCCCCGGACATCGGGCCCGATGAGGAGGAGGCCGTGTTGCGCGTGCTCCGCAGCGGGCGCCTCGCCCAAGGCCCCGAGGTCGCGCGCCTCGAGGAAGAGTTCGCCGCCGCGTGCGGGGTCGAGCACGCGGTGGCCGTCGTCAACGGCACCGCTGCGTTGCACGCGGCGCTCTGGGCCGCCGGCGTGGGCGCCGGCGACGAGGTGCTGGTGCCCGCCTTCACGTTCGCCGCAACCGCCAACGCCGTCGTCGCCGCGGGGGCGGCGCCGGTGTTCGTCGACATAGGTGAGGACTACCTGATCGACCTCGATCACGCCGATACGTTGGTGACCGAGAGGACCAAGGCCGTGATGGCGGTGCATCTATACGGCTTGATGGCCGACATGGCCCGTGTCGAGGAGCTTGCCGACCGTCACGGGCTGGCGATCGTCGAGGACGCCGCGCAGGCCCATTTGGCGCAGCGAGGGGGACGCACCGCCGGGGCGACGGGGATCGGGGCGTTCTCCCTGTACGCGACGAAGAACATGACATCGGGCGAGGGCGGCCTCGTGACGACAGCGGACAGGAGCGCGGCCGAGGCGCTCAGGCGATTTCGGAACCACGGCATGGAGACTCGATACCGACACGACGAGTGGGGGTTGAACTACAGGCTCACCGACTTGGCCGCCGCCATCGCGAGGGCTCAGCTTCGGAAGCTGGAGGCGGCGAACGCCCGGCGGCGGGACAACGCCGCCTACTACACGGCCAACCTGGCCGACTTCTTCAGCCCGCAACCCGCGCCGCCCGGCGCCGTTCACGTCTACCACCAGTATGTCGTCAGGGTCGAAGCCTGCTTGCGCGACCCGGTGGTGAGCCGTCTGCGCGACAAGGGTGTCGACGCCGACATCCACTACCCGATAGCCGTGAACCGTCAGCCCGCTTTCGAGCCTCTCGGCCAGGCCGACTCATGCCGGCGGGCGCACCGCGCCTCTCAGGAGATCCTTGCGCTCCCGGTGCACCCCCTTGTCGACGACTCCGCTCGCGAGCGGGTCGTGTCGGTCGCCAACGCCGCGGCGAGCGAGCTGCGATGACGCGGCTGACCGTGGTCGGGCAGGGCAAACTCGGATTCCCCGTCGCCGCCTACTACGCGGAGCGCGGGGCGACGGTCGTCGGGCTCGATGTGGACGAGGACCGCGTGGCCGCATTGAACGAGGGAACGGCCCCGGTCGACGAGCCGGCCGCCTCCGAAGCCCTGCCTGCCCTTGTCGGCGGAGGCGCCTACTCAGCGACGACCGACCCCGATTCGGCGTATGCCGGCGCCGGCGTCGTGATAGTGCTTGCGCCGTTGCTGGCGAACGCCGGGGTGATCGACTTCGGGCCTCTCGACGCCGTTGTCGGGGCAATGGTCGAGAGGCTTCCCCCCGACGCCCTCGTCATCTTCGAGACCACGCTTCCGGTGGGCGCGACCAGGGAGCGCTTCGGCTCGCTTCTGAGGGCCGGAGGCGCCGCCCATGTCGCCTACAGCCCGGAGCGAGTCTCGTCGGGCCGCATATGGAAGGACCTTGACACCTACCCCAAGCTGGTGGGCGGCCTCGACGGGGCCTCGACGGAGGCCGCCGTCGCCTTCTACGAGGCCTTCCTCCCGGTGGAGGTCAGGGCGCTCGGCTTCTGCGAGGCGGCCGAGATGGCCAAACTCGCCGAGACGACCTACCGCGACCTCAACATCGCATTCGCCAACGACCTGGCCCGGTTCGCCGATGAGTGGGGGTTGGACGTGACCGAGGTCATCGGCGCCGCCAACTCCCAGCCGTACTCGCACATCCACCGCCCCGGCGTCGGGGTCGGCGGGCACTGCATACCCCACTACCCCCACATGCTCGAGGCCTCGACGTCGGGGTCCGACCTGATCGCGGCGGGGCGGAGGGCCAACGAGCGCATGCCCGGCTGGGTGGTGGAGCGGGTGGCCGAGAAGGCGGGCCCGCTGAAAGGCAAGTCGGTCCATCTGCTCGGCGTCGCCTATCGATCCGGCGTCAAGGAGAGCGCGTCGTCCCCCGCGTTCGACTTGAGCCGTCTGCTCTCGCAGGAGGGGGCCGAGGTCACGGCGAGCGACCCCATGTACACTCCCGACGAGATAGCGGGGTTGGGGTTCGCCCCGGGGGTGTGGGAGACGGCGGAGATCGTGATCCTGGTCACCGATCACCTAGAATATCGGGCGGTCAACTGGGGCTCGGAGAGCCTCGGGTTGTTCGTTGACGGACGGAACGCGCTCCAACCGGAGGAGTTTGTGGACAACGGCGTTGAGTATCTCGGGATCGGCCGGATGGGACGGGCCGGCGACCCGATCCCGAGCCGCGAGCGGGGCGCCGCATGAGCCGGGCGGGCGACAACATCGCCGATCACGAGCCGGTCAGGGTCGGCGTCGTCGGGCTGGGCAACATGGGTCGTCATCACACCCGCGTGCTGGCCGAGATGCCGCACGCCGACTTGGTCGCTGTGGCGGACATCTCCGAGGAGAGGCGCTCCGCCGTTGAGCACAGTCGCCACATCCCCACCTACGCCGACTACGGGGAGATGCTGGTCAAGGCGGACCTCGAAGCCGTGGTCATCGCATTGCCCACGGCCCACCACGAGGAGGCCGTCCTCGCCGCCGTCGACTCCGAGATCCACTTCCTCGTGGAGAAGCCGCTGGCGATGCGCCGAGACGTCGCCGAGAGCCTCGCCGAGAAGGCGAGGGCTTCGGGGTTGGTATCGACCGTCGGGCACGTCGAGCGGTACAACCCGGTTGTCATCGCGGCCAAACGGGGGGCCAAGGCGGGCGAGCTTGGCCGTCTGTTTCAGGTCCGGGCCAACCGAACCGGCCCGCTGCCCGAGCGCGTGCACGATGTGGGTGTGGTCTTCGACTTGGCGACCCATGACTTCGACGTGGCGCGGTTCCTCATCGGTCAGCCCGTCGAGCGCGTGTTCGCCGAGACCGCCCAACGGATGCACAGCAATCATGAGGATCTCTTCTCGGGATTGATGCGGTTCAGGGACGGGGTGATCGCCCTCTTCGACGTCAACTGGCTGACCCCGACCAAGATCCGCGAGATGCGGATGCTGGGCGAGGGCGGCATGTACCTGATCGACCTCTTGGCCCAAGACCTCTACTTCTATGAGAACAGCCACGTCGGTTACTGGTCCGATTACTCGGGCAGGCGGGGGGTGAGCGAAGGGAACATGGTCAAATACCGGATCGACAGGGCGGAACCGCTTGTGCTGGAGCATCAGACCTTCCTCGGCGCCGTCAGGGGCGTCGCCGATCTCGACCTGGTGAGCATGGACGACGGCGTCGCCGCCGTCGCCGTCGCCGAGGCGGTGCAACGCTCGGCAAAGGTGCACAGAGCGGTGTGGGGAGACGGCTTGGAGGACTACGCTGTTGATCCGCTGATGATGGGGTCTGAGCTGCGGGCATGAACGGACGTTCTCGGGCGCCTCGGGCCGTCCAGGGCTTCGTCAAGCGTCTCCTCGACATTGTCGGATCGCTCGTCGGCCTGATCGTCACGAGCCCTGCGATCGCGGCCATCGCCTTGGCGGTCAAGCTCGACTCGCCCGGCCCGGCGTTCTTCGCGCAGACACGAGTCGGCCTAAACCGGAGACGGTTCACCCTCCTCAAGTTCCGCACCATGAGGACGGACGGCGACGAGTCGCTCCACAAGGAGTACATGTCGGAGCTGGTGAGGGGAGACGCCGGCTCGCGACTCAACAAGGAGGGTGACGTCGTATACCTGCTTGATGACCCGCGGGTCACGTCGATGGGGGCCTTCTTGCGTCGCACGTCTCTGGACGAGTTGCCCAACCTGGTCAATGTGTTGCGAGGCGAGATGTCTCTGGTCGGGCCCAGGCCCCCCATCCCGTACGAAGTCGAGATGTACGACCAACGCTCCCTGGGGCGTTTGGCCGTCAAGCCGGGTTTGACGGGCCTGGCCCAGGTTCGGGGAAGGGGAAGCCTCACCTTCAAGGAGATCGTCGAGCTTGACCTCGAGTACATCGAGAGCCGCAGCCTCCTTCTCGATCTTCGTATCCTCTTTGAGACCATCCCCACCGTGTTGGGCAGGCGGGGCGTCTAGTGCTGTGTCGCAGATGTAAGCGCTCCGCCCACCCGGTTTTCTGATGCTCTGGGTTCGGTATACCGTAGTCTGTGCATTGAGAATGGCTCCTGGCTGGTCGGGGAGATGCCCAGCCCGGCTCGCCATTTTGACGACGGGCCTCTAGCCGTTGCGAGTCGCGGTCATCTCCTTCTCGGCTCTCCCCGACGACGCTCGGGTTCGCCGCCAAGTCCAGTCGTTCATCGCCGAAGGCTGGGAGGTCGAGGCTCTGGTCACCGACGGCCCGGCCGACTGGGAAGGCCTCACCGTCACCGCGGCGCCCATACAGCGACGGCGCGCCGGGGTCTTGCGCTACCTGTGGGAGTACGCCGGGTTCTTCCTGAGGGCCCTCGTCTGGGTCCGGCGCTTGGCGCGGAGGCGAGCGGTGGACGTCGTCTATGTGAACTCCCCTCCCGACGCCCTCAGCCTGGCCTGTGTCCCGGCCAAGCGGCGCGGCGTCCCGGTGGTGCTTGACGTTCACGATCCGATGCCGGAGCTGTGGGCCGCCAAGGGAAGGGGCTCGGGCCTTGTCTTCAGGGCGCTGGCGATGCAGGAGAGGATCGGGGCCCGGTTCGCCGACGAGGTGATCACTGTGCATGAGCCGATGCGGCGCCTGTTGACGGGGAGATCCCCTGGTGTGAGCGTCGCAGTGGTGATGAACACGCCGGAGGACCGGAGCCCCGAGCCTCTAGCGCATGACCCCGACTCGCGTTTGCTGGTCTTCGCCGGGACGGTGGCCTACCGGTACGGCCTCGACGATGTGGTTGAGGCGATGGCCATGTGCCAGGGCGAGATTTCGGGCTTGAGTCTTCGGGTCATCGGCGCGGGGGAGGACCTCAGCTCGCTGATCGGGCTCGCCGAGCGGAGAGGAGTCGTCTTGGAGCCTGTGGGACGGGTCCCGTGGTCGGAAGTGCGCAAGCGCCAGGAGGGCGCGTGGGCCGGGGTGAATGTACCCAAACCCGATGCGCTGGGCGAGCTGTCATTCTCCAACAAGGTTGTCGAGTGGATCTCATTGGGTCTTCCTGTGATCGCCTCGCGGACGTCGACGCTGGAGGCCTACTTCCCCCCCGGCTGCCTCGAGTATGTGAGCGGCGGCGCCCCGGAGTCGATCGCCGAGGGCCTGATCCGGCTCCACCGCTGGAGCGCCGAGGACCGCCGGGCCCGGGTGGACGCGGCCAAGCGGGCCCTCGAGGCCATTTCCTGGCCCGTGCAGCGGGAGACCCTTTTGGAGACTGTCAGGGCCGCCGCTCACCGCGGGAAGACGAGCTCGAGCAGGTGAGCTCGCGACAGGTTTGAGACCGCCGCCGGGCCTCCGACGATTGTGATCGAGCTTGGGCGCGCATCGGCCAGGTAACGCTCGGACTCGGCGGGCACGGCGTTGGGTTGGATGAGGATTATCGGCATGTTCGCCGATGCGGCGGCCGCGCCTGCGGCGACAGCGTCAGCGAATGTCAAGCCGTTGACGATCATGGCCGCTTCGGGGTCCGTCACCCTCGTCGCGATCTCCGCGGCCGTTGAGAACCGGGTTGGGCCGGCGAGACGCTCGACCGGCGCCACCTCCGCAAGTTGACTCACCACCCGGTCGGAGACGGCGCCCGGCCCGCCGAGCACGAAGATCCGTTCGGGCGCCCGGGCGCCGAGGGCCGATCGGGTGGGGCTCGGGATATCGGAGGTCGTGACAAGCAACAAGGGGGCGCCGTCGGCCGCCGCCGCAGGCGCCGACGCCAGAGCGTCGGGATGATTCAGCCCCGTCGCCACATAGACGGTCCCCGACGGCGGGATGAGACTCGAGAGGGCGGCGGCCGTGCCGTAGCGATCGGCGCCCGACACACGGTCCACGCTCGTCACCGACGGCAGGTCCGCCAGCGCGGCGGCCACACTGTCGGCCACGGCGCCGGGCCCTCCAGCGATGATGACGCGGGTCGCGCCGAGCCGCCTGATCTCGGCGGCGGTGGCGGACGGCAGGGTCGAGGGGAGGGTGAGGAGGACCGGGCCTCCGAGAGCAGCTGCGGCCGGGGAAGCGGCGAGGGCGTCGGGGAAGTTGAGGCCGCTGGCGACGATCGCCGCGTCGGCGCCGTCGGAGAAGAACCTGGCTGAGACCGCGGCGGCGGTCTTGTAGCGGTCGGCGCCTGCCAACCGCGGGAGATGCTCGTCGCTTCCGTCGGGCAGGTCGGCGCCTTCCGGCGGGCAGGTCCACACCCGGTCGCGGAACCAGCGACGGAGGTCGACCGAGCCCGGAAGCTGCCCGCCCAGGTTGGCGACGACCTCTCCGCCCTTGTCGAAGGTGAAGATGTCGTCGCGGCCGTCGCCGTCGAAGTCCCCGTACTCGACAACGATCAAGTCGGACGCGGCGGCGACGTTCGCGCTGGCCGACGTCGCCGAGAGCGCAGATGCTGCGGAGACGACATGGACCGCGGCCTGCGCGCCTGAGGCGTGGGCGACGACAACATCGGCCAAGCCGTCCCTGTCGTGATCTGTGAGCGACACATGAAGGCTGTCGGGCGATGTGGCCTCGGGGACGGCCCCGCTTGCCGTCTGGGCGGTGAATCCCGACGCCCCCGACCAGACCTCGACGATCGTGGGATCGCCGGGCCTTCCCACGACCAAGTCGATGACTCCGTCGTTGTCCATGTCGCCGGCCTCGAACTGCATCCCCGGGGTGGTCGGGACGGCGGTCGCGACATCCACCGACTTGCCGTACTCGTTGCGTTGGAGCCACACGGTGACGGACACGGCGGCCCCTGAGACGTCGAAGGTCCACAGATCCATGCGCGACGTGTTGTCGAAGTCGGCTAGCAGCGACGGAGCGTCGAAGTCCGCCGGCGACCACTCATTCTGTGCTCTGCACTCGGCGTAGTCCTTTCTTGACGGGAGCAACTGGATGAGGGTGCCGTCACGCCACCGGCGCAGCCGGTAGAGGTCGACTGAGCCGTCCCCGTCGCCGTCGCGGAGCGAGAACCGCGCTTCGTCGCCCGGCCGCCAGTCGAGCCGGGTCGAGGCTTTGCGTTTCCAACTTGCCGCGGCGGATGTGGGCGTCTTGTCGACCAGCAGGTCGAGGGGGTAGCCGGGTGTGTGGGCCGGGCCTTTCCAGGAGAAGTGCATAGCGTCCTTCGCGTTCTCCCAGTCCCCGCCCCAGCAGAAACCTGCGTCGCGCCAGGCGTCCACGAACCAGTCGGGCATGTTGGTGACCAGGGTGTTGTCCGGCTTGTACGGGTTCTGCCGCGGGTTGATGTCTACGGCGATGCCGAACGCGTGGTTGCTGATGCGCTGCTGGCCGTTGACCGTCCGCGGGTAGAAGGCGCTGATGTGGTACGGGTCCACTCCGTATGTGAGGCCGTCGAGGGCGGCGGCCTCAAGGTTCTCCGTCACTTTCTCGAACGCGGGCAGCGCCAAGCGGTGAACTCTCGCTCTTGCCCCTCCGCTCCCGGGCACCGTCCAGAACACCTGTTCGCTGCGAAGCTCGCCGACGGTGCGGCCGAAGAAGTTCCCCATCGGGCCGTAGACGGGCTCGGCGTCGCTCAGCACGCCGGTCTTGGTCGCTTTGGGCCCGCGGTATCCCGCCGGGCCCTGACAGCCGTCGGACTCGTTGAACGACGGCAACGACCGGCCCGGCCCCGCGGCCAGGGCGAGTTGTGCGGGCAGGATTAACGTCAGAACGAGGATTGGGACCGACAGTCGGCGACCCATTGCAGCACCCCATGCGGTTTCGAGAGAGGCGAGGGTATCCCGGCCGCGCTCTTCTACGAGGGATTTAGTCGATCGTCGAGTCGAGCACCCAAGGCGGCAGTTCGCTCCACCTCTCCTCCGCCTGATCTCGAATCCCCCGTTCACCCACGCGCCAGGTGTTGTCGCCGTGCCTCACCAGCACATAGCCGAGGCCATGGGTGCGAAAGATCATCCCGCCCATGTCCGCGACATCGTTGATCAGGGCCTTGTCCACGCCCTGAGGAAGCGGCCTCCACCCTCCAGCCGCCTCATAGGCGCCCCGGGTCACGGCGAGCGCGCCGCCTGCGATTGTTCTCGACTCGGAGTATCCCCCCCCGACGAATCGGCGGATCGTCTCGCCTGACGGCTCAAAGAGGACGAACTCGGCCGCTTTCCCGACCAGGTCCGCGCCGCTCAGCATCCATGCGTTCGCCAAGTCCTCAATGTGGCCGGCCGCGTAGAGGTCGTCGTCGTCGACCTTGGCGATGAGGCGCCCCGAAGCCTCGCGGAACCCGGTCGCAAGGGCCGCGCCGAACACAACGGCGCCGTCGACCGGGATGGCCGCGCCGGGGATCGGGAGCCCTGACAGCGCCGTCCGAAGGGGCCCGACCTCGACGCCGTGCCCCACGACGATCATCTCCAGCTCCGGGTAGGTCTGCTGTGCCATCGACTCCACGACTCGCAACGCGCGCTCAAGCCGCCGCGTGCACAGCACGACGGAGACGCGGGGGAGCGACGGAACCAACCCGGCCGCTCTCCTGAGCTGATCCAGCCGGTATGTCGAGAGATGCTCGGACAAGACCGAACGGCGCACCCGCTCCAGGGCCGCCTCATCGACTTGACGGCTTCGCAGGGTGTTGTGCGCCTTGGCCGTCGCAGGCCCCGGCGGCCGCTCCTCGGGAGGAGCCCCGTTGAGCATCGACTCCAAGGGGCCGGGCACGGAGTCTCGTCCCTGCAGGACGGCGAGAGCCGTCTCCGGCATCAGCGGGGGGTACGCCAAGAGGTCGGCGTCGTCCCGGCCCTTCAGGGACAAGGTCGGGCCGGGGCCCGCGTCCTCATCCGCGACGGTGACGGTGAGGTCGACGCGTCCGCCGGTTGAGGCCCCTCCCGGCAGCGTCGGCACTCCGGGAGCGTCGACGAGGGTCCACGGGTCGGGGCGCGGCGGTCGAGCCGTAACCGGCGGCGCAGCGCGGCGGCGGCTCAGCCTGCGCGACAAAGCTGCGGCGACCCATCGGCAGGCGGCGGCGAAATCCGACCAGGATCTGACTCGCTTGACGCGGGCGATCAACCGCGAGGCCTTTGAGCGCCTCCCGAGTCGGCGTGACCCGCCTCTCATCGCCGTCGCCGACACGGCGGAACGGGCCCGCCGCCGTGTTGAGACCATCAGTGTCCCGTCGGCGGATCTCGCTTCTCCGGTCTCCAAGGCGAGCTTGGCGAGCCGCGCGATCAAGTCGGGTTTGGGCGCCGAGCCTGCCGGCGCCCGAGCCGTCAGAGGGCTGAAAGGGCTCGTTTCTCGAGCCTCGACCCCCAGGTGCACCCTCGGGTCGGGGCCGAAGTCGTCGATCAGGTCGGAGGCGGCGTCGCCCGCGACGGTCACGGCGATGTCATCGCTGCTCAGGAGAGCGGCGACTGTGGCTGCCACCTCGTCCGCGGGGCCGTCGGCGACCTCGGCGACGATGCGCGGCCGCTCCCAGATCCGGCCCGGCGCGGCTTCACGGATTGCCGGGTGGGGGATCAGGTGCGCCAGCTTCTTCAACTGGCGCTCTTGGGAGACCCTCTCCTCGGCGTCGGGGGCCGCGCCGAGGCCTTGATGCCAGCAGTGGGCGCCCCGCTCCGGGATGAGTAGGGCGCCCGAGATCCAGGCCCTCCACCCCAACTCGGTGTCTTCGCCGCCCCAGCGGGTGAAGCTGTCGTCGAAACCCCCGAAACGATCAAAGAGCTCGCGTCGCATGGATAGGTTGCCCCCGGTCACCACCCTGAACAGATCGTCGTCGGGGGATGTGAGGTCCCTGGTCCTGGTCATGTGGAACTCGATCCACTCCGGTCGCTCCACCTTCCTGTTTCCGAGGGAGGCGGAGAGGCCGCCCGTCCTCGCGGCCCTGCGGACGAGGTCGTCGTCGAGCCACCCGGCGTCGATGTGATCGCGGAAGCCGATCACCAAGGCGTCATCGACTGTGTGGTGCCAGCGCAAGTGGTGCTCCAGCCAGGCGGGGTCCGGGATCATGTCGCCGTCGAGGAAGACCAAGACGTCGCCGCGGGACGCCGCGGCGCCTTCGTTTCGGGCCGACGCCAACCGGAAGCCCTCGTCGGGTCGACAGATCACCTTGACCGGGCCCAAATCCTCAAATGTCTTCGCGTCGAGTCGCGGGTTGGAGCCGTCGTCGACCACGACGACCTCGGTCAGGGCGCCCGGGTAGGTCTGGGCGAGCACTGCGATGAGAGATCGTCTCAAGGCGGCTTCGGCTTCGTAGTGAGGCATCACAATCGAAGCCCGCAGGCTTGGTGACCACCTGCCGGGTTGCGGCGGGGTCAGCAGGTCCCAGCGGTTTGTCGAGCGAGCGGCCACCGCAGGCGAGGATAGGCAAGGCCGGGATGACCGTGCGAGAATCGCCCGGTGCCTCGGACTCCAAGAGCGCTCGGCCGGATCGCGGCGCGTCTGTTGCTTTGGCGATACAACCGGCTCACAAGGCGGAGACCCGAGTCGAGCTGGGCGCTGATTCGATCGGCCGACGATTGGCGCCGGGGGGAGAAGGCCGATGTGCTCGTCTTGGGTGATGAGTCCACAAGCGCTCGGCAGGCCGCTCTTCTCGCGGCCGGGTTGGAGGGTTCGCCGTGTCCCATCGCCTGTGGAGTCGGAGTCGAGCTTTCAGGCGCGCTCAAATGTCCCGTGGTGGTGGCGGCCGCCGGTTGCGAGCTCGGAGCGAGCGCGTCGGGTCCGGTGTTGATCCCGTTGATGGAGGGCGTTGCGCTCCGGAGCGGTTGGGCTCGGGCGACAACGCTCGCTCCCGCACCGGGGCCGGGCCCGGTAGCTGTGAAGGCCGTTGTGGCGGAGAAGGCGATTGCGGGCGGATGGCGCCCGACCGACGGGCGCGGGGAGCTGATCCGGTTGGCCGCCTCGATGGGCGAGTGCCTGGTCGTCTGGGCCGCGGCGGTCGTCGAGCGGCCCTCGCAGGCGCCTGTCGGGGACTGGAGCGCCATGATCGAGGAGCGACGCGCCGAGGGTGAGGGTCTCTCGGTCGACCTGATCCCCCCGTCCGAGACCGGCCCAGGCGAGCCGGCGCCGCCGCCGTCCGCTTTGTGGGTCGGTCCGGTTCAGCACAAGCGCGCCGCGGGGCGTGATGAGTCGGATCTGAGGCCGGCCGCAGCGATAAGGCACGCAGCCACGGACTGGGCGGTGGCCGACGGCTGGGGCGACCATCACTTCGCGGGGGCCATGCGAAGGGCCTTTGACAGGAGGGGCATCGGGGCTCGGGTCGTCCCGCACCACGCTTGGCGCCATCCTTTCGCCGCTCGCGACCTGGTCATCACGTTGCGGGGCCTCCGTCCCTCGAGTCCCGTCCCCGGCCGGGTGAACGTCCTCTGGATCATCAGTCACCCCGAGGACGTCATGGAGGCGGAGCTGGACGCACATGATCTCGTGGCGGTGGCGTCTCGGATCGACACGAGCCGCATAGCGGCGATGACGGACAGGCCGACCGTCACGCTCCTTCAGGCCACCGAGCTTGAGCGTTTCCACCGTCGCCCCTTCGCCGATGGGGATCGTCTTGTGTTCGTCGGCAACAGTCGCGGCGTGGTCAGGCGCGGAGTGGCGTGGGCGGTGGCTGAGGGACTCCGCCCACAGATAGCGGGCTCGGGCTGGGAGCAAATCCTCCCAGAGGCGCCCGTCGCCGACCCGGTGCCCAATCATGAGCTTCCCGAGGTGCTCAATCGCGCCGGCGCCGTGCTCGCCGATCACTGGGACGACATGAGGGAGAGGGGATACGTCTCGAACCGGGTCTTCGACGCGCTCGCCGCCGGGAGCTTGGTCTTGAGTGACCGGGTCGCGGGCATGGAGGACGTGCTTCCCGGGGTTCCGCGCTACTCGTCGCAGGAGCAGCTCGGGGAGCTGACGCGGCGGTGGCTGGATCCCGCGCGACGATCTGAGCGCCTCGAGCTTGTCGCCTCGGCTCAGCGCGTGGTCGCGGCGCGACACACCTTCGACCGGAGGCTGGACGAACTGCTGGCAGCGTTGACGGGGAAGGTGGATGGGGGCGAGAGGCTTGTGTGCGGTCTCAATCGCTAGAGCGCAGCGGCTCAGCCTTGCGACTGGGAAACGGCACGGTATAGGCGCCGATCCAGTCGCGCCACTCCGCGACGGACGGCGGGGGATGGGTCACCGCCGCGACCCGCCTGCGCCCCTGCGTGAGCCGCCTGTAGGCATCGCAGTATGTGGCTGCGACCTCCTCGATTCCCGGTAGCGCCTCACCTGCGCTCGCAGCCTCGGCCCGCAGCCGGGTCATCAGCCGCCCGTCCGCGAGCGACTCCAACATGACTCTCGCGGCTGCCTCCGGATCCGCTTGGTCGATGAAAACACCGCCGCCGCTCAGATTGACCCTCTCCTTCATCGCCCCGGCGTCGGTGCAGAAGACCGGGATTCCCGAGCGCCAGGCTTCCGAGAGTGTGTATAGGTAAGTCTCCCGGGAGTTGGAGAGGAGCGCGATCGCGTCCGGCGCCAAGCCCTCGAGGATCGAAGCCAACTCTGGGCGGTCGTACGTCCCGAGGAAGCGGATCAGCCTTGATCGGCGGATCCCGGGCAGGTCGTCTCTGCCCAGGAACAGCCACTCGATTCGCCCTGCGGTCTTCTCGACGAGCGCCTTAGCCGTATCGGTACCCTTGTGCGGCGCGTTGTACCCGAGTGTGATCACCCTTGGGATCGTGCGACTAGGAGGCGACGCGACGCGACGCTCTCCTGGGATCCCGTGTGGGACGACAATCGGGCTGGTCTCAAGGTCGAGTAGGTGGGTTTGCCCGTCGGCGGCCGAGTCCGATGGGCAGAACACGAGGTCGGCGCGTCTAATGAGCCTCCGGTAGCGGTGGAGCCGTTCCTGACGCGAGGCGCCGTGCTCCTCAAAGGCCATTGTCTCACAGGTCGGGCACTCTCGGTCGCTGGGAGGCGAGCACGGGCTTCCGTCAGCGTGGACCATCCGCACGCAGGGGCATGTCGTGAAGTAGTCGTGGAGCGTCCAGACGATTGGCAGATCCCGTTCGGAGGCTCTCGCATGCAGGTGCTCGAGGGTGTCCAGGGGTGCTCCCATCGGGTGCTGCACATGGACGATGTCGACTCCGCAGTCGAGGAGCCGATCCAACCACTCGAGGCTGGCGTAGTCGTCGGCGTTGCAGGCTGCGGGAAAGGACGCGCCTGCGCCGTCGGCGTCCCATTGAGCGACCGGCCGCCCGTCTTCGAACGTCAGCACGAGAGGGTCGAGGCCCGCCCCTGCCCCGTCGATCAGATCCTCGGCATGGTGCTCGGTTCCCCCCGTTTGGCCGATGCGAGTGCGGTAGTGGAGAACGTAGAGAGGCCGGATGGCGGCGGTGTCCTTGCCTTGTGAGGCCAACTCCAGCCCGAACCTCGAATTGACGCCTCTGAGGGGATCGGCCGCTCGGTACTCCGCTATCGCCTTCTGGTAGCCGGGCCACCGCGAGGAGAGGGTCTTGAGGTTCTTCTTCAACTCGCCTGATCCGTCGAAGGAGGCCCCGCCCACATGGCCGACGAAGACGGTGGGGGCCAAGAGATTCAGATAGCCCGCGTGACGCATGCGAGCGCAGAGATCGTTTTCCTCGCCGTAGCCGCGTCCGAAGGCGGCTTCGTCGAAGCCCCCCACCTCGTCCAGCGCGGCCCGCCGCAGGTAGAGGCAGAACCCGACGCCCGTGGGCAACTCAACGGGCCCAAGGGTCCCCACTCGGGCGGCGGCCCGGTCCAGGTCCTCCACCGACACGCGATCGGGATACACGTTGGGTTCGAACCACCACGGTGAGCTGCAGACCTCTCCGTTGTTCGACAGCGGGGTGACCGATCCGACCCGCTCCAACGAGTATGCGACGGCGCGCAGGCGAGCCAGCCATCCAGGGCCGACGACCGTGTCCGAGTTGAGCAGGACGACATCATGATCCGACGACCGCATGACCTGATTGCAGTTTCTGACGAACCCCAGGTTCTTGGAGTTCTCGACCAATACGACTCGGGGGTCGGCGGCGAGTCCGTTGAGCAGCGGGGCGATGGCGGGGTCGGAGCTGGCGTCGTTCGCTAGCAGGATCCTCGCCTCGGGGAGGCTCGTGCCGACCAGGACCGACTTGACGCAATCGCGCACATGGTCTGGAGCGTTGTAGATCGGGATGACGACGTCGACAGGTCTCAAAGTCCGAGCCGCTTCATGGTCGTCGAGATCGCGCGGTGGTAGCGTTTGGGCACCACCTTGCGCGCCAACCGCCTGGCTCGTTCTACGGACGCCGAAGCTACCCCGGGAGTCGAACCAGCCCCGATGAGCGTTGGGTCGATGCGTCCTTCGAGGGCACGGCGTAGTCTGGCGTTCTCCTCCAGGAGTCGGTCTAGCTGAGCGGCGTGGCCTGCTCGCATCCGCTCAAGGCTCGATTCGGCAGTCACCGAGGAGTCACCTTCTTGTGCCTCTCCTTCCACCTCCGGCTCGCCGAAGTCCGCGGTCATCGAGAAGTCACCTTTCTGGCTTCGACCCGGCGAGCGATCGCATCTTGGACTCGTACTCAAGCATCCAGAGGCTCATGTCGTGGCTGCCTGATAGGCAGTTACGACGGCGTCAGGTGAGCCAATCAACTTCACGGTACCCGAGTCGAGCCACAACACCCGATCGCAGAACGAGCGGACCGCCTCCAAGGCATGTGACACGAACACGATCGTCCCGGCCGAGGCGAGCATGGCTTGCATGGCTGAAAGCGACTTTTCGCGGAAGTACTCGTCGCCGACCGCGAGCACCTCGTCGACGAGGAGGACGGAAGGCTTCATGTGCATGGAGATTGAGAAAGCGAGCCGCGCGGTCATGCCCGACGAGTAGGTGTTGAGAGGCCTCTCTAGCGAATCGCCGAGTTCGGCGAAGCCAACTATCGAGTCGTATCTCTCGTCTACCTCAGCCTTCGACATTCCCATCGCAAGCGAGCCGAGGTACACATTCTGGCTACCGGAGAGTTGATGATTGAATCCGACGCCGAGTTGGAGGAGGGCGGAGGTCTCGCCGTCGATTCGGATCACGCCGGCGTCGGGCCGGAGAGTCCGCGCCAGCACTCTCATCAGCGTGCTCTTGCCTGCGCCGTTGGGTCCGATCACGCCATATGCCTCGCCTTTGCGCACTGAGAAGGTGATGTTGTCAAGGGCGGTCACCGTTGGCAGGCGGCGAACACGCCCTTGGGCAACTCTGTGGCGCAGGGTTGGCGCGGCACCACCAATTGGCCGAAAACGCACCGTTACTCCTTCGGCCTCGACCGCGTTCATAGGTACCGGACCATGGTGCCCTCGTTGCGGCGAAAGGCAAAGAGTCCAAGCAGGCAGATCCCTGCGGCCCATCCGGCCGCCGTTAGTAGATCGGCCAGACTGAAAGGGAGGTTCATGAGGGCGACTCGATAGAGTTGCACGATGGCGTACATTGGATTCAATCTGATGAGAAACTGTGTCCATTCAGGAAGCGAGCTAATTGTGTCAGGTGTCCATATCACTGGGGACAAGTAGAACCAGAACCGGGTCAAGTGTGGGATCAAGTTGTCGATATCGCGAAACGGCACCACCCAGCGCGCTGTCAGGGCCGAGAGTCCGAGACTGAAGATCGTCTGGAGAGCAATGGCAGGCAGGAGCCAGAGGACGGTCAGGCCGGGGACCACTTGCCGGGCCAGGATGATAGCCAGCACAGCTATCAGGGAAGTCACGAAGGCGACCAGCGATTCGACCGTCGCGGCGATCGGGAGGATCAGGCGGGGGAAGGCGGTGTTCACCAGAAGGCTGGCGTTCTGTCGCACCAGATTAGCCCCGCCGGTCATGGCGGTGGTGGTGAACTGGAAGGCGAAGACGCCGACCACCAGGTAGGAAAGAAAGTCGACGTCGGCGCTGCCTCCGTCGAGGAACAAACCAAAAACAAGAAAGTAGACAGCGGCTGCGAACAGAGGATTGATTATCCACCACATGAGACCCAAGGCCGTGGAAGCGTTCCTTGCCGTGAGGTTCCCAATGATGAGAAATCGCGCAAAGTCACGCCGAGTCCACAAGCCAGAAAGGTAGGGCCGCCATGATTCCATTGACGGGCGGTCTGCCGTTGTGATGATCATAACCTGCGCATGATTCGTTGCTCGCTTCCTGGTCGTTGCTGAATCCAGAGTCGCTGTGCGGGTCCGGCGACCATCATCGGCATGCTAGCGACCATTGGTGGGCGCAATAGGATTCGACCTCGGGGCGGCGGTCTCGTGGTGAGATGAATGGTGGATCGGCGAATCTCGGCTCGATCGGCAGGGGGCGGAGCCTCCCGCGCTCAACTAAGTCGAAGACCCCATTAGTCAGCACGTCCTTCTCCCACGCCTCGGTCAGTGTCCGGGCGGACTCTACCGCGACGCCGGACATCAGTTCCCACTTAGTGCGATCCTCAAGCAAGGAGATGAGAGCTGCCGAGATTGAGTCCGAGCTCTGGAAGGCGAGAAGTGCGGCACCTCGGGGGTAGTCGAACAGGTTGTTGTAGCGATAGAGGTCCACCGGGACACATCCGGCCGCCATCATCTCGAAGGGGATCCTCGACGGATTGGTGGAGCTGATACACAGTCCTACCTTCACCCGGTTGTAGAGGGAGTTCAATACTCCGAAATCGCGGACGAGGCCAAGGTGTGTCGCCTCGAGATGGGCAGGTGGCCCGTCGTCCGACCCGTATGTGTAGATGGTCACGTCGGGACGCCGCCTTCTGAGTTGCACGAGAGCCTTCACGGCTAGCTCCACTGCGCGGCGAGGCTTCTCAGGCTGATAGAGGAAGCACACGGCGTTCTCGCGCTTCGGCTGCACCGGGTACTCAAGCTCGGCCGAGCGTAGGTTTGCACCCTGCGCCGAGCTTCGTTTGGCACGCTCCCCTGAGTCGACGTCGTCGCGCCCGGCTGCGTCCAGTAGCCGGTAGGTCTCGTGATCGATTCCGAGGCCACTGCCGATCGCCTCGCCGCCGTAGTCGTTGCGAATCACATGTGTCAGCCAGTGGCCGATTGTAAGAGCATGCAGCCCGAGGGAATATGAGATCTCGTCGCGCAAATAGTACGTTCCTGTCGGGTGGAAGGCGGCCTCAAAATCTTGGACGAAATAGGCCTTGTGGTGCGCTTTGACGTCGCGGGCAATAGCGAAAGCTGAGTAGCCGATTGTGGCGATTGCCACGTCGTAGGTTGTGCGGGTGTCAATTCCGAACCGCAAATCGACGGACTTCCCACCAAGGAAGGAGTCAAGTATGGTCCCGTCGCCCTTCTGGGACCGTTCGAGCATGAGCGAAGTATCGAACCCGTTGTCGGCAAGTGCCAGGGCGAATTGCACAATGGTGCGTTGTCCACCGGAACCGGCGGTGAGTGGAGGCAGATACAAACCGACTCGATGCCTGCTTGGGAGTGCGGCGTACGGGAGTAGCTTTCGAATAGCGGTGGGAAGATAGCTGTGGAGTTCGACCGGCTGATGCGAGGCGTCCTCGGCGGCTTCCACGGAGAAGGCACCTGGCCAGCGGGCCAGATCGAGGTGGCGGCGCCAGTGGCCGTGGAACTCGGAACCGGTTCCGGCATCCTCCACAGTAAAGGAGTCCTCGTCTGATCGGCTAATTGCGCCAGTTCCGAATCGTTCATTGTGTGGAAGGCGATTGAATCCACGGGCTAGGACCAAGGGCGGGCGATTCATGTACTCGTCGAGTAGATGTAGCCCCAATCCTCGGAGATGATAGCTGGTGATACCTGCCAGACGAACTCGACGGCAAAAGGCTGGCACGGAGGAGAGAATGGCCTGCTGAAAGGGACCGAACTGATACTCAAGGACGGCTTCCTCTTGGGGGTCGATTTCTCGTTCGGTCTTGGAATGATCGGTCGTCAAGTATCCCGACACAGAGCCGCCGGGCGCGCTGAACAGCGTCTCTATTGGGGCGAGATACTCGCCTCTATCGACTTCCTCACCCAAGTTCTTGTCGAAGAGCCAGGCTGTCTTCGATGCGTTCTTCGGCTGGTCATTGAGGTAATGGAACAACCCCAAGTAGCATCCATGTATTCGGGTGTCGGGCAGGAGGTAGGCAAGATTGTCCTGGATCGTCCCACGCCAACCGATGTCCGCTGTCAACATCTCCTCAGTTGACTGGCCAACGCCTCGCGTCTTCAGGTACTCGAGAAGCAGCACGCGATCGGCTCGCCTCCGCTGTTCGACGGCGTCGGCGAAGGGTCCGTACTCGAGTAGTTGATCGACTTGGTCGTCTGCCCATGGTTCGCGGATGGAGACGTCTGGGTCGAGGTCAAGGTCCAAGCAGGCTTTGTCGAACACAGAGGTGTCGACTCGCAATGAGACCGAGAGGGCTCGGAGTGATTGGTTGGGATATGGCATCCAGAGCCGCATCAACTCGGCGTTCGTGGCACCGGATAGGGAGGCGTTGAACGTCGAGAGGCGGCTCACTTCGAGTACCGTGGTGTCCGGGTAGTCGCGACCGACTGAGCGAAGACCATATATGTCGGCGTCGATAAGGGAGTCGATGTACGTCTTGATCGTCTGGCCCTCGCGTGTGAAGCAGTAGATTGTCGCGGATCCCCGGCTGAGAGCCTCGTCGAGAACGAATAGCGCGTATCCCAACGCCAGAACGGCAAGCCGTCGAGAGGACTTCTCGAGATCGAGCCTGGAGTCGCGGATCAAGGTCAGTGGATCGGCGCCAAGGTCTGCGGCTAGTATTTGAGCGGTCGGAGTCGGGTTGCCGGAGATCAGTGCTTCGTGGGCCTTGACGTACGCCTCGCGCAGAATCTCCTCGGCTTCGTTGCGGAAGTGAATGGCTGAGATGCCAACGCTAGCTGGCTCCTCGACATCGGCTTGCCAGTTGTCGCCGACGTGGATCCAGTCGGTCGCTCTGAGATCAGTCTCGTTGATGATGTGATCATAGAGTCGACCTGACCTCTTCGCGATGCCAACCTCGCATGACACATAACTGAGGTCGAATGCGCGGGCGTAGCCGTTAGCTTCAAGGACCGTTGAGAGTGCAGCCGAAGAGAGATAGAAATCGGAGACGTAACCCACCGCGGTCGATTCGAGAACGGCATTCGTCACTGCGAGCATTGCCTGCTCATCCGGCCTTGTCGCATGGATCTCGGAGGCGATTTCGTGGTTGATCAAATGCTCTCGGAGTGGGGCGACTTGGTGTGCGGGCGTTGACGGCCGCAAGACGGAGACTAGCCAGTCGCGAGCAACGTCGTCGAACAGGTACTCCCGGTCCGGGCCTCGGGCCACTCGAGCCTCGGCTTGCAGCCGTTCCTTGTAGAGGAGTGTGACGTCGTCCATTCCGGCTCGCAGGTACGCGGCCCCGGCGACAGCCAGGAATCGGGCCGACTGGAGCTTCAGGGCGTCCGGTGCCGTGTCTCGTCTTAGAAGTGTGTCCCAGACGTCGAAGGTCACAGTGGATGCTTCTCTCGAATCCACTTGGTGTTGGATTATCTCGGTCAAGTCTTGAGCAGACGTAGGGCCGTCCGACTCCTCGGTCGCCTCCGGCGCCGTGATCGAGGGCCGAGAGGGCTCAGGCTCCGGGTCGAAGTAGATGAGTGGACGGAGGCTCATGGCCATCGAGGCGGTCTCGTTCGGCGTCCGCCCTTCATCACGCCCGTAGACCAGCCAGTGGACATAGGGGTCAATTTCTCTGGGGACGTCTGTGTAGCGCGACCAGTAGGACTCCAAGGAGAACCAAGGGACCGGATCGCGGCCTTCCTCCCATCCGTACCTGAGGTAGTGATAGAGCGGGTTTGCCTCCGCCTCATTCACATCAGAGTTCATGGTCGCGTACCAGGTCATGTCGAACAGGGGTGACGGTGACTTGTGTGGTTGAGTCTCTGCAAGGAAGGCGGCCAACGCTCCCTCGGGTCGTTGCTCGTCGATACTCATCTTCCTGTCTCGGCTTGCGTTCCGGCGCCCGCTCGCCCATATCTTCCCTGTCGTCTTGCCGCCATCCTTCGCCCCACTTCTTGCGCTCGCCGCGTAGTGGCGGGGGTCGAACAGCGGATGGGGACTCAGGCCCTTGGCCTCTCCGAGGCGGATGTAGTGGATCAGGTCCGAAGGCCCTCCTGTCTGCCGGCCGTAGAAGGTCGAGTCGAACAAGGGATGGGGCGATCGCCCCTCACGCCGGCCGTTCCTCACATAGTGAACAAGCGGGTTCACGCCCGCTTTGCGCACATCGCTGTTGGTGTCGAGGTAATGGGCGGAGTCGAAGAGAGGATGTGGCTGCAGCCCTGCCCTTGCCCCGCTGGTCAAGTAGTGGTAGAGGGGGCTTCGCCGTGACTTGGCCGCCTCAGGGTTTGTGCGGGTGTAGTAGGCCGAGTCGAAGAGCAGATGCGGGTCAACCGAGGCCTCGGCCCCAAACACGATCCGGAGGCGGATCAGCCGCTGGTGTGCGGCTGATCTTGTCTGCGACGCGATGTGCTCTGGATCTATCAGCTCTTTGGCCTCTCTCCAGGTCTTGACGGCTCTCTTGAGCCGATGCACGAGTCTGCGTGGCACTTGCGGTGTAGGTGGAGTCACGTTCCTTATGGAGCGGGAGGCGGCTCTTGCGGACGGGGAGGCGCCGCCCGTGGAGGGGGAGGCGCGGTTGCGGCGCGCCGAGCGGTCGCGCGCCGCCTCGGGAGCGTCCCCGTCTCGTGTGGGGTCCGTTGCCGGGTTCACGAGTCCACGGCCGGGTTCACGAGCCCACGGCCGGTCGGCCCGCGCCAAGCGCCCGCGCCGGGCTCGGGCGAAGTGCGGCGAGGGCTTCGGCGCCGTCTCATCGGTGAGTCCGTCGGGCCGGGGATGGGTGATGAGTCCGACGCGGTTTGGGGCCGGTCATGTGCCAGCGATGATCGCCCGTCGGTGCTCATGTGTCAAGTGTCGCACTCCTCGCCCGGCGCCCCGTCGCGTGAAGCGCGAAGTCGCCAACCATGCTCAACAGCGTAGACCCTGATTTGTGTTTCGGCCCTCATGTGACACAGTGGGTCTGTGGCCCATCGGTATCTCGTCACTGGAGGGGCCGGGTTCATCGGGTCGAACTTCATTCGGCACATCCGGTCGGTAGAGCCGGACGCTCGCGTCACCAACCTCGACCTGATGACCTATGCCGGGGTAGAGGCGACGGTCGCCGACCTCGAGGCCGACTCGGGTCACCGCCTCGTTCGTGGCGACATCCGAGACGGCGAGTTGGTCGACCGCCTCATACCCGGCCATGACGTTGTCGTTCACTTCGCGGCCGAGAGCCACGTCGACCGGTCCATCGCTGGGCCGTCGGTTTTCCTTGAGACCAACGTTGTGGGTACGGGGGTGCTGATCGATGCCGCGAGGCGCCACCAGGTGGAGCGGTTCGTCCACGTCTCCACTGATGAGGTCTACGGCTCGGTCGCATCCGGCTTTGCCTCCGAGGGCGCCCCCTTGAGGCCTTCGTCGCCCTACTCGGCGTCAAAGGCCGGAAGCGACCTTCTCGTCCAGTCCTATGCCGTCACCTTCGACTACCCGGCGATTGTCACCCGCTGCGTCAACAACTACGGCCCGTACCAGTTCCCGGAGAAGGTGATCCCCCTCTTTGTGACGAATCTGTTGGACGCCGGCAAGGTGCCTCTGTATGGGGATGGTCGCCACGAGAGGGGCTGGCTTCATGTGAGAGATCACTGCGCCGCTGTCCACCTCTTGGTCCACGAGGGGACTCTGGGCGACACCTACAACATCGGCGCCGAGGTTCAGTTGACGAACCTTGATCTGACACATCGCATACTCGCGGTGATGGGCCTCGACGAGCGGAGCATCGAGCATGTGGCCGATCGCCCGGGACACGATCTGCGGTACGCCGTGGACGCCGCGAAGCTGAGGACCCTCGGCTGGGAGCCGGAGCGCGCTTTTGAAGAGTGGCTTGAGGACACGATCGAGTGGTACCGGCGTAACGAGCCGTGGTGGCGTCCGTTGAAGGGCGACCGGTCTTGAAGGGGATCATCCTCGCCGGGGGTTCGGGCAGTCGCCTCGACCCGGCGACGCGGGTGGCTAGCAAGCAGCTTCAACCTGTCTACGACAAGCCGATGATTTACTACCCATTGGCAACGCTGATGGAAGCTTCGATTCGCCAGGTCATGCTGATCTCGACGCCGGCCGACCTCCCCCGCTTCGAGTCGCTGTTGGGCGACGGCGCAGCGTGGGGCTTGGAGATCGCCTATGCGGCGCAGGAGAAGCCCAGGGGGATTGCCGAGGCATTCCTCGTTGCCGAGTCGTTCATCGGGCGGGGACCGTCCGCTCTCATCCTCGGCGACAACATCTTCCATGGGAATCACGGGATTGGGGAGCTCGTCGGCGAGTTCAAGGCCGGGGCCGCCATCTTCGGCTACCCGGTGAAGGACCCCCGGCGATACGGCGTCGTCGAGATCGACTCGTCCGGTCGGGTGGCCTCCCTTGAGGAGAAGCCGGACTCGCCCAAGTCGAACCTCGCGATCCCCGGCTTCTATGTGTACGACAATCGGGTGGCCGAGGTGGTGAGGGGGCTTCGGCCCAGCCCTCGCGGCGAGCTTGAGATCACGGACGTGAACAAGTGGTACCTCGCGGACGGATCGTTGCGGGCGGAACGCCTGGGGCGAGGCGTCGCCTGGCTGGACAGCGGAACTCACGACTCGCTGCTGGACGCGGCGAACTTCATCGCCACGATCGAGCATCGTCAGGGCCTGAAGATCGCCTGCCTGGAGGAGATCGCGGTCAGACGCGGGCTTGTGCCGATAGATGAGATGACGGAGACCGCCTCGGCGATGCCCCGTTCGTCGTACAGGGACTACGTTATGCGGGTGTTGGAGGAGAAGGCGTTCAACGGGTAGCCGTCCTCGGTGCGGCTGGCCAGTTGGGCGCCGCCTTCGTCGCCCGGCTGGGCGCTCGCGCGATTCCGCTCGATCGCTCCGCCATCGATCTGTCGATTCCCGAAAGGATCGGGCGGTCGTTGGGCCGGGCCGCGCCGGAGTGGGTGGTCAACTGCGCCGCTCACACCGACGTGGACGGCGCAGAAGCGGAGGAGGACTTGGCGCGCACCGTCAACGGCGAGGCGGTTGGCGCCTTGGCTCATTGGTGTCGGGAGCGCTCCGTGCCGTTTCTCACCTACTCCACCGACCATGTGTTCGACGGTGAAGCCGACGCCCCCTATGTCGAGTCTTCTCCGACGAACCCCGTCAACGCCTACGGGCGGTCGAAGCTGATGGGTGAGAGCCTGGCGCTCGCTCAGGGCGCTCTCGTGGTCCGGACGTCGTGGGTCATATCCGCTGGGCACCGGAGCTTCGTGGCGCGAGTGCTCGAGACGGCTGAGCAGAGAGTCGTGCGGGTTGTCGACGATCAGGTCGGGTGCCCCACGATCGCCGACGACCTGGCGGTCGCGAGCATACATGCGCTCGATAGGGGAGTGACGGGTTTGCTGCATCTGACCAACCGGGGCGCCACGACCCGGTTCGGGCTTGCCAGAGCCGCGATCGAAGCTGCGGGGATGGACATCGACAGAGTCCGCCCCTGCGCTAGCGCCGAGTATTCCTTGGCTGCGGCTCGTCCCCGGCGCTCGGTCTTGGCGTCGGAGAGGATTGACGCTCTCGGCCTAGAGGCTCTCCCGCTCTGGCGGGAGTCTCTGACGGGGATGCTTGGACGTCGGGGCTAGTCGAAGATGGCGGCGTCCCGCAGCGGCGGGGCGGCGGCGTCTCTGTCCGAGAGCCGGGGATCTTCGATGGGCCACTCGATGGCCAGCTCGGGGTCGTCCCAGGCGATGACGCGGTCGTTTTCCTCGCTCCAGGGCTCGGTGGTCTTGTATGCGACGTGGGCTTCGTCGGAGATCGCCGCGAAGCCATGCGCGAAACCCTGAGGGATCCAGAGCTGTCGGTGGTTCGCCTCAGTCAGCTCGAACGCCACCCAACTCCGAAACGTGGGCGATGAGCTTCTGATGTCCACCGCCACATCCCAAACGGCCCCGCCAACACAGCGGACGAGCTTGCCCTGCGGGCCTGGAAGCTGGTAGTGAAGGCCCCGCAACACCCCCTCTCTCGACACGGAGTGGTTGTCTTGAACGAACTCGTCGGTGGACCCGGTCAGGTCGCCGAACTCCGCTTTGTTGAAGGACTCGAAGAAACATCCTCGATCATCGCGGAATACGGTTGGCGTAAGCAGGACCACCGCGCCGAGCGACCTGCTGAGAACCCGCATCTCGGCAACCTAGCTCATGATCTCACCTCTCGGTCGCATCCCGAGATCGGAGAAGCGGCCTCGACCCGGGTCGAGGCCGCTTCTCATCGTCGGGTCCGGCCCGCTTGCGGTAGCTAGGGAACCCGCTTCTCCAGCTCAGGTGCATCGTGGCCAGCGCTAGCGGTTTGAGCAGGCGTTCGGCGCAGAGATCGCAGCTCTGGAAGACCGACCAAACCAACAGAGTCGCGGCGTATGACCCCGGGATCACTCAGAGCGGGCGGAGCCGGAGCCTCCCGCGAGGCTCAGAGTTGAGACCGCGCGGTGACGTGGGATCGGGCGGTGGAATCGCCGCTCTGATGACCTCTGATGCTATGCAGGTCCGACTCCACCTGCGTAGGATGAGGGCTCTCGACGTCATCGAGGATGTGACCTGCGCGCCTGGTCGTCGCGGTCGGAGACACCCGGACCGTGGTTCGTTGCCCCCACCTGCGGGCTCCCCACGGCCAAGGGGCGCCTGACCCGGGGACCCGGGTCCTGCCTGGTGGCCGCGCAACGCCGCCGGTGTCCTCCTAATCGACGAGACCAGCCTGAGACGCGGCCGCCGCCGCACTTGTCGGTGATCGTCAACGGCGACACCGGCGAGACGTTGGACGTCATCAAGCACCGCCACGGCGGGGCGCTCTCCCAGGTTCCTGCTCAAGCAGAGCCGCAGTTGGCGGAGAGGCGTCAAGGTCGCACTTCACCGACGGGTCGATCCCGCAGGCGGGCGGCGTTCGGGCCGAAACGGGTCTCAGACGCTGGAGCTCCGCGTTCGCTCCAGACGGCCCGAGTCGGCGGTTCTGAGTCCTACCGGGTCTGCGCGGTGAGGCATGGTTGGCGGCTTGGGAGTCATGCGACGGGGGGAGGCGCCAGGCAAATAGCGCATCGGAGGAGGAGGCGGGGATCCCTCGTCGCTTGAGGCCTCCTGTTCTCGCGCACACTCGGTCGCAAGAATCGCGAGGCCTCAAGCCCTCGTCAAGGACCCGAGAGCGCCCCGCCCCCGATCAACCTCCCCCGCGCTTCATCGCGAAGACTCGTTTTGTCGCTCCTTGGTCTGGCCTACGAGGAACCCGAGTCCCCAGGCCAGATGCATCGTCGCCAGGGCGGCGGGGGCGCCGAGAGCGGCCGGCCCGGCCGTTCGGAGCTGGGTCAGCCCGGCTGCGATGAGAGCGGCCGCGTAGCTTGCGGGGAGGAGCAGCAGCGGCCGCCAGAGCAGGGACCCGGCGAGGCTCAGGGCCAGGATAGGCACGAGCGTGGGCGGCGCCTTCTGACGCATCAAGAGGGTCCCGGGATGGTCCCGGGCGAATCTGCGTTTCCACTTCCCGAAGTCGTAGTACTGCCGGGCCAGGGCCTTCAACGAGGATCGCGGCCGGTACTCCACTCGCAACTCGGGGTCGAACCAGACCACTCCGCCCTGATCTCTGATTCGTTGGTTCAGCTCGTAGTCTTGGTGCCTCTCGTAACGCTCGTCGAACCCGCCGAGGCGCTCAAGCGTCTCTCGACGGAACGCTCCCAGGTACACGGTGTCGGTCGGCCCCCGCTCGCCGCCGACGCGGTACCGGGCCCCGCCTGCGCCCGCTCTCGATCTCATGGCGGCGGCGATTGGGCGTTCGGAGAACGTGCGACCGACGGGGACCTGCATGCCGCCCACATTGTCCGCGCCGGTCTCGGCCAGAGCCTCAACGATTTGGGCGACGTAGTTCTCGGGGATGATCGAGCGGGCGTCGACTCTCACCACGACGTCGCCTGCGCTCCGGGCGATTGCCCGATTGAGTCCCGTCGGTGTTCGTCCCTGCGGGTTCGGGACCGTTGTCGCCCCGCTTGCCGTCGCGGCCTTGGCCGAGTCGTCGTCCGCCGCGGCGACGATGACGTCGACGATGTTCGGGTAGGTCTGGTCGTGAACGGCCCTCAGGGCGGCCGGCAACGAGGCGCCGGCGCCTGAGGCCGGGATCACGATCGAGACTGTGGGAAGCGACCTCACTCGCCCCATTTTCGCCGCCCGCCCGCCTTGAGGCGATTCGCCGCTCCGCGCCTTTCGCCTATTTTTGCGTTGATGAAGTCTGCGGAGGCGTCTGCGGGGCGGGTGATGAAAGGGGCGGGTCTGGCCGGGGCGATCACAGGGGTGGGATGACGCTGGTCATCCTGTTCGGAGGGGTCGGCGACCTGCAGGGCGTCGTCGGCGTCACCTACTTCATCGTCGCCGGCGCCGCTGTGGGGGCGATGGCCTACTTCATGCGGGACTGGCGATTGTCGTGTTCGGCGCCGCTTCGGTCGCCGCCGCCAATTCGAGAGCGTGGATGGGGTGGTACAACCGCCGCTTCGAGCCTCTCAGGGCCGCCGCGGCCGTCATCAGAGAGGAAGCGGGTGGGGAGAGCTGCGGTGTCCTCACGTCTTATGAGCCTCAGATCAACTTCTACACAGGGTGCATGACCGACCACTTCCGTTCGGGGTCGACCGCGGCGGCCGAGGTCGATCGCCTGATCGGGCGGAATCGGTACATGGTCCTGTTGAGGAGCGGCAAACGCCAACCCGTAGGCGCCGAGCTGAGCGAGCTCGAGGCGTTGGCGCCGGGAGGTCCCACGAGATTCGGCGACGAGCGAGACTTGGTGGACCTCTACCGCTTCGAGCGGTAGGCGAGTTCTTGCTCGTCGCGCCGTAGGATGAGCGCAGTGCCTCCTGAGCTGTCGTCTGTCGCCGAGCCTCGTTTCGTCCTTCTGGCATGGGCCGCCGGCCTCGCTCTCGCGGCCGGGCTCGTCTCCCTTTCTCGCTCGGTCGGTCCCGGCTTCACCTGGCTGACCGCAGGCTCGTCGGCCGTCGTCGGGTTTGTCGGCGCCTTGGGCCAAGGCGCATGGTGGGCGAGAGCCGCCCTGGCGGCGTTGGGCGCGGGCATGGTTTGGGCGCGGCGCCGCGAGCTCGCGGGCGCCCTCATCGCCTTGGCCGGCGCCTGCTATGTCGTCGAGGCCTCCCTCGTAGGCGGGTGGGCGCCCGCTCTCTCCGCGACGATCGCCCTCGGCGGGGTGACCGGGGAGATGATGTTGGGGCACTGGTTCCTGGTCGACCCGCGGCTTCCCAGGAGGGCGTTGAGAGTTCTCGCCGCGACCGGGATCGCCGGTCTCGCCCTCGACGGCCCGACGCTAGCGGTCGTCGGCGACATGGCGGGCGGGGGAGGGTGGATCGTCTTCTGGGCTCTCCTCGGGGCTTCGATCCTCCTGATGGCCGGTGTGCTCGGGGCCCTTCGCCACCCGGCGTACTCTGCGGTTATGGCGGCCACGGGTTTGTCCTATCTAGCGACGCTTACCACCCTGGGGGCTGTGTTCTTGGGCCGGGCCCTGGTCGTCGGGGTCGGGCCGTTCGGCTGATTGGAGGCGTTGTGGAGGTGAGGGTCGCGGCGGCCGACGCGGAGTTGGCGGGCGCCACGCTGATCGCGGCGGTGATGGATGGCCTTGCGGCCGCGCCCGGGTCGGCCGACGCCCTCGCCGCCGCCGACGAGCGGGCCGTCGAAGCGGCGGGTTTTGTCGGCAGGGCCGGTCAGTTCCTCCTCCTGCCTCATGACGAGGCGGCTGCCCTCCTCTTGGCGGGCGTGGGAGACGAGATCTCCTTCGACGGGCTGCGGGCGGTTTCCGGCGACGCCGTCCGAAAGGTGAGGACGGAGCGCGCCGTGACTCTCTTGGCCCAGGTTGGCGTCGAGGACGCGACGCGAGCGGTGACGGAGGGCTCGATCCTCGGCGGCTACGAGTTCCGGGCGTATAAGACGGGCGATGAAGGGCTCGACGCGGAGGTTGTTGAGGTCGTCGGCGCCGACGAGGCCTCTCTGGTCGCCGCCGCCGTCGTCTCCGAGGCGGTTGCCTTCGCGCGAGACCTCGTGAACACACCCGCCAAGGATCAGGCGCCGGAGACCCTCGCCGCTGTGATCGGGGAAGCTGCCTCCGAGGCCGGGCTCGCGGTCGAGATCTGGGACAAGGCCCGGATCGAGGGCGAGCGTCTCGGGGCGTTGCTAGGAGTCGCGGCCGGGTCGGAGCGCGACCCGCGTGTGGTGGTGCTTCGTCATCGGCCGGCCGGCGCCGAGCGGCGCTTGGCCTTGGTCGGCAAGGGCGTCGTGTTCGACACAGGCGGGCTCTCGCTGAAGACGGCGGCCTTGATGGAGGAGATGAAGGACGACATGTCGGGCGCCGCCGTCGCTTCGGCCGCGGCGATCGCCGTCGCCCGTCTCGGGCTGCCCGTTGAGGTCACATGCATCGTCCCTCTCACCGACAACGCCGTGGGGGGCGCCGCAACCCGTCCCGGCGACGTCCTGCGCCCCGTCGACGGCCCCACGATCGAGGTCCTCAACACCGACGCCGAAGGCCGGCTCATCCTGGCGGACGCCCTCGGGCTGGCCAGGGCCTGCGACCCCGACCTCATCATCGACGTCGCCACCCTGACGGGGGCGGCTCGCGTCGCCCTCGGCGACAAGATCGCCGCCGTCTTCGGCTCGGGCCCCGACGTCGCCGCCCAGGTGCTGGAGGCGGCGTCCATAGCGGGGGAGCCTTTCTGGGAGATGCCGCTTCACAAGGAGTACCGGAAGTCCCTCGACTCCGACATCGCCGACATCAAGAACATCTCTGGGAGCAGATACGGCGGCGCCGTCGTCGCGGCCCTTTTCTTGGCCGAGTACGCGGGCGACGGGCCGTGGGCGCATCTGGACATCGCCGGGCCCGCTCGGGCGCGGGAGACCTCGGGCGATCAGGTGAAGGGGGCCTCGGGGGTCGGGGTCCGCACCTTGGTCGAGGTGGCGCGGGGGATGGCCCGAAGCGACCGGTAGGGGCGCCGGTCGCCCTAGGGTTCGGCTTGTGCGAACGCGCTTCATGATGTCGGTCGCCCTGAGCGACCTCGCCGCCCTGGCGGCGGCGGTGGCGGCGGCATCCTGGGTCGTCTTCGAGACCCCCTTTCCCTGGGGCGCCGAGTTGCCGAAGCCGACGGACTCGATGTGGCCCCTGATTGCCTTCCTGTTCGCGTCGATGACCCTCAGCTCGGCCTTGACGCACCAGATGTCGGGCCCCGGGGTCCCGCGCCCGGCGTACGGGAGGATGGCGGCGATCCTCTTCGGCACGATGTTCCTGACGACCGCGATGCTGGTCCTGTTCCGGGACGTCTACTTCTCGCGGTCGTTCATCGCTCTCACGTCCGCGGCGTGGGCGGCGCCGGCCATCGGCCACAGGTGGGCGCGGCGCCGCCGCCCCTGGTTCGAGCGGATCTATGTCATCACAAACGAGAAGGAGCTGGCGGACGACCTCAACGACAGCGATCACGCCGAAGTGGTCCGGGTCTTGTCGCCGGAGACGGACGGTCCGCTCGATCGTCTCCAGAAGGATGTGACCGTGGCGGTCGACCTGCGAGCCGTCCTCTCCGATCGAGTCGCCCAATACCTCTCGTCGTGCGCCGTTGCCGGGTATGCGGTCCGACCTCTCACCAGCCTCTATGAGGAGCACACCGGCCGGGTCCCCCTCGTCCACCTCGCCGAGGGTTGGGAGATCTCAGCCCCTCTGCTCGGGTTGGCTCGGTGGCTGCCTGGTAAACGCGCCTTCGACTTCGCGTTCACCGCTGTCACGGCGGTGCTCTGGGCGCCGGTCGGCCTTCTGGTCGCCGCCTATGTGAAGGCAGCCGATCCCGGGCGCTCCGTCTTCAGGCAACGGCGAGTCGGCCTGGGCGGCGAGATCTTCACGATGTACAAGTTCAGGACCATGTACGTCGACGCCGAGACGGAGGGGCCGAGGTTCGCCGTTGAGGACGATCCCCGGCTCATCCCCGGGGGCAAGTTCCTCAGGAAGTCCAGGCTTGATGAGATCCCCCAGCTCTGGAACGTGCTCAAGGGCGACATGAGCCTCGTCGGCCCCAGGGCCGAGCAGGTCGCCTTCGTCAGCCGGTTTCGCGCCGAGATCCCCTTCTACGACCACCGGCACATGGTTCGGCCCGGGATCACCGGATGGGCCCAGGTCAACTACCGATACGCCGATGATCAGGCGGAGACCGTCGAGAAGCTGACGTACGACCTCTACTACGTCAAGCACATGTCCCCGGTGATGGACATCCGCATCTTCTGGAAGAGCATCTGGACCGTGATCAGCGGATCCGGCGCCAGATGAGCCGAGAGCGCCCGCGACCTGCGCCGGTCGTCAGCGCCTCAGATGCTTCTTGTGCTCCTCGATGAGGTGAGACGGGAACCGCCACCTCAGCTCGAGGGGCACCAGAGGCATCCGCGCCCCGACGACCAGGCTTCCTTGGTCGACTTCGGCCAGCCCCGACCTGAGCAGGAGGGGGAGGGTTCTGGGCAGCCGCACACTCTCCCCCTTCTTGGCCGAGCTAACCAGACGGAGGAGCTCGGCCACGGCGTTCGCCCCGATGGCGGCTACCCAGAACCTTCGCACATAGGGGTCGGACGGCTCGAATCGGCCGCGGTCGGCTGAGAGTCGCACCGGGACCGACGGGCGGCGCCTCGCCGCGCGTCCGACCGAAGCGCCCGCGCGCCCTGCGGCTGCGTTTGGAGGACGAGGTTGGCCGCTGTCGGGCGCTCCGGTCTGCATGTTCTCAACGTCTACAAGGGATCTCCGGCGGTCGTCAAGGGGCAAAGCAGAGAACGCGAAAAAAAATCTCTCCCCGCGCGCTCCGAGCGCTCCGAGCCCTCCGCCTAGCCGTCGGGCGGGTCGAGCGCGCCCACCGTGACGGTCACGGCGGCGGACTTGGCGATCGCCGTTCCCGGCGCCGGGTTGGTGGCGATGATCCTGCCGGCGAGGTCGGCGCTGCTCACGGGGGCGGTCGTTCGGGTGACGGTCAGCGTCACACCGGTCTCCAGCGTGAACGCGTCAACGGCCCTCAGGGCCTCGGCGGGGGTCAACCCGACGAGGTCGACAAGGGCCGCCCCCGGCGTCGCCCCACTGGCGACGTGGATGGTCACGGCCGTCCCTTGCCTGACCTTCGTCTTCGGGGCGTGGGACTGGTGGACGACTGTTCTCCCGGGCTCGAGCGACGGCGCCTTGACGACGGTGACGTTGAGGCGGTGTTCGGTCTTCAGCAGCTTGTCGGCCTCCGCCTGCGCGAGCCCGACCACCGAGGGGACCTCCGTGTTCGGCGTCGCCAGGTACCTCCCGATGTTGGCCGGCTCGTCGGGGAACCTCGCCGCGCCGGCGCCGTCGAGGACTGAAGCCATGAACTCCGCCCATATCGGCGCCGGCACCGACCCGCCGAAGACCCGCTGGTAGTGCCGGCCGTTGATCGTCAGATTCTCCAGGGGTTTCTGCTCAGCCTCGTAGCCGACCCAGACCGCGGCGGCGTACCGGGGGGTGAACCCGACGAACCACGCATCCCAGTAGTTCTGGTGGGTGCCGGTCTTGCCGCCTACGCGCTCAACGCCGGGCCCGAAGTTGCCGAAGGCCCTGCTCGCAGTGCCGATGGAGGGGACCTTGAGCAGGGCGCGGCGGGCCGCGGCGAAGACGGCGGCGTCGGCGACCTGGGTGGTCTCCGGCTCGTGCTCGTAGATCACGGCGCCCGTGTGGTCGACGATCCTGTCGATGATGTAGTCGTCGGCGTGGGCGCCGTTGGTGGCGAAGTTCGAGTAGGCGGAGGCCATCTCCAGGGGAGACACCGACGACGTGCCGAGGACGATCGAGAGGGCCGGCGTCAGGGGCGACTCGGTCACGCCCATCCGTCGGGCCATGTCCACGATGCTCTCCGGGCCGACGGCGTGGGACACCTGCGCGTACACGGTGTTGACCGACTGGTAGGTGGCTTGGTCCAAAGTGATGAGACCCGCCCCTCCGCCGCCTGCGTTGCGCGGCCGCCAAATCGACGACCCCGTCGGCGTGCACGGGTATCCGCAGTCGATCTCCGCCGGGCTTTCCCCGTTCCAGTAGCTGCCCATGGTCCAGCCCTTCTCAAGAGCCGTCGCCAGACCGAACGGCTTGAACGAAGACCCGGGGTTTCGCCGCCCCTGGACGGCGAGATCGAATTGGCTGAACTCGAAGGGCAGGCCGGAGGCCATCACCCTCACGGCGCCGGTGTGGTTGTCGACCATTGAGATGGCGCCTGTGGGCCGGCAGGAGTGAGTCTCCGCGTACTTGGCGTAGTAGGCCTCATTCTCCCGGTAGTCGTCGAAGATCTGAGAGCAGGCCGTCAGGTTCTCCTCGTAGGGCGGCAAGGGAAGCCACTTGTTCAGGATGCGGTTGGCCTCCTGCTGGAGGTCCAGGTCGATCGTTGTGAAGACCTGGAGGCCGCCCCCGCCTTCACAACGAGCGTTGTCGGCGTCGCACCCGAACACCGCCTTCTTCCTCTCCTCGCTTGTGGCGCCCAGGAACGAGAACTCGTCGTTGTTCAGCAACTGGCGCTTGACCTCGGCGACCACATGGTCCGCCTCGCCGCGACGGAGGGGCGAGTCCACGACGCCAAGCGGCGCCTCCAGTGCACGGGCAGCTTCGACTTCGGAGATCCAGCCTTCCTCCTCCATCTGTGAGATCACTTGGTCGCGGCGCTCCAAGGTGATCTCAGGGCGGCGGCGGGGGTTGTAGAGGGACGGGTTGCGGACAAGGACGGCGAGGGCGGCCGCCTCGTGGACCTCAAGCTCGTGCATCGCTTTGCTGTAGAACTCCTCCGAAGCCGTCTTGACGCCGTAGGCGCCCGACCCGAAGTAGACCGAGTTCATGTAGTACTCGAGGATTCGCTCCTTTGGGAACCGCCGTTCCAGCTCGGCCGCGACGAGCGCCTCGTTGACCTTGCGCTGCACCGTCAGCTCGGCGCCGACGAAGGCGTTCTTCACCACCTGCTGCGTGATCGTTGACCCGCCGCGCGTGGTGTCGTAGATGATGTTGTCGATGGCGGCCGAGGCGATGGCCGAGAAGTCGACGCCGTCGTGCTCGAAGAAGTCGGCGTCCTCGGCGGCGAGGACGGCGTGCACCACAAGCTCGGGCACATACTCGTAGGCGACGGGCTCGGAGTTGCGGCCGGCGTGAAGCTCGTCGAGGACCTCGCCCGAGTCTGCGTAGATGCGGCTGACCCGGCTGAGGTCGGGGAGGGTCAGCTCCATCGACCGGGTGTCGGGAACCCACTCCTGCTTGAGCTCCTCAAATGTGCCGTAGGCCGAGCTCGCCCCCAGGAAAGCGAAGAGGCCGACCCAGCCCGAGAGGAGGATGGAGATGGAGACGAGCGCGGCCAATGCGCCGATCCAGCGGCGCCGCCGCTCCCGCGCCTCGACTTGGTGGATTAGGGCTCTTCTTGCCATGTGCGTCTTCCGCTGCTGCGTCGGCCGGCCGCGAGCCGACTCATGTGAGTGACGTCGCGGCGGGCGGCGCGGTTCGGGGCCCGGGGCTCCTCACAGGCGCCAGGATAGGGGCGGATGAGCGAAATCGGGAGCACATCCAGCGGGATTGAGGTGGACGTCGTCTACTCGGCGCCCGCCGACCCGGCCCGGATCGGCGAGCCGGGGGCGTTCCCGTTCACCCGGGGGCCGTACCCGACCATGTACCGGGGGCGGATGTGGACCATGCGCCAGTACGCGGGGTTCGGCGCCGCCGACGAGACCAATCGGAGGTTCAAGGATCTTCTTGAGGCGGGCCAGACCGGCCTGAGCGTCGCCTTCGACTTGCCGACGCAGATGGGCCTCGACTCCGACGCCCGCCTCGCCGCCGGGGAGGTGGGCAAAGTCGGCGTCGCCATCGACAGCCTCGACGACATGCGCCGGCTCTTCGACGGCATCCCCCTCGGCGAGGTGTCGACGTCGATGACCATCAACTCGACCGCCCCGATCCTCCTGCTCCTCTACCAACTGGTCGCCGAGGAGCAAGGCGTCTCGCCCGACCGTCTGCGGGGCACGGTTCAGAACGACATCCTCAAGGAGTATGTGGCTCGGGGCGCCTACATCTACCCGCCGCGGCCCTCGATGCGCCTCATCACGAACGTGTTCGAGTACGCGGACAAACACCTGCCGCAGTGGAACACGATCTCCATCTCCGGGTATCACATCAGAGAGGCGGGCGCCACGGCCGCCCAGGAGCTTGCGTTCACCGTCGCCAACGGTCTCGCCTATGTGCGGGCGGCCGTCGAGTCCGGCCTTGACGTCGACTCGTTCGCCCCTCGGCTCTCCTTCTTCTGGAACGGCCACAACGACTTCTTCGAGGAGGTGGCCAAGTTCAGGGCGGCGAGGCGGATCTGGGCGCGTCACATGCGCGACGAAGTCGGGGCGAAGGACCCGAAGTCTTGGGCGATGCGTTTCCACACCCAGACGGCGGGGTCGACGCTCACGGCCCAGCAGCCCCTCAACAACGTGGTGCGCACCGCGCTCCAAGCCTTGGCGGCGGTCCTCGGCGGGACCCAGTCGTTGCACACCAACTCCTTCGACGAGGCGCTCGGCCTGCCGACCGACGAGAGCGCCCTCTTGGCTCTGCGGACCCAGCAGGTGATCGGCTACGAGTCGGGTGTCGCCGCCACGGTCGACCCCCTGGCGGGCGCCTACTTCGTGGAGAGCCTCACCGACCAGGTCGAGGCCAAGGCCGAGGAGCTGCTAGAGGTCATCGCGGCGAAGGGCGGGGCGGTGGCCGCCATCGAGGAGGGTTGGATGCAGGCCCAGATCGAGGAGTCGGCCTATCGGGAGGCGCAGCGTCAGGGGTCGGGCGAGTCGGTGGTGGTCGGGGTCAATCGCTTTGTCGCGGAGGAGACGGAGCGGCCGCCGATCCTGGAGGTCGACCCGTCGTTGGAGGCTGCCCAGAGAGAGCGGCTGCATCAGTGGCGCTCCGGTCGGGACGGGGCGGCTCTCGAGTCGGCCCTGGCCGGGGTCCGCGAGGCGGCGGAGGGTGAAGGCGACCTGATGGGCCCGATCAAGGATGCCCTGGCCGCGGGCGGGACGGTCGGCGAGGTGTCCGACGCGTTGCGGGCCGTCTTCGGGGAGCACCGCCCCTCCTGACCGGCCCCAGAATCGTTTCCTTATGCGCTGGGCTCGGTATGCCGAAGTCTGTGCATTGAGAATCTCCCCGGCGCCGATCGGGGCGGCCGCTACTTGACCACGGCGATGACGTCGCCCGCGGTGACCGTGTCGCCGGGCTCGACCCGAAGGTCGATCACGTCGCCGGCGGCCCGGCTGACGACCTCGTTCTCCATCTTCATGGCCTCAAGGACGCAGATCGGCTCGCCGACCTTCACGGCGCGCCCGGCCTCGACGTAGACCTTGACGATTGTGCCTTGCATCGGGGCGACGATCACCCCGTCCGAGGCCCCCTGCGCCCGGGCGGTCGCCCGCCCGGGCCTCTTGCGGCGAGCCGGGCCGCCGTCGCCGGCGGGGGCAGCCGCCCAGTAGGTCACTCCGAACCTCCGGCCTCCCACCTCGACGGTCATGTCCCGCTTAGCCAACTCCTCCCCCTCGGGCAGGGCGGGGGCGACTTCGGGGGCCGGGCCCGAAAGCTCGACCGTCTCCTCCATCCACCTGGTGTGGTGCCGCCCCTCCAAGAAGTCCTCGTGGTCGAGCACGGCCAAGTGGGCGGGGACCGTCGTCGAGACCCCGCTGACCGTGAGCTCGCCGAGAGCCCGCTTCCCGCGAGCGATCGCCGACTCGCGGTCGGCGCCCCACACGACGATCTTGGCCATCAGGTTGTCGTAGTACTGGGACACCGCGGCCCCCGGCCTGATCCAGGAGTCGACGCGGACCCCCGGCCCGGCAGGCTCGACCCACTCCACGACCTGGCCCGGCGTCGGCAGGTAGTCGTTGTGCGGGTCTTCGGCGTTGATCCTGAACTCGATGGCGTGGCCGTGCGGCCTCACCTCGTCGATGTTGAGCGCCTCGCCCGCCGCGATCCGCAACTGCCACTCGACGAGGTCGATCCCGGTGACCATCTCCGTGACTGTGTGCTCCACTTGGAGCCGGGTGTTCATCTCAAGGAAGTAGAAGTCGCCTTCGGCGTCCAACAGGAACTCGACGGTCCCGGCGTTTGTGTAGCCGCACGACCTCCCTGCGGCGATGGCCGCCTTGCCCAGCTCCTTGCGTTGGCTGTCCGTCAGCCCGGGCGAGGGGGTCTCCTCGATCAGCTTCTGGTGCCTCCGCTGCACCGAGCAGTCCCGCTCGCCGAGGAACAGTGCGTTCCCGTGGGTGTCGAACAGGATCTGACCCTCGACGTGCCTCGGCTTCTCGAGGTACTTCTCGACGTAGACCTCGGGGCTGCCGAAATAGGCGTCGGCTTCCCGCCGCGCCCCCTCGAAGGCCTCTTGGGCGGCTTCGGCGCCGTGCACGACGCGAAGGCCCTTGCCGCCGCCGCCGTGGGCGGCCTTGATGGCCACCGGGTAGCCGAACCGCTCGGCCAAGTCGAGGACCTCATCGATGTCGCCGACCGGGTCGACGGCGCCCGGCACGGTGGGGACCCCGTGCGCCGCGGCGCTGCGGCGGGATGTGATCTTGTCGCCCATCGTCTTGATGGACTCGCCCGACGGCCCCACCCAGACGATCCCCGCGCCCGACACCGCGTCGGCGAACCCGGCGTTCTCGGAGAGGAAGCCGTAGCCGGGGTGGATCGCCTCGGCGCCCGACTCATGGGCGATCTTGATGATCTTCTCCTGGTTCAGGTAGCTGTCGGCGGCGGGGGCGGCCCCGACGTTCCACGCCTCGTCGGCCAAGTGCACATGCAGCGCGTCTCGGTCGAGCTCGGAGTAGACGGCGACTGTGCGCAGCCCCATCTCCTTGGCGGTGCGGATGACGCGCACCGCGATCTCGCCGCGGTTGGCTATCAGCAGCGACTTCATTGCGGGCCGTTCCCGTGTTTCTTGGGCGGGAGGGCCTCGCGTTTGGTGCGGAGCATCTCGAGCGCCTTGATGAGCTTCACCCTGGTCTCCCTGGGCTCGATGATCTCGTCCACCAACCCGAGCTCGGCCGCGACGTAGGGGTTGTTGAACGCCTTCTCGTAGTCCTCGATCAGCTCGGCGCGCCGAGCCGCGGGGGCGTCGGCGGCGGCGATCTCCCTCCGGTGGATGACGTTGACGGCGCCCGGCGCCCCCATCACCGCGATCTCGGCCGACGGCCACGCGAACACGAGGTCGGCCCGGACGCCGCGGGCGTTCATGACCAGGTAGGCGCCGCCGTACGCCTTCCGGGTGACGACGGAGATGCGGGGGACGGTCGCCTCGCAGTAGGCGTACAGCAGCTTGGCCCCGTGCCGGATGATGCCCCCGTGCTCTTGGTCGACCCCGGGCAGGAAGCCGGGCACGTCCACGAAGGTCACCAATGCGATGTTGAAAGCGTCGCAGAAGCGCACGAACCGGGCGGCCTTCTCGGAGGCGGAGATGTCGAGCGTCCCAGCGAGGACCGCGGGCTGGTTGCCGACGATCCCGACGGTGTGGCCGTCGAGGCGGGCGAACCCGATGACGATGTTCCTCGCCCACTGGTCTTGGACCTCGAACAGCTCCTCGTCGTCGACGACACAGGTCATGACGCGCTTGATGTCGTAGGGCTGATTCGAGGAGTCGGGGATGATCTCGTCGAGAGCGTCGTCGAGCCGGTCGGGCCGATCGTCGGGGGCGTAGCGGGGAGGCGCCTCCATGTTGTTGCGGGGCAGGAACGAGACGAGGTAGCGCACCGCTTCGAGCGCCTCCTCGCCGCTGGGGTAGACGAAGTGGGTGACGCCCGACTTGGAGGCGTGGGCCGCGGCGCCGCCGAGGTCCTCCATGGTCACGTCTTCTCCGGTGACGGTCTTGATGACGTCGGGGCCCGTGATGAACATGTGGGAGGTGTGATCGACTTGGAAGACGAAGTCGGTCAGGGCGGGCGAGTAGACGGCGCCTCCCGCGCACGGGCCCATTATCACCGAGATCTGGGGGACGACCCCGGAGGCCCGGACGTTGCGCTCGAAGATGCGGCCGTAGCCGTCGAGCGAGGCGACTCCCTCCTGGATGCGGGCGCCGCCCGAGTCTTTCAGGCCGATGATGGGGGCGCCGGTGTCCATGGCCAGGTCGATCACTTTGCAGATCTTGTCGGCGACGACGGCGCCGAGGCTCCCGCCGAACACCGTGAAGTCCTCGGCGAACACGAAGACGGGCCGCCCCCCGATGGCGCCGTGGCCGGTCACGACGGCGTCGCCGAGCGGCTTCTTGTCCTCGATGCCGAACCCTGTGGATTGGTGTCGCACGAACTGGTCGATCTCTTGGAACGAGCCTTTGTCGAGCAGGGCGTCGATGCGCTCGCGGGCTGTCAGCTTCCCGGCTTCGTGTTGCCTGGCGACGGCGCGCTCGGTCCCGGCGTGGAGCGCGGCGTCTCGCAGTTCCCTGAGATGTTCGATGCGCGCCTCGGTGCCCAAGGCTCCTCCGTATCCTCTCCAACTCCGACTCGCCCGAGGACGAGATGGCTACACCATATTTCCAAGTGAGGCGGAACGAGGTCGCATCGACTCAGGACGCGGCCCGCGAGGCCTTGATCGACCTGCCGGTGTTGGTCTTGGCGCGGTCTCAGACGGCCGGCCGCGGCAGGGGCGGGGACCGCTGGCTCAACGCCGAGAGGGCGCTCGCCGCTTCTCTTGCTTTCCGCCCCGAAGCAGGCGACGAGCGTCCCTTCTCTCTGATGGCCGGGGTCGCCGCGGCGCGCGTGGTCAGCGGCGCGGGCTTGAAGTGGCCCAACGACGTCATGGTCTCGGGGGAGAAGGCCGGCGGGATCCTGGTGGAGCGGAGCGACGACGCCGTGACGGTCGGCTTGGGGGTCAACTTGTGGTGGCCGGAGCCGCCGGATGCCATGGCCGGCGTGTTCCCCGACGACCCGGGCGACGTCCACGCGGAGTTAGGCGCCTTGTGGGGCGCGGAGTTGATGGGTCTCATCGACGGCGAGGGTTGGCCGCTGGCGGAGTACACGCGTCTGTGTGTGACGGTGGGCCGGCGCGTCGCCTGGGCGCCCGACGGGCAGGGCGATGCGGTGGGGGTGGCGGCCGACGGCGGTTTGATCGTGGAGCGGGACGGCGAGCGGGAGACGATCTACGCGGGCGCGGTCAACCTGATTCGCCGGGCCCCCTAGCGGTGCGTCGCGGATGTTGTGACACGGTCGAGGGTTGTCCGGCCGATGCGTGTGCAGTTTCGCGGCTCTCGTCGGTAATACTGCACACGCTCAGGCCGACTTGCCGCCGTCTCTCGCCCGGGGGCGATTCCCAATGCACAAACTGCGGTATAGGCGAATCCACAGCATTAGGAAACCGGTTCGGAGGTTAGCCGAGGTCTTCGACGACGGCGGGCTGGAGCGTCGCTTTGAAGAAGGCGACGATGCGGGCGAAAGCGTCGTCCGCGGCCGACTGGTTGAATCCGTCCGACTGCATGTCGAGGAACCCGTGGCCGGCCCCCTCGTACAGGAGCCATTGCCCGTGTTTGTTGCGGCGCTGAGCCTCGTCGACCGAGCCTGCGTCGATCAGGTCGTCGTCCATCCCGTAGAGAGCGAGGACGGGGACAGGCAGGCGGCTCAGGTGGTCGGCGACCTGGAACCGGCGGTCCTCGTCGCCGGTGAGCGGCGTGTCGGCGATGGCGAGGGATCGCACCCATGAGCGTGTGGAAGCCTTCATGACGGCGAACCGCCCTCCCACGTCGGCGCCGAAGATCCCGACCTCGTCGGCGACGTTCCAGGCCGTGTCGTCGGAGACGACGACCTCGTGAAGCTCATCAAGGCTTGCCGCGGCTCTCTCGTCGGTGAGTCGGGAGTATGCGGTCGGCGGCTTGGCGCCCGAGGGGCGCCAATCGACGGTTATGGCCGCGATCGCATGCCGGGCGAGCCTGCGGCAGACGTCCTTCTCGAAGCTGCCCATGGGGGAGAGGCCCGGCGCGACGATCACCGTCGGGAACCGCCCCGCCTCGTCGGGCCTGGCCAGGTACCCGTCGCGATGGGCGGCGCCGACCGGCAGCGGCAAGGATCGGTAGAGGATGGGGTAGGTGCCCTCGTGGGACAACACGGCCAACAGGCGCCTCCTGAGTCGCCGCCCACAATAGCCTTTCGGGCGAGCTCCCGGCTACCTCTACCCCGGCGCCGCCGATAGCGTGGGAGGGCCCAACGTCAGACCATGACCGATCTCTCGGATCTCCCAGACCCCTCAAGCGCCCCGCCTGGCCGTCGCCTGCCCAAACGGCTGAAGATCGTTGTGATCTCCCTGCTCGTCGCGGCCAACCTGGCCGCGCTCGCGGCTCTCTGGGTGATCCGGGCCGGCGGCGACATCCTGGCGACGGCGAGCACCAACTCCGAGGTGGCGGGTGTGCTCGACGAGGCTGGCGGCGATGCTCTCACCTTCCTCATCGTCGGGTCGGACTCAAGGGCGGGGTTGGACGACATGACCCACTTCGCCGGCGTGGCCGGCGGTCGGGGAGACGTGATCATGTTGATCCGCCTGAGCGGCTCGGGCTCGCCGGCGCGCGCTCTCAGCATCCCGAGAGATTTGTGGGTCGAGATCGCAGGGCGCGGCCCCAACCGGATCAACGCGGCGTACTCCCTGGGCGGGCCGTCGCTGCTGGTTGAGACCATCCAGCAGAACCTCGGTGTTGAGGTCAACCACTATGTGGAGGTGGGTTTCGTCGGCTTCGCGGCGGTGATCGATCAGCTCGGCGGGATTGAGATGGCGTTTCCCCGCGCCGCCCGGGATCGCCAGTCGGGTTTCGACGTCGCGGCCGGCTCACAGCTTCTCGACGGCGACATGGCGCTCGCGTATGCGCGATCCAGGGCCTATCAGGAGCGTCGGGACGGGAGGTGGGTGAGCGTCGACGCCGACGACATCGGCCGGACAGGGAGACAGCGGGAAGTGTTGGGAGCGGTCCTCTCCAAGCTGAAGAGCCCCTCCTCGGTCGCTGAGGCGGGCGACATCGCCGCAGCCCTGGCGAAGCACACGACCATCGACTCAAACTTGGCGTCGGCGTCGGTCGCCGCTCTGGCCTGGGACTTCAGGGGCCTGCTCACCAGCGGCATGGAGGGCGCAGTCCTCCCCGTGGAGACTCGGAGGATCGAGGGAAAGTCCGTGGTGGTAGCCGTCCAGCCGGAGGCCGACTCGATGCTCGCCGCATTCCGCTCCGGCCGGCCCATCGCGGAGGAGGTGTTGCGGCTTGAGGTGCTCAACGGCAACGGGATCAGCGGTTCGGCGAGCGCCACGTCCCAAGTCCTCGAAGCGGAGGGTTTCGACGTGAGATCCATCGGCGACGCCGAGACCAAGGACTACGCGACGACCGCGGTGCTCGTCCCGGAGGGAAGCGACGCCGGCGACCGGGTGGTCGCCGCTCTCGGTTTTGGTGAAGTCCGGGTCGGATCGGTCGATAATCGCTACGACGCCGTCGTGATCGTCGGCGCGGACGCTCCTCGGTAGAGTGGCGGGTCCTTTGTCGGGAGACCCAATCTGATGGATGTCGCAGTTGTCGGCGCCGGGTATGTCGGGCTGACCACGGCCGCGGGCCTGGCGAGCCTCGGCCATCGCGTCCGCCTCAGCGAGGCGAGTCGGCGGAGGGTCGAGCTCCTCCGCGGCGGCGGCGTCCCGATCTACGAGCGCGGGCTGGACCAACTGCTGTCGCAGGCGACCGATAGGGGGCTGCTCTCCTTCCACCACTCCAATGTCGAGGCTGCGGCCCCCTCCGACTTCATCTTCCTCTGCCTCCCGACGCCTGGGGGAGAAGACGGCCGAGCCGACCTCCGGCGCGTCCACACGGTCGTCGAGGAGTTGGCGAACGAGGTCGGCGACGGCGCCGTCTTCGTGATCAAGTCGACAACGCCGCCGGGCGCCTCGGCGATCGTGCGTAAGAAGCTGGCCGACCTCGGGTCGCAGGCGAGGGTCGTCTCCCACCCGGAGTTCCTGCGCGAGGGCAGGGCGGTCGAGGACTTCATGGCGCCCGACCGGATCGTCGTCGGCGCCTACGACGAGGCCGACGCCGAGGCGGTGGCCGGCCTCTACAGCAGCCTCGACAGCCGCATCATCCTGACCGAGCCGACCTCGGCGGAGATGATCAAGTACGCCTCCAACGCCTACCTGGCGACGAAGCTGACCTTCGTCAACACGTTGGCCAACCTCTGTGAGGCGGTGGGCGCGGACGTGACGGATGTCACAAGCGGGTTGGGGGCGGATCATCGGATCGGGCCGCACTTCCTCCAGCCCGGGCCCGGGTACGGCGGGTCGTGTTTCCCCAAGGACACGGCGGCCCTGATCGGCGTCGCCGAAGACGCCGGTTACGACTTCGAGCTTCTGCGGGCGGTGATCGAAGCCGACCGCGAGCAGCGGCGCCGGGTGGCCGAGAAGGTCCGTCAGGCGGCCGGGGGCGGTCTCCGGGGCAGGAAGGTCGCCTTGTGGGGGGTGGCGTTCAAGGCGGGAACCGACGACTGCCGGGAGTCTCCGGCTCTCCGGGTGGCCAGGCTTCTCATCGACGACGGCGCCGAGGTGGTCGCCTACGACCCCGAGGCGAGAACCGAGGAGCTTGTCATGGCCGACGACCCGGTCGAGGCGACTGAGGGCGCCGACGTTCTGCTGCTCGCCACCGAGTGGCCGGAGTTCCTCGCCGTCGACTTCGGGGCGGTGGCTGAGGCGATGAAGGGCCACCGGGTTGTCGACTCGCGCAACCTCCTTGACCCGGTTGTCGTCCGGGCCGCCGGCCTCGACTACCGGGGCCTCGGTCGCCCCGGCGCCTGAGCCGAGCGCAAGGCTCAGCCCCCGCACCGGTTTCCTGATGCTCTGGATTCGCCTATTCCGTTGCTTGTGCATTGTGAATGGCCCCGGGCCGGCGGGGGGCCGCGCCGACCCGGCTCGCCATTTTAGCGACGACACACCGCTAGCGAAATAGATCCTCGTCGGGCGGCCTGACCAGGTCGGCGCCGCGGCCCTCGCCTGACGGGGCCCGGAAGCCTCGGATCAGGGCTGCGGGCACCCCGCTCGCCTTGCCCATGACCAGGTCGGCGGCGGCGGCAAGCTCGTCGGCGACGGCGATCTCGGTGACCTCGAGAGGCCGCCCCGTCCAGTCGGGCTCGCCGATCAGGTCGTCGATGGCCGCCAAGCCGGAGACCCCGATCGCCACGTCGACAAGCCCTCGGCGCCAGGGTCGCCCGAAGGTGTCGGAGATGATCACCCCGATGTCGGCCTCGAGGCGCCGCCGGAGCCTCATCCGCAGGCGATGGGCGGAGCGGTCGGGGTCGTCCGGGAGCAGGATCATCGTCCCGGGCTCGGCGTTGGACCGGTCGACGCCCGCGTTGGCGCAAACGAAGCCGTGTTTGGTCTCTGCGATGATCAGGTCGCCGCGGCGCCGGAGGATCGAGACCGCCTCGGACTCGACGAGGGCCCGCTTGAAGGCTTCCTCGTCGCCTTCGACCCGGCGTATCGCTCCTTCGGCCTTGGACACGATCTTGTGCGTCACGACGAGGACGTCGCCCCGCCTCGGCCGCAACGGCGCCAGGGCCGGGGCCAGCGTTTCGGCGACATCGTCTCCGGGGGAGACTGCGCCGATCCCGGTGAGAGGGTGGATCTCGACGGTCACAACCGGAGTATCGCCTCCGCCAAGCGGCGACCGGCCTCGGCGTCGCCGATGCGGGTGTCTGCGACGACGACCTCGGGGCCTTCGACGAGGCGGGCCCCGTCGGCGTCGCCCGAGTCGACGACAAGAGCGTCGATGAGGCCATCGTAGGCCTTCGCCACCCCCCGGTTGCCTGGCGGCAGGCCGAGAGAGGCCATCACCCGGTCGGCGGGCCCCTTGAGAGGTTTACCCCCGAACAACGGACTCACGGCCACGACGGCGCGGTGCTCGGCCACTGCGGCGCGGACCGGCTCGACGGCGAGGATCGGCCAGATGGACAAGGGGGGGTTGGATGGGCCGATCACGACGAGGTCGCTTGCCCTCACCGCGTCGATCACCCCCGGCGCGGGGGAGGCGCCCGCGGCGAACCGGAGCTCTGTGACCTCGTCTCGGCATTCCCGCCGCACGAAGTAGTCCTGGAAGCTGACCCACCCGGCTTCGGCCGTGCGCACCTCGGTGCGCAACTCGTCGTCGGACGCCGGCAGCACCTTCTGCTCGACGCCGAACGCCCTCGCCGCCTCCGCGGTGATCGAAGACAGCGGGTCGCCCAACCCCAGGCGCCGGGTCCGGTAGAGCTTGAGGGCCAAGTCGAGATCCCCGAGCCGGAACGTGTTGTCGAGGCCGAATCGGGCCAGCTCGTCGTTCATCCTGAACGTGTCGCCCGCTCGTCCCCAGCCGCGAGGGCCTTCGACGCCGGCCAACGTGTAGACGACGGTGTCGATGTCGGGGGACACCGCCAGGCCGTGGTTCTCGTCGTCGTCGCCGACGTTGACCACAACCGTCAGCTCGACGCCGGGAGCGGCGGCCAAGCCCCGGGCCATCCTGGCGCCCCCGACCCCGCCCGAAAGTTCCACGACCTTCATGTCCGCCGATATTGCCCTGCGCCCGCCGCCGGTCACAATGGAGCGCCGCATGACCGAGGCACCTACCGCGCCAGGCGCGCCGCCGGCCGACTCTCCCCGCGTCCGAGTGTTGCTCAGCGAAGTCGAGGGCGCCGACCTCGCCGCAGCAGTAGCCGCCGTCGACCGGCAAGTCTATGAGCCGGCCCCCGAAGTGGTCGTCGTCGTCGCCTCCGGGGCGGAGGTGGCCGGAGCGTCGCCGACCCTCGAGGAAGCGATCGCCGAGACCGACTCCACTTTCGACTACTTGTGGCTCCTCCACTCCGACGCCCGCCCTCGCCCCGACGCCCTGAGGGCCCTTGTCGCGGAAGTCGGGCGGGCCGACGCGGCGTTGGGGGGATCGAAGCTGCTCGTGGCCGCCAGCCCCGACGCGCTTGAGTCGATCGGCAGCGCCACCGACGTCTTCGGCGAGCCTTTCACCGGCCTCGACGAGGGGGAGATCGACCTTGAGCAGTACGACGTCGTGCGGGAGGTCGCCTTCGTCGGCTCGGCCTCGATGCTGGTTCGCCGCGACCTCGCCCAAGGGCTGAGGGGCCTCGACCGCCTGCTCCCGCCGGTCGCCGCCGGCCTCGACTTCTCCCAACGCGCCCGTCTTGCCGGCGGTCGGGTCGTCAGCGTCCCGTCGTCGGAGGTCTATCACCAGGGCCGGTGCGGGGAGGGGCTCCGGGGTTGGAGGGAGCAGGCGGGCAGGTTGCGGGCAATGGCCACCGCCTACAGCCCGTTGACTCTCGCCTGGCTGGTCGCCTACGAGCTTCTCGTCTCCATCGTCGACTCGATCATCAGCCTGCTGCTCCTCAGGTGGGCGCCCGGCGCCCGCCACCTCCTGTCGTGGGGCTGGAACATCGCCCATCTCCCGTCGCTGATAGCGGCGCGTCGCCGGTTTCGCCCCGTTCGGGCGTTGGGCGATGAGGAGCTGTTCCGATTCCAGGCGCGAGGCTCGATACGTCTCAGGGAGGTCGGCGCCGAGCTGAGCGGCCGGGCCCTGTCCGTCTTCGACGAGGACCAGGCCCTGGCCAGGGGGTCGCGCAGAGTCTGGAGGTCGCCGGGGATCTGGGGGGCCGTCTTGGCGGTCGCGGCGGTCGCGTTCGCCTCCCGCAACATCGTGTTCGGAGGCGTGCCCAACGTCGGGCGCGCCTTCGGCTTCGAGCCCCCGACCGTCGCGCTCGACCGCTGGTTCGCCGGGTGGAACGGCGCCGGGCTCGGGTCGCCCGCACCCGTCCACCCGATGACGGCGCTGGCCGGGGTCGCCTCCCTGCTCTGGTTCGGCGCCGAGGGGGCGGCCAGGACGCTTCTCACCATCGGGTTCGGCGCGTCCGCCGTCGTCGGGATGGGGCGGCTGGCCGGGCGGCTCGGGCTGAGGGGCCCCGGTCGCTACCTCGCCGGGCTCGTGATGATCGGCGGCCCGGGCGCGGCGGTCCTCATCGGGTCCGGCGGCTGGGCGGCGCTCGGCGCCGCCGCCGTCCTGCCGTGGGCCGTGCGGGCCTCTTTCCTCCCTCCCGACAACCTCGGGCGGGGGCCTCTCACCAACTTCGGGTGGGCGCTGTTGGCGGGGATCCCACTCGCCATGCTCTCGCCTCTGCTGGCTTTTGCGCCGTTGGCGACTGTGGTCGTGTGGAAGGCCGCCTTGGGGAGGAGGGCGAGCCTCCGGCTCGGGCTTGTCTCCGCGCTCGGGTTCGCCGCGGCGGTCCCCTTCCTCTTGGGCGACCCGGGCTGGGTCGCCGACCCTTCGCGGAGGCTGGGCCTTGTCGTCGAGGGCTTCTGGCCGATTGCCATCGCGGTCGGCTTCATCCCGGCGGCCTTCGGCGACGTCTCGCGCCGCCGGCTCGGCGCGACGGGGGCGCTCATCGCCGTTCTCGGCCTGATCCTCGCCCGGCTCGCCCAAGGAGGGCCCGGGCTTGAGGAGGCCGCCCTTGTCTTGGCGGCGTTCGGGGCGGCGATCCTGACCGCGACGCTTCTCGACAAGGTCTCCTCGGGCCTTTGGAGCGTCCTGGCGACGGCCGGAGGCGGCATGATCCTGCTCTTGTCGCTTGGGCCGGTAGCGGACGGCGCTCTCGGCCTCCCATTGGGTGACGTCAACGACCGACTCTCCTTCGCGGAGGCGCTCGCCGACGAGGCGGGGCCGGGCCGGGTCATGGTCGCCTCGTCCGAGCGCGCCGACATCTCAGGGGAGGCTCGCCCAGGCCCGGGTTTCTGGTATCGGGTGGTGGACGGGCGGGGCCCCTCCATCGACGAGGTGTGGCTCCCCGAGCCGAGAGGGGGCGATGAGGCGTTGAGCCGAGCCGTCGCCTCGATAAGCGCCGGCGGCGAGCTTCGGCCCGGGTCGCGGCTGGCGGCTTTCGCCGTCGACTGGGTTGTGCTGCTGGGGCCGCCCTTTCGCCTTGACGAGGTCTTGGAGGCCCAACTTGAGCTGATCCCGACCCCGTTGGACCCGGAGGCCAGGGTCTTCGAGAACCTGGTGTCGGCGCCCCTGGCCGACCCGACGGCGGGCGGCGGCTGGGCGGCGGACGGGGCGGGGTTCTCCGGAGCGGCGTCGGAGGGGCGCGTCGTGCTCGCCGTGAACCACGATGAGGCTTGGAGGACCGACCCGACGCCGGTCGAGTGGCGGCTGTCGACGGCGGCCGAGGCGGCCTCGGCGAGGTACCGGGGCTCTCTCGGCGAGCGGGCGCTGGCTGCGGCGGGTGCGGTGTTGGCTGCGATCGCCTTGGCTGCGATCGCCTGGGGGAGGGCGAGAAGGTGAGGCTGTTGAGCCTGGCGGCGGTGGCGGCCGCGGCGGCCGTCGCCTACCTCATGCCCGCGCCCGAGGCGCCGCAACCAGACCCCGCCGTCGAGGCCGAGGCGGCGGCGGTCGCCGTCTGCGCCGTCGAGGAGGGCGCCGGACGGAGCACCGAGGTCTCAATCCTGTCAACGGTCGACGGCCCGGCCGCCCTGACCCTCCTCGCCGGGGGGGAGGCGCCGGGCTCCATCGGGTTGGAGACCGGCCCCTCCGGGTCGGTCGTCGTCCCGGTCGTCGATGTGGCCGCCGTGGGCTCGCCCGTCGGCTTGGTGGAGATGCCCGCGCCGTCGTCGGCCGCCGGGACGGTGGTGACCGGGTCGACGTCGTTGTCGGCCGAGGCTTGCGAGGCAGCCCCGGGCCCGCAGGCGCTCATCGCCGGGGGGTCGACGGCGAGCGGTTGGGCCTTCGAGCTGCGACTGATGAACCCCTATGCGGGCGAGGCCGTCGTCGACCTGAGCGTGCAGTCCGAGGTCGGGGCCGAGTCGACCGATAGGCTCGAGTCCGTGATCGTGCCCTCCCGCTCGTCGCGAGTCGTCGACTTCAACGAGCTGACCCCGGGCCGGGAGATGATCACGGTGACGGTCGACACCCGCGTCGGGCGGGTAGCCGCCGTGGGGAGGCAGGGCCGGGAGGGGGAGGTCGCCGTTTGGAGGGCGGTCGCCCCGGCCCAGGAGTGGTTCGTCCCCGTGCCCGCCGGGCCCGGCGCCAAAGAGCTTCTGATCGCGACGTCGGCCGACGGCGAGGTCGCGTATGAGGTCGCGTTGCACGGCCCCGACGGGGTCGATGAGGGTTTCGCCGCCGGGACCTTGCCTCCCAAAGGGCGGGCGGCCGTCGACCTGGCCGCCTTGGGCGAGAGCGCGGGCGGTTTACGCGTGCTCGCCGCCGGCCCCGTGGCGGCGACGTTGTGGGTCCGCTCCGAGACCGCCCTGGCGGCCACGACCGGCTCTCCCGTCTCCGCGAGCCGCTGGTTCCTGCCCGGCGCCTCGGCCGTCGGGTCGGGGCGGTCGTCGGCTGTGATCTTCAACGCGGGGATCGACGACGACACGGTGGTCGTGCGGCCCCTCAAAGACGGCGCATACGCCCGATCGCTCGCCTTGCCCGCCGAATCGGCGATAGAGGTCGGGTTGGCCGCCGCCGACGGCTACCTGATCGAGTCCACGGGGCCGATGGCGGCGGCGTGGGCCGCCTCGCGCGGCGAGGCCGCCATGTTGGCCGGCGGGGTACCGGCGCCCGGCGGGTGAGGCCCGGCCCTGAGAGGGCCGCGCCGCCGGGGTGGGCGCCTTGCGCCGGTTCTTGAATCTCGGGGCGGCGACTCCTAGCGTCTCGCCCATGACAGTGAGCTGCTCGAGGTGCGGGTCGCCCGCCGCCTCCGTCATGACCTTCGGCTACGGCGACAGCGCCGTGTGGTTGGACGACTTCGCCGACCCGGGGGCCGGCGAGGGCTACCCGATGTGCGCCGATCACGCCGACAGGATGACGCCGCCGTTGGGGTGGACCCTCACCGATCGCCGCACAGTCGCCAGGCTCTTCGCTCCCGTCAGCGCGGCTTGATGCCGCTCGACCGCGATCTGCTCGACGCGGTCAAGGAGCTGGACGAGCACGAGCTGCGCCGTCTCCAGATCCTCACCAGGGCGCAACTGGAGCGCAACGGCGCCGTCGAGCCGGGCGCCGACCCCAAGGTGAGGATGCGCCGGCAGATGGTCCGGTGCGGCAAGCCGGAGTGCGCCAAGTGCCCCCACGGCCCCTACTGGTACGCCTACTGGACCGAGGACGGGAAGCGGCGCAGCCGCTACGTCGGGCGGCTCCTTGATGAAGATGGCGCCGGCTGATCCCGGCTCGGCCCCGCCTCGCCCGGAGCCTGAGGTCGGCGCCGCGCGCCGGGCCGCGACCTCGCTCCTCGCGAGGGCACGGCGAGCGCCGCTCCACCCGGCACTGATCGTCGCCGGGACCTCCCTGGTCATCCTGATGATGATGAGCCCGTGGCTGATCTTCTCGGCCGCGACGCCCACCGGCGGCGACACCGGGGCGCACGTCTTCGGCCCGGCCTACCTGAGAGACACCCTTATCCCCGCCGGGCGAATCATGGGCTGGTCCAACGACTGGTTCGCCGGCTTCCCGGCGTTCTACTTCTACTTCCCGCTTCCGTCGCTGACGATCGTGGCGCTCGACCTGGTGTTGCCCTACGGGGTCGCCTTCAAGATCGTCACGGTCCTCGGCCTGCTGGCTCTCCCTCCCGCCGTCTACTTCCACACCCGCGCCATGACCTTGGGGAGGGCGCACGCGCTTGTCGCCGCCGGGTCGGGGGCCGTGTTCGCTTTTCTGGAGAGCTACGCCATCTACGGCGGCAACGTCGCTTCGTCGCTCGCGGGCGAGTTCTCCTACTCGTGGTCCTTCTCCCTCTCCCTCGTCTACCTCGGCTTGCTGATGAAGGCGGTACGAGACGACCGCACATACATCAAGTGGGCTGCAGTCGCGCTGGCCGCCACCGCCCTCTCCCATGTGTTGACGACCATCGTGGCGGTCTTCGCCTCCCTGTTCGTGCTCGGCTGGAGACGCGGCCTGCGGCGAACCGTCGTTGTGTGGCTGTGGGGGTTCGCCCTCGCCGCCTTCTGGGCGCTGCCGCTGCTGGTCAGGATCGGCCTGACCTCGGACATGGCTTGGACGCCGCTGAGCAAGTGGGATGAGGTCTTCCCCGTTGAGATCTGGCTGCTGCTCCCGGTGGCAGTCCCGGCGGCGGTGTGGGCGTTGCGGAGGACCTCGCGCGCGGCGCCGATCATCGGGGCGACCCTGCTGCCCCTGATCTACTACCCGCTGCCCAACCTCCTCCCGGAGTGGTTCCCCGGAGCCTTCTCCGGCGAGCGGTGGAAGCTGTGGAACGGGCGGCTCCTGCCCTACTGGTACTTCGGGGTGAGCCTCTTCGCCGCCATCGGGCTGGGGGCGGCGGCGATCTGGGTCTCTCGGCGGCTCCCGAGCCGCACGCGGCGCGGCTGGGTCACCGGGGCGGTCGCGATCGTCTTCGCTGCGGCGGCGGGCCTCGTCCGGGACTCGGCCGAGTTCCCGCCCTGGGCCTGGGCGCTCGTCGCCTGCGCCGGCTTGGCGGCCGTGGGCATGATCCTCATGATCAGGGAATCGGTGGACACGCGCACTTTCCTCACGAGCTCGGCCGCGGCGGTGGTCGTGTTGGGCGCCGCGGCGGGAGTCACGTTCATCGACGGGTGGTCGAAGTGGAACTACGAGGGGTATGAGGGGAAGGAACCGTGGCCCGAGTACCTGGCGTTGATGGAGGAGATCGAGGCTCTCCCCGGCGGCCGGGTCATGTGGGAGAGCAACAGCGAGCTGAACAAATACGGGACGCCGATGGCCCCGATGTTGATCCCCTACTGGACCGAGGGCTCACACAAGTCGATGGAGGGCCTCTACTTCGAGTCGTCGCTGACCACCCCGTTCCACTTCATCAACCACTCGGAGATGTCGCACGCCCCGTCCAACCCGGTGCCGGGGTTGCTGTATCACACGTTCAACATGGCTCGGGGCTTGAAGCACATGGATGTCTACGGCGTCGACTACTACGTCTCCTTCACACCCGAGGCCGCCGCCAAGGCGAGGGGGATTGCAGGCTTCGAGTTGGCTGCGACGGCCGAGCCGTTCCACATCTTCAAGCTCCCCGACACTGCGAAGGTGGCGCCGGCGACGCACCTCCCCGCCGTCTATGACGCGCCGGACCGGTCGCTGCTGAACGTTGCGACGGGCGGGTCCGGGCCGGTGTCGTCCGAGGGCGAGCCGCTGCCCGGCTTCCACGACATGGCCCTCGACTGGTACGAGGACATCGACGAGATGCACCGTTTGGTGGCGGCGGGCGGGCCGGAGGAGTGGCCCCGCGTCAAGGAGCTGTCGGAGCGGCCCGACGTTCCCCTTGACGTCCCCGCCGGCGCCGTGTCGAACATTGTGATCGGCGATCACAGGATCTCGTTCACGACCAAGGCGGTCGGGATCCCCCATGTGGTCAAGGTCTCCTACTTCCCCAACTGGGTTGCGACGGGCGCCGACGGCCCGTGGAGGGCCACCCCCTCGCTGATGGTGGTGGTCCCCGTCGAGGAGGACGTCGTGATCGAGTTCAAGGACACATGGGCGGAGACTGGGGGCAAGGCCCTCACGCTGGTCGGCGCCTTGGCGTTCGTCGCGTCGGACGCCGCCGCCCGGCGGCGGGCCCGGGGAGATGCGGCGCCGAGGGGGGCGTTGTGGCGTCGCCGAGAGCGCGACGCCGGGCGCTCGCTCAGGCGCCCTCCTTCTTGAGGCGGCGGCGGATGCGGATCATGCCCGCCACGGTCCGGGGGGCCCGGGAGAGGAGGGAGGTCTTGGCCGATCGGATCTCCTCGACGGTCACCGGGATCTCGACGATCTTGTAACCGGCGCGCTCGGCGCGGACCACCAGCTCGGTGTCGAACAGGTCCTTGGTGCTGACCACCTTCGGGGCCAGGTCGTCGACGAGAGCCGCGCGGAACCCCTTGACGCCGTGGGTGTCGGAGACGCCCGAACGGAGGATCAAACGAAGCAGCAGGTTGAAGACTCCGGTGGCGGCTCTCCTGAGGGGCGGCCGCTTGTCTTGAGACCCGGGGTCGCGCTTCGAGCCGATCACCAAGTCGACGTCGTCGGGTTGTGAGAGGACGCTCCGCACGAACCCGGCCGAGTAGTAGTCGATGTCGAAGTTGACGACCCAGTCGCCGCTCGCCTCGAGGAAGCCGTGGCGCATGGCGGCCCCGTAGTCGGGGTCGGGGAGGGAAGACACCTCCACCGGCGCACCGCCGGCCGCCCGGCGGGCCGCTTCGGCCGTGCCGTCGGTGGAGCCGTTCTCAACGATCAGCACCCGGTAAGGGGCGCCGACCTCCTCCATGGCGGCGATCAGGCCGGCCAAGGCTGAGGAGACGAAGTGCGCCTCGTTGTACACGGGCACGACGACGCAGATCGAAGGGGTCACGGCCGCGGCGAGCCTAGCGGCGCGTCGCTCACCTACACTTGCCCCAATGCAGCTCGACGTCATCTTCAAGGCCTACGACATCCGAGGGCGCGTCGACACCGGCGAGTTGACCGCCTCCGTCTACGAGCTGGTCGGCGCCGCCCTGGTCGAGTTGACGACCGCCTCTCGAGTCGCCGTCGGGCGCGACTGCCGGGCCAGCTCCCCTGGGTTCTTCGAGGCGATGGCGGCGGGAGTGGTGCGGGCGGGCGCTGACGTCATCGATCTCGGGGAGGTCCCGACCGACGCCGTCTACTGGTACTCGGGGGCGCACTCGGCGCCGGGGGCGATGATCACCGCATCACACAACCCGCCGGAGTACAACGGCCTCAAGCTCTGCCGCGAAGGCGCCGCCCCCATCGGGGCCGACACGGGGTTGGCCGAGATCAAGGAGTCGGTGGCCGCCGGGCGGGCGGCGGCGGCCGACGCGGCGGGCGCCGTCTCGAGCGTCGACGCGGTCGGCGACTACATCGACCACCTGCTCACGGTCGTCGATCCCGGCCGGATCGGGCCGCTGAGAGTCGCCGTCGACGGAGGGAACGGCATGGCCGGGGTGGCGGTGGAGCGGGTGTTCGACCGGCTCGCCGCCGAGCTGTCCGGGCTGTACCTCGAGCCGGACGGCGCCTTCCCCAACCACCCGGCCGACCCGCTGGTCCCCGAGAACCTCGCCGACCTCGAGGCCCTGATGGCCGACGACGACGGCTTCGACTTGGGCGTGGCGTTCGACGGCGACGCCGACAGGGCCTTCTTCCTCGACGACGAGGGCGCCGCCTTGAGCGGGAGCACGGTCACCTCCCTCATCGCCAAGCGAATGCTCCGCTCCTCGCCCGGCGACTCGGTCGTCCACAACGTCATCACGTCCAAGGCGACGGCGGAGATAGTGAGGGAGGCGGGAGGCGAGCCGGTCAGGACTCGGGTCGGCCACAGCTTCATCAAGGCCGTCATGGCCGAGACGGGCGCCGTCTTCGGCGGGGAGCACAGCGGCCACTACTACTTCCGCGACCACTACCGCGCCGACTCGGGCATGCTCGCCATGCTCGTGTTGCTCGAGGTCCTCAGCGGCGCGGGCGAGCCGCTCTCGGAGCTTCGCAAGTCGGTGGAGCGTTACGCCGCCTCCGGCGAGATCAACTTCGAGGTGGCCGACGCCGCAGCCGCCTCGGCCCGCGTCGAGGCGGAGTTCGCCGGGGCCGAGATCGACCGTCTCGACGGCCTCACCGTCGACCTCGGCGAGGAGTGGCTCAACCTGCGCCCCTCCAACACCGAGCCTCTGTTGCGGCTCAACGTCGAGGCGCCTTCCACCGGGCGGGTCGAGGAGCTGGTGACGACGGTGCGAGCGATAGTGGAGGGCATGTGAGCCTCATCGCCCCCGACCTCGCCGAGATCCTGGTGTGCCCCGTCGACAAGGCCGACCTGAAGGAGGACGCCGAGGCTTCCCGGCTGGAGTGCGTCGAATGCGGGCGGCGTTACCCCGTTCGCGACGGGATTCCGGTGATGTTGGCCGATGAGGCCGAGGGAGGCCCCGATGGCTGACATGTTGGAGCAGATCAGGAGTCTCGGCGAGCAACTGCGGTGGGCGTCCGACCTCGCCAAGCCGGCGATCGGCGCCTGCTCGGAGGTGCTCTACGCCGGGATGGGCGGCTCGGCCATCGGCGGCGACTACGCGGCCGTCGTCGCCGAGCCCGGCGGCACCCGGATCACGGTGCACCGCGGCTACGGGCCTGCGCCTGTGTGGGCCGTCAGCCGCCGCCCGCTGGTGTTGGCGGCCTCCTACTCGGGGAACACCGAGGAGACCCTCGACTTCGTCTCGTCGGCCCAGGAGGCGGGCCTTCAAGTCGCCGCGGTGACCACCGGTGGCGCCCTCGAGGAGGCGGCGACCCGTCACAAGTGGCCGATGATCAAGGCGCCCGCCGGCAAGCAGCCCCGCGCCGCGATCGGTCTCATGCTCGGGGCGGTGTTGAAGACCCTCGAAGGGTCTCACGCCCTTGACGATCAGCGCCTTGCTTTCGCCGAGGCTGCCGAGCTGGCCGATCGCGAGACAGCCGAGGGCAGCGAGTCGTGGCGCCTGGCGGAGCGGATCGCCTCCGACCTGGCGGGCCGGATTCCGATCATCTACGGGGGAGGCCCCGTGTCGGATGCGGCGGCCCGCCGTTGGAAGACCCAGATCAACGAGAACTCAAAGGTCCCGTCGTGGTGGTCGGTCCTGCCGGAGCTGGACCACAACGAGTTGGTCGGGTGGGAGGCGATGCCCGAGAAGACCAGGGATCTGATGGCGATCGTGGCCCTGACCGACAGGGGCGACCACGCCCGCGTCGGCGCCCGGGTCGCCCACACTCGGGCGCTCACCGAGAGCGCCGCGCCCTGGGTCGCCGAGGTCGAGTCGTCGGGGACCTTCCTCCTGACCCGGCTGATGTCGCTGACCGTCGTCGGCGACCTGGTGTCCTGGATGCTCGCTGACAAGGCCGGAGTCGACCCGATTCCGGTGACCGCCATTGAGAACCTGAAGCGGCTGTTGGCGGAGGGGGCCGAGTGAGCCACGACATCGCCGATCCCGGCCTTGCCCCCGACGGCGCCCGCCGGGTCGAGTGGGCGGGCCGGCGCATGCACGCTCTCGCCTCCGTGAGGGAGCGGTTCCGCGACGAGAGGCCTCTGGAGGGCCATGTCGTCGCCGCCTGCCTGCATGTGACCGCCGAGACGGCCAACCTGATGCTCGCTCTGCGGGACGGCGGGGCCGAGCCGGTGTTGTGCGCCTCCAACCCCCTGTCCACTCAGGACGACACGGCTGCCGCCCTCGTGGCCGAGGGCATCGCGGTCTACGCCGTCCGCGGCGAGGATCCCGACACCTACTACAAGCACATCAACGCCGTGCTCGACCACAAGCCGGCCGTGACGATGGACGACGGCGCCGACCTCGCCGGCGTCCTTCACACCGACAGGCGCGACCTGGAGGTGATCGGCTCCACGGAGGAGACGACGACGGGTGTGATCCGGCTGAGGGCGATGGCGTCGGACGGGACGCTCAGGGTGCCGGTGGTGGCGGTGAACGACTCGGCCACCAAGCACCTTTTCGACAATCGGTACGGGACGGGGCAATCGACTCTCGACGGGATCATCCGGGCCTCCAACATCTTGTTGGCGGGCCGCACCCTGGTGGTGGTCGGGTACGGCGACTGCGGGCGCGGCGTGGCCGATCGCGGCGACGGCCTCGGCGCCCTCGTCGCGGTCGTTGAGGTGGATCCGGTGCGCGCCCTCGAGGCCGCCATGGACGGCTACCGGGTGATGACCGCCGCCCAGGCCGCCGAGGTCGGCGACATCTTCGTCACCGTCACCGGGAACAAACACGTTCTCCGCTCGGAGCACTTCGCCCTGATGAAAGACGGGGCGCTGCTCGCCAACTCGGGCCACTTCGACATCGAGTTGGAGCTTTTAGCCCTGCGGGCCGAGGCGGTGTCGAGGCGCCCCGTCCGGGAGCACCTTGAGGAGTATGTGATGGCCGACGGGCGGCGGATACTGGTGGCGGCGGAGGGCAGGCTGGTCAACCTCAGCGCCGCCGAGGGCCATCCGGCGGACGTCATGGACATGTCGTTCTCGAATCAGGCGTTGGCCGCCGAGTACCTGATCGAGAACCGGGGCAAGCTGGCCCCGAAGATCTACACGTTGCCCCGGGAGATCGACGAGCAAGTGGCGACCATCAAGCTGAGGAGCCTTGGCGGCGCCTTGGAGACCCTCACCCAGGAGCAGGTCGACTACCTCGCCGGTTGGCGAGAGGGCACCTGACCCCGACGGCGCGCCGCCCGCCGTCGGCCCCGAGGCCGGTTGTGTCACACCGCCCCCGTACGTTCGGGCCATGCTCTGTCAAGCTTGCCGCAGGCTCTCGTCGTCGCCCCTCCTGTGTGAGGGGTGCAGGCGGCTGATGCGTCCGGCGCCCGACCGGATCATGGCCGGCGGCGGCAGGATCGTCGCCGCATTCGAGCACTCGGGCCCGGCGCGGGCCCTTGTCCATCACCTCAAGTATCGGGGGTTGACCGGGTTCGTCGACGCGGCGGCGGCGATCATCGCTCCCCGGCTGCCGAAAGCCGTCCTAGTCCCGGTTCCCCGGGCCGTGTCTCGCCATCTCCACTACGGGGTCGATCCCGCTCGGCTGCTGGCGAAGGCGCTGGCCCGACGGCTGGGGACCGAGGTGCATGCGGCTCTGGCGCCCCCCTTCCACTCGCCGCGCCGCGCCGGGAGCGATCACCGGGGGCCGGCGCACCGGTTCAGGCTGCGCCGGGTCGTTGACGGGCCGGTGCTGCTGGTCGACGACGTGGTCACGAGCGGGGCCACGCTCGGGTCGGCCGCGGCGGCGATCGGCCTCGACCTTGTAGCCGGGGCGGCGGCCGCGAACGCGGTCTCGGAGATGCGTAGTCTCCGGTGACATGGCGGATCCCAAGCCGAGCCGCATCAAGCCGACGGTCCTCATCGTCGACGACGCCGAGCTGTTCCGCGAGGCGCTCAAGGCCGCCTTCACCCAGGAGGGGTTCGAGGTGGTGGCCGTCGCGGCCGACGCGATGGCCGCCATCGACCTTGCCCGCGAGCACGAGCCCGACCTGCTGATGCTCGACCTGCTGATGCCCGGCATGTCCGGCCTCGAGGTGGTCGGGACGATCGTCGCGGCCACCCCGAGCACGAGCGTCGTGCTGCTCACCGCCAGCGAGTCGGCGGAGGACCTGCTGGCGGCGGTGAAGGCAGGCGCCTCCGGGTACCTGACGAAGGACACCCCGCTGCCCAGGCTGGTCGAGTCGATGAACGACGTCCTGGCCGGGGGAGCGGCGCTGTCGTCGGCGATGGTCGGCAAGCTCTTCGCCGCCGTCAGGGATCTTCTCTCGCGCCGGGGCCGCGTCGCGGGCAGGCGCCCGGAGTTGACCGGCCGGGAGCTGGAGGTCCTCAGGCTGGTCGGGGCGGGGAGCACGTCGCGCCAGATCGCCGACAAGCTGTTCATCTCCGAGAACACGGTGCGCAACCACATCCGCAGCATCCACGTCAAGCTCGGCGTCAGCTCAAGGTTCGAGGCGGCCAAGCGGGCCTACAGCGAAGGCCTCATCGAGGGCCCGTGGCGCTGAGCGTGTGCAGTAGTGCCGACGAGAGCCGTAATTCTGCACACGCATGGCTGAGCGTGTGCAGTAGTGCCGACGAGAGCCGCGTTGTTGCACACGCATGGAGTTGTCGCCTCGCCGCCGGTACAATCAGGGGGTCTCATGCCCATCCTCCAAAAGGTGCTGCGCGCCGGCGAGGGTAAGACCCTCAAAGAGCTCCAGGCGATCACGGCTGCGGTCAACGACATCGAGCCGCAGTGCGAGTCGCTCGGCGACGCGGAGCTGAAAGCCAAGACAACCGAGCTCAGAGACCGGGTCGCCAACGGGGCGGCGCTCGACGACCTGCAGGTCGAGGCCTTCGCCGTTGTCCGCGAGGCGGCCAAACGCGTCCTCGGGCAGAGGCACTACGACGTGCAGGTCCTGGGAGCGGCGGCCCTGCACCGCGGGATGGTGGCCGAGATGAAGACCGGCGAGGGCAAGACTCTCGTGTCGACAATGCCCGCCTACCTCCACGCCCTCGCGGGTCGCGGCGTGCACATGGTGACGGTCAACGACTACCTGGCGGGCCGCGATGCGGAGTGGATGGGCCGGATCCACCGCTTCCTCGGCCTGTCGGTCGGCCTCATCCAGAACAACATGGAGACGGCCCTGCGCCGCCCCGCCTATCGCTCCGACATCACCTACGGGACGAACAACGAGTTCGGCTTCGATTACCTGCGCGACAACATGGCGATGACCGCCGACAGCCGCGTCCACCGCGGCTACAGCTACGCCATCGTCGACGAGGTCGACTCCATCCTCATCGACGAGGCGCGGACGCCGCTGATCATCTCCGGCAGGCTCGCCGACAGCGCCAAGTGGTACCGGGACTTCGCCAAGATCGCCCGCCGCCTCCGGGAGGATGACCACTACGAGGTCGACGAGAAGAAGCGCCAAGTCCTCACCACCGAGGAGGGAGTGGCAAGGGTCGAGTCGATCCTGGGCGTCGAGAACCTCTACGACCACGCCGCGGTCGACTTCGTCCACCACCTGGAGACGGCGTTGAAGGCCGAGACCCTGTACCGGAAGGACGTCGACTACCTGGTCGACCGGGGCGAAGTGAAGATCGTCGACGAGTTCACCGGCCGGGTGCTCGAAGGCCGCCGATACTCCGAGGGGCTGCACCAGGCGATCGAGGCCAAAGAGGCGGTTCACATCAAGGAGGAGAACCAGACCCTCGCCACCATCACCCTCCAGAACTACTTCCGCCTGTACGAGAAACTCGCCGGGATGACCGGAACGGCCGAGACGGAGGCGGCGGAGCTCGCCTCGATCTACAACCTCGAGGTCCTGGCGATTCCGACCAACGAGCCGGTGGCCCGGGCCGATCAGGGCGACCTCGTCTACAAGTCCGAGGCGGGCAAGTTCCAGTCGGTCATCGCCGACGTCAAGGACCGGCACGAGCGCGGTCAGCCGGTCTTGTTGGGCACCGTGTCCATCGAGAGGTCGGAGCTGCTGTCGGAGGCCTTGAGCAAGGCGGGCGTGAGCCATGAGGTGTTGAACGCCAAGCACCACTCCCGGGAGGCCGACATCATCGCCCAGGCGGGACGGCCCGGGGCCGTCACGGTGGCCACCAACATGGCCGGCCGCGGAGTCGACATCATGCTCGGCGGCAACCCGGAGGGCATGGCCAGGGTCGAGCTGACGCGCCGCGAGGTCGATCCCGAGGACCCCTCCTATCCGGGGCTTGAGAAGGAGCTGACCGAGGAGTTCGAGCGCCGGATCGCCCCCGACAAGCGGAAGGTGATCGACTCGGGCGGCCTCTACGTGGTGGGGACCGAGCGCCACGAGTCGAGGCGCATCGACAATCAGCTCCGGGGCCGGTCGGGTCGCCAGGGCGACCCGGGCGAGAGCCGGTTCTACCTGTCGCTCGAGGACGACCTGATGCGCCGCTTCCAGGGCGAGTGGGTGCAGTCGATGATGGAGAAGCTGAGGCTCCCCGAGGACCAGCCCATCGAGGCGAAGATGGTCTCCAAGTCGATCGAGAGGGCCCAGCGCCAGGTCGAGTCTCAGAACTTCGAGATCAGGAAGAACGTCTTGAAATACGACGAGGTGATGAACTCGCAGCGGGAGAACGTCTACCGCTGGAGGAAGGCGATCCTGGAGGGCTCGGCCGGCGAGGACCTCATCGGCGACTGGATCGCCGACGTGGTGACCGGCGCCGTCGAGCTGGAGCTGTCGGCCGAGTCGGCCGAGTCGGCCGAGCCCGGCGAGGATTGGGACGGGCTGGCGAGAGAGCTCAACCAGCTCTACGCCACGAAGGTCTCGCGGGAGGCCTTCGACGGCGGCTACGACATCGACGATGTCGTCGACTTCGCCGTCGACGAGGCCCTGACTGTCTATGAGGCGCGGGAAGGGGAGCTTGGCGCCGACGTGCTGAAGAGGGTCGAGCGCTCGGTCATGCTCTCGGTCATCGACAACAAGTGGCGCGAGCACCTCTCGGAGATGGACTATCTGCGCGCCGGCATCGGCCTGCGGGCCATGGGCCAGAGGGACCCGCTCTCGGAGTACCAGCGGGAGGCGTTCGACATGTTCACCGACTTGGTCGACTCGGTGAAGCGGGACTCGGTCAAGTACCTCTATCACGTCGAGGTCGCCCAACCCGAGACCCGGCCGCAGCGGGTGCGGGCCGCTCCCGCCGGCGGGGCGGGCCCGAGGAGGCCCGTAACCGTCAAGGACAAGGTGGGCCGCAACCAGCCTTGCCCCTGCGGCAGCGGCAAGAAGTACAAACGCTGCCACGGCGCGGCCGCCTGAGCCGGGGGCGCCGTGGAGATCACCGACCCTCGGGCGACCGTGGCCGAGCTGCGCAGGAGGCTTGAGGGCGCCCGCGGGTTCCTCGACCTCGCCGGCAAAGAGACGGAGCTGGCGACGCTGCGACGGAAGGTGTCGTCGCCGGGCCTCTGGGACGACCCCGACGAGGCGAGAGCCGTCACCCGCCGCCTCGCTCGGCTCGAGGGCCTGCTCGAGAAGGTGGGCGGCCTGTCGACGCAGATAGAAGACGCCGAGGTCCTGCTTGAGCTTGCCGCCGAGGTCGACGACCGCGAGTCCCGCGATGAGGGCCTCGGGCTTCTCCGCGCCGCCGCCGCCGCCTTGGACGACCTTGAGCTGGAGTCTTTGTTCTACGACGACTACGACGAGGCCGACGCGATCCTCAGCGTGCACGCCGGGGCGGGCGGGGTCGACGCCCAGGACTGGGCCGAGATGATGACCCGGATGTACCGGCGCTTCCTCACCGGCTCGGGCTTCAGCCTCACGGTCGAGGACGTGACCGAGGGCGAGGAGGCGGGCATCAAGTCGGCGACCCTCACGGTGAGGGGGGAGCGGGCGTACGGGACTCTGGAGTCGGAGCGCGGCGTGCACCGGCTCGTCCGGATCAGCCCGTTCGACGCGGGCTCGCGGCGACACACCAGCTTCGCCGGCGTCGACGTCGTGCCCGACCTGGGCGACGCGGCCGACGTCGAGGTGGGAGACGACGAGCTGAGGGTCGACACCTTCCGGTCGCAGGGCGCCGGCGGGCAACATGTGAACACGACGGACAGCGCCGTGAGGATCACCCACTTGGCCAGCGGCATCGTCGTGCAGTGCCAGAACGAGCGGTCGCAGATGCAGAACAAGGCGCGAGCCATGTCGATGCTGAAGGCGAGGCTGGCCGAGCGCGCCCGCCTTGACCGGCTGGCCCACCTCGACGAGATACGCGGGGAGCAGGGGGAGGCCGCATGGGGACGGCAGGTCCGCAGCTACGTCCTCCAGCCCTATCAGATGGTCAAGGACCTCAGGACCGACCACGAGGTCGGGAACGTGCAGGGC
>Ga0056123_1000007_pt1 | contig 63421 bp, 57 predicted proteins | sample WorMetHEROISLAND_3_FD_71122 | JGI IMG/M metagenome (GOLD analysis project Ga0056123, IMG submission 71122) | Marine gutless worms symbiont microbial communities from Max Planck institute for Marine Microbiology, Germany - Olavius sp. 3 HERON ISLAND ...
GCGTGGGAGTCAGCAAGAAACGGGATACATGCACAAGTTAACTGGCAGTTTACGACCGATGATGCCAGAGTCAAACTGAAACGGCTTTATCCAACATTAGAAGCATGACATGACACTAGGCACAAAATCAGATCTGTCAGCTTACATGGAAGATCGTTGCCAGGCGGATGCGCCTGAAGCGCTGGCACTTGCCGGGCTGATCGGCAAAAGAAGGCCATACATGAGTGTAAAAGCGCTCTTGAAGCCGGGTCATCAACCCTTGCAAGTCCAGACCCTTGTTGACCAGCTTACCGTTGATGACGGGTTAACTCTCATTGAGGCCCCCACTGGATCGGGAAAAACGGAAGCCGCACTGGCATATGCGTGGCGGCTGTTAGACATGGGGAAAGTTGAAAGCATTGTATTTGCCTTGCCGACCCAAGCCACCGCCAACGCCATGTTCAAACGACTGGAAAAATTATCAACCAAGTTGTTTGACCATCATCCTAATCTTCTGCTAGCTCATGGCAACGCAAGGTATAACAAAGACTTTTTAAGATTGAGTGCGTCGGAGGAGCGTAGCGACTATCAGGATGCATGGGCGCAATGCAGCGCCTGGCTGTCACAGAGTCGTAAACGTGCCTTTCTTGGTCAGATCGGGGTGTGCACCATTGATCAAGTCCTCATTTCAGTTTTACCGGTGCGTCACCGCTTCATTCGTGGCTTCGGCATTGGTCGCAGTCTGCTTATTGTCGATGAAGTCCACGCCTATGATACTTACATGTACGGCCTGCTAAAGGCTGTTCTGAAAGAGCAGCAAACAGCCGGGGGTTCAGTGCTTTTGCTCTCAGCAACGCTGCCCAATTGCCAACGAAAGGAACTGTTTCAAGCCCGGGATAATTCTAAATCAGCTCAATCTTTGTCTTCCGAAACAGCATACCCATTAATTTCCCAAATTACATCCAACAAATTTGGAACCTATGAACTTAAGAAAAGATATCTTCCTGAAAATAGGGAGGTGTTCATTGAACCATTGACCGTAAAGGAGTGCTTTCCTCCCGACGATTTATTGGATCGCATCTGCGAGGCCGCTGAGGGAGGCGCTAGTATCGCGGTAATTTGTAATTTGGTGGACTCGGCTCAACAGCTTTCCCAGATACTCGCGCAGAAAGTTTCTCTTCCGGTTATGCTATTTCATTCCCGTTTTACATTGCGTGATCGACAAGCCATCGAAACGAGATTGCTGGATCGGTTTGGATTTTCTGCAGCTCACTCTGGCGGTGCGATTCTAGTTGCGACTCAAGTTGTGGAACAGTCTCTGGATGTCGATTTTGACTGGATGGTCACCCAACTCTGTCCTGTCGATTTACTGTTTCAAAGATTGGGAAGGTTGCACCGGCATGCACATAAAGACCATCGGCGTCCTTCAGGATTAGAGACGCCTGGCTGTACCGTATTGCTGCCCGAAGGCCTTGATTATGGTGCCCATGGATTGATTTACAAGAACACGCGTGTGATGTGGCGCACCACCCAGAAACTACTGGGACTCAATGAAAAGGCGTTGGTCTTTCCCCACGCATACCGGTCTTGGGTTGAAGCGGTATATGACCCCAATCCATGGGGCAATGAACCCTCTGAAGTGAAAGCAAGTTACCGGGAATTCATGGAGAAACACCAGGAAGCGCAGAGATTTGCGGCAAATTTGATGTTAAACAGCACTCAAAACATGATTCCTTTGGCGGATGATGACCAACACATTACCGCCGTTACCAGAGATGGCCCCATGAGCCTAACCCTAGTGCCCTATCTCGATTCCGACCAAGACCGAGTCCTGAGAGATGGTACTTGCTATGACCATTTGAATCGCTTGAAAAAACCGGAGGCACTGGCAATGAACAAGATTGCTGTTCCGGACACCTGGAAAAGCATTTTAGATAAAAATATCCCCGAGGAAGAAGGCATTTATTGGCTCCTCATGGCGGAAGATGGTAGCCGGTGGAGAGCACAAGTTGGCAATTGGGAACTAATTTATCAATCCGATACAGGTTTGGAGAGGATACGATGAATTTATTGACGGACAAATGGATCCCGGTCAGGCGTTTATCTGGGGGGCGAGTCATCTGGCTTGATCTGGGCGCACTACTGACCAAGCATGAGTGTTACGAGATTTGCCTGCCCCGGGATGATCTAGAACTTGCCGCGGTCCAACTGTTGATTTGCATTGCCCAAGTGCTGTTTACTCCAGGCGATTTAAAGGAACTCGTGGATCGTATTCGAAAACCCATTTCGGATGAACGATTCAATCAGGGCATCAAAGGGTTCAAGAACTGGTTCGAGCTGGAGCACCCGGAACATCCTTTTATGCAGGTTCGTGGGGTAAAGGCCAAAGTTCCTACACCAATGGATAAACTCATGCCCGGTCTTACTGGGGCGACGAATAGCTGCTTTGTTAATGAAGCTGGACAAGCAGATTGTCTCTGTGGCGGGTGCGTTGCGGTCGCCTTGTTCAATCAGGCTGGCAACGCACCTAGTTTCGGTGGTGGATTTAAGGCCGGATTAAGAGGCGGGGCGCCCATTACAACTTTGATACAGGGACGCCATCTGAGAGAAACATTATGGTTGAATGTTTTAAACACCCTAGATTTAGAAGACTATTTCCCAGGCTTTAAAAACTACGCCCACGATCCACCCACCTGGGTTAATCCAATCAAAGCTAAATCGGAAACCACGGCATCATCAATTGGGCTTTTACGAGGATTGTTCTGGCAGCCAGCCCATGTTGAGCTGTGCCAATCAACCAGTGGGGGGCGATGTAGTTGCTGCGGGAGGAGTGACGCACCAATATACCAAAGTTTCATGAAGGCTAAGTTTCCTTATAGGATTAAAGGCATATGGCCTCATCCACATTCTCCGAGACTGTTAAAGTTTAAAAAGGGTGCCACTGAGGAAAAATTCGCGGCGTTTACTACCAATGCTCCCACATGGACACGACTTTCAGGTTTTGTTGTTCAACTACAGGTTAGCAAAAACCAAAAAGAGGGGCACCAACCGGCGGCGGTTGTGAATCAAGCGAGTAAATTACTTTCAAGAATGCCAGAGAAATTACAGCTTGCTGTTGGCGGATACAGGAACAATCAGGCGTCAATATTGGAGCGTCGTCATGAAATACTGGAACTTAATAAAGGTTGGAATCAGAATCCTGGGCAGATACGCGAGATCGTAAATTTAGGGCTTGGCTATAAGACAGCACTCAGAAAAGGGCTTTTTGATTTTTCAAAAGGCTTTAAAGAAATAAAAGGTGCAGGGGTAAACGTTCAAGATAAAGGAGAATACCAGTTTTATCGTCTCACGGATCATGCGATGCAGAGGGTGTTGGCTGAGGCAAAATTCGAAATTCCCCGGCAGTTGGCTTCGGATAAAAACATTTTACGCGAAACCTTAAAAACTCATTGTTTGCAAATATTTAACGAACAAACCCACCCATATCTGAATGATCCCGAGTTGATCAAAACGATGGCCGTGGCCCGGCGCACACTAAATAAAAACCTCAGGGAACTCGAACCGGAAAAAGAAGAAGGAGGTGAGCCATGATGGAGCCGGATTTCCAGTTGCTATATGAAGATTTCCAGCAGCTCGATTCCACCCGGAAAAGTTTATTGAAACGAGCGGTTAAACCAATAGATTTATTCGAAATCCCCGCTTTTTATGGTTTATACCGTAAACATCGCAAAGAGCCTGCGCAACGCAACGGTTTGTTACGTTTGATTTTCTGCTTGCCATTTATCAAGCATCAACCCGAAGGCAAAACATTGGGGGCGGCCTTGGCGGAGATGGGGTCGGATGGCCGTACCAAAATTAATAAAAAACGACTTATTCAGCTCAGTCGCATCGAAGACAACGGCCAGGCCATGGCACAGTTGCGTAGGTTACTCAAATATGCCGAACCTTCCATGGATTGGCTGAAAGCCGGTAAGAGTATCTGGTATTGGGGAAAAAACAGCAAACGTCAAATGTTGGAAGACTATTTTTTATCCATACCATTCAAAAACAAAACGAAATGATCAATCAAGGAGCAAATCATGTCGAAAAATTTTCTCAATTATCACATTCTTATTTCCCATAGTCCTTCCTGCTTGAACCGTGATGACATGAATATGCAGAAAACTGCCATTTTCGGAGGTAAACGCAGGGTGAGGATTTCCAGTCAAAGTCTGAAACGGGTTATGCGAAAAAGTCCGTATTTCTCTAAAAAATTGGGTCTGCCTTCAAAGCGGACAAGAGAGCTTAAATCTTTTTTTGATTTATTAATTCAGGAATTAGGCAAGAAATTTCCATCAGAGCTGATTGAAAAAGCTATTTCTTTTATGTCAGATAAAAGAGAATTTTCGGAAAAAGATATTTATGCTGATGCAGTTGCGCCATGGTGTATAGAAGAGATTGAATGGCTGTGTCGGGGATTAGAATCTAATGATAAACTGAATGAACAATGTGAGAAATTTATAGCAATAAAGGGTAATGGAGCTAACGATAAGAAGAAAAAGAGGTCTATTGTGCAAGCAACCTATAAAGAAATCGAAAAACAAGATCAGTTGTGTGGATTAATACGAGCTTTAGAAAATGCACCTGACATAGCCCTTTTTGGTAGGATGGCAGCGTCTGGACTTATGAGGCCAATGGAAGGCTCCTTAGCCGTTGCCCACTCTATCACTACCCATGCTGTTGAATCCGACATTGATTGGTTCACTGCCGTTGATGACCTTCAAGAACTGGGTTCGGGTCATCTCGACACCCAGGAATTCTCAAGCGGTGTATTTTATCGCTATGCCAGCCTAAACATTGACCAATTACGGAAGAATCTTGGCGATGTGGATCGTCAAAGATCCCTGGAAATCGGGGCTCACGTTTTGCGCCTGCTGGCCACAGAGGTGCCTTCCGCCAAACAACAGAGCTTTGCCGCCCACAACTTGGCCGACTTGGCCATGGCTTCCTTCTCGGATCAGCCTATATCCTTGGCCAATGCCTTTGAGGCGCCTGTACGGTCCAAGGGAGAAGGCCTGCTGAAACCATCAATTGTCGCACTTCATGATTATTGGCAACGTATTTATTGTGGATATGGCTTTGATGATCATTGTGCCGAGTTTGCCCTGCAAATGTTGGAAATCCCCGATAAGATAGTCTACAAAGACAAATTGTCAGACCTTGAAGCCTGGATCCGCAATGATGGTGAGGCAAAGAAATGAGAGATTACCTGATCCTTAAACTGCAAGGTCCCATGCAGGCATGGGGAGAGCACACCTACGAAGGGCTAAGGCCTTCTAGTTTTATTCCTACTCGTAGTGCCGTATTGGGGTTGTTGGGTGCCTGTAGTGGAATCCGCCGGAAAGACCGTGATGGGCAAATGAACCTCTCCGATGCATTGGGCATGGCTGTGCGAATTGATAACCGCCCAATGCCGGATAGTGTCAAGCTATTAACGCACCAAAAGCTCATCGACTACCACACTGTCAAAAAAGCCAGGAAGGATTACCACGGCCTACAGTCTCACGAAACCATCCAGACATGGAGAGAATATCTGCTTGATGCCGAATTTACAGTAGTATTATGGGATAGAGCCGACAAACAGAAGATGTTGGATGATTTGGAGAGGACCGTCAACAAACCGGTTTTTACGCCTTACCTCGGTCGACGATCCTGCCCCATCGCCAAACCACTGTTCAACGCTCGGTTAAAAGCCAAAGATGAATTTTCAGCATTGAAACAGGTGGAACCCCAGGGCGGAGAAATTTATAGCGAGACGCCGGGCCAGGGGCGTCCGTTAAAAGTTCGAGATGTCCCCATGGTGATTCAACCTCGGCAATTCGCCAGCCGTATCGTTTATGTTTACGGAGGCAGTCATGTATCTGAGTAAAGTGTTCATTCCTTGGCGAAAGGCCCACAATCCCTACAACATTCATCGGGCATTGTGGGAGCTATTTCCCCATCGCCCTGACTATAATCGTGATTTTCTCTTTCGTGTGGAGAAGCAAACCAAGGGTCTTGGCACGGAAATCCTCATGCAATCTAAAAAGGAACCAACTACTAATAATTTCGGAACCCGAGTTATCGACAGTCGCGAATACAATGTAAACCTTCAAAAGGGTCAAAGGCTGCGATTCAGGCTTCGAGCAAATCCCATTAAAACCATTATCGATGGACGTGGGCGTCTTAATCGAAAAGGTAAGCCTAAAAAATGTCGAGTTCCTCTAGTACGGGTAGAAGATCAAGAGGCGTGGTTTGATAGAAAAGTAAGGTCTTTTGGTTCAGTAGAGGCTGTGATTATTCATCCCGAAGTGCCGACTTATTTTAGAAAAGATAGTGAACAGCGTACCGGCAAGATTCAAACGGTATTGTACGATGGTATTATCAGCATAAATAGCCCTGATGTCTTTATCAATGTACAAAAAAATGGCATCGGACCAGCCAAAGCCTTTGGTTGTGGATTAATATCAATTGCCAAAGCTTAATAGGGACTGGGCGCAAGAAAGCCTAATATCAAGTTGGTAACAAACCGCTCATTTAGATCTACAATATACAGCGGCTTCTCGGTAAATTTAGACGCATTGAAAGGTGAACAATTGGTAATTGAAAATCAATTATGCCGAATGGTAATTGTAAAGGAAACGCTAGTAAGTGGGTCCTGATAAAGGTGAAATAATTTTATACCGGCCCGAGGATGGACAGACCCGTCTGGATATGCATCTGCGGGATGAAACCGTGTGGCGAACGCAAGCCCAAATGGTGGCGCGCTTTCAAAGAACGAAACAGACCATAAGCGCGTTGCAAAAGGAGCTAATGGACAGGGGCGAGGCCATGGATATTTTCGGTAATGAACGCAATGAGGGCCTACCCGGAATTCCGGGGGCGATTGTGGAAACCGTTGATGGACAAGACTTGTATCCCTGCGCCGAGGAAAAAGCGGCCCATCTGCTATATTTCGTGATCAAGGATCACCCTTTCACTGACGGTAACAAGCGCGTCGGCTCCTTTCTGTTTCTCTACTTTCTTCAGATCAACGGCCTTCCGGATGAAGTCAGATTCGACAACAAGGCCCTGGTGACCTTGGCTTTGCTCACGGTCGCCAGCGACCTGAAGCAAAAAGATCTGCGCATTCGGCTGATCATGAATCTGCTGGCGGATTCAGGAGAAGGCTCATGACAAATACTCTCTTACCGCCCCTCAAGCCTCTCCCCGTGAAAGACCGCATCTCCATGGTCTTTGTCTACTATGGGAGAATTGATGTGAAGGATGGGGCTTTTGTGGTGATCAACGATGTGGAGGGGGAGGATCGTGAACGCAAGCAAATTCCTGTCGGCTCGGTGGCCTGTATCATGCTGGAGCCGGGAACGCGAATCAGCCACATGGCGGTAAAATTGGCGGCAGCCACGGGGACTTTGCTGATATGGGTGGGTGAAGGGGGCGTTCGGCTCTATTCCGCCGGCCAGCCGGGTGGGGCCAGATCGGACCGACTGCTGTATCAGGCCAGGCTGGCTCTGGATGATAAATTGCGATTAAAGGTTGTACGCAAGATGTTCACGATGCGGTTTGGCGAAAAACCGCCGGAGCGTCGAAGCGTCAACCAGCTTCGGGGTATTGAGGGGGTTCGTGTGCGGAAGCTGTATGCGTTGATGGCTCGGCAATACGGCGTGAAATGGAAAGGCCGGCGATACGACCCACAGGATTGGGATGCCGGGGACACGACCAATAAATGCCTTAGTGCCGCCACGTCCTGTTTATACGGAGTCACGGAAGCGGCGGTGCTGGCGGCGGGGTATGCTCCGGCAGTGGGATTTTTGCATACAGGCAAGCCACTCTCATTTGTCTATGATATTGCGGATATATTTAAATTTGACACGGTCGTTTCGGTAGCGTTTAAAATTGCATCCAAAAACCCGTCGCACCCGGACAGGGAGGTTCGCATTGCGTGCCGGGACAGTTTTCGGCAGACGCGCCTCCTGAAAAAGATCATCCCGACCATTGAGGAGATCCTGGCTGCCGGTGGTGTGGAGCCGCCGCCCACACCGGAAGATGCGCAGCCCCCGGCGATTCCGGAGCCTGAGGCATTGGGCGATCAGGGCCATAGGAGCAAATGAGATGGGTATGGTAGTCGTTGTTACCGAAGCTGTACCGCCAAGGTTACGAGGTCGATTGGCCATTTGGCTGCTGGAGATTCGGGCGGGTGTATATGTTGGCGATATTTCCAAAAGAGTCCGCGAAATGATCTGGGAGCAAGTCTCATTGTTGACGGAAGATGGCAATGTTGCCATGGCCTGGGCAACCAATACAGAATCCGGTTTTGATTTTCAGACGTATGGCATTAACAGGAGAATTCCAATTGATTATGATGGTCTTCGCCTGGTCTCATTTTTACCCTCTGACCCATAATACGGGGAGGGCAATACTGCTCTTTGACAATTTGGAAATTAATGGGGGAAACAGTTGAAAAGGTTGGTAAAATATGAAGTGGGTTGAAAAGTAAATAATTTCGGCATGTTCTGAGAAGTATGTTCCCCACGTGTGTGGGGATGAACCGTTCGTCCGTTTCCAGGTTCATGCTGCCAAATTATGTTCCCCACGTGTGTGGGGATGAACCTGCCTGCCTATCGGCAAAGATCAAGGCGGGAACATGTTCCCCACGTGTGTGGGGATGAACCGGAGACGCCGCGCATGAGGATCGGATGAAAAAAATGTTCCCCACGTGTGTGGGGATGAACCGGAGGCGATCAAATGAGCATCAGCAAATCCCAAATGTTCCCCACGTGTGTGGGGATGAACCGCTGGTGCAAAATCGAGTCGGCGTAAAAGCGCAATGTTCCCCACGTGTGTGGGGATGAACCGGTGCAAATTTGCACCTTGATCCGAACGCCTATATGTTCCCCACGTGTGTGGAGCTTGGCATCAGCCTGGTAGCCTACTCGCCCTTAGGTAGGGGGATGTTGACCGGCCGTTACACCTCAACCGGTGATCGGCCCACCAGCGAGACTGATTTCCGGACCCGGATGCAGCCTCGGTTTCAGCCGGGAAACATCAAGTCTAACCTCAAACTGGTGGAGGTGATCAAGGAGATTGCTGCCCAAAAGGGATGCGTGGCAGCGCAGGTTGCCTTGGCCTGGGTGTTGGACCACGGGGATCATGTTGTAGCCATTCCAGGCACGACCAGGCTCGCCAATCTCCAGACCAACCTGGGGACACTTGACTGTCGCCTCACAGAAGAGCATCGAGCTACGCTCAATGAATTGGCGGATCAGGTGCTCGGGGATCGATACTCGCCCGAAGGGATGGCGGCGGTCAACCAGTAGCCGTTGCGGGCCCGGACTCCCAGCCTGGGGGCAAAAGCTTTCCACCTAACTTTTATCGTTAGCCAAAGCACTTACAATCTATTGAAAATTGCCTTAAGGGATATCTCATGGCAGTGTTAAAAAAGGATCGTGAGGAACGGGAAAAATTGAAAAAGAAAATCGATTGTGCGATTATTCAAATGAAGGCAAAGCATATGATTTCATGGAAAAGAGTTTGGAGATTTTATTCTGCCCTGACTGTTGAGATCAGAGAATTTACTAAATTTGAAAAAATCGTTTTGGAATTTAAAGCAACAGTGTCAGAACAGAGGGCAAGAAAACCAATGCCGGGTCGATTCAAAATGATTTTGAATGATGAGAAGCATATCAAATGAACGAAATGATGTTTGCGTCCGTTTCCATACTATTATTCAAGACACCGGTTCTGAATACATGCCTGCGACATGAGATTTTAACGACACATTATGGAAGAGAATACACTTGTAAAAATGCTTTATGGGGCACACCTGCATGGCACCGCAACTGAAAACTCAGACCTTGATTACAAGGGTGTTTTTATGCCCCATGCTGACGATCTCCTGTTATGCAACGTTCCCAAAAGCTACAGTGCATCAACAAAAAAAGGAGTTGTTGAAAGAAATAGTCCCGATGATATTGATTCCGAGTTTTATTCCCTTCATTATTTTATAAAGCTTGCCCTTGAAGGACAAACCGTTGCCATTGACATGCTTCACGCACCGCCGGAGTGTATTATTGATTCGTCTCCTATTTGGCGGCGCATAGTTAAAAACAGGTCAAAATTTTATACCAAAAACCTAAAAGCCTTCATTGGATATGCCAGACGGCAGGCGTCCAAATACGGCATTCGTGGCAGCAGGCTGAATGCGGCGCAAGAAATGATTGATTTGTTAAAAAGCTATAACTCCGGTGACAAGTTGCTGTCACTTTGGCACCGCTTGCCAACCCAGGAACACTTATATCACATTGAAAACAATAAAAATGGAATAAAACAATATCAGGTTTGCGGGAAAATAATACAGGAGACACAATCGGTAGGATATACACTTGACATACTTGAAAAGTTTTATTCGGCCTATGGCAAGAGAGCGTTAGCAGCAGCTGAAAACAAGGGTATCGACTGGAAAGCCGTATCTCATGCAATCAGGGCGGCGCTACAAGTTAAGGAGCTCCTTACCGACGGGACAATAACTTTTCCACTCAAGGATGCCGGTATATTGTTGGCCGTTAAAAACGGCGAGGTGGATTACTTAACCGAAGCTGCGCCAACACTTGAAAGCCTTATGGATGAGGTTAAAGCGCTGGCAAGCAAAAGTACGTTGCCGGACAAGCCGGATTCAAAATTCTGGCGATCATTTTTATTAACAGAGGTTAGAGATCATGTTCTACAATCTTGAGTCCGTCGAGCGAACGGCGCCTCTGTTTGACGCGCTTGAGAAGTGTAAAGGCGTTGTTCAGGATCCGACGCATCATCCCGAGGGAGATGTTTTTATCCATTCGGTCCAGACCTTGAATATTGCCATGCGTGAGTCTGTAGATATTGATCTTATTATCGCCGCCATGGTTCACGATATTGGCAAAGCGATTGATCGTTATGGACACGAAACCTATTCAATAAAGCTGCTTGATGGCCTGTTAAGCGACAAAACAATTTGGCTTGTAAAAAATCATATGCGGTTTTGGTATTTTGTTCTCGGGAAAATGAAAAAGCGAAAAAAGTGTAACGACCTGATCAATAATGCATGGTTTTCCGATTTGGCTCTGCTTTGCAGGTGGGACAAAATGGGTCGTAATCCAAATATATCAACCAGGTATGATCGCGTCGCTATTATCAACAGATTGCAAAATATCGCATCGCGTAATGTTACGGAAGCCGAGTTGCGCTGACCATGCGTTCGAGCGGACCTGTTCAAAGCCACCTCTGTGGTCACGATGGGCATACAGGCAAAGCCATACCGATTGAGCGGATGATCGGGATATTCCGCAGGTATAACCTGCTCAATTTGCAACAACGACTGCCCGGTGTAGGCGCGACTCGCCCCAAATAGCCTGTGAGGCCGCTGAATATGCCCTGCCGCCTATCAATCGCTTTCATCGGAGCGCTTCGTACCCGGTGAAGCGAAGGCCGTTCCGGCAGACCGTGAGCGCAGCAAAGCTCAGGGTCTGTCGGAATGCAGAGTTGTGCTGACGCTCCCCCGGTCCGAATTAGGTCAAGGAGAATCATATGCTTACGAGAAGACGTTTCCTGCAGAACACGGGAATCCTGACGGCGAGTTTGCTCACGGGTTGCAGGTCGGATGCCGGCGACACAGCACACGTTTCCGAAGACTGGTTCATGCCCGATGAGGGCGATCCTCACAAGCGCACATGGATGGCTTTTGGCGCAAGTGTCGGCATCTGGGGGCGGCGTTTGCTTCCCGAAGTGCGGCGCAGTCTCGCCACCCTTGCACAAACCATCGCCGAGTATGAACCGGTTTCCATGCTGGTCAGGGAAAAAGAGTACAACCTTGCTCGGGAAATGGTCGGGGATAAGGTTCAGTTGATCGTTTCCCCGCTGGATGACCTGTGGATTCGCGACACCGGCCCGGTGTTCGTGATAGCAGCGAAAGGGAAAAGGGCTGCAGTGAATTTCAACTTCAACGGCTGGGGCGAGAAGCAGGAACACCGCATGGATGCCAAGGTGGCCGATTTTGTGGCCTCACGCGCGGGCGTCAGGATCATTGGAACGCAACTGGTCATGGAGGGCGGCTGCGTTGAGGTGGATGGTCATGGCGCCGCTATTATCACGGAGAGCTGTACCCTCAATACAAACCGGAATCCGGGCATGTCCAAAGCCCGGTTTGAAGATGCGCTCATGCCCCTGTTGGGACTTGACCAGATCATCTGGCTGCCCGGCATCAAGGGAAAGGATATTACCGATGGTCACACCGACTTTTACGCGCGGTTCGCTCGCCCTGGTGTCGTACTGGCAGGCTACGACCCCGACCCCGATTCTTTCGATCACGAAGTGACGAAACGTCATCTGCAAATCCTCAAATCCGCCATGGACGCACAGGGTGGAAAACTGGAGGTGATCCCTCTTGAAGGTCCGCGTACTGTGCGCAAAGAGCACGAAACCGAGGATTTCGCGGCCGGCTATATAGGCTTCTATGTGTGCAATGGCGCTGTGATTATGCAGGAGTTTGGCGATGCTGATGCCGACAGTGCGGCCAAGGCGGCTATACGGAAAGCATTTCCGGGCCGAGCCATTGAGCAGATCAATATTGATGGTATCGCAGCGGGCGGCGGAAGCATTCATTGCGCCACACAACAGGAGCCGCTGGCCGAATAATCGGTTGCAGCGGACGGCAATACGCGTCGCCACTGAACCGAAGCGTTCCGGCAGACCGTGAGATCCGCTTTATTAGGGCGTCATTTTTTTGACCAGCATATCAACATATAATGGTCCCGTTGGGCGGAGGTAAAATTTTTACCATATTGTTTGATTACCGGAAAGTTGTTACTATTTTTTTGCGTTACACGAGAAGCACAAATAAGAGCACTTCTAATCAGATTCTAACGGATTGCTAACAGTTGCCTAATTTCAATCCATTACGAAAAGGCCAACGTAAATGACCCAGGGTGGCAAGGGTCTTTGAAGAGGAGCCGACATGACCAAACATTTTCATAAAGCATTGGATAGCATTAAAAAGAAACTACTGACCTTGGGCGCCATGGTGGAAGAGAGGGTACACCTTTCCGTAAAAGCGGTTTTGGATAAAGATGTCGATCTGGCCCGTAAAATATATGGCAGCGATTATGAAGTCGACGAGATGGAAGTGGAAATGGAAGAAGAGTGCCTGAAGGTCATGGCATTGCACCAGCCGGTGGCCGTTGATTTGCGTTTTTTAATTGCGGTGATCAAAATCAACAACGAACTGGAGCGTATTGGTGATCAAGCGGTCAATGTGGCCCAGCGGGCTGAACGCATCGCCCTGGACGGCTGGGACGAATTTACCTTCGATTATGCGGTCATGGCGAAAAAGGCCCAAAATATGCTGAAATTGAGCCTCGATGCTTTGGTTAATTATGATATTGAGATTGCGTACAACGTTTTACACCAGGATGATGACGTGGACGAGATCAAAAACAGGGCCTACGATGTGATCAAACAGGCCATGGGTAACCATTCGGACCGCATCGGCAATTTAATCAACCTGTTGCTCATCTCCCGGCACTTGGAGCGGGTGGCCGATCACGCCACCAATATCGCCGAAGAGGTCATTTACATGATTGATGGTGAAATTGTCCGCCATGGCGGTCATTATTAAGATTCGAATATGTAACATGTATCCCTAAATAAAGCAGAGTTGATTTTTGACAGGGTGAAACCAATGGCGCATACGACCATTTTGGCGGTGGATGACGAAGCGGACCTGCTGGAACTGGTCCGCTACAACCTCATTCGGGAAGGCTTTGACGTTGTAACCGCAGCAACGGGAGAAGAGGCGCTGGTCACCATCCGTAAAGAGCCGCCGGATTTGATTTTACTGGATTTGATGCTGCCCAAAATGGACGGACTCACCGTCATGCGGCGGCTAACCGAAGATGATCAACTGAAACAAACCCCGGTGATTATGCTTACCGCCAAAGGTGAGGAGGCCGATGTGATCACCGGCCTTGAGCTGGGCGCCGACGATTATGTGACCAAACCTTTTTCTCCCAAAATCCTGGTGGCCCGTATCCGTTCGGTGTTGCGGCGCATTCGTACATTACCGCCGGACACCCAGGAAATCCGTATCCACGAGTTGTTTATTGATACCGGCCGCAGGGTGGTTTTATCCGACCAAAAACCGGTCGAGTTGACCTATACCGAATTTCAAATTCTTACCTTTTTGGCGGCCCGGCCCGGCTGGGTCTATACCCGCAGCCAGATCATTGATGCCATCCGCGGTGATGACTATCCGGTGACCGACCGCAGTGTGGATGTTCAAATCGTCGGGCTTAGAAAAAAATTGGGCATGTGCGGAAGCTATATTGAAACGGTTCGAGGGGTCGGCTATCGCTTTAGTGAAGCGCCATGAAGCACCAAATCCGTTTCATCCATCAACTCCTTTTTTCCTACCTCCTGATTATTGTCCTGGCGCTAAGTCTATTCAGCCTACTGACCTCCCGCTCCATAAAACAGTTTCACATCCGGCAAAATATTACCGGGCTTGAGACCGAAGCCCGTATCGCGGCAATTCAGATAAAGCCGCTTTTAAAAACCGCCCGGAGCGATATGATTGATTCGCTTTGCAAAGAATTGGGCCGCAATATCGCCACCCATATTACCGTTATTTTACCTGATGGGATGGTAGTGGGCGATTCACTGGCCGCACCGAACAGTATGGACAACCAACGCGTCCAACCTGAAATCGCCGCGGCTTTGACCGGTGAAGTCGAGTCGGCGATCCGTTACAGCCAAACCCTTCGGCACCGAATGCTCTATGTGGCGGCGCCACTGGACGAAAAGAGACCCCCTGATGCTGTTATCCGCACGGCACTGCCGCTCACCGCGCTTGACCAAGAAATTAAAGCGGTCCATTGGCAGTTGGCTGCCAGTGGTCTTATCGTTGCGTTGCTGGCTACGCTGCTTGGCTTTTTGATCTCAAAACGGATTTTACGGCCGTTGGAAACAATGCGCCAAGGGGCGCAACGGTTTTCAGCCGGGGAGCTCGACCACCGGATGAGGGGGGCCAACATCCACGAATTAAACAGTCTGTCCACAGATATGAACCGGATGGCCCAAGAGCTGAAGCAACGGATCGACACCATTTCCAAACAACGAAACCGCTATGAGGCGGTGGTTTCCAGTATGGACGAAGGGGTGGTGGCTGTGGACCTGGAAGGCCGGATTCTCAGCATCAACCGGGCGGCGGTCCGTATGCTGGATCATGGTTCCGACAATACGCAAGGCCGTTCCTTACAGGAGGTGTTGCGCAATCGTGATCTGCAGCAGTTTATCGCTACCGCGGTATTGGCAACCGGCACCATTTCCGATGACATCATCCTGCACGACCGGGACAATCAGGTTTGGCAACTGACGGCCACACCCCTAAAGGGCGGCGGCAAAGAACGCCTGGGGACGCTACTCGTTCTAAATGATGTGACCCGTCTGCGGCGGCTGGAGCGCGTGCGTAAAGACTTTGTGGCCAATGTCTCCCATGAGATCAGAACACCGCTCACCGCCATCAAGGGATTTGTGGAGACATTGCAGGACGGTGCCCTGGAAGATCCCCAAGAGACCGAACAGTTTTTGCAAATTATCGCCCGGCATGCGGATCGGCTGGATGCCATCGTCAGCGATCTGCTCTCCCTTTCCAAATTAGAGGAGCGGGCAGCCTTGCAGTTGACACCTTCAGATCTGGGGAAGATTATCGAAGCGGCAATACTGGTATGCCAGCCAAAGGCATTCGCCCAAAAAATCACCTTGCGGTACGACTTTGATACGCCGGTTTACACAGCAGTGGATGAACGGTTGCTGGAACAGGCCCTTGTCAATCTCATCGAAAATGCCGTGAAATGCAGTCCTGAAAACGGCGAGGTGCGTATCACGGTAAAAGAGGATGCGGCAGCCACCCGTATTTTGGTGGAAGATGACGGAATCGGAATACCCCAAAAGGATCAGCCCCGAATTTTTGAACGCTTTTACCGGGTCGACCGCGCCCGCAGCCGTCATATGGGCGGCACCGGATTAGGGTTGGCGATTGTGAAACATATTGTGACGCTCCACGGCGGCCATGTCAGCGTGGAAAGTGAATTAGGTCGCGGTAGCCGGTTTACCATTCATCTGCCCAATGGTGTTTCCGAAGCTAAAAACGATTATACAAGATAATGACATGCCCGCATTACGGTTTTTAGCCTCTTAGGATAACTCTGTCTTGGCCGGGAAATGAGTATATACCACTCCTCGCCACATTGAGGCATTTAAAAAAATACTCTTCAAGGGGTATTTTCACACTAAATGCTTTTTGCCGGCGTTATGGGGTCCATGCGGCAGTGAAACTAAAACTGCGCCAACACTTTTTTAAATCCGGGCATGGCATCGGTGATGGTCTTTTCCGGAACGCAATAGGATATCCGAAAATGGCCCGGCCCGCCGAATCCGCTGCCGGGCACCACCAAAATGCGCTCTTTTTTAAGCTCTTGCACAAAGGCCGCATCGTTTTCAATGGGGCTTTGGGGAAAGAGATAAAAAGCCCCCGACGGCGTAGTGAAGGTGTAGCCCGCGTCAGCTAGGCCGCTGCACAGAAGATCCCGCCGTTTTTGGTAACGGTTGACATCCACCTTTTCACCCTGGAGTTTGGCCGCCACCCGCTGCATCAAAGCCGGTGCGTTGACGAAGCCCAATATACGGTTGGCCAGAATGAGCCCGGCCAAAAGTTCCGCTTTGTAGGTAGCTTCGGGATGGATCGCAATAAAGCCCAGCCGCTCGCCGGGGATCGACAGGTCTTTGGAATAGGAGGTGCAGACCAATGATTCGGTATAGGCGTTGAAAATTGAGGGCACTTTGATCTGGTCGTAGACGATTTTACGGTAGGGTTCGTCGGAAAGCAGGTAGATCGTCCGCCCCAGTTCCGTGCTTTTAGCGGTCAACAATTGCCCTAAATCGGTTAGACTTGCCGCGTTGTAAACCTGCCCCGTAGGGTTGTTGGGGGAGTTGACGATCACCGCTTTGGTTTTCGGCCCAATGGCCTTTTCCAGAGCGTTCAGATTCAAGGTGTAATCTGCATGGGTCGGTACAGTGACCAGGCGGCCCCCATGGTTGTCGGCGTAATAACAGTACTCCACAAAAAAGGGGGCAGGAGTGACAACCTCGTCACCCGGGTCAAGGATCGATTTCAAAACCACGTTGAGCGCTCCGGCTGCACCGCATGCCATCAGGATTTCATCACCGGAGATAGCGACACCTTGTTCTTTTACGAGATGATCGGCAATGGCCCGGCGGGTTTCCAAGAGCCCTGCATTGGCCATATAGGCGTGGCAACCGTCAGAATCACTTGTCGCAACCGCCTCAAGGGTTTTTTGAAACGCCGGCGGTGGCGGCAGATCAGGATTGCCCAAACTGAAATCATACACTTTGTCGGCGCCGAACTCTTTCTTCAGACGGGCGCCTTCTTCGAACATCTTGCGAATCAAGGAGGACTGTTCCCCAACGGCGGCCATCTTTTTGGCGATGGTCATGTTTTTTCCTTTTTATGATGCCGTCCAATGTAAACATGCTGCCCTCAATTGCAATAATCGGCCATAGGGATCTTGGACAAAGATCTCTATGGCAAGGCCCTTTTCAACCCAATCGGGAATTGACATCGTCACAATGCAAATTTATTTTTGTGTGATGAAAAAGCCTGAAACGGCATGTTGATTGTTAACGTCATGAAAAAAAGGAGCTGTCAGGAGATAACCATGAGACGCATCAAGAGTGTTTGGATACTACTGTTATGGGCTGTTGCCTTGTTTCCAATTGCCGGGTGGGCCGCAGATAGCGGGGCAGGCACGCCCAAGCTGGTGATTCCCGAAGGACAATATCAATTTGAACCGGTTTTGGAAAATGAATATGTATCCCATGCTTTTACCGTTCAGAATAAAGGTGGGGTGGCGCTTAAAATTTTCAACGTCAAAGGGGGCTGAGGGTGCACGGTTGCCTCTTACCCTAAGGCAATCCCCGCCGGCGGCGAGGGCCAAATCCAGGTGAAGTTGAGTACCCGCGGGTATGGCGGCCGGACGGTAACAAAATCCGTCCAGGTCTATAGCAATGATCCAGCTTTACCCCGTGCAACACTGGTCATTAAAGGTCCGGTAAAACGGTTTGCCACCATCCATCCCAACCGTATCAGTCTGGTGGGACTGTTGGGGTCCGAGCTGAGGCAGACGGTGTCGATTATCCCTGAAGCGGAATACCCTTTCAAAATCATCTCCCATCGGGCCGAAAAAGGGCGGTTTTTCGCATATCAATTGCTTGAGAAACAACAAGGCCGGAACCTTGTATATGAATTGACAGCAGACAACCTGAAAACGGATACGGGCTGGTATTCAGATACCATTATTCTGAAAACAGACAGCGCGGTTCGTCCGGAACTGCACATTCCGGTTCATGGTAATATCAAAGAACATCAGTGACATATACCAGGCGCCTGTTGGTGAGGATAAAACAAAATCGCATAAATAGCAGACTGTTTTTAGGGGTATTGCCGCCTGGATGGACGCGTTCAACCAGGCGTTGTTTTTGGAGGCGTAGTGAATCAAATCACTTTATTCAAGCTTTTAATCCTTGATTGCGACGGTGTCATGTTTGACACCACTGAAGCCAATCGAACCTATTATAACCGGCTTTTACGGGCGGTAGGCTTGCCGGATATCACCGATGAGCAGTTTACCTATGCCCATATGCACACAGTTTTCGAATCGGTGGACTACCTGTTTAAAACACCTACGCGGATTGAGAGGGCGCATCAACTACGCCAACAGATGAGCTATGCTGCAGTGATCAAGGAAATGCGGATCGAACCAACGCTTAGAGTGGTTTTAGAATCTGTGCGGCCCGCGCTTAAAACCGCTGTGGCCACGAATCGCACCGATACCATGAACCGGGTCATGACGGAACATGGATTGACCGACTTATTCGATCTTGTGGTAACTGCCCTGGATGTAAAGCAGGCCAAGCCTCATCCGGAGATGCTGGAAAAAGCGTTAAGCCATTTTGGTTTAAATCCTGATCATGCGCTATTTGTGGGGGATTCGGTAGTGGACCAGAGAGCCGCCCAGGCCGCAGGGGTGACGTTTGCCGCTTTTAGGAATCGTTCCCTGGCCGCTGATCTTTATGTTGATCAGTTGGATGTTTTGTTGCCTCGCCTGCTGTTATAGCCATACCGAAAGATAAGCGATTAAAGTCAAGTTGCTATTTAGGCGTATGGGTGCCGGAGCGGCAAAAGACGCCAAACCGATTATGGAGCGCTTCAATCGCATCAAGGCGTTTATCCGGCGGATGGTCACCGCAGTGAAACTATTAAAGATGGAAAGTCCCTTGGAAGTGACGGTCAAGGTACTATCGACCATTTCGGACAGAGGCGGTTTTCCGTGTCGGTAATCAATATCAGTTTGGCTTCGCGTGACGAAAAAATGAAATATAGGCTTTAGTACCCGGCTCATTTTCATTCTTCGATTACTTCTGCCATTCCATTGAGGAGAGGTAAAGCTTATGGCCTTAAATATCAGCCGCCCTTCGGCACTATTACGCTGGTTAATAGATATCCGGCGTGATCTGCACCGTTTTCCCGAACTTGCTTTTAACGAGCACCGCACTACCCGCAAAATCGCCCAAATATTGGAATCCCTGGGTGCGCAGATCATTCCATTTGAAAATTGTACCGGCCTTGCGGGGCTTTTTACGGGTCCCAAAAAAGGCCCGACAATTGCCTTACGGGCCGAAATTGACGCATTGCCCATCCAGGAGTTAAATAAAACCTCTTATACTTCTGAAAATGAAGGGAAAATGCATGCCTGCGGTCACGAAGCCAACACAGCCATCATGTTGGGAGTGGCTAAAAAAATGGTTGATGAGGGTGTGATCAACCGGATGCGCGGCAATGTCAAATTGATCTTTCAGCCGGCCGAAGAGCAGGGGCTCGGTGCAAAGGTCGTCATTGAAAAAGGTGTTCTGGAAGATCCATATGTTGACCGGATTTTTGCCGGACATATGTCACCGGACTTGGCGGTCGGCCAGATTGGTGTTTTCCGCAGCCTGGGCTATGCCTCAGCGGATCGGTTCAAACTGGAGATCCAGGGGCAGGGCGCCCATGGGGCCCGGCCGGAGGAAGGGGTGGATCCTATTGTGGCCGGGGCTCATTTTGTTTCTCAAATTCAAACCATTGTGGCCCGTAATGTCAAACCGACGTACGCTGCAGTGGTGACCATTGGTAGTTTTCTATCCGGAAAAGCGGCCAATGTGATTCCCCATACGGCCACCCTTAATGGGTCCATCCGGGCAATGACGCAGCAGGTGCGTGACCTCCTTTTACAGCGGCTCGAGGCAATGGCCATAGGGCTTGAACAGACGTTTCAGGTCTCCTGTCAATGGTCGCTTGAAGAAGGGGTGCCGCCCATCGTGTGCGACACGAAAACCTCTGAAATGCTCTTTCAAGCCGCTGAAAAAATTGTAGGGAAGGAAAGAGTTGCCTACATCGAACCGATTATGGGTTCCGACGATTTTGCCTTTTTTACGCTGGAAAGGCCGGCATCAATCATTCGCCTGGGTTGCAGCAATGTTGATGCGGGGATCATCGGCCGGTTACATGCACCCGATTTTGATATTGATGAAGCTGTTTTAGAGATCGGTGCGGATATTTTTTATGAAGCTGTGTGCGCAGGAGTAATACCAACGTAAAAAAGTCAAAACACCCAAACGGTGTTCAGGAAATAACAGTAAACATATTGGCAACAAGCTGAAATATCAAATATAAATGATTTTCCGGTAAAATTTCATGCAAAATTCGGGTTTAATCAAAGGCTTCCGATAGCCCGCAAAAACCTTGCTTTCGTCCCTCAATAAAGGCTACGGTTGTCCTAGGCCAGATTAACATAGATTCATCGTCAGGAAGCGATGCGACAGGTTATCACCACCGAGAAAATCCCCATCAAACTGTGGCTGGACGATATTGAAAAAGGTGCCCTGGCCCAGGCCAAAAATCTGGCCAATTTACCCTTTGCATTCAGCCATATCGCCATCATGCCCGACGCCCATCAGGGGTTTGGGATGCCCATCGGCGGCGTGATGGCCGCCCGCGATGTAATTGTGCCCAATGCCGTGGGAGTGGATATCGGCTGCGGGATGTGCGCGGTAAAAACATCGTTGGAAACCATCGCAAAGAGCACTCTGCACACGATCGTAAAGGAAATTAAAAGAAGCATTCCCGTAGGATTTCGCCATCATGACAAAAAACAGACGGAAAAGTGGATGCCCAAACCCACCGCCCAAACCCCCGTGGTAAAGCAACACTATTCCAGCGCATTAAAACAGATCGGAACGCTGGGCGGCGGCAATCACTTTATCGAAATTCAGCAGGGCGGCGATGGGTACATCTGGCTGATGGTTCATTCGGGCAGCCGCAATATCGGCTACCGGGTTGCCAATTACTACAACAAGCTGGCCATCAGGTTGAACGCTAGGCAAGGCTCGCCCATTCCGAAAAACCGGGGGACTGGCCTTCCTCCCTCTCGATTCCGATTTAGGCCGGACCTATCAGGCGGAAATGGAATATTGCGTCGGTTTTGCCCTGGCCAACCGCCGTTTGATGATGGCGCGCATCAAAGAGGCGGTCTTGGCCGTCTTTGCCCAAACCCTGTTTGGTGAGATGATCAACATCGCCCACAACTACGCCGCCCTGGAAAAACATTTCGGACACAGCGTAATGGTGCACCGCAAAGGTGCCACCCAGGCGCGGGTCGGACAGTTGGGGATTATCCCCGGCTCCCAGGGCGCGGTGAGCTATATTGTCAAAGGGCTGGGGAATCCGGAGAGTTTCGAATCCTGCTCTCACGGGGCCGGGCGCAAAATGGGTCGCAAACAGGCCCAGCGCGAGCTCAATTTGGCCAAGGAGCAAAAACGGCTCGATGCGATGGGCGTGATCCACTCGGTTTATCGTAAAAGAGATCTGGACGAAGCCGCCGGTGCTTATAAAGATATTGCCTCGGTTATGGCCAACCAGACCGATCTGGTGGAAATTACCGTTGAGCTGCAACCCCTGGCCGTGATTAAAGGTTGATCACGCCTCCTGAAGCGGGGTGTCTGCGGCGCACAATGACCGTCATTTGCTGTAACGAGGCGACAGGTTTCCCCTCTCCCTTTTTTACCACTACCGCAACGCCACCTCTTCATAGGGCAGATTCAGCTGATTGGCCGTTTTTTTAAGGGCCGCTTCCAACGTGATCACCGTGCCGCTTTTGTCTTGGACCGGAGTGGTTTTATCGGCCACGACAACGATTTGCAGTTTGGCGGGGTTGAGCCATTTTCCGGCCAACCGGGCCATATCATCGAGGGTTGCGCTGATAAACTGCTCCTGGATATAATCCAGTGTGTTGAGCGGTTCACCGCGCAAGGCGTAGCGGCCGTATACATTGACCAGATCCGCGGGGGTATCCACATTAAAGACAAAGCTGTTTAAGGCGTCCTGGCGGTTGATTTCAAAAAGGCCTTTAGGGATGGATGTACGAGTATCCCGCATCAACTTTACCGTCTCCAAAATGGCGGCGGCGGTCTGATCGCCCTTGCAGCCGATGTAACCCGCCACCATGCCCGCTTGCCAACGGTAGGGCTGAAAAAAGCCTGCCGAGTAGACCAGCCCCAGATCATCACGCAAGCGTTTGTAGACCAGCGAATCTTCCCCACCAAAAAGATCCACCAAGAGGTTCAACTTCCAGTAATCCGGATCACTCCGTACCGGGCCGGTCAGGCCCAGCATCACTTGGGATTGCACTTGGCCTGATTTATGCACCAATGCCAGTTGAGGCCCGGTTTCAGACGGTGGTTGAAGGGTCCGGTCGGATGACGGCTGATTCGGTAAAACATTCAGAACCGCCTTCAACGATCCGGCGGCATGGTCAAGGGAAATATCCCCTGAAACGGCGGCGATGATTTTGGACGAGACAAAATGGTTTTTTAAAAAAGCGGTTAGCATCGCCGTATCAATTTGGGGCAGCGTCTCAAGGGCTACCAAAGGGTCACGACCATAAGGGTGCCCTTTAAAATGGATCCGTGCCCACTCGCGGCCCGCTACGGCCTGAGCGTTTTCTGACTGCCGTCGCAATTGAGTCAACAGCCGCTCTTTGGTGATGTTGACGATATCGGTATCAAAGCGCGGTGCGCTGAGCATCTCCTTTAATACCCTCAAACCGGCCGGCCAATCTTCTTTGAGAGTCGACAGGCCGATGGTGGTCATCTCCTCATCCACATTGAGGCTAAGCTGGATACCGTTTTCATCCAAATACCGGGCCATCTCCAGCGGTGTCCGCTGCGCCGTGCCGCCCTTTACCACCGTAGCACTAAACAGATCGGCAAGGCCTGCTCGTGAATCGGGAAGGTCCACTTCGCCCACCGGCAGCATCAACGTTAGCTCTACAAAGGGAAGCTGATGATCGGGCAGGTAGTAAAGAGGTGTATCTTTTACGATCATACGCTTGGCCGCGGGATAGGCAATTTTACCAGGGATACGGTTAAAAGAGAGGGGGTGCTTCCAATTTTCCGGGGTGGGATAGTCGGAATGGTTGGTCATATCATCCGCAGCTTTTTGACTGCGCGCCGTCGCCCTGCTGACCGAGCGCACCTCGGTGTAACGAACCGGCGGTGTATCGGGCCTGCCGCCTGGAATGACAAATACCGTCGAGCGGTTATTCTCGTCAAAATAGCGCTTAGCCACCCGTTGAATATCTTCAGCGGTGATTTGATCCATGGCCGCCAAGTAGCTGTTCAAATACGCCCAGCTATTTTGAATCTCCAGGGTGGCCAAGGTGCCCGCCAAATCGTCGTTACCCTTCAGCCGCTCTAAAAAATCACGCCGGTTCTGTTTTTTAATCCGTGCCAATTCGCCCTCACTGACCGGCTCCTTTTTTAAAACCGCCACCTCTTCCAACAAAACGGCGGTCAGGGTTTGACAGGCCTCCAAATAGCGCTGTCGTTTTTGCGTTTGCGGTAATTCAGCCTCATCCTTTTCCTCCGGGTCCAAAGGTGTTCCGCCCAAAATTACCAGGTCTCCGTAACGGCTGTCAGGGTTGTAGGCCCACGCTTCGGCAGCCAAGCCTTGATTGACAATCCGTTGCCGCATACGAGCGCTGTGGCCGGAACTCAAAATCAGGGTAAGGGCATCCAGGGCATAAAAATCGTCGCTACCCATCTTGGCGCCGTGAAACCCGATCCGTACCAAGGGGGTTTTGGCGCCTTTAAAGTAATGGATCGCTTGCCGTGGACCATTTTGAGCCGGTTCCAGGGTCACCTTTTCCGGCGCCCGGCGCCCGGCGGGATAGCGCTCGAAGTAGCGTTTGGCCAACGTTTTGGCCTGGGCCGCGGTAATATCCCCCACCAATACCGCCACGGCGTTGGCCGGTGTGTAATACTGACTATGAAAAGCCCGTGCCATCCGGGTGTCAAACCCATTCATATCATCGCGCCATCCGATCACCGGGTTGCGATATGGGTGAGCGGTATAGGCCAAACTGTAAAGATCCCGCCACGCGGCGCCATTGGGATTGTTGACATACCGAAAGGCCCATTCACGCTGAACCACCTCCTTTTCCACGTAAAACTCGCGAAAGGAGGGTTCAAAGATCTGTTCGGAAACAATGGAAAACCACTGCTCGGCCATATCCGAGGGCAAATCCACCGTGTACTGGGTCTGATCACGGGTGGTAAGCGCGTTGATCCCCACCCCGCCGTTTTTGCCCAACTGGCTGGAAAAGGCCTGCGGCTGGTAGATCGCCTGCACCTTTTGGCGCAGAGCAGTCATCTTTCCCCTGTTGGCGGCAATCACCTCCTGATCCGGCCGTCGCGTCGCTTGTTCAGCTTTAATCACCTGGTAGGCTGCGTCAATCTCCTCTTGCAGCCGTTGATCCGCCTGCCAATCGGTGGAACCAAAATTTTTAGTCCCTTTAAAAAGCATGTGTTCCAACAGATGGGCAATCCCCGTTTGACCGGACCCTTCCAGGGCCGATCCGGCCCGGATGGCCAGCCGGAATGAGATTTGGGGGACCGCCGGACGTTCCACCACTAAAAACTGCATCCCATTGGCCAGTTTGAACTGTTCAACCGCAATGTTTGTTGCGGCGGTTTCCGCTACGACGGGCACCGGAACACCACCCGTCTGGAAAACAATTAGAATAAGCGCAATTTTCAGCAATCGATTCATCAGTAATTTCCGCATTTGTAAATATCCGTTTTAAGACCCTACAATGATAATACCTTGATTTGAATTGACAAATTTGGAATACAACGAATAGTATCATTAAACATGCGCATACAACGAACAATCCTTCAGGAGATTTCCATGACCGCCAAAAAAGAGACGCCCCATATCAATGTGGACTACTTTGAGAATCTGACGGGCGACATTCCCGACGCTGATACCGGGGCCACCGAGGATATTGGCGCCCGCGTAAAGGAACTGCGCAAGGCGAAAGGATTGTCCTTGCAACAGTTGGCCGACCTGACCGGTGTTGAGTTGATGCTACTCGAAGAGATTGAAAGCGGTGAAGCCCAGCCCCAACTGGGAACAGTCTTGAGGCTTTCCAAAACACTGGAAAGCGCCTTTGGCGGACTGGTCACCGGACCGGGAGATCGGGATTATGTAATCACCCGTAAAACGGATCGCCCCGTAGTGGCCCGCTCTACCTCCAAAAACGGGCAAAAGCAGGTGTACCAATATTACGGCCTGGCTGCGCCTGTTCGGGGACGTCATATGGAGCCGCTGATTGTGCGTCTGAACGAAAATCCTACCGGTGATCTATCGATTCACGAAGGGGAAGAATTTATCTATGTCCTCGAAGGGATGGTTTCCCTTGATATGGGTGATCAACACTACGACCTGGAACCGGGTGATAGCGCCTTTTACCTTTCGTCCAGCCCCCACCTGATCGCCGCCAAATCGGGCACGGCTACGATTTTAGCCGTGATTCACGGCGGCTGACAGGCAATCACACCACCAACGATAGGTAGCAGGTGAACTCACCTGTTGCGCATTCGCCCCCAAATACCCCCAACAAGGAAGATCTGATGTCATTTTTTGGTAAACCCGATTTGGCATGAGGCTGTCTGTATTGTACGGCAGTCATTTTGCGACCAACAGACAGATTAACGCCGTTTGGATGTACTTTAGTACTTTGTGACAAGGAGGCTCGCATGAGGACATGGCGATTGACCTATACCGTCATATTGGTGGCGGCGGTTTGATTCGTCGCCGATTTATCCCCCCAAACGGCCGCTTCGGCGCCACCCGTGGCCGCGTCCCAGGCCGTATTTATTCTCCCATTCCCCGAATGGAGAGAATAAAGATGAATTGAAAATCAGTGCAGGTGACGCTCAATTAAAGATTGAATATTTGCCCATTCATCAGGATGGCGCCATTGGATTTCAGTATCTTTTCGAAACCAGGTGAGCTGTCTTTTGGCGTAGTGGCGGGTATCTCTTTGCATGGTGGTCACCGCCTCTTCCCAAGTAACTTCACCCCTGATAAAGGCGGTCATATGACGGTAGCCAAGAGCCTGCATGGACTTTAATTCGGCGCTGTAGCCCTTTTTTAACAGTGTCTCAACCTCTTGTAGAAAGCCGGCTGCCATCATCTTTTCAACCCGTTGGTCGATTTGGCTATAAAGCGCTTGGCGCGGACGGTTCAGCCCAATTTTCAAGGCATCGTAGCGTTTGGTCTCAAAGGGATGCCGGGTGTGGATTTCTGAAAGCGGTTCGCCGGTTGTTTCAAATACCTCCAGAGCCCGGATCACCCGGAAAGTATCGTTGGGATGCAGTCTGTCTGCCGTGATAGGATCAACCTGTTGTAATCGCCGGTAAAGCACTTCAGATCTCGACTGCTTCAGTTTACGCTTGAGCCGACGGCGAGTTGCCGGATCGGTGGCGGCCGTTTCCGGCAGACCGCAAATCAACGCTTTGATGTAAAAACCGGTCCCTCCCACAACCAGCGGAATTTTACCTAGGGCGCTGATTTCTGCAATTACCTTTTTGGCCAGGATCTCAAAGCGGGCCGCATCAAAATCCTCTGTAGGCTCCAAAAAATCGATGAGATGATGTCGCGCCGCGGCCTGCTCTTTTGCGGTGGGTTTGGCTGTACCGATATCAAGCTCTTTATACACCTGCATAGAATCGGCATTGACGATTTCACCGTCAAACATCCTGGCCGCCTTTAACGATATGGCGGTTTTACCAACTCCGGTGGGGCCGCAAAATACGACGATTTTCGATAACGATGCCTTCATCAAGCCTAACGGTGCCAATTTTTTATTTTTCCAAAATCATCATCAAATTGTGGTGCAGTGTCAAGGACTTGACGCAGCCCTTCCCCTGATTCACTATGAACTCTTAAATGGTGCAAATTATGGCAAACATTATCAATCTGGATCAATACAAGCGCGAACAGCTGACCGACCGGATTTTCACCCCTTGGCGAATTCGGTTTACCGACCGGTTTACCCTTACTATTACCCTTCTCGAGTTTACGGACGAAACGCTCTTTGCCCTGGCGCATCCGGGCGACAACAGCACCGAGCGGTTTTACGAAGTGATCATGGCCGTGCTTACGCCGGGAACCGCCATGGAGTTTCACTATTTGGACGGCCACCAAAAAATGGACGTAGTGGATCGCCATCTTTTTTTGGCCGATCATGTCCGTTTTGAGATTATGCGACGGCTAGGATGGATTACACGCTACCCGTGCCAAAATTACTCCGTAGTGGAGATGATCCAGCACTTTCCCGAAGCCCGGAAAAAGGTGCTCAAAAACGCACCCATTCTTTCAGTCACCCAACCCACGGCTGCCGTCTACCGCCGTCTGACCGTCCGGGAAAAGCAGGTCCACATCCGCCAGATGCTCATGGATGCGCTGGAGGCTTTTGGCGCCCGTTTGGCCCTAAAAAAGAATTAGTCATCACAGCCAAAATAGGCTAAAAGGTGGCATCAGTATTGGAAACCCGGTGAGACGCCAAAATTTATGGCTGTCTATATCCAGCTTATTCACTGAGCCAAGGAGTATTTTTCATGAGCAAAACTTTTCAGATCGGAGTTGTCCCCGGCGACGGAACCGGACCCGAAGTAGTGGATGAGGGCATCAAAGTTTTGAAAGCCGCGGGCCAGCGTACGGGTATCGATTTTGATTTGCACACCTACGATATCGGTGGTGACCGCTATCTGAAAACCGGTGAGATCCTTCCTGATACGGTTCTGGATGAATTGGCCACCATGGACACCACTTTTTTAGGCGCCATTGGCCACCCCGATGTCAAACCGGGGATTTTGGAAAAAGGGATTTTGCTTAAAGCGCGTTTTGCCTTGGATCTATACATTAACTTACGTCCGGTCAAACTCTATCCGGGCGTGGAAACCCCTCTACAGAACAAGGGGCCGGAAGACATTGATTTCACCGTGGTGCGGGAAAACACCGAAGGGCTTTACGCCGGTGCGGGCGGTTTCCTCAAAAAAGGGACACCCGACGAAGTGGCCGTACAAGAGTCCATCAACACCCGCAAAGGGGCCGAACGCTGTATCCGTTACGCCTTTGAATATTGCCGCAAACGCGACCGCCGGATGAAATTGACCCTGTGCGGTAAAACCAATGTGCTCACCTACGCTTTTGATTTATGGGAACGCACGTTTCAGGAGGTGGGCCGGGAGTATCCCGATGTTAGACAGGATTACGCCCATGTGGATGCCACCTGTATGTGGATGGTGAAGAATCCCGAATGGTTTGATGTGATCGTCACGGACAATATGTTCGGAGACATTATCACCGATCTGGGTGCTATGATTCAAGGCGGCATGGGTCTGGCGGCCGGAGGCAACATCAACCCGGAAAAAACAGGTATGTTCGAGCCCATCGGCGGGTCGGCCCCTAAATATACCGGACAGAATGTGATCAACCCCATGGCGGCGATCATGGCCGCGCAGATGATGCTGGAACATCTGGAACTGACCGAAGCAGCCGACATTGTTGAAAAAGCGGCCGCTTTTGTGATCACCCGGAAAATGGAAAGCATGAACGCCGGGAAAATGGGTATGGGTACCCGCGAGGTGGGCGATCTCGTGGCCAAGGCCGTTCTAGAGATTGCATAGCCCGTCTGTTAAGTCAAAACGCCTTTTCCCCCGCCTTGCGGCGAGCCTCGCGCTTTTTTGCGATGGCTTCAAGCTCTGTTTTCAAGAGATCTTTGAGATGGGCCACGTAGTAAATTCCGATATGGAATTTGACGTTATCGCGGCGGTCCAACTCGCGGACCATCACCAGGCGGTCGGTTTGATATTGCCAGGTATAGATCTTTCCCGGTCGGTCATTTAACTCAATAATGGCGGGATCGCCATGCTTCGTCTGCATGGCATCCACCAGCTCTTCACCGGTGGCATCGGTTTTGATTTTAAAAAAGAGGGGCCGGCCCGTGGATTGGTTGAAAAGCAGCTCCACCATGTCAAAGGGCTGCGCTTTGCGACGGGCGTGACGATGATATAATAGAATCGTGTCGTGTTCCACGCGCGCCTCGCCGGCCCGGTTGAATTGGCGGTTTAAAGTGTCCAAATCGGGAAAATAGTTTACCAGAAAACCAGGGGTCATCAGATTCAGGTCGATGGGGGTTTGGGTGATGATACCCCCTGAATCCAAGAGCCCTTTTAATTTATTGCGCAGGGCTTTGGAATAGATCGTATCGGAACCCATCTCCAAAAAGGTAAAACCGCCGGCCTTTGAAGGGGGCGCTTCCGGTTCGCGCTCCCCGCACCCGGTCATAAATACGGCCACACCCAACCACAAAGTCAACCAAACGATCCCTATCTTTTTTCTTCGGCGATTCATAGCTTTACACTATCAACTCCAATAAAACTGTCAACCGACCGTCGGCCATCCGGCGATCGTAAACCCATGCTGCTGATAGAGATGGGCCGCCTTTAACACCAGCGCTTCTTCCCAGGCCCGGCCCACTAACTGCACAGCCACGGGCAGCCCTTGGGCGTTCAATCCGCAGGGCAGCACCAGCGCGGGCTGTCCGGTAAAGTTGTAAATGCGGGAATAGCGGGTGACCGCCGCGCCCACGGGGACGTCTTTGCCTTGGATCAACACTGTATCAGCGGTGATCTTGCAGGCACAGATGGCCGTGGCCGGTGTCAGCAAAAGATCGACCTTTTCAAACGCCTCGGTTAAACGGCGCACTACCTTTTGGCGGTAACGGGCCGCTTCCAAAAAATCGACGGCCTTTATTTGGTGCGCCTCATCCAGCCGCTCTTTGACCTTTGGGTCCATCTTATCGGCATGGGCGTTGTAATAGGGGGCCAGTACCGACCCGGCCTCGGCCTGCAAATGCAACAACGCCATGGCGGCGGCCCGGTCGATCCCGGTGATTTTGACGGGTTGCACAACGGCCCCCATCTCCTCAAACACTTTTACTGCCGAAATCACCGCTACTTTGATTTCCGGCTCAATGGGTTCGGTCTCCAGGTGGTGGGGAAGTCCGATGCAAAGACCCCTTAAATCACCCTCCAGCGCCGCCGTAAAATCTTCAACCGGACGATCAGCCGTCGTGGCATCTTGGGGATCTACTCCGGAAACGGCCTGGAGCACCGCGGCCGCATCAGCCGTCGTTCGGGTCAGCGGCCCGATATGGTCCATGGAATCGGCCAGGGGGTAAACGCCGAATTTACTGACCCGGCCGTAGGTGGGTTTGAATCCCACCAACCCGCACAGGGCCGCGGGGATGCGGATTGACCCGCCCGTATCGCTGCCCAGCGCCATGGGAACACATCCCGCGGCCACCGCCGCGGCGGAGCCGCCGCTGGAGCCGCCGGTTATTCGTTCCACATCCCAAGGATTACGGGCCGGACCAAAATGGGTGTTATGATTGGTCACGCCAAAGGCAAACTCGTGCAGATGGGTCTTGCCCACCAGAATGGCGCCAGCGGCGCGCATTTTTTCAACCACCGTGGCATCCATGCCGGAAATATTGTCTTGCAAAATTTTAGCACCGCAGGTGGTATGTATACCCATAGTACAAAGAAGATCTTTGGCGCCGTAAGGTATGCCGTGGAGCGCTCCGCGATAATTTCCTTTCAAAATCTCGGCTTCAGCCTGGCGGGCCGCTTCCAGGGCCGCGTCGGCTATCACCGTTAAAAAAGCGTTAATGTGCGGATTGACCGCTTCAATCCGCCTGATAACGGACTGAGTCAATTCAACGGGGGAGACCTCTTTTCGGGCGATCCACCCGGCCAACTCCGTTAAACTGCTTTGCAACAGATCACTGGTCTGCATGGGTTTTGTTCCTTTATCGTACCGAACAGGCATGCTATAAAAGATGACTTTGGTTATTTAGAGCACACAATAGCTTACAATTGCAACCATGAGTATAGTATTTTAAGTGGTGAGAATGTCCTTTGGTGAAACCCTCATATTAACGCCGGAAAAGATGGCCGGTCAGCGCCTGATGGTTGGTTTTGACGGCACGACGCTGAATGCCGATCTAAAATATCTCATTGACACCCTCCACGTGGGTGCATTAATCCTTTTTAGCCGCAATATCAGGAATCCGATCCAACTGCGTGATTTGTGCCATGAAGCTCGGCAGTATGCCTTTGAGGCCGGAGAGGCGCCACTACTCATCGCCATTGATCAGGAAGGCGGCCCCGTGGCCCGTCTAAAAGCGCCCTTTACCCAATTTGCCGGAAACATGGCCATGACGACCATTGAAGATGCGGAGCAATTTGCCGCCATCTGCTCGGCGGAACTTTTGAGCTGCGGGATCAACATGAATTTTGCGCCGGTTTTGGATGTGGCTTTTCAACCCAGCCGCAGCATCATGGCCGACCGCGCCTTTAGCAGCCATCCCATTGTTTGCTCCCGCATGGGCGCCGCCGTCGTTGACCGCCTGCAGCAAAACGGCATCATGGCCGTGGCCAAACATTTCCCCGGCATCGGCCGCACCAAGCTCGATTCGCACATTGACCGGCCTTATCTCAAGGTCGCCTTGGATACGCTGCGCCATACCGACCTGTTGCCTTTTGAAACGGCCATCGAACATCAGGTGGCCGGGGTCATGCTGGCCCATGTGGTTTTCAAGAATCTGGATCCCCTCTGGCCGGCCAGTTTGTCGCCGCGTATCGTCATTGATCTGCTACGCAAGGAGCTCAGCTATCAGGGTGTGGTGATGACCGACGATCTCGATATGGGCGCCATTGAAAAGCATTACGATCTCAAAACGGCGCTGGATCAGATTCTGCTGGCCGATGTCGATTTTGTGATGATTTGCCACCGCAGCGATAAAATTGAAAGGGCCTATGAGCGGCTTTTAGCTGCCAAAGAGACGGTGCACACCCGGTCGGTGGGCCGGATTTTACGCCTTAAGGAGCGGTATCTAAAGAGCTAACTTAGCAAATACAATTTATCTTGGAAGAGTAAAAACGGGTCCGCGAATAGACATCACTGTCCAACGCCTCATACTGACCCGCCCGGCAATGGTGATACCCCAACCCTGCAATCATGGCCGCATTATCGCCGCACAAAGATAAGGGCGGAATATGCAGCCCCAAACCGTCACGGCGGGCTGATTCGGTTAAACGTGCGTTCAACCCCCGGTTGGCTGCCACACCCCCCACCAAGGCTATCTCGCGGCAATGACAGGTTTTAGCGGCATGGAGCAATTTATGGGTCAGCACATCAACCACCGCCGCCTGAAACCCGGCGGCGATATCGGCGATTTGCCGGGGCGACGGATCGGGATTTTCCCCCACTTGGCGGGCCACGGCGCTTTTAAGGCCGCTGAAACTAAAATCAAATCCGTTCTTATCCAGGTAGGGCCGGGGAAATTGAATCGCGTTGGGGTCGCCCTTTACCGCCAACCGATCAATGACGGGGCCCCCGGGGTAGCCCAGACCCAAAAGCTTGGCCACCTTATCGTAGGCCTCGCCCGCGGCGTCGTCCCGGGTTTGGCCGAGCAGCTCCGCCTGTAGATGGCCACTCACACGGTAGAGATTGGTATGCCCGCCTGATGCCAACAGCGCCACAAACGGAAACCTGGGCGGCGCGGAGTTATCCAGAAAAACCGAATATAGATGCGCCTCAAGATGGTTGATCCCCACCCACGGTTTTTTAAGGGCATAGGCATAACCCTTGGCAAAGGAAAACCCCACGAGAAGCGCCCCCACCAGCCCCGGGCCACGGGTAGCAGCCACAGCATCAATCTGTTTGGCCGTTGTTTCAGCCTCGGCCAGCGCTTTTTCCACCACGGGCACAATCGCTTCGAGGTGCATCCGCGAGGCCAGCTCAGGAACCACGCCGCCATAAATGTGATGAGTTTCCACCTGGGAGGCCACCACCGAAGAGCAAATCTTACGGCCATCGGCCACAATCGCCGCGGCGGTCTCGTCACAGGACGATTCGACCCCTAAAATCATCATGATTTTTCTACCACTTCAGCGGCGGTTTCGGCATCGCTGGCGGCGGAGCGGTCCCGGTCACCGGCTTCCGGGTCAAAGGATTCGATCTGAACGGTAAAGCGCTGGACGACAAGACCGGTGACACGACCAAGCCGCTCCAATTTGGAGCGCATCACCTTGCTGATGGGTTGAAAGGAGACCATCAATATATCCGTGGGATAACGGCTGGTGATATTTTTAATATCGGCAAAGGCGCCCAAAACCGGATACCCCTTGAGCCGTTTGCCCACCTTGACCGGATCGTCGTCAATAAACCCCACCGGTTTTAAATTCAGATCGGGGTTGTTGAGCACTTCTCGCAGGAGCAGTTCACCGCCCAAACCCGCCCCATAAATCAGCACGGCTTCCCCTTTGAGGGTTTTACGGCGCACCATATCGCCGGTCAGCCGGAAAAAGCCCCGTGTGCCGAGAAGCGCAATGGAGGTAAGCAAAAGGTCGATGATAAAAATCCCAGATGAAAAATCCTCGAAACGATAGAAAAAAGTGACCACGGTAACACTCAACAGGGTTCCGAAAACCGTAGCTTTGATGTAAATCCAGACCTCGTCGGTACCCATTTGCCCCAGCAAATGACGGTAAACCCCCACAACAAAAAAGGCGATAAATTTGCAGATGACCACCGCCGGCATCGATTTTAAAAAGACCTTAAAATAGAAGTTGAACTCAATGTAATCAAACCGCAGCCGGTAGGAGAGGTAATAGCAAAAGGCAATCAGCCCGAAGTCAAATAGTACCAAGAGCACCTGCCTTTTGTAGGTCAGATCCAACAGGATCGGTGTAAAGGATTTACCTCGAAGCAGTGAAAACTCCTTTTCGGGATAGATCCGCAACTGTGACAGATAGATCCCCATCAAGAGGATGGAAAGGACAATAGGGATAATCACCGACGGCGCGGTTAACGTGTTGCTGCGATGCACAAACACCGCCGCCGCTGCGGCCACAATGGCAATGGAGTAGAGCGATAAGACGGCGCCGCGCTCGGAAAAGCCCATCAGCACAAGCCGGTGGGAAGTGTGGTCCCGCCCGCCCATGGAGGCGCGCCGCCCGCTAAGAACGCGGATAAAGGTAACCAGGGTGGTATCCAGAATCGGCACCATCACCACCATCACGGGTACCGCATATTTCGCCATGCCGTTGATTCCGGGTAAATGACAGTAAAAGAGCCCCAGAGCGGCGATGGCGAAGCCTGCCACCAGGCTGCCGCAATCGCCCATAAAGATGGAAGCCGGGCTGAAATTGTAGACCAAAAAGGCGGCCAGCGACATCCCGACAATCAGCGCCGCAACCGCCGCGTTGGGCGCAGCCTGCCAAAAAATAAGTCCCATGGCAAAGGCGCCGATACCACTGACACCGGCGCAGAGGCCGTCCATATTATCAAGCAGGTTATAAGCATTGGTGACCCCCACAATCCAGAGCATGGTCACCATGGTGTCCAGGGTCAACGAGGTAAACCACTCCAGGCGAAAGCCCATAAAGGTCACCATGGCCGCCACGAGAATCTGACCCAGCAGCTTACTGTGAGGTTTGATATGGATAAAATCATCGGCCAGACCCAACAAAAAGAGGGCGCAACCACCTAGGAGCAGCATATGGGTGACCGACGGTTCCGATGGCGCGCCGTCATCGCCAAAGAACGACACCCCGCTAAAATCGGTAATAAAGAGCAGCGGGATGACAATCCCTGTGAAAATGGCAATACCGCCCATAAGTGCGGTGGTGCGGGTGTGCCAGCGGTCTTTGACCGGTTTGGCCACCCAGCCCCGGGAAAGAGCTGTGCGCCGAACAAATGGTGTCGCCGCCAAACAGATGATAAATGCCAATACGATGGGAAAATAGAACATAAGATTTATATATACGTCTCAACCATTCAGACGGTTATTGAAACTTTCATATGTTGTTATGACCACTTGCGATCGTGAACGTCGACATATTAATCTCCTCGTCGCTTGGGAGCGTTTGGCCCTCCGAGTCGAATTTCCTTTAGGGGTTCAGGTGTTGCACAACGGGGCTTTTTGCAGGTCCCTGGCGAGCCAATGGCCCAGGGCTCGAACCGGAGCAATAAGGTGATCCCAGGCTTTTTGCCTTGGAACTCATATCCACCGGACCCGATCCTTGTTCCTGGTTTGTAGTACCACCCGGCCGATATGCCAGGCGTTTTGGTTTGCGGAATTGAGCCGGTCCAGAGTTTGTTGGGCATCGGATTCACGAACGAACACGACGAGGCCGATTCCGTTGTTAAAGGTGCGCTGCATTTCAGCATTTTCCACCTTTCCGGCCTGTTGCAAAAAATGAAAGATCGGCGGCACCGGCCAACTGTGCTGCCGAATCTCAATTCCCAGCCCTTTGGGCACCACCCGTATGATATTTTCGCTTAGACCCCCGCCGGTGATATGGGCCGCCCCGCGCAAAGCGATCTCCGTTAGCGTGTCAAAGAGGGTCTCCACGTAAATCCGGGTGGGCGTTATCAGCGCCTCACCAATAGGTTGGCCCAGTTCAGCCACATGCGCGTCGATTTTTAATCCCAAGTGAGCGAAACAGATTTTGCGCACCAGCGAATAGCCGTTGCTGTGAAGCCCGGAGGAGGCAATCCCGATCAGTTGATCGTCGCTTTGGATCGTCGACCCATCCAAAATCGCCGGCCGATCCACCAGCCCCACGGCAAAACCGGCCAAATCGTACTCATTGCCTGCATAAAGGCCCGGCATCTCGGCGGTTTCACCACCAATGAGAGCGCACTGCGCCTGGCGGCAGCCTTCGCCCACACCGGAAACAACGGCCGTGGCCGTGGCTTCATCGAGCTTGCCCACCGACAGGTAATCCAAAAAAAAGAGCGGCCGGGCGCCCTGTACAATAATATCGTTGACCGACATGGCCACCAGATCGATGCCCACGGAATCGTGCCGGTTCAGCATAAAGGCGATTTTCAACTTGGTGCCTACGCCGTCGGTGGCGCTGACCAAAATCGGATCGGACATACCGGACCAGTCAGGGGCGAACAGCCCGCCGAAACCGCCGATCCCCCCCAGCACTCCTTTGCGGGAGGTGGATGCGGCAATCTTTTTGACGGCGCCCACAAAACGGTTGGCCTTATCAATATCAACCCCGGCATCAGCGTAGGTGAGCGGTTTGGTCATAAGCTCTCTTTTTATCGTTATAATATGGTGCGCTTGCAACCCTTGATATATTTTTACCCTCCAACAGGCATGGTAATGGGCATCCGCATAATCGGCCAGAGGACGTAGACGGCAAAGCCGGTGACAATCATCAAGATGATGCTGGCCGGAATTCCGTAAAGAAAAAACTCACCCGTGGTAAACTGCTTGGAGTTGTAGGCGATTGCGTTGGGCGCCGCCCCCACCAAAAGTAGAAAAGGCATACCGGCCACCACCAACGCGGAAAATAGAATCACCTCGCCGGCCACGCCCAGGTAAGGGGCGATCACCAGCGCCACGGGCAGGGAAATGGCGATGGCGGCCACGTTCATGATAAAGTTGGTCATCATCATGACGAAAAAAGCGATGCTCATTACAAAAACAAACCAGTTGGCATCTTTAAACAAGGTCAGCCAATTAACCGCCATCCATTTGGCTGCGCCGGTCTGCCAGAGACAGAAACCGATGCTCATGGCGCCGGCAAAAAGGAGGATGATATTCCAGGGAATCTCTTCCAGATCGTTAATATCCAGGAGTCCCGTGATAAAAAAGAGGATCGTTGACACGAGCAGTACTGCTGTCTTGTGGGGTGGCATGAACCCCGGCATGGTCGATTTTAACACTGCGGAAACGCCCAGAACCAAAATCGCCGCCGCCACAATCGCCGCGCCGATTACCTCTTTTTTAGTAATCCCGCCCATTTCGGCATTGAGCCTCTTGGCCTTTTCCCGCAAACCGGGAATCGTTTTCTTTTCCGGTTTTAAGACCACCATAAAAAAGCCCCAGAGGATAAACGTCATGAGCCAACCGATGGGAAACATGTAGTAGGAGAGCTCAAAAAAACCGACGCTCTTGCCGGTCACTTCATTATAAAAGCCGAGGGCCACGGCGCCACGCGCCGCCCCCAGCAAGGTGACAATAGAGCCGGCGCCGGCCACATAGGCCATGCCGATAAAAAGACCTTTGCCGAATTTGGTCGGCTTATCCCCCTCACCATACATGGCATAGATTGCCACTAAAAGGGGATAAATCGTTGCCGCCACGGCCGTATGGGCCATGATATGGGTCAACGCGGCGGTCAGCACAAAACAGCCCAAATAGATCATACTGGTCTTTTCACCTACGATGGCCAGCATTTTGTAGGCGATACGGCGGGTCAGCCCTGTTTTGGTAAAGACCAAGCCGACCACAATCGATCCAAAGATAAAAAGAACGTTGGGATCCATAAAATCCCGGAAGGCCTCTTTGGCCGGCCGGATGAGAAAGAGCACCTGTAAAACGCCAATGGCCAAACTGGTGACGCCAATGGGAACCACTTCAAAGACCCACCAGGTGGCGGCCAGTAAAAAGACGGCGATAGCCCCCTTTCCTTCCGGGCTCAACGCAAAGTGCGTCCCTTGAGGATCAATGGCATCGGGCCATGAAGGAGAAAAATGGACGACAACAAAAAACAACACTCCCAAACCAAGGTAAAGGTATTTTTTCCAATCAAACGTTTCTTCAGTATATTCTGTCATCGAGGCTCTCCTTGAGTCGCAATGTCATACGCCTTTTTCGGCGCCCGTAATTTTGATCTTTGTTTAGGACGTATCGCAGGCCATAATGGACTCGGCAACACACTCAAAAACGTCCGTCAAGCGCAACAGACCGACCGCCCGGTTGTTTTCCGTAACCAAGAGTGACTGCAATTGGCCCAATACCAGTTGGTGAATCGCTAATTCGATGGAGGCATCAACATCAATCTGCCCATCTTTTTTCACCTCAAACATAAATGTCTTGATCTTCATCGACGCCGCTGTAGCGCAAAGTTCGTCCAGCGAACTGTCCCACAGGTTGAACGATTCATAGATCTGCTTCTGGAATTCCGTGGAAAAGCCATAATGGGACGGGCTATCGTCAGACAGCATTTCACCATATTTAGGTTCAAGGGCTTTTAAAATAGCGGTCAGGTTTACCTTGCCGACAACATCGTTGTGCTCATCAAAAATCAAAATAGCCCGATGGGGATACTTGCTTTGGTCATACGATTCTTGCGCCTCGCGTAGCGCCGCCACCGCATCGCACAGCGACGCCTCTTGCGAGACCGTCGCGCAGTTTGATAACGGCACCATCAACCCCCTGATTGATTGTTTGCTCATACCGTCACCCCCCTATAAATTGTTAGATATAAAATCACTCTGTTTTTTCGACAGAGTTTGTCTCCAATATCATTCCTTGAATTCAACTCACAAGTGCAACGGTTGGTAGTATAGGCGCCCAGATTGACGTATGATCACAGAATACCTCATTGGGCGTTTTAAAGTCCAGTGTTTTTCCGGGGCGGTTATTCACAACCCGAACTTTGTACGCCACGGATGGTTTCATGGCTCACCGACAGCATTCCCGGTATTCTTTTCAAAAAGCTCGATATTTGTTTGGGCTATTGCATGGCAAAAGAGCGACCCGTGGCATATTTAAACAGTTTTACATCGCCTTCGCCCAAGGTGACATTGAGGTGGCCGGTCGCGCCGTTGCCGGCCGTGAGGTTGATCCGCTGCACCTGCCCGGTATCTTTGTTTAACGTCAGCAAATGATCCCTGGCCGTTTCGTCGGGCGCCCCTGAAAAATCGAAATCGATCCGTACCGTCCCCCGTCCACCGTAATTCACAGGAGAATCGCCCAGCCAGTGGTCATGGGAAACATTTTGAATCATAAAGTAGATCTCATCAGCGGAATCTTTAAAAAAGCCGATGGAGATGTCAAACTCACCCGCGGCCTGGTTGATATCGGTAATGTACGGGTCGTCCCCGGAACCCTTAAACCACTTGGTGGTTCCCGATGGCTGGAGGTAGTCAAAAACCGGGACAAAGCGCACCGCCGTACTGTATAATAGCGACATGGAGCGGCCTAACCGCCTGAGTTGTCCGTTAATTTTAGCGGCCACCAGCCACAGCGAGCTGTGGCCCGCGTCAAAACGCCCTTCGCTGTCAAAAAGAGCCGGATCAATGGTGTTGTTGGACTCAATATTGTAAACAAACCAGGTAAAGCCTTTAAAGCCATAAAGCAATCCGGAAAAAGCATTCCAGCGCATATCCGAGGCACTGATCCCTTCCTGATCCACCTCATCCCGGTAGGTTTTTAAAAAGCACCAAACCGGCCGGTCCTGCTCCAGGCCGAACTTTCGAATGGTCTCCAAAGAACGGTAGGCGTTTACGGTGCGGGGATAGTGGCTATAGCTGATGATATCGCCATTCAGGGCGCCATACCGTTTTAGCAGCGCTGATAAAAAACTGCTGCGCTTGAAATTAACGATAATCAACCCATCGGGATCGGTGGAGCGAACATGGTTGATTCCCTCCGCGATAGTATTGAGATTGCCGATGGCGCAAGCCTCGCTCTGACATTCACCGGCCGGTTCATCACCCACTTGATACCCGATCCGGCCGGGATAGTCGGCGCCGATATTCCCAATGACATATCCATTGGCCGGGCTGCGTCCGTTGGCGGCCACCCAGGAGACAAACCGGAATCCGCCGGGACGATGACTGCGCCAGGCCTTCATCTCAACGGGCAAGCCATCGGCCCACAAATGTACGGCATTGGCGCCAAAAGCATAGTAGTTATTCACGAAAGCGGCGGGCGGGCGGCCCATGGAGACATTGATGGCGCTGACAAAAAGCGGGTTGCCGCGGACCCATTGATTGGCGCGGTTATCTCCGGGAGGGGCGGTTGCATCGTTGTCAGCGGATGAATCGATACAGCCGCCAAGAAGTAAAATAAAAAAAAGGATCAGCAGGCGTTGCATGTAACGCTCCTCCTCCTCCTTTGTTGTCCCGGCTTGCCGGGATGGTGGTTAGTAAGATCAGGCATTGTTTTGGGTAACTACTTGATTATTCATTTGCACAACGAACGAAGTAACCGGCCCGAAAAAGCGGAGTGAAACGGAGCTTTTTCAGGTCCGGTTGACTGATTTGTTATGTGCCTCATTTGATATTCTTTGCCAATATTCTTCAGATTGAATGTTGCGAATCAGATCTCTCTTAATCTCTTCAGCGACTGCTTTCGATCTTACCGGTTGACCTATCTTTTTACAAAGTTCCCGAAGTTGTTTGACCGGCAATTTATCCAATATAGTTTTTAAGTCACTAGTTTCATTTTGAATTGATTTTAGTTTATTAACAAACTGATCATTTATTTCGATTGATTCTTTGGTTTTCGTTTTATACGGCGCGGAAATCGAAATTAGAATACGTCCTCCCAATCGTTCTAATTTTTTTTTCTCATTTTCACTGAAATATTTTTCAATAATATATTTCATTTCAGAAGATACTGGTTCGCCAGCCTTATGAAATAACTCGTGTTTAGGCATTGTATGTTTTGATCCTTTCAATAGTTTTTCTTACAAGATTTGTGAGACATTCATCAACTGACGGTTGGTCAGAAGTCTTTTTTGAAAACTCATATCTTTGAAATTTGCTGTCTTTTTCAGAAAGAAACTTTGCTATCTTATCCAAACGCGGCAGTTGACCAACCATAGGCTTCTTCCCTAACACCTGCTTTTCAACTGGTAATAAATCCCTTTGAATATCGCGGCGTAAAATATGTTCTGCAGACTGCTGGCTGACAACTTTTCCAGCAGGATGACCACCAGTTCGATTTATTGCATTAAGTACATAACCAAGCATGAGTGGCCTTTCTTTACGTTCAATTTGCTTGACCCATCGCATAAGCCTTGGCATTCCATAGCAAGATATAGCATCAGGGATAGTAACGGGTAGATAAAACATACAAGCTCGCAACATTGCTTGAGTCAAAAACATTTTATTAGGAGGACAATCTATTATGACAAATTCGTAATCCTTATAAAAATGATTGAGCATTTGCTTGCAGTATAGGAATAATTCGATTTTCCGCCGCTCTCCATCCTTAGCGATGCTCATAGCAATTTCCATATCAAGTTTATCTATATCAAAAGAGCCTGGAATTATATATAAACCGGAAGGAGCAAGCGAATCTGGAACTTTTTTAACGTAGGAATCAAAATTTGTTTTTGAAAATTTTGCCCATTTTGTAGGTTTTACTAAATTATACATTGTAAAATCAGTTTTATTTACATCTTCTGGATCGAATCCAACCGCTAAAGACAAACTGCATTGAGGGTCAATATCCAGAAGTAAGAGTTTTTTTCTCTTCTTCAGACTGTCTCTGCCCCTTTTTATATTTTCGCGATGCTGTGATATATAATAACCAAGCAGACATGAAATGGTTGTCTTGCCAACACCGCCTTTATAGTTAACGATACAAATCGATTTTGGATGTTTAGCACTTGTGAAAGAATTTAATTTCAATCTTTTTTCTTCATCAAAATAGTCGCGCATAGGATTAATTTTCTTAATCATTTTACCTCCAAAGATTGAAACTCAATATTAGCACGGCACATAACGCCCGGGTTCAAGGGAGGCGGCGCGACAGCGCCAACTTCCCTTGCAGCCCATTGTTGGGCGTCGGAATAACAACGCCTCATAGACACGATTATCACATTAGGGATTGAATTCAAGGTTTGAAAACCGTAGCGGTTGTTGAGCAATTCCGTTGTATTGATAGTAATAGTTCTCAAGAGTCTCTTCATTGGGATCAGTAGTAAATGAGTACTCGACGCCATTGGGAATGTAGAACCAATCACCCGTCCCGTAAGTTTTGCCATCAAATGTAATTGACCCTTTGACAACTACGCGTAATTGTCCGCATTTACTGATGCCAGGAATGCTGGGATGTTTATGAGTCCTGACGACTGTGCCGGGAGGAAACTTGGTCATTACTACCCGAAAGCCGGGTAGATTTATTGGCAATTGCCATTTTTGCACCCCCTCTGCGAATGGAACATCAACAGCTAACTCGGTTTCAGCTCTTTTCGAAATTTCGTCAAAGCTTGTTACCACTCCTTGCTTAGCTAAACCCTTTTCTTGAATTTCCTCAACTGTCCAGTTCTCTCTTACAAAGCCCAAGTCCTTCAATTCCGTTTCTGTAAATTGGGTCATTGAAGTGTCGGATGAGTCAGCACGACTCTGTAAAACCATGAATAGAAGTGCAAGTTCACTCTCGTTTAGATTAAGTTGTTGCGTCAGTTTCGTCATTGTCTTTCTCCTCCTTTATTTTTGCCGAAAGTATTGGATTAGACTATCTGTCAAAGCGAAACTTCAAAAAAGACGCGACTTCCGAATGGGCCATTTTGGAAGCCATCAAAACAGAAATTTGATCAATATGAATCCACCGACAAGCAGTATGGTAAACCCGATGGCCAGCAGATCAAAGTAACGTTCGATAAAGGCCTGGATCGGTTTGCCAAAAAAACAGATTAACCCGCCCACCAGAAAAAATCGGCCGGCGCGGCTCAAAGCGGAGGCCAGGAGAAAAACCCCGAAATCGACGTTGAACATCCCGGCCGAAATGGTGAAGACCTTGTACGGGATGGGGGTAAACCCGGCGATTCCGATAGCCCAGGCATCGTACTGATGATAGAGGCTCTCAATGTGGGCCATTTTATCGGCCAAACCGTAAAAAGCCACAATTTTCTCTCCCACCGACGCCATAAACTGCCAACCGATGAGATACCCCAGCATGCCGCCCGATACCGACCCCAGAGTGCAGATGGCCGCAAATTTCAATCCGGCCTTGGGGCGGGTTACCGCCAGGGCGATGAGGAGCACATCCGGCGGAATCGGAAAAAAAGAGGATTCGGCCAAAGCCAGCAGAAAAAGAGCCCAACCGCCGTAGGGAGTTTGGGCCCAACGGGCAACCCAGGTGTAGAGCCGTTTTAACATACAAATCCTATTGCAACCTGTACCTGCGCGAGGTGAGAATATCGCTGCATGGGTAAGAACTGATTGGGGGCGCCATCTGTTCAGGCATCGGCAGGCTGCCAACCGTAAGCGCCGATGAGCTTGACAAAGCGGCAGGCGCCCAAGGTGTGCTCCTCCACACCCTTTTCGGTACGGATAATTCGGACAAGGTCCTGGGAATGTTGATCACCAACGGGGATCACCAAACGCCCGCCGATGGCCAGTTGATTCACCAGGCGTACGGGAATTTTGGGTGCTCCGGCGGTAACGACAACGGCGTCAAAGGGGCTCTCTTCCTGCCAGCCGGTGGTTCCGTCGGCATAATGGGTGACAATATTATGATAGTGCAACTGATCAAACCGCTTCCGGGCGCTTTTATAGAGGTCGTAAATCCGTTCCACCGTGTAGACCCGATAGGCGATCTCAGCCAATATGGCCGCCTGATAGCCGGATCCGGTGCCCACCTCCAGCACCCGGTCATCGGGTGTCAGTTGCAAGGCTCGGGTCATTTCCGCCACGATAAAGGGCTGGGAAATGGTCTGCTGCTTGCCGATGGGCAGTGGATGGTCTTCGTAGGCGCGGCTCTTTAGCGCCTCGCTGACAAAAAGATGCCGCGGCACCTTTTCCATGGCGGCGATCACCCTGGGCGCGGTAATGCCCCGCCGGATGATCTGGCCCCGGACCATCTCCCGGCGCAGCTTGGTAAATGTGGCTTCATTGTTTAGCATCGGGCAACTTTAGCAACCTGTGGAAAGAGCGTCAAGCCGGCATTGCGCCTTCTCTGGTCGCGGCGCCGGCGCTATTTTCCCGGCGGCACATCAGGCGACAAGTTGTTCAAAATTACGCGCTTATGGTATAAGATATATTCAGTTATTGTGATCCGTTGAAACTTTTATATGAAAAGTCTTACCAAATATGTACAAAAAGAAAGACTTTCATCGTTCGTTGTGGCTGTTTACGGCCATGGAGGGTAGATGAAACCGCTTACCCAAACCGCATGAACAGCTCACGGCACCTGATCATCTCGATTTTTTTAAGCCTTTTTACCTTCTTCAGCGGCGTGGTCGGTTACATGGTCATTGAAGGCTGGGCGCTTTTGGACAGCATCTACATGACGGCCATCACCTTGTCGACCGTAGGGTATGGCGAAGTAAACCCCGTCAGCCGGGCCGGACGGATCTTTACCATCATTCTGGTTATTTCCGGTGTGGGCTTTACCATGTACGTGGCCGGTGCGGTGATCCAGTTCCTGGTGGAAGGGCGCGTGCGCAATTTAATGGGGAGAAGACGATTGGACAGCAAAATCAAACGGATCAAGGGCCATTTTATTGTTTGCGGCTACGGCCGCATCGGACGGGTGATCAGTCAACATCTGGATGCCGCGGGTATTGCGCAGATCGTACTGGACAGCGACACGAATCATACCGCCACCATGGATAAAGACCGGGTCCTCTATATGATTGGCGACGCCACCGAGGAAGACAATCTGACGGCGGCCGGTATCGCTCGCGCCAAGGGACTGGTGGCCGCCCTGGGCAGCGATACGGAAAATGTCTTTCTGGTGCTGACCGCCCGGCAGCTCAACCCCGGTCTGTTTATCGTGGCGCGCTCTTCCAGCGCCAAGGACACCAAAAAACTGCTCGCCGCCGGGGCCGATAAAGTGGAATCCCCTTACGAAATGGGGGCCGCTTCCATGGCCCAGCGGATTTTGCGCCCCACCGTCACCAATTTTCTCAACCTCGCCCTGACCTCCACGTCCGGCGATATCCAGATGGAAGAGATTCCGGTCAGCGATGCGTCCGAACTGGTGGATGTCATGCTGAAAGATTCGGGGATCCGGCAGCGGTTCAACCTGATTCTGATCGCCATTAAAAAAAGGGACGGCCGGATGATTTTCAACCCCTCGTTTGAAGCGCGGGTGAACGGCGGTGATACGGTGATCGCCGTGGGTGAGCGCGCCAATCTGCGGGGATTGGCCCGGGCGCTCCATCCGGACCTGAAAAACGGTGCGCCGCTATAGCTGTAGCGGCAACCTTTTTACCGCCACAGCGCTTTCAGGTTGCAACCCCCGCCTGTCGGCATAGGGATGCCGACCTACAAAGAACCGAAACATCCGGTAGGGCGGCAACCCTTTGCCGCCGGACAAGGCGTCAACGCTTACAGGTTGCAAGCCCCGCCTGTCGGCATGGGGATGCCGACCTACATAAAAGAATGTTGAATGTAACAATACCTCACATACAAAACCCGGAGCGGAATATCCGCTCCGGGTTTTTACAACCTGTTGAATCGATGAAACGCTCAATCGAATCAGGCTACCAGTTGATCTGCCATTTAGCGCCCACGTGGACCTCATCATCATCAGCAGAGTCGATATCGGTGAATCCGATTTCGGGAACTATGAAGACGTTTTTTGCCAGACGGACGACAGCGTTAGCATAATAATCAAGTGCTTCGTCTTCAGTACCATCCCGGTCAACTTCCGTGTAACCGGTACCCAGTTCAAAAGAGAGCATGTCATTGGCTCTAAAGTTGGCAACCACTAATGCGCCTAAGGAGTCATTGTCAACCACACTACCCGTGCCGTCCCATGTTGCATCATTGTCCAGGTAATTGAACAGGCCATATTGGCCGCCGTTTTGAGCGCCATAGACGTTAAACCTCAAGCGGACCGGACCGGGATTAAAACCAAAGCCAACGGCGCCAACATATGAATCAATCCCTTCATTGTTGACATCATATGTTTGATAACCGGCGGAAAGATCAACCCAGAATGCCTTAGCTTTGAAATTATAGGACATCTCTACGGCCGGGGCTACCGTGTCCACATCAGCATCTTCGAGACCAAAATCATCACCGGTGTTGGGTTCTACCAGGGCGATTCTGAAAGCGCCGGTTTGAAACTGAATCATCTCGTCACGACTGGCATACTGTTGGCCAGTGTGCAACAGGTCCTCATCGTCCCAGCCATCTTTTTTCTTACCTCTCACCTGGTTGCTGTAGAAGTACTGGGAAACCGGGGTGTAGCTCTGACCAATGGTCAGCGTGCCGTCACCTAACTTATAGGTACCGATCAGTATACGCGTGGTGACGCCACTAACGTCATCCACGGCAAACTCAAAACGGCCGCCCCAATTACCACGGTTTACCCGGGCGCCGAGACGGGAGTTGCTCTGTAAATCCCATCTAATATCGTCATCAGTACCGTCATCTTGGAACCAGGTAGACATCCGGGCGGAGCCGTAAAGTCTCCAGCCGCCGACACCTTCCATCAGTGATTCAATTAACTCCTCGGACGTTTTCTCCTCCATGGCCGCGGCGGGCATGGCAAAGGCGCAAACCAGCGCCACTGCGATAAAAAACAGAAAAAATTTCTTCATCATTTTTCTCCTTGAAAATGGTTTTTAAAACACTCCCTTCAGACTGAACAACTTCCTTCAAACAGGTACCTCCCTGTCGTTACACTTACCCATCCCACCTCCTTTCCCGACTGGATGCGCATTAGTTACTGCAACAGTTCAAGCTTGTCAACAATTTTTCATAAAATCGTTACTATATGGGAACATCAGGTGTATGCCGCCGAAAAGACGCCACATATACAAAATATACAAAAATCCCCGATGGCTACGGAAACAGGCTCATGCACAAGGCGTTGTGATTTGCCGGGACCGAGACCATACCTTATGTGGAGCGTCCGGCAAAACACAACAACGCCGTAGATGCGTCTGTTTGCGACGCCATCAGATTTTATAGATCACCCGCTCTTCGGTAATAATGATATCCACATATGTATCATGGTTTTCCATCGGTATCAGCGGAACCATCTGGGCTTCGGTGGTCAGGGCCACTTTACGGGCCGTCTGGGCCAATTTGGGAATCAGGCGGTCATAGCCGCCGCCGCCGGTTCCCACGCGGCCCCCCTTTTCATCAAAGGCCAAACCGGGAATCAGCGCAATATCAGGAACATCCTTGGGCACTTCACGGCAGCGTGAAGGGTCCGGCGCCGGCCGGCCGGTCTTGTCCGGTTGTAAATCAGCAGCGGCATTGCCGACTTTGTACAGGCGGGTCGTCTTCTTTTTAAAATCAAACAGGGGCAGCACCAAAATTTTGCCCATAGCTGCGGTCCGGGCGATAATGTTGCCCGTATCCATTTCATAGGGTCGGCCGGCATATAGCAGCACAATACGGGACTCTAAAAAATTGGCGAATTCAAACAGCCGCTCTTCCACCCGGCCTCTTTTGTTCGCCACTGTTTCGGGTGTGGCCGTCTGATAATAGGCCGCGACTTTTTCCCGAAGGCCCGCTTTGGTTACCGGGCTTTCTTCCATCTTCCCTCTCGTCCGTGACGCTCTCTTCATGACAACCCTGTTTCGCCGCCGCCCCAGTCGCCCTGTGACAGCTTGTTTTCGCATTCGATTTTGGTCTTCAGAAATCCGGCAATTGACATCTTTCCATGCTTTTTATATGAAAAGTCTTACCAAATATGTACAAAATTAACCTGTTACTATAGGGCCTTATATGCTGGAAATCAAGTTTGTGAGACAACATTCGGATCGTGTGGCCGAAGCACTTGCATCAAGACGCGCCACCGTTGATCTGGAACAGTTTAAAACAGCGGATAGCGTCCGCCGGGAACTTTTACAACAGGCTGAAAGCCTGCGGCATCAGCGCAACGACGCCTCGGCCAAAATCCCGATGATGAAAAAAAACGGTGAAGACACCGCCCCGCTGATGGAAAAGATGCGAACCGTGGGTGATCGGATAAAAATCCTGGAATCCGAACTGAGTCGGCATGAAGAGACGTTGACCGCGCTGTTGATGGAGATCCCCAATATCCCCCATGCCTCGGTACCCGCAGGGGATGACGAGAACGACAACGCCCTGGTGAAAACTGAAGGGCAACCGCCGGAATTTACGTTTGAACCCAAAGCGCACTGGGATATTGGCACGCTTCTGGGCCTCTTCGATTTTGAGCGCGCCGCCCGGATCACCGGTTCCCGGTTTCCGCTCTGTTTTGGTCCGGGCGCCCGTCTGGAACGGGCATTGATCAATTTTATGCTCGATATTCACACCACCGAGCACGGCTACAAAGAGGTGCTGCCGCCCTTTATCGTCAATCGCGGCAGTCTGACCCATACCGGCCAGCTCCCCAAATTTGAGGAAGACCTCTTTAAATTGAAAGGGTGGGACTACTATCTGATTCCCACGGCCGAAGTACCCGTTACCAACATCCATCACAATGAGGTGCTTGACGAAGAACGCCTGCCCGTTTTGTACACCGCCTATACGCCCTGTTTTCGGTCCGAGGCGGGCTCTTACGGCAAAGACACCCGCGGACTGATCCGTCAGCATCAGTTCAACAAAGTGGAGCTGGTGCGTTTTTCCCATCCGGACCGTTCCTATGATGAGTTGGAAATTTTATTGAAAGACGCCGAAACCATCTTGCAGCGGCTGGAGCTTCCCTACCGGGTGGTAACCCTCTGCACGGGAGACCTTGGTTTTTCAGCGGCCAAAACCTACGATATTGAAGTCTGGATGCCGGCCCAAAACCGCTATCGGGAAATTTCCTCCTGCAGCAACTTCGAGGATTTTCAGGCCCGGCGGGGCAATATGCGCTTTAAAACCAGGGGGAAAAAGGGTTCCGCCCTGGTCCATACGTTAAATGGTTCGGGTTTGGCCGTGGGACGCACGGTGGCGGCGATTTTGGAAAACAACCAGCAGGCCGACGGGTCGGTGGTGATCCCGAAAGCGCTGCGGCCCTTTATGGGGGGGACGGAGGTGATTGCACCATGAAGTCTATCGAAAGATCTCCGTCCTTTCCACCGGATATCGCCCCGATGATCATTCCCCAGCCGGCCGGAGAGCTGGTTTACCGCTGTTTGGGCTGTAACGAAACCTTCGGGATCGAGCAGTTGCTCTACACCTGCCCTTCCTGCCGCGCAGTGCTGATGATCGAAGATCTGGACCGCCGGCGCTTACAACGGATTCCCGGCCCCACCTGGCGACGGCTTTTTGATTATCGCAAAATGAGCCGGTTGGCCGCTTTAAAAGGGATCTACCGCTACCATGAATTTTTAGGCCCGGTGATGCCCACCGAGGCGATCCTCTATTTGGGTGAAGCCCATACGCCTGTTGTGGAGGCCAACGATCTTTTGCAAGAGCGTATCGGCCAACGCTTCTTTTTCAAAAATGACGGACAAAATCCCAGTGCCTCCTTTAAGGACCGCGGTATGGCCAGCGCATGGAGTTATATCCATTACCTGCTGCTCAAAGGCCATGTGGACGAGGTGCTGGCCGTGTGCGCCTCCACCGGCGACACCTCAGCGGCGGCAGCTCTCTATGCCGGTTACCTTGCCCCCAAGGTCAAATCGGCGGTCCTCTTGCCCAAGGGCAAAGTGACGCCGCAACAATTGTCACAGCCCCTGGGCAGCGGCGCCATGGTGTTTGAGGTGCCCGGGGTTTTTGACGACTGCATGAAAGTGGTGGAAGCGTTGTCGGAAAACTATCCGGTGGCGTTGCTCAATTCCAAAAACGCCTGGCGGATTTTGGGGCAGGAATCCTACTCTTTTGAGATCGCCCAGGATTTCGGATACGAACTGCAGGATGTGGCCGTGGTGGTGCCCATCGGTAACGCCGGCAATATCACGGCGGTGATGAACGGTTTTATAAAATTTTTTGAAGCGGGGGTGATTGAAACGTTACCAAAAATCATCGGGGTCCAGTCGGCCCATGCCGATCCGGTCTACCGCTACTATTCCCAGCCTGAAAACGAACGTCAATTCAAACCGGTCACCGTTCGGCCCAGTGTGGCCCAGGCCGCCATGATCGGCAACCCCGTCTCCATGCCGAGGGTCCAAAACCGGGTGGTGCGCTACAATGCGGCGTCCGGGGTCGAAAATGTCTTTTTTGTGCAAGTTACCGAACAGGAGATCATCGACAGCCAATTGACGGCCAACCGTAACGGCCATGTGGCCTGCCCCCACGGCGGGGAGTGCCTCGCCGGGCTGGTGGCGGCCAGGGCCGAGGGTTTCATCAAACCCGATGAAACCGTCATTTTGGATTCAACGTCCCACGCCATCAAGTTTTCAGGTTTCCAGGATATCTATTTCAGCGCAGAGGTGGAATTCGATCCGGCTTATGAAATCCGTAAAGACCCCCGATTTGTCAACCGTCCGATTGACGCCCATCCAGGTGAGAAAATTCCAACGCCCGCCTGGGGCAAACCTTTGGGGCCGGAAGAGCAGGACCGCTTTGTGAAGGCGACCGTCGCCCAGATTGCCCACGAATTAGGTCTTTAACGTCCCGGACATCACAGGCCCCTGTTGTAACGGTTACAACCCATGGCGCGATATGAACTGCCCGACCGGTCGGCGTTGCCGTAAAAGATACCGGTTTTAGGGTGATGAATGAGGTTGCAAATGCCACATCAATTTTTCCGCATTGCATTAATTCTGATGATGACACTCCTTTTCAGTTGCGCCGGAGTCGGCAGCCCGGAAAAAACAAAGGCCGGCCGGGCCGCACGCAACCTAGGCCAGGCCTATCTGGTACAGGGAAACTTCACCGCCGCCTTAAACGAACTGCTGCGGGCGGAAACCATCCATCCCGATGATCCGGTTTTGCATAATTATCTGGGCCTGGCCTACCGGGGTAAGGCGCGTCCCAACCTGGCCATCACCCATTTTACCAGAGCCCTTGAACTCATGCCAAACTACGCGGTGGCCCGGAACAATCTGGGCGAAACCTATTTGGCTGTTAAAGAGTGGGATAAGGCCATTTCCGTGTTTCAGACCCTTTCCAAAGATATGCTCTATGCCACGCCACACTTTGCCGATTTGAATCTGGGATGGGCCTACTTTAATATCCAGGACTTCGCCACGGCGCAAAAACATTACCAAAAAGCAATCTCTTTTTACCAAAACGGTATTTCCAGGGATATCAATTATGTAAAGGCCGTACGGGGGCTGGGCCGCTGCTATTTGGCCCAGGGCGACCTGAATGGCGCGAAAACCCAACTCCGGAAAGGGCTGGCGGTAGCCCCCGATTTTACGCCGCTCTATTTGGATATGGCGCGGTTATGGAAAAGAACGGGGCAGCTTGATAAAGCCCGCAAGGCATTATTACGCGTAACGATACTGGCGCCGGACTCCGAGCTTGAATACCAGGCGCAAACCGAGTTGCGGCAATTGCAACATCAACCGTAACGCCCTGTTCCGCTCCGCTAGCGCGGACCGACCTCTTCTTTTAACAGGCAGCAGGCGATTTTATGGGCGGGGACACCATCGGCATCATAAGAGATGTTTTCAGGCTGAATCAGTTTGTTCATCACGCACCCTTCGGGGATGGAGAGCTGAAACAGATCTTTTTCATTGATGGGCGGCATCGCCTTTAGCTGATCGCCCTCCATAAAATGGGCGTGGACAGGATAATCTTCGCACAGCGGGCAACAATAGACCCTGCCGTTGGGAAAAATAAAATAATTTTCCGCCACCCGTCCGGCGCACTCAAAGGGCTCTTGCGGCGCTAAAAAAACCTTGGGATAGGTGACGGTAATACCCAAGTCCGCCGCCTTTTCGGCAACCTGCGGAACCACTGCCCGCCACTCTTTCGGGGAAACCCGGCTGAGCGTCCCCGCCTCCGGGTCCCATGCACCCCGAAGCCCTAGCACCTGAATAAAAAAGCGTTTAACGCTCCATTGGGCCAAAAGGGCGGGCATCTTTTCCAGTTCGTGCAAATTGGCGCTGCTGACCGTGTAGATTACACTGGCGGGGAATCCTTTTTCAACAGCTTGCAAAAGACCCTTGGTGCAAGCTTTATACGAGCCTTTGCCGCGCAGATGATCATTGGTCTTTTCCGTGGCGCCGTCGATGCTGAAAGAGAAATCGTCGACCTGATCCGGTGTCACTTTATCCAGAATATCGTGAAACAGGTAGCCGTTGGTGTCCACCGTGACGGAATGGTAGCCCAATGCCCTGGCGCTTTTGATCACTTCGGCGAGTTGCGGATGAAGGGTCGGTTCACCGCCCAGAAAAATCACATTGACTTTGCGGTCGGGGTCGCTGAAGCGATTCAGCCAGGCCTGGATCTTTTCCATGGGAAGGGCGCTTTGACCATGCTGATCAGGATTGATGTAGCAGTGACGGCAATGTAAATTGCACCGGGTTAAGATGTGAAAAAAAACATTCACCGCGGCTTTACTGAAGGCCACGGTTTTTTGTAAGGGTTTCATGTGTCCATGCAATTTTTGGATAAATCATCATCGAATGCCACCGGATAGCAGCCGTCAAAACAGGCCTTGCAAAAACGGTTTTCGGGATCATCCATGCCGGTGGATGAAAGCAGTCCCGGCAGGCTCAAATAGTAGAGTGAATCCAGGCCCAGATGTTCTTTCAGTTCTCGGGTGTTCATTTTTGTCGCGATCAGTTCGCCCCGGCTTGAAAAATCGATCCCGTAATGACAGGGGAACCGGTGGGCCGGACCACCGACCCGCAAATGGATCTCTTTGACCCCCAACTCCCGCAGGGCTTTCACCCGGGTTTTCACGGTGGTTCCGCGAATGATGGAATCTTCGACGATAATAATGCGCTTACCCTCCAGCAAAGACCGAATGGGATTCAGCTTGACCCGCACACTAAAGTCGCGCATGCTCTGGGTGGGCTGGATAAAGGTACGCCCCACATAGTGGTTACGGATCATCCCGATTTCAAACGGAAACCCCGAAGCCTCGGAATAACCAAGCGCGGCGTAGGTGCCGGAGTCGGGAAATGGCATCACCAGATCGGCATCCACCGGCGCCTCTTTGGCCAGTTGTCGACCGTGGGCCTTACGGGTCAGATAAACATTTTTCCCCTGAAAGGTACTGTCCGGGCGGGCAAAATAGATGAATTCAAAAATACAAAAGGCCTGTTTGGGCGCCGGCTGCGCCGGTTTAATACTTTTCGCCCCATCATGGTTTAAAATAACGATCTCACCCGGTTCCAGTTCACGGATCAACTGAGCCTGTACCAGATCAAAGGCGCATGTTTCCGAGGCCAGCACGTAGCTGCCGTTTAGTTTTCCCAGGCAGAGCGGCCGAAAACCGAGCGGGTCTTTGATTCCCACCACCTCGCCTTCGCTGGTCATCATCACAAAGGAAAAGGCCCCCTGCAACTGCCCGGCGGCGGCTGATAACGCCCCCTCAAACCCCTTATCGAGGTTTTTCACAAAAAGATGTAAAAAAACCTCGCTGTCCATGGTGGACTGAAAAATGGAACCGCTCTCTTCCAGCTCCGCCTTCAGGTGGTGCGCGTTTACCAGATTACCGTTTAGGGCTACGGCGTAAGAGCGCTGACGATGACGTACCATAAAAGGCTGGGCATTGGCCAACACCGACGCCCCCGTGGTGGAATAGCGGACATGCCCAATGGCCGTATCGCCGGTCAGTTGGTTCAACTGGCGGTCTTTAAACACATCGGGCACCAGCCCCATGCCCACATGACCGTTAATGCGCCGGTTTTGTACGGTGGCAATCCCTGCACTCTCCTGCCCACGATGCTGTAATGCATAGAGACCGAAGTAGGTCATCCGGGCGGCTTCGGAATGTCCGCAAATCCCAAAAAGTCCGCACGCCTCTCTGGGATGATCGGGGGGGTGGAGTGACGTGACATCAGCGGCATCAGTACCGGGATGGGAAATCATGGCTCGGATTCCTTGTTGTTGGGTGTAACAATGTCAACATCCATCCGGCCGGCGCGAGGCCGAATAATCCTGCAACGCCTTAACGGCAATAGCCTCTTTTTTCAAGGCCGAAATGGCCCGGCTCATGGACATGGCGCCCGCCAAGGTGGTGGTATACGGCACGCTGTATTTAATGGCCGCCCGGCGGATCCGAAAGCCATCTTTGCGGGTTTGGTCGCCCGTGGCGGTATTGACAATCATTTGGACCTGCCCGTTTTTAATGGCGTCCACAATATGGGGCCGACCCACAGCGACCTTGTTGACCCGCCCGCAGGAGATCCCCTGACGCTTTAAAAACAGGCATGTGCCATCGGTGGCAATGATGGTAAACCCTAAATCGGCATAGCTTTGCGCCACCGGCAGCATGTTCTCTTTGTCCAGATCCTGGACGCTGATAAACACCGTGCCGGATGTGGGAATTTTCTGACCCGCGCCCTGCTGGGCCTTGGCGTAAGCCGTACCAAAATTTTCGGCAATTCCCATCACCTCGCCGGTAGACTTCATTTCCGGACCCAAAAGGGTGTCAACCCCGTCGAACCGGTCAAAGGGCAGTACCGCCTCTTTGACCGAGATATGGGTGGGAATTACCTCCCGGGTTAAACCCAGTTGGTTGAGTGTGGCGCCCAGCATCACGCGGGTGGCCAATCGCGCCAAAGGAACCCCCGTTGCTTTACTGACAAAGGGGATCGTCCGCGAAGCCCTGGGGTTGACTTCCAAAACGTAGAGTTGTTTGTCCCGGATGGCGTACTGCACGTTCATCAGGCCGATGACGTTGAGTTCTGTGGCCATGGCTTTCGTCGCCGAGGAAATTTGCGTCAGCATCTCGTCACTGAAACTAATGGGTGGCAGCACACAGGCCGAATCCCCCGAATGGATCCCGGCCTCTTCGATGTGTTCCATGATACCGCCGATAATCGTGGTTTCACCGTCACAGATGGCATCGACATCCACTTCAAACGCGTCTTCGAGAAAGTGATCAATTAACACAGGGTGTTCACCAAAATCGGCCATGGCGATACGGGTAAAGTTGACAAGATCGGCCTCATTATAAACAATTTTCATCGCCCGGCCGCCCAGCACAAACGAGGGCCGCACCACCACCGGATACCCGATGGTATCGGCACACTGAACGGCTTCTTCGAGGGAGAGGGCCGTTCCGTTGGCCGGCTGCTGTAATTGAAGTTTTTGGAGTAAGGCTTGAAACTGCTTGCGGTCCTCAGCCTGCCAGATCGCCTCGGGCCGGGTGCCCAAAATGGGGACGCCGGCCGCTTTGAGTCCCATGGCCAGGTTAAGGGGCGTCTGCCCGCCAAATTGCACAATCAAGCCCTTGGGCTGCTCTTTTTCCACAATGTTAAGCACATCCTCATGGGTCAACGGCTCGAAGTAAAGCTTGTCCGAGGTATCATAATCGGTGCTCACCGTTTCAGGATTGGAGTTGACCATGATGCTTTCAATACCCAGATCTTTCAATGCGAAAGAGGCGTGAACGCAGCAATAGTCAAATTCGATGCCCTGTCCAATGCGGTTGGGGCCACCGCCCAGGATCATCACCTTGGTCTGATCGCCCAGGCGGGCTTCGCATTCGGTTTCATACGTGGAATAATAGTAGGGCGTGGCTGCTTCAAATTCCGCCGCGCAGGTATCCACCAGCTTGTAAACCGGCTTTACGCCCTGTTCGTCGCGGATTTTTTTGACGGCTGTTTCCGTAGTACCGCACAGAACAGCAATTTGGCGGTCTGAAAACCCCGTGGTTTTAGCGGTTTTGAGGAGCACCGATTCCAACGGCCCGCCCAAACGGGACAGCCGATCCGCCAGCGCCACAATCTGGCGCATCTGATCCAAAAACCAGGGGTCGATTTTCGTCAACCCGTGGAGATCATCAATACGCATGCCCTGTTGTAACGCCATCCCCACATAAAAGAGCCGTTGGGAATTCGGCGTTACCAGGAGGTGTTTGAGCGTCTGCTCATCCGGGGGCGGGTCGGGATCTTTGCCGTCACCACCGATACCCAAGCGGCCAATTTCCAATGAACGAATCCCCTTTAAATAGGCTTCTTTAAACGTGCGACCAATGGCCATGGTTTCACCCACCGATTTCATGGTCGTGGTGAGGGTATCATCGGCTTCAGGGAATTTTTCAAAGGCCCAACGGGGAATTTTGACCACACAGTAATCCAGGGTCGGCTCAAATGCGGCAAAGGTCTTTCCCGTAATGTCGTTGGGGATTTCATCCAGGGTATAGCCCACGGCCAGTTTCGCGGCTATTTTGGCGATGGGATAGCCGGTGGCTTTGGAAGCCAGAGCCGAGCTGCGTGACACCCGCGGGTTCATCTCCACCACCACCACCTCGCCGTTTTGAGGATTGACGGCAAACTGGACATTGGAGCCGCCCGTATCCACACCGATTTCCCGCATGATGGCGATGGAACCGTCCCGCAGGATCTGGTACTCCTTATCGGTCAGCGTCTGGGCCGGCGCCACGGTAATACTGTCGCCGGTATGGATTCCCATGGCATCAATATTTTCAATGGAGCAGATGATGGAGACATTGTCGTTTTTGTCCCGCATCACCTCCAGTTCATACTCCTTCCAGCCCAGTACCGACTCTTCAATCATCACCTGGGTGTTTAAACTGGCGGCCAACCCCGTCCGGGCAATGGTTTCCAGCTCTTCGGCGTTATAGGCCACACCGCCGCCGGTGCCGCCCAAAGTGAAGCTGGGTCGAATAATGAGCGGAAACCCGATATCATCGGCAATGGCGAGCGCTTCGTCCATATTGACGGCAATGCCGCTTTTGGGAATACGCAGGCCGATACGATCCATTGCTTGGCGGAACAGATCCCGGTCTTCGGCTTTTTTAATCGCCTCGGTGGAGGCGCCGATCATCTCCACACCGTATTTTTCCAAAACCCCTTGGTTGGCCACGGCGATGGCGGTGTTCAGACCGGTCTGACCTCCCAGGGTGGGCAGCAACGCATCAGGGTGTTCGGCGGCAATAATTTCGGCCACGTATTCCGGCGTGATCGGCTCGATATAGGTCCGCCGGGCCAGTTCCGGATCGGTCATAATGGTGGCGGGATTGCTGTTGACCAGCACCACTTCATACCCCTCTTCCTTCAGGGCCTTGCAGGCCTGGGCGCCGGAGTAGTCGAATTCACACGCCTGGCTGATGATGATGGGACCGGCGCCGATGATCAGAATCTTGTGTATATCAGTTCGTTTGGGCATCTAAGTCGTTGATTCTCTTTCCCTTACCACTTCGTTGGCCCTGCCGATGGAGCGAAGATCACCCCACGCAACTTGTCTAAAATCGTCGCCATTATCTTTACACCGACGCCCTCTTTTCCTTTACAACCATCTCTTTAAATTGATGAAACAGGTACTCGGCGTCGTGAGGGCCCGGTGATGCTTCAGGGTGATACTGAACCGCTAAAATCGGCAACTTTTTATGACGAAAACCCTCCAGGGTGCCGTCGTTCAAATTCATGTGGGTGATTTCGACAGCGTCGGTATTCATACTCTCCAGATCAACACCAAACCCATGGTTTTGGGAGGTAATCTCGATGCGTCCGCTGCGCAGATCCTTGACCGGTTGGTTGGCTCCCCGGTGGCCGAATTTGAGCTTAAATGTTTTTCCGCCCAAGGCTAATCCCAATAGCTGATGCCCCAAGCAGATCCCAAACAGCGGGCGATAATCGATCAATTCCCGAATTGCAGCTACTGCATCGGTAACCGGTTCGGGATCGCCCGGGCCGTTGGACAAGAAGACGCCGTCGGGCGCCATCTGTTTGATCGTTCGGGCCGTGGTGTCGGCGGGCACCACGATGACTTCCAGCCCTTGCGCTTCCAATTGCCGCAAGATGTTGTATTTAATTCCGAAATCAAAGGCCACCACCTTTGGGGCGTCGTTATTGCGCCACATTGACGATCCCGCGACCCCGGTGTTGGGATCCAAAAACTGCCGTTTACCCGACACCCAGCGATAGGGTCTGTTCGTGGAGACCACCGCGGCCAGATTTTGACCAGCCATTGCGGGTGCCGCCAGCGCTTTTTGCCGTATCGTCTCTGGGTCAAGGGATTTGGTGGAAATCACCGCCCGCATGGTGCCGCCGTCGCGGATATGGCGGGTTACGGCCCGGGTGTCGACTTGATCAACGCCCATCACCTTGCCGCTTTTCAGATAGTGCGCCAAAGAGGCGTTGGAACGAAAGTTGCTGGGATAATCCTGATACTCCCGTAAAATAAAGGCCGACACCTGAATCCGGTCAGACTCCACATCTTCGCTGTTGGTGCCGTAATTGCCGATTAACGGATAGGTCATGACCACCATCTGGCCTTTATAAGAAGGGTCGGTAAGCACCTCCTGGTATCCGGTCATGCCGGTGTTAAACACCACTTCAGCGGTCACTTCACCCGGCCCTGTAAAAGAGCGGCACGGAAACGACCGACCGTCTTCGGTAATCAAAAGCGCTTCCATAAAAAATCACCCCCTTCGTTGCGATGCAGATGACCCTGATGTTAATGTGTTACGCCGTAAATCGTTTCAGGACCCTACTATACCAGCGAATCGTTTTCAATAAAATATCCGACGCCTCTGGTCGGGTCAGGATATGGGCCCGCCCGGACAAATTCTAGCTGAACAAACCGATCCCGTTTGTGTCCCACAATTGACAAAAAGCACCGAAATCGGCTAAATTCAATGTCAGCTCGAAACAATTGTGAATAATTCACGACGGTTTGAAAAGAATTCCCATGCAATTTAATAAACCCGGCCCGGCCAATACCGCAACCACTTTAGACACGGCCCAAAAGCGGGCCAAGGATCTGGGGATTACCGAAGTTGTGATCGCCACCTCCAGCGGCAACACTGTTTTTCAAGCCCTGGAACGGTTCGGCGCCGACCAGATCATTGCCGTGACCTATCATTACGGGTTTCGCAAACCTTTTGAACCGGTGATGCCGCCGGAGACCCGCAACGATCTGCAGGCCAGGGGGATTGCCGTAGTTGGGGCCACCCACGCCCTTTCCGGTATTGAACGGTCGGTGTTTCAAAAATATCAGGGTGTTTATCCGGTATTGATGATTGCCGACACCTTACGGCTGATGGGCCAGGGAGTCAAAGTGGCTGTTGAGATCGCCGTGATGGCTGCCGATGCAGGGGTGTTGTCCGGCCAAGACATTATCGCCATCGGTGGTACGGCCAAAGGGGCTGATGCCGCTGTGGTGATCAAACCGGCTCATATGAACAACTTTTTTGATCTGAAAATCAGGGAAATTATTTGCAAACCCAATTGAACCGGAGAGGGAAACCTTCAACGTCGACCTCTGACCATGAAGAATTTCACAAGGAGTGATCATGCAACCCCAAGTGACATTGGAGACACCGCTTTCACGACGCCATTTTTTAACCCTTGCCTCCCTTTCGGCGGCCGGATTTGTCATCGGATGTGCTGTTGACCCGGTAACAGGCGCCAAAACGTTTAACATGGTCTCCGAATCCCAGGAGATCGCCATTGACAAACAGCATTCGCCCAAACAGTTCTCCAATGATTACGGCCCGGTTCAGGATGCACAGCTCAATCGGTATGTTGATCAGGTGGGGCGAAGCATGGGCCAAAAAAGCCACCGCCCCCGGATACCCTACAGCTTCCGGGTGGTCAACGCCAACTATATCAACGCTTACGCGTTCCCCGGCGGCAGCATCGCAACCACCCGCGGGATTTTGCTGAAGCTGGACAATGAAGCCCAGTTGGCTGCGCTTTTGGGTCATGAACTGGGTCATGTCAATGCCCGCCACTCGGCAGAAAGCATGAGTAAAGGACAATTGGCCCAGTTGGGAGTGGGACTGGGTGCGGTGTTGGTCGGAACCCAATTGGGACAGCAAGGGGCTCAGGTAGTGGGACAGTTGGGGATGTTAGGCGCCAGCGCCCTTTTGGCTTCCTACAGCCGGGCCAACGAGCGCGAAGCCGATGCCCTCGGCATGGAATATTCGGTTCAAAACGGTTACAGCCCCATGGGGATGGTGGGTTTGATGGAGATGCTAAACAGCCTCCACAAAGGCAAATCTTCCGCCTCCCGGACCCTTTTTTCAACCCATCCCATGAGTATTGAGCGACTGAGAACCGCTCAAAATCAAGCCAGCGGGCAATACCAGAGCGCCCAAAGCTTGCCGCTGCACCGCAACCGCTATATGGACCGCATTGCCCGTTTACGCAAAATCAGGCCGGCCATCGAAAAGATGCAAAAGGCTGAGGGCGCACTGGCCAAAAAGCGGTTTGGCGAAGCTGAAAAGGGGCTTTTAGCCGCTCTGCGTCAGGTGCCCGATGATTACACCGGTCTGATGCTCCTGGCCAAATGCAACGTCGCCCAAAAAGATTTCGGCCAGGCCCTCAAATATGCCGAGAAGGCCCGCAAAGTATATCCCGAAGAGGCCCAAGGCCACCTTTTTGCCGGGTATAGCCGCATCAAGCTGGAAAAATTTGACCGGGCCTATCACGATTTTCAGGCCTACGACAAACGGCTGCCGGGTAACCCGGCCAGCACCTTTTTTAAGGGCTATGCCATGGAAAACATGGGCCGCCGCGACCTGTCCGCCAACCACTACTACTCTTTCTTGAAGGTGGTCAACAAGGGCGACATGTACAATCATTCCTTCAACCGGCTGGTGCAGTGGGGGTATATCGATAAAAATGGCCGGCGGTTAAGGTAAACCACCAAACGACATCCTGTAAATCGGAGGAAGCCATGGAAAGGCAGACAACCAAACAATCGTTCCTCAGCGGCAGTACCTGGAAACGCATCCTATTCATGATACTTTACACCATTTTGTACGGCATCGCCGAGATGGTGGTGGGGGTGGTGGCATTTATCCAGGTGATTTTTGCATTGTTTGCCGGCGGCCCCAACAAGCGGGTGCTCGATCTGGGTCAGAATCTTGCCACCTACATTTACCAGGTCATCCGGTTTTTAACCTTTAACAGCGAACAGCGCCCTTACCCCATGGACTCCTGGCCGTCAGGGCCGCCTAAGGATGAAACGCCGCTGGAAGAAACGGATTAATCGACGCCGGATGTTACTCATACGAAAAAAGGGGTTCGCCGTTTTTCGGCGAACCCCTTTTTTTTGGCTGGGAGACCAGGATTCGAACCTGGGTTGACGGAGTCAGAGTCCGTAGTCCTGCCGCTGGACGATCTCCCATCAAATTTACTCCGAAAATAACGAAATCAATTCGAGTCGTCAACCCCTGCCGACTCAATGGCAGCGATGGCCCGGTCGATTCGTTGTAATGTTTCCGGCTTGCCCAAAACAGCAATGATTTCAAAAATGCCGGGGCTCACCGTCCGACCGGTGAGGGCCAGCCGCAGCGGTTGGGCGATTTTGCCCAATTTCAAGCCGGTAGCCTCCATTACCGCAATAAAAGGCGCTTCCAGCTTTTTTTCATCCCACGGCTCTTCGCAAGCGGCCAATGCCGTTCGCAGTTGTTGCAGGGGGTCCAGGGCCGCCGGTTTAAAAAATTTCTTTGCGCCCTTTGCATCGTATTCAAATTGGTCGTCAAAATAAAAGCGCGCGTTTTCGGCCAGTTCCAACATTGTTTTACTGCGGGTATTGACGGTCGCGACCACCATCTCCGGATCAGGACCCTTGGCAATGTCCACTTCGGCTTTTTCAAAAAACGGCCTGGCCTTTTGCACCAGCTCTGGAAGCGCTGTTTGGCGGATATGCTCACCGTTTAGAGCCAAAAGTTTTTCAGGGTTAAACACTCCTGCCGATTTGCCAATATTGTCCAGGGAAAATTTTTCAATGAGTTCGTCCCGTATAAAGAACTCCTCATCACCAAAGGACCAACCGAGCCTTACCAGAAAGTTGATCAGCGCCCCGGGCAGATAGCCCATATCGCGGTAGGCAAGCACCGACAAGGCGCCGTGACGTTTGCGTAGACGCGATTTATCGGCGCCCAGGACCATGGGCACATGGCCAAAAACGGGCAGGGGCGCATTCAGGGCCTGGTAGAGCTGAATCTGTTTGGGGGTGTTATTCACATGATCGTCACCGCGGATGATCGTATTGATGCCCATGGTGATGTCGTCGATCACCACCACAAAATTGTAGGTGGGGTGGCCGTCGCTGCGCCGGATAATGAAATCGTCCAGTTCGCTGTTGGGAAAGGTGATATTCCCCTTGATCACATCCCGTAAAAGCGTACTCCCCGCCCGGGGCGCCTTAAAACGCACCACCGCCTCCTCGGTAAAAGGACGGTTTAGTTCCCGACAGGCGCCGTCATATTTGGGCTTGCCCCCCTTTGCCATCGCCTGTTCTCGCACCTCTTTCAGCCGCCGGACCGAACAGGTACAGTAGTATGCCTTTCCCGATTCGATCAGGCGGCCGCTATAGGTCTGATAAAGATCGTAGCGCTGAGACTGAAAATAGGGGCCGTCATCCCAGTCAATCCCCAGCCATTGCAGCGCCTCATAAATGGCATCCATCGATGCCTGGGTGGAGCGAACCCGATCGGTATCTTCAAACCGCAACACAAATCTGCCGCCGGTATGGCGTGCGTATAGCCAATTAAAAAGGGCCGTCCGGGCGCCCCCTAGGTGCAAATGGCCCGTCGGGCTAGGGGGAAAGCGGGTGACGACGGTCTCGTTGTTCATGGATATACCCAATATTTTCGGTTGATTAAACCCGGATTTTGCACGCCACGGATGGGTTCATTGGCAAGGCAGCAAGGGCGAAGCTGTATTCTAATACCGCGAACCCTTGATAACGCAGCCAATGGACGCAGCCCGGGAGCGTCCGTCCGGATGAAATGTTACCAAACTGTTATCAATGTCAAAACACCCAAATGGTGTTTCGGAAATAACCGTAAACATATGGTAACAAGCTGAAGTATCCAATATAAACAACTTTCCGGTAAAGTTTCATGCAAAATTCGGGTTAAAAAAGCGCCCGTCTAAAGCGCAGCAATTTTGGGTTTCTATCTATGGCCGGTCTTATCTTTAATCCAGGCCGATAGCAACCCTCTTGTCAATAGGAGCGGGCATCCCAAAATCCGCGATTGATTTTTTGCAAACCTGCTCATTGGCCCATGTTGGTCCAAAAAACAGCGCTAATCGCTATAAAAGCATCCCGGCATGATGATTATGGAACAGCGACGACGCGATGATTCCAAAACAACAACAAATACCCGCCCTCCGGACGCAACTATCCACCCCA
>Ga0056123_1000008_pt1 | contig 52190 bp, 50 predicted proteins | sample WorMetHEROISLAND_3_FD_71122 | JGI IMG/M metagenome (GOLD analysis project Ga0056123, IMG submission 71122) | Marine gutless worms symbiont microbial communities from Max Planck institute for Marine Microbiology, Germany - Olavius sp. 3 HERON ISLAND ...
ATTTAAAACGTAAGCCCTATTGGGGCAATCACTTTTGGGTCCAGGGTTACTGCGCCGACACGGTTGGGCTCGATGCCGAGAAGATTCGGGCTTACGTCCAGTACCAAGAGCAACGGGAACACCTCACATCCAGGAATCACCTCACATCAGGGAGTCGCGGACGAAGGGGTTGGTGCGCCGCTCATCACCGAAGCTCGATATGGGACCATGTCCGGGAATGAATTGGACCTCGTCGCCGAGCGGGAACAGACGTTGGTGGATGGAGTCCAGTAGCTGTTGGTAATCCCCGCGCGGTAGATCCGTGCGCCCGATCGAGCCCTGGAACAGCACGTCTCCCACCTGAGCCAGCTTGGATGCCGCGTCGAAGAAGACAATATGGCCCGGTGCATGGCCGGGACAGTGGATCACTTGTAGCTCACAGGAACCGACCCGGACCCGATCACCATCCTTCAGCCAGCGTTGGGGGGAGCAGGGATGGACCTCCGGAACCCCGAACATCCGGCTCTGATCCGGTAGGGATTCGAGCAAGAAAGCATCGTCCCGGTGCGGACCTTCAATAGGCAGGTTGAGACTTTCGGCGAGCTCCATGGCCCCCCCCACATGATCCAGGTGGCCATGGGTCAGTAGGATCCGACTCGGCTTGACTTGGGTCTCCCGGATCGCGGCCAGTACTCGCTCCGTCTCCCCTCCGGGATCCACGATGGCGGCGTGACCGGTTTCATCGCACCATAACAGGGTGCAATTCTGCTCAAATACCGTGACGGGAATAATTTTGAATTGCAACATGGGCTGGGTCGATAGGCCGTATCCGGCGGTAGGTTTCCGGGGTCTTTGGGTATCTTGAAGCTTTCAAGGTACCCGTGTGGGGTAGGGAAGGGAGGTCCTGCCGGCTTTCGAGCGCGAAAATTACTGAAAAATAACCGTAAAGCGAAATCTTTTCGCTTTGCGACCTGAAAATTTCCAAGGATGGAATTTTTCAAGATTCCTGTCAGTTCCCTCGTAACTTGGCATAGAGGCGATCCTTCATCAGCAGACGCCTCTTTTTCAGCTCTTCGATCGTCTCGTCGGTCACCGGTGTGCCTAGCTCCTCCAGCTCACGGACCTGGGCATCCAAGCTGTCGTGATCTGCCATCAAATGTGCAAAGGCCTGGTCGGAATCGCACAGCACAGAGATTTTGTCATTTAAATTTGGGAACTCGTGACGCAGATCATGGGACTCACCAAGCATAAGCGTTACCTCATTTTTTTTGGGTGCGGTTCTTCTGAAACGATGCGGAGGAACCTGGAAACAAAGGTTTAGCCGGCCAGGGGGTGAGGGGGTGGGCTATGCCTACCCTTGTGCTTACCCGATATTTTTTTGCGGCAGACGAACGTAAATAGACGCAAATGAGCCGAAAAATACTTGGCTGAGGTCCGCGTTCGGCCAGCTCGATGCACAAAGCCTTATCGTACACGGATTTCAAAGACCCAAGACCCAAGACTTTGCCGATTTCAAATGCACATCCGAGAACACGCCGAGAAGTGGGGTCATCCTTGTTGACTTTGTCTTGAATACATTTGCGTTCATTGGCGTTTATTTGTGGCTGAATTTTCTGGCTCTCTTGCGTTTGGTGTGGGAGGAAAAGGAAACCACCGCGTAGCGGTTGCGTCCTTGACAGGCTGGATAGGCGCAGAAGAGGAGATCGGGGCATCTCGAATCCACGGTGCTGTCTGGATCGCTAGGTTTCAGAGCGAGGCGGCGTGAAATGGACGGTGCGCAAGCTCCACAAGGTATCCGAAAAATCGGCTTCGACTCTCGGATTTTGGGCCCCCGATGTCGTTTCAAAAGAGTCGCACCCTTCTCTTTTCGTGAGGCCACCTTGAAAAATTCAAGGTGACCATAGGGACAGGGATGTTCCGTCATTTTCCCATCGAATAGGCGCGGGGATATCCGGCCGTTTCTCGAGCAGGTCGGTGATTGAGAAAGGGGAGCAAAGCGAAATGTTTTCGCTTTGTGGCTTGAGAATTGCAGGGATGCGATTTTCCAAGGCCCCCGTAACTTGAAGCCCGATGGTAACAAAACGTGGACGATTGGTCCCCTGCCCATTCCGATGACCGGCTGACCCCGCTACCGACTCTTGGCATCGAGTCGTTCGATAACCTCGGCGGTCAGGTCCAGATCCGGGTCCACATACAGCAGCCCGCGCTGCTGCCGCTCGAGAATGGCCGCGATCTGCTTATCCTTGCCCAGTTCGGCGATGATGGCTGGCACCGGCTCCAAAATTCGGTGCGTGAGCTTGTTCTCCTCCTGCGACAGCTCTTTTCGGAGCTGCACCACCCGTTGTTGGAATTCCTGTTTGTGTTCCTGAATCTCGGCCTTCTTCTTGTCAAGCTCCTTTTGACTCATCAGCACCTGATCCCGGTCCAGGGACTCCTGTAGCTGCCGGATTGTCTGTTGCTTCCGGGCCAGCTTTCGTTGCTCGTCCTCGAACCTTTCCTCGAGAGCCTTACGTGCCTGGCGACCCGACTGGCTATTGTCGATCACCGCTTGCATATCGACATAGCCGATTGTCGTGGGTGGTGCCGCCCGGATCGGCGTCATCAGTAGGAATAAAAACAGGGAAACGAATAATGCGGATCGTCGCATGGAAAATGCTCTCCATCGTATGGCTGGGCTCACTACCCGGGAATTCTATTCGAGGAGATCTCGAACGGGAAAATTCTCTCCTCGAATTTTTCAAGGCTCTCTCGAGATCCCCGGAGACGGCATCCCCCCGTAAGGATTTCGTCATGGGGCCGGGATTTTCATCCGGGCGTTTTGCTGATAGAGTTCCGCCCTTCGTGCGCAGCTCCGGACTCCGGCGGATTCAACAGTGGGAAGCTCACTCCAGGACCAGCTACTCCAGGCCGGTCTCGTCGACCGGCAACAGCTCAAGCAGGCCCGTACCTCCAAGCGTAGGCAGGGTAAACAGGGCAAACAGAGTAACCCCGATGTCTCGGCCCGGCAGCGTGCACAGCAGGCCGCGGCGGAGAAGGCGCGCCGTGACGGCGAGTTCGACCGGAAGCGGCAGGAAGCGGCAAGGCGTAAAGCCGAGCTCGATGAGCTACGCCAGCTCGTCCACAGCAACCGAATCCCCCGTGGAGAAGGCGATATCGCCTACAGCTTCCGCGACGGCGGCAGCATCAAGCGCCTCTATGTGACGACCGATCAGCGCAACCGGCTCGCCGTGGGCAAGCTGGCTATCGTACGCCAGGACACGGGCTTCGAGCTCGTCTCTCCCGAGATCGCGGAGCGGGTTCGAGCGCGTGATCCGAGCCGCATCTTGATCCTGAACAAGCCCGGAGATGACAGTGAAGCGAGCGGTGACTACGCTGACTATCAGATACCGGACGACCTGATCTGGTAGTAGGGGCGATTCGTGAATCGCCCTACAACAGGATTCGGGGTGCCCATCCGAGAGCCTTCACCAGGACCGGTAAGGATTACGCGCTAGGTTCACATTGCAATAGCGCGGATCGCCGCTCACCTCCTCGCCCGCCCACGCCGGTCGCTCGAAGGCCTCCTGCTCGTGGCCAAGCTCCAACTCGGCCAGTACTAGTCCCGTATTTTCTCCGGCGAACACGTCTAGCTCCCACCGGTGTTGGTCGCAGCGTACCCGGTAGCGCATCTTGTCGATGGTGGGGTACACCGCCAGCTCCCGCAGTATGGCCTGGGCGTCCGCGACAGGAATCGGATACTCGTACTCGCTACGGGTGATCCCCGAAGTCGGCCCTTTGATGGTGAGATAGGCAGCATCACCCGCCACGCGCACCCGGACCGTCGCTCGATTGCCGTCGGCTAGATAGCCCTGCATCAGGTGTACCTGCGACTCGATATCCGATCGCCAGGAATTGTTTGCGACCAGAAATTTACGTTCTATCTCCGTCCCCATCCCACAAGCCCTCCGCTGGGCGCCAATCGCGCTCGAATACCATCATCGACTCTACATGTGTCGTGTGAGGAAACATATCCAGCACCCCCACCGCCACCGGCCGGTAGCCGAGGCCATTGACCAGCCGCTCCGCATCCCGCGCCAAGGTCGCGGGCGAGCAGGATACGTACAGAATGCGTCGGACCCCTAGGGTCGGCAGCAGCTCCAAGACCGGGAGCGCACCGCTGCGGGGCGGGTCCAACAATACCTTGTGGAATCGCCCCGTTATTTCGGGCAGTCGCTCCGGTGCGCAGTAGAGATCGACGGTAACAAAGGAGACATTGGCAATCCCATTGCGCGCGGCGTTGGCCCGCGCCCGGTCCACCAATCCGGCATCTCCCTCTACGCCCACCACGGAGCCGGCCCGGCGGGCGATAGGCAAGGTGAAGTTCCCGAGCCCACAGAATAGATCGAGTACCCGCTCATCCGGCTCGGGATCGAGCAAAGCCAACGCCTGATCTACCAGCAACCGATTGAGTCCCAGGTTGACCTGGGTAAAGTCCGTCGGCTGAAAATCCAGGCGGATGTCTGCTCCGGGCAGGCAATAAAACAGCTCGGCATCCTGACCGGGGAGAGGTCGGATGGTATCGGTCCCTCCCGTCTGCAAGTAGAAATGCAGCCCATGGGCCGAACCGAATTTTGTCAGCCGGACCACGTCTTCTTCCGTAGGCGGTGCCAATACCCGGAGCACCAGCACACAGGGGTCTTCTCCCATGGCCAGCTCGATTTGTGGAATCCGCTCCCGAATTGAGAGGCCGTCCAGGAGATCGGCGATGGCCCCTAGCCGCTCCCCCACCATGGGATGCAGGATCTCGCAGCGCCTTAGCTCGGCTACATGGGAGGTCCCGCGCTCGCGAAAACCCACCAGGGTGCGTCCCTTCTTGGCCACATAGCGGACCCCAAGCCGGGCCTTGCGCCGGTAGCCCCAGGGTATGGTGGCCAGCGGCGGCAGCCAGCGTTCGGGACGCACCTGACCGGCGGCCTCCAGCGCCTGCGCCAACAGTGCCTGCTGCCAGCGGAGCCGGGCGCCGGGGTCCCAATGTTGCAGGCAGCACCCGCCACAGATCGCTACATGCGGACAGCGCGGTTGCGCACGCTCGGGAGAGGCCTGCAACACCTCCTCCACCACGCCTTCAGCGTAATCCTTGCGGATCCGGGTATAGCGGAACCGTACCCGCTCCTCCGGTAAGGACCCGTGCAGGAACAATGGCTTATCCGCAACCTGGGCCAGACCCCAGCCTTCCGGCGTCAGGGAGGTGACCGCTACCTCGGCGGGGGACTCGGGGAAGGGTCGCGACTTTTTCTTGGACAATGACAGCTGGTCCCTGGTGGGGCATTCCATCCGATTTTATCGATTGTGGTTAGGATCGAATGGGGTGCTCTCAACACTCGAAGTCTTTCCCGGGGACCTCGAGTTTTTCAAGGTGCCTCGGAGCTTTGGTGGAGCCGTATATCAGGCCGCAAAAACTCCGGTGGACAGATAACGGTCTCCCCGATCGCACACGATGACCACGATGACCGCATCTCGGCATTCGGCGCTGAGCTCCAGGGTCGCAGCGACCGCACCGCCCGAAGAGATGCCGCCGAAAATACCTTCCTGTGCTGCCAGCTTCCGGGTCATCCGTTCCGCCTGCTTCTGGGATACCTCGAGAATACGGTCCACCCCGGACGGGTCGAAGATCCTGGGCACATAGGCCTTGGGCCAGCGACGAATACCGGGGATGCAGGCGCCTTCCTCGGGGTGCACACCGACGATCCGGATGGTAGGATTTTGCTCCTTGAGGTAGTGCCCCACACCCATGATCGTGCCCGTCGTGCCCATGGAGCTGACGAAGTGCGTAACCGTGCCCTGGGTAGCGCGCCAGATCTCCGGCCCCGTACCCTCGTAGTGGGCACGCGGGTTGTCCGGATTGGAGAATTGATCCAGGATGCGGCCCTTTCCTTCGGTCTCCATCCGCCGCGCCAGGTCGATGGCCGCCTCCATGCTGCCTGCCTGGGGCGTGAGCATGAGCCGGGCACCGAAGCTCTCCATGATCGTGCGCCGCTCCAGGCTCGCGTTCTCGGGCATTACCAGAATCATCCGATAGCCCCGGATGGCCGCCGCCATGGCCAGCGCAATCCCCGTATTGCCGCTGGTGGCCTCGATCAGGGTATCTCCGGGCGCGATCTCGCCTCGTTCCTCCGCGCGCCGGATCATACTCATCGCCGGGCGGTCTTTCACCGACCCCGCCGGATTATTGCCCTCCAACTTCACCAACACCTGGTTGTCCGTCGTACCCGACAATCGTTGCAGCCGTACCAGAGGCGTATTACCGACGCAGGATTCGATCGTGGGATAAGGCATAAGGCTCCACCCGAAGTCTGCGGGCTTGAGGGGGTCCTTGAAAAATCGTGTCCCTACGATCTTTCAAGTCGCAAAGCGAGAACGTGATTTTGTCTTTTCCATGATTCTTCAATCGCTTATGTCCTTTCGGTCTGGTGGGGCATCCCTACTTTGCATGGGCACCTCGAAATTTTTCGAGGTGTCCTGATAGCTCGAGTCGACGATTGTGCAACAAAAGGGGTCGGCCTGAACAGTCGCGGGGGGCAAGTCAGGGCTATCGAACAATAAATAGTTATAAAACAATGTCTTGTATATTTTAGACGCTTTCGTAACCTATACTTACTATCGGGGTAGGGGCAAGCCAAGGCGTTCAAGCCGGCGTACTCCGAAGAGTCGGGTGGATAACCCGATCTTTCCGGCTTGCTTACCTGCCAACAGCTTGCTTCGGCAGTGATTATCATTCGGTAGCCCTGGGGGCCGGTGGAGACCTCGAAAAATCCCATCCTTTGGCATGCTTCGAGTCTCGGCACGAAAATAAGATTTTCGTTTTGCAACTATTTTCCAAGTACTTACGTGCTTGGAGGTTGGCGGGGCGTTCCTATACTACAAGGATACCTTGAATTTTCGAAGGTGCCTATACAGGAGGGGCATGGACCAGCACCGATACCCGGTGCCGGCATTTGGAATCGATTCGTTAAGTAGGGGCGATTCATGAGTCGTCCCCGGATGGGTACCTTGAATTTCGAAGATGAATTTTCAGGGAGGCAGAAATGGAAAAAAACCGACTTATGCGGATTCTCTCACCGGCGATCTACCGGCATGGGACCAGGCGCGGCCCTGGAGACCACGGGGGGTAACCTGAACCTTGGCCCGTGAGCTGTTGCAGATGTTGGTACAGAGATTCCTGCAAGAACGCTCCAAGCTACGCCATTGTCTACGGACCAACGATTGGCCGCTGCTGGCCGAGCGCGTCCACCGCCTGCGGGGTGCGACCAGCTACTGCTGATGTGCCCGCCCTTCACGCCCGACTCAAAGACCCTGATGGAGGTCACCCAAGGTGGTGACCGCGAGCGCATCATGGCCGAGCTTGCGGGGGCGGAGGAGGAGATGGAGTGTCTGGTCCGTATCGTTACTCCGGATTGAGGGGACCCTGGAATTTTTCAAGGCCCCCTGCTAAAGGGCAAAAAGGCAAGGGCGCGGCTCTTTTAAAACAACGCGGGTAAACCCGGAGACAAAGGCTCAACCGACCATAGGATGAGATGTGCCCACTATCGGGCTTGCTCGATATCTTCTTTTTTGCCGCCAATGAACGCGAATGAGCCGAAAAGGTTGGTTCATCCTCGTCGACTTTTCTTGAATAGATTTGCGTTCATTGGCGTTGATTGCGGCTAAATTTTCTCCCCGCAGGGCGTGCTCGATATTTTCCGGTGGGCGCAGCCTGCCGCCTAGGCAATCCCCACCGGTGCGGTCAACCTGGCCACGGAGCTTTTCGAATCCACGGGGCGGCGTGGATCTCTAGATCTCAGGGCGAGTTGGCCTGATAGGGAGACGGTGCGCAAGCTCCACAAGGTGTCCGATAAACTGGCCTCGATTCTCGGATTTTCAACGCCCGGTGTTGTTTCAATGGTCACAGTACTCCAAACACTCAAGTGAACAGCCGGTCGAAGATGCGGAACCCGGCGATATAGGTGCCGATGGCCGATCCCAGGGTGGAGAATAGAAAGACCAGCAGGATACGAGATGCCCGGTTGTGCCACCAGCCTGTGACGGAAGCGGTATCCCGGCGCAGCCGTTTGAAGTCACCGATGCTGGGCTTGCGTAGGGAGAGCTCCACCGCGCCCGTGACCAGGCCGGCACCGATGGTGGGATTCAATGAGGTCAAAGGTGCTGCCAGGAAGGCGGCGATCAGCGTCAGCGGATGACCGGCGGCGATGGCGGTGCCCAGAGCGGAGAGACTGCCGTTGATGAGTACCCAATCCAGCAGGACCCGCGCTCCGAGCTCGGGCCCCTGATAGAAGCCGTAGGCGAAGCCCCCGAGGATCAGGACGACCAGGATCCAAGGGATCAACCTGAGCCGGCGATTCGGTAGCGGTAGCCGTTCGAGCTCGGTGATCTCGGTCTTGGGGTCTCGCTCCGGTACTCCCTGCAACTGGTCCGCCACTCCCCGGAGGTGGCCGGCTCCCAGCACCACGAGGACTCGCTCGTAGTGCTTCTCCCCGATCTCCCGGCGCAGCCGAGCGGCTATGTAGCGGTCGCGCTCAGCGATCAGGGGTTCCGCGAACTCCCGGCTATCTGCGGCGAATTCGGAAAAGGTGGTCTCCAGCATATCGGCTTCCTTGAGGCGCTCGATCGCTTCTTCCGGGACTTGCTCACGGGAGAGCAGGGTCGCCAGTAGACTCGAGAACAGCTCGAGCCGCTTCCACCAGCCGAGATTTCCTGCGACCCGTTTCAGGGTGATACCGATCTCTCGGTCTACCAGCAACACCGGGAGCTTTTGCTCCTGCGCCATCGCGACGGCGGTACGCTGCTCGGCTCCCGGCTCGATTCCGAATTGGTCCGCCAGTCGTTGTTGATAGGCGGTCAGGGCCAGGCTCGCCACGACCATATAGACGCGGCCTTGGCGGATTACGGAAAGTAGGTCCATGCGTGCCAGGGCGTCCGGGTCCATGAGTGCCCGGTAGCGACTGGAGCAGAACTCGACGGCCACCGCATCGTAAGTCCGGCCTTGGAGTAGCTCGCGCACCTTGTCCACGCTGGCGCGGGAGACGTGCGCGGTACCCAGCAAGGTCAGGTCGCAAGTACCGAGGCGGATATCCAGGCTCGGTTCCTCGGGTCTGTGCATGTTCGGACCTCGATGCTCGGGGATGGAGTCGGAGTCGCCACACGGGTGCCCCGAAGGGCTCGATATACCCGTGCGGGGCAAGATGCCCCGCCGGTTTTCAAGCCCACGATTGCTTGAAAACCGGGGGCGAAAGGCGAAGGTGCGGCTCTTTGTTTACCGCACCGGCGTGGATTCACAGGGGGCCGTCTGCGCCTACCGGAAAATATCGAGTAAGGGCTGCGGGGAGAAAATTCAGCCGCAAATAAACGCCAATGAACGCAAATCTATTCAAGAAAAGTCGACTGAGGATAAACCCACCTCTCGGCCTGTTATCGGGTGTGTATTCGAGGTCGGCAAAGTCTTGGGTTCCGGGTCTTTGGAGTCCATGTAGGAGAATGCTTTGTACGTCGAGCTGGCCAAGCGTGCACCTCAGCCGAGTATTTTTTCGGCTCATTTGCGTCCATTTGCGGCAAAAAACAAAGATATCGAGTAAGCCCAATAGTGAACACAACTCACCCTCTGGTCGGCTGAGCCTTTGTCTCCGGGCTTCTCCGCGTCGTTTCAAAAGGACCGCACCCAAAGGCGAAAATCGCGTTTTCGCATTGAGACTCGAAAGATTGCCGGGACGCGATTTTTCAAGGTCCCCATGATAACCCGGAGTCACCGGGCAGGTGTTGGTTCGCGCAGGTACGATGGCGTATCATCGCCGTAACCTTCTGCTGCGGCTGCCATCGACGATGTCCTGTAGAGCTTGGCCCGTACTCGTAGTAGTCCGTATCCGGTATGTCCATAAGGATGTGCAACAGCTCCACTCGCTGTTGGATCGACAACGGTGGACTTATGATGAAGCCACCAGCAGCTGGTGGCTGGAATCCGGGATGCCCCGCTTTGGCATCCGTTAGGGTGCCTGGGAAAATTCGAGCTGTCCCTATGGTGCCAGGGCGTACCGCTGACCTTCAAGATCATAATTTATTGAAAATACGTATAAAATAGAAATTTTTCACTCTGCGACTCGTTAAAGGTTGCAGGGAGGCGGTTTTTCAAGATCCTCGGTTGAACGGAGAGCGTCCAAGGTCATGGTATTCGAGGCCGGATTCAGCCCCGCAGCGCGGTTTCTGTTGGTTGCCGGGGCCTTCGTGCTGGTGGTCGCAGGTTTGCGTGCGGCCGCCTCCTTCGTAGCCCCTTTTCTGCTCGCCGGCTTCATCGCCGTGATTGTCGCTCCAGCCATGTTCTCCCTCATCCATCGGGGGATCCCGGCCTGGCTGGCACTGCTGGCCATAAGCACCGTCATGCTTGCCGTGGGTGGCCTCATCATCGCCCTGGTCTCCGGCTCCCTCAACGCATTCATGGCCAACCTGCCCGAGTACCAGACGAAGCTCAAGGGGTCGACCCTGGAGCTGAGCACCTGGTTGGAGAACGTGGGGATCGAGATGCCGCGAGCGGTCCTGGCCAACTATCCGGACGCGGGCAAGGCGATGGAAATGGCCGGAGTCCTGCTCGGCGGTTTGGGCGATATCCTGACCAACACCTTCCTGATCATCTTGACCGTGATCTTCATCCTGCTCGAGTCCTCCAATCTGCCTACCAAGTTGCGGGTAGGGCTCCAGGCCTCGGAGTCTTCCATCTGGCGTTTGCACCGGGTACTTACCGACATCAACCGGTACATGGTCATCAAGACCGTCATCAGCCTCTTCACCGGCGGTCTGATTTGGGTTTGGCTCCGGTACCTGGGTCTCGATTTCGCCCCCCTGTGGGCCCTGGTAACCTTTCTGTTTAACTTCGTGCCGACCATCGGCTCCATCATCGCGGCGATTCCCGCGGTCCTGCTGGCTTTGGTACAGCTCGACATCCAATTGGCCTTGTGGGTCTCTCTCGGGTACCTGGTGGTCAACACCCTTGTCGGGACCGTGATCGAGCCTAGATTCATGGGGCGGGGTCTGGGGCTCTCCACCCTGGTGGTCTTCGTCTCCTTGATCTTTTGGGGCTGGGTCCTGGGTCCGGTCGGCATGTTTCTGGCGGTGCCCCTAACCATGGTCCTCAAGATCGCCCTCGACGTCGACCCGCAGACCCGCCCCATCGCCGTCATGCTCGGCCCGGAGCTCAATACCCTCGAGCAGCCGACGCGGAGAGAGTGCACAGGGCCCATCGACTGACACCCCGGACGCGCTTGTCCGGCTGATCCCTTATGCCCTTACGCCGACCCCTTATGGTGCTCATGGGGTAGGGGCGGCGGCAGATCGGTCCCCGCGACGACCTGGGTCACCGCCCGCAGCGGGTCCGTCTCGCTAGTGGCCAGAACGCGGACTTGACGTGCGGCCATACGCTGCACGAATCCCTGGCCGCAGCTGGCGGTGATGAGCACATCCAAGTCATCCAAGGGGTGCGGCCCCCCTTGGAAACCGTGGATGGCCATCTCCGGCGGCAGATCCAGGCGATCGAGTTCCCGGAACCCAGTCGGCTGGGACTCATAGACGAGGAACCTTCGGGTCTTCCCCGCATGGCCGGTGATGGTACGAAAATTCTGGCTGGTAACGCCGACCTTCATAACAGGCACCTTGAAAAGTCGATGGGTGCGGCTCCTTTTGGAACGACACCGGGGGTCCAAAATCCGAGAGTCGAGGCCGGTTTATCGGATACCTTGTGGAGCTTGCGCACCGTCCCTATCAGGCCAACTCGCTCTGAGACCTAGTGATCCACGCCGACCCGTGGAATCGAAAAGCTCCGTGGTCAGGTCGACCGTACCGGTGAGGATTGCCTAGGCGGCAGGCTGCGCCTACCGGAAAATATCGAATAAGCGCTGCGGGGAGAAGATTCAGCCGCAAATAAACGCCAATGGACGCAAATCTATTCAAGAAAAGTCGCCGAGGATGAACTGACCTTTTCGGCTTATTCGCGTTCATTGGCGGCAAAAAAGAAAATCAAATGTGTTGCAAACAGATTGACCGAGTAGCTGAGAAGAACAGCTCACGCAACGACGCTACGTAAAGGCCGTACCTGATAACCCGTTGCGTCGTAGCGCTGTTGCGGAGATATGGGTAGTGTTCTGATCTTGTTGTTGCCGAATAAATGGGATCTTGAGAGCGGTCTCCCTGGGTTTTTTCAGGGCGCCCACTACACTGGCATACAACAAAATTAGAACACCGCCAAAAAAAGAGAACAATAGTGTGCTTGGAGAAGGCTACCCTACGCGACAGGAAAAACGGTGTTAACCATACCAAACGCAAGAGAGCCCGGTCAGCTCTCTTCGGGAAATCCGTAGGGGGGATCACTGAAGGTGAGTCGGGGACCGTCCGGGCTGCCGAGCCTTACTTCTTGCGTTATGGCTGCGATCTCCACTACGGCCAGGAGCTCGTAGTCCCCATGGCCATTGCGGCGGGCATCCACGACCCGGCCCGTAGCCTGCTCGGAGCGGTCGCCCGGGGAATAGAGCGGGTCCCCCGGTGCTGGCCGCGTGTGCTCCCCACCGATTCGTGCCCGGTACATGCGGCGCTTGAGTTTGCCCAGGTATTGCATGCGTGCGACCACTTCTTGGCCCGTGTAACAGCCCTTTTTGAAGCTCACTCCATCGAGCCGGTGCAGGTTGACCATCTGCGGCACGAAGGCGTCGCTGGTCTGCGGATAGACGGTCGGTAGGCCCGCCCGGATGTCGAGCAGGGACCAGTAATCGGCGTTTACCACGGTCGCGGTCCCGGCCAGGTCGGTCCAGATGCCTTGCAGGGTAGAGGCGGGGCCCAGAATCTGGAATCTGGGTCTAGGCCCCGGGATGCGCAGGGCGATCAGGTCGTGCTTGCGGGTGGTCTCGTTGTCTTTTTTGGGGATCGGGCCCATATGGGAGGCCAACAGGGATGGTGCACAGTTGCCGGCAATGGCGATGGTGACGAAGCGGTTGCTTGCGTCTTCGATGGTGGCTCGGGTCCGCAGCAGGTACATGCGTAGCCGCTGAAGCAAGGCGGTTACCTGGGTACGCGGTAGCTGGAGGTAGCTGATGCCGTCCAGTTCGAAGGCGCGAAAGTTGGCCAATATTCGCCCCTTGGGATTGCAATGGCTGCCGAGTTGGCTGCCACTGCGGGTGGGCCGGGTGACGTCGTTGGTGACCTGACCTTGAAGGAAGCTTTCCGCTTCCGGTCCGGAGACGGCGATCAGCCCCAGGGGAGAAAGCTCCATCAGGGCGCAGTCGGCTTCCGCCGGAGCTGCCGGGAAGTGGATATTGCCCGCGTCGTCGATCTGTGCGGATTGGGACTCGAGGAAGGTTTTCCAAAGGGTATTCATGGTATCGGCAATGGCTTGTTGTCGAGGACTTGAGGTGGCGGATGGAGTGTCTGATTCGGTGACGCGGAACGGGGGTACCTCGAAAGATCCAAGGTACCCGTACCGGACAAGGATATCCGAACATTTTCAATGTGAGGGCGTCTTGAATTTTTCAAGGTGCCCTCATGGATCCCTGTTCCAGAGGTTTCAACGCGTTGGTACACAATCAAGCCGCCCTGCGGCCGGATAGTCTGGTGCTCTATAAGGTCCGCCCTGCGCGCGTCCTGGTGCTTGGCGAGAAGATCGATATCGAGCTCGAGGGCGGACAGATCAAGCGGGTAAGACCCAAGGATATCCGCTTGCTGCACCCCGGACCTCTGCATAGTCTGACCGATCTCGGCTCACAGGAGGGCGAGCTTGTCACGACCTGGGAGCTTCTGGAGGGGGACGAAACCAATCTGGACGAACTCGCCGAATTGATGTTCGGCGAGCTTTCCCCGGCCACGACCTGGGCGGCTTGGCAGTTGGTGGCGGAGGGACTCTACTTCGAGGGGACTCCGGAGGCGATTCGGGTGCGGACGCGCCGAGAGGTGGAGCGGGATCAGGCCGAGCGGGAGGCCAAGGTCGCCGCCGCGCGCGATTGGAGCGAGTTTTTGAATCGGTTGCAGCGGGCGCAGCCGGCACTGCAAGATGCGGAACGCTTGCAGGAGGTGGTGCGCCTGGCCTTGGGTGAGACCACCAACAGTCGTATTCTTCAGGCCTTGGGTTACCAGGAGACAGCGCGGAATGCGCACCGCGCCCTGGTCCGGGTCGGCTATTGGCCGCCGGATTATAATCCCTACCCGGACCGCAACCGGTTGCCGACCGCCGACCCGGAGCTGCCACTGCCGGATGTCCCGCATGAGGAGCGCCTCGATCTGACTGGGCTGCCCGCTTATGCGATCGATGATGCAGGCAACCAGGATCCGGATGATGCCCTGAGCCTGGACGGCGATCGGATCTGGGTGCATGTGGCCGATGTCGCCGTCTTGGTGGCACCGGACAGTGCTACAGAGCAGGAGGCCCGGGCGCGGGGTGCCAACCAGTATCTGCCGGAACGTACGGTCAATATGTTGCCGCGGGTGGCGACGGAGCGGTTGGGACTGGGTCTGCATCCGGTCTCTCCCGCCCTTTCCTTCGGCTTTCGGTGCGGGGCTACCGGTGAGCCGGTGGATGTCGAGATCCGGGCGACCTGGGTTCGGGTCGAGCGGCTGACCTACGAGGCCGTCGAGCAACGGCTCGCGGAGCCCCCGTTTGCCCGGCTGAATGCCTTGGCCGAGCGGTCTCGCGCGCGTCGCCTGGCCAATAACGCCACCACTATCGAGCTCCCCGAGGTGAGCGTTCGGGTGCGCGATGGTGAGGTGGTCGTTCGACCCTTGTCCAGGCTGAACAGCCGCGGCATGGTCATGGAGGCCATGCTCATGGCCGGCGAGGCGGCAGCCGGGTTCTGTCTGGAACGGGAAATTCCGATTCCCTTTGCAACCCAAGCGACACCTGACAAGATCGAGCAGCCGACGGATCTGGCGGCCATGTATGCCTACCGCCGGCGTTTTAAACCAACGCAGCTCAGCGGCGAGCCGGGTCCCCACTTCGGCTTGGGGTTGAGCCCTTATACCCGGGTCACCAGTCCGTTGCGCCGTTATTCGGACCTCTTGGTGCATCAGCAGATCCGGGCCTGGCTGGCTGGCCGTGAGCCGCTCGACGAACAACAGATCACCGAACGTGCGGCGGCAGCAGAGATGGCTGCTGCCGCCGTGCGGCGTGTCGAGCGACTTTCTAATCAACACTGGAAGTTGGTCTACCTGCGCGCCAATTCCCAGTGGCGGGGGGAGGGGGTGTTGGTCGATAAGGACGGGCACAAAGCGGTGGTGTTGATTCCGGGGCTGGCTATGGAGGTGCGGGTGAGGCTGCGTGGGGACCCGGAGCTGAATACGCGGGTCCGGCTGATACCGCGGGAGGTGGACCTACCCGAGTTGAGCGGCTATTTCCAGGTCCGCGAGTAGGTGCGAAGCGAGGGAATCGGCAGATGCTCGTCCGGGTATAGCCGACTTGTCAGGCACTCCAGGATCGGACCGAGCCGGTATCTATGTGTACGAAGTTGGATTTGGGGTAGAAGCCGACACCACCCCGGTTCAATGAGAGGGCGGATTTGCATACCCGCTCGGTGGATATGCCGGAAAAACGGATATCCAGTGCCTTGCCCTGCATGTGCAGACTGTTGCGAGCAACCCGGCCGGAGGCCTTGCGCAACAGGGCGTTGGTCTGCGGCGAGCGATAGGCGCTGAGGATTTCGATCGGACCGCCCGGGTAGCCGAGCCCCCTATCGGTGTCATAGAGCAGGTCGAATAGCCTGGGGTCCAGGGTAATGACTTCACCGGTTCGGAAGTCGCGCATGAAGCTGTTCAAGGTTTGCAACACCTTGCGTTGGTAGCGGTTACCGACGCGATAGGTGACCTTGATCCTCTCTCCCGTATGGAGATGATGAAGGGAGAGTGTACGTGGTTGATTGCTGCGGTCCTTAGCGAAGGTCGGCATGGCAACAGCGGTTAATGCGATCCCGAGAAAGTCTCTACGATTCATAGTCTTACCAGAATTTTCCAAGTGATGACCAGGTCGTGTTGATGTTCAAGCCGGGTAGATCAGGATAGGAATCATAATACGTTGATGTTAATGGAAAAGATGAATATTTTGTGGCCGGGCGCATACCTTAGTAAGTCCTTATATTGGATTGAATGACAACAGGGCCCGGTTGAACCAACCCGGTTGTTGATCGAGAACGCACTACCAGTATCCAGACAATCTCGAATCCGCGACGAAAAATCCAGAATCTCCATAACTTTTTGATTTTAATAGATATTAAAGATTGGTCGCTTCACCGGGAGGTGAGATGAGGTTTTCCATTTTGTCTTTTATTATCATTCCGTTATAAAGATTTCCCCGATATCCTTCGCGGAGCTAAAACAATTATAGAAATGAAAATTCAAAATGCAACACGCATGCGGTATGCCTTAGAAATCACTGCACGTGAATGTTGTTTCAGCGGTTTTCTGAGATTGGCTCGATATCGGCTAAGGCATAGTCTGTTTGCTGGCGGTTGGAGTCCGATCATCGAGCGGGAGCGCATAGAATATCTGAATTCGGCGGCGGGTATCCTCTACGATGCGGTCCGTGATCAGGTCGTCATGGTCGAGCAGTTTCGGGTCGGGGCCCTGGAATGCGGGCGGCAGGCTTGGACCTGGGAGCCGGTGGGCGGCATTCTGAATCTGGGTGAGGATGCGAGCGAGGTTGTGCGGCGGGAGGCGATGGAAGAGGCAGGGTGCGAGATTTTGGACCTGGAGCCGATCGGGGTTTACCATGTCAGCCCTGGCCTGTCGGCGGACCGGGTACGGCTGTTCTGCGGGCGTGTCGATGCGGCAGCGGCAGCGGGGGGTCACGGGGTGAGCGAGGAGGGTGAGGATACCCGGGTGATCGTTATCGATGCCGAGCAGGCGATCAGGGAGCTTTATGTGGGCCGAATCGACACCTCGGTGGCTATCATCGCTACCCAATGGTTGGCAATGAACCGGGGCCGGTTGGGGGTCGCTTGGGGTCACTAGGTCGCGTGATCGCAATGATATACCCGTTGCGCGGGTATATAGCCATCGACGGAGCGAGTACCGAGGGCCTTTTCTTGTTTTCTTGCCCCTCTCTCCCCGGCCCTTCTCCTGGAAGAAGGGGCCTTCGGTAGCCGGAATTCCGATGGAACAATCGCAAGATTCCTAACAATGAGGTGCTCCCCGGACACACCGGTATAGGGGACTTTGAAAAATTGCATTCCTGCAGCTTTTCAAGTTTTATACGGAAATAGGGTTTTTGCTTCGCTCCCATTTTTCAATGTTACCCTAACATAGGCTGGGGATTACAGCCCCTGTGGGCCAAGCTCGTGGCCACGAGCCCTTGACCGGGATAACCCGGTGGGGGTGTTCCTACTTTCCGCAGCCGTCTGGTCGGGATGGCTGAATCCTGTGATGGACCTCGGGGCGTACCCTTACCTATCGGAGACGCGATCGTAATAGCGTGCCCGGTAGAGCAAGCGCGGGTGGGCACCGTCCTCGAACCCGGTCCGGGTGTGCAGCGTATTGTTGGTTACCAGGCCCCAACCGGCCTCCAGTTTGGCTGAGAAGTGCCAGGCCGTTTTACCATGCAGGGCGGCTTTGAGACGGGAAATGGCCGCGGTGGTCACTGGGTCTTCCCGCCATCGAATGCTGCGTGTTCGGTCCGTGTAGCGCATGTGCAGATGGCCGTCCGGGTGCACCGAGAATACAGGTCCGGAGCGTTCCGGACGCAATTCCTTTCCGTCCTCTACATTGGCTGGGATGGTCATGGTTTGCGGGTGCATGAAGGCGCGGATGAATTCCGGATCCTGATCGCGGAGCAGTAAATAGACGATCTCGTGGTCCAATAGATGGTTCTCGCCGCCGCTGGCCGCCGGTTGCACACAGTGCAGCAACATACCGAAAATCCGGCGGTCCGGCGCGTTATAGTAACCGTCCGTGTGCCAGGCGAGGGGGTGGTTGCTATAGGGAATGTAACCCTGATGGTGGGCATCGGACCTTACCGTCAGGGAGCTGATGGCGTCCGCGTCCGCCTCCGGGTTGCGATCTAGGTGGATCAGGCCGAGCCGGGCACCGAGCCGACGCGGAATCTCCTTGTCCGGATCGTCGCCGCTGTGACTGGCATAGATGGCTATGTTGGTGCGGTGACAGCGGGCCCGCATGGCTTCCGCTTCGGCGACCGTCGGCCGGCGTGGGTCGCGGATCTCTACGATCAAGTCCTCGCACCGGGTCGGGTACGCGGTGAGTTTACGTTCCCGCCACTGCGCGTAGTCTCGGGGTCGATCGAGCGCAAAGGGGTTGCTATGGGCTATCTCGGTTGCTCCTTGGGTCGTAGTCGATTTCTGGGTACCTTGAAAAATTCACGGTGCCCCGTGCAAGTTAGGGATATTCTGCCATTTTTCAATGGCCCCTTTCGGGGTACCCGTGAAGGATATACCGGACGCCTTTCCGCAAGGTCCGTACCAAGAGCTGTCCCATGACGCAAGCTGCGATCGGTAAGGTAGTCTTGGCCTATTCCGGCGGCCTGGATACCTCCGTCATTCTCACCTGGCTGCAAGAGCGTTACGGCTGCGAGGTAGTTACCTTTACCGCCGATATCGGTCAGGGCGAGGAAGTCGAGCCCGCTCGGGCCAAGGCCGCGGCTGCGGGAGTCCGGGAGATCCATATCGAGGATCTGCGCGAGGAGTTCGCGCGCGAGTTCGTTTATCCTATGTTCCGCGCCAATGTCGTTTACGAGGGTGAGTATCTGCTCGGTACTTCCATCGCGCGCCCCCTGATCGCCAAATACCTGGTGGCGATCGCCGATAAGACCGGTGCCGATGCCATCGCCCATGGTGCCACCGGCAAGGGTAACGACCAGGTGCGCTTCGAGCTCAGCGCCTATGCCCTCAAGCCGGACGTGAAGATCATCGCTCCCTGGCGGGAGTGGGACCTGTTGTCTCGGGAGAAGCTGTTGGCCTATGCCAAGTCCCACGGTATCCCCGTGGAGATGAAGCGGGATGGGACCAAGTCCCCTTATTCCATGGATGCCAACCTGCTGCATATTTCCTATGAGGGTGATGATCTGGAGGACCCGTGGCGCGAACCGTCCGACGCTATGTGGCGCTGGACCTGTGCCCCGGAGCAGGCCCCGGATCGGCCTACTTACCTCGAGCTGACCTTCGACCAGGGAGATATCGTGGCTATCGATGGTGTGCCGGCGACACCGGCCGAGGTCCTCGTCGCGCTCAACCGCATCGGTGGTGAGAACGGTATCGGCCGCAACGATATCGTGGAGAATCGTTATGTAGGCATGAAGTCTCGCGGTTGCTACGAAACCCCCGGCGGGACCATTATGTCGAAGGCCCATCGGGCGATGGAGTCCCTGACCTTGGACCGGGAGGCGGCCCATCTGAAGGATGAGTTCATGTCCCGTTATGCCGAGCTGGTCTACAATGGCTACTGGTTCACGCCGGAACGGGAGATGCTCCAGGCCGCCATCGATCACAGCCAGCGCGTGGTCAACGGGCAGGTGCGCATGAAGCTATACAAGGGGAATGTCACGGTCGTTGGTCGCAGGTCCGAGAGCAACAGCCTATTCGACGCCGCTCTTGCCACCTTCGAAGAGGATGCCGGGGCCTACGACCAAGGCGATGCCACCGGGTTCATCCGGCTCAACGCCCTCCGGTTGCGAGTTGCGGGGCGTCAACGGAAGTGAGCTTACGCGACCAGGTCGGCCTTCGATCCGTCCGGTCCATACGCATCACTCTCGTGCGCCACGGTGAGACGGACTGGAATGCGGAAGGGCGCCTCCAGGGCCAGCTCCAAATCCCATTGAACCGGCGCGGCCGTGTCCAGGCCGAGGCCCTCGCGACCTGTTTGCGTGAGGTCCGGCTCCATGCCGTCTACAGCAGCGATCTGCTGCGCGCTCTGCAAACCGCCCAGGCCATCACTCGCTACAGCGGGCACGAGATTCGTGCGGACGAACGTCTGCGCGAGTGGGATCTGGGGGTGTTGGTCGGGCTGTGCCGGACCCAGGCGGAGCACGATCAACCCTATGCGGCCAGAATTCGCCGCGAGTATCTGGTGGACGAGCCGATACCAGGCGGCGAGAGTATCCGCCAGCGGTTCGATCGGGTGATCCAGGCCATCTCGGAGATTGCCGCGCGCCACCGGGGGGAGCATGTGTTGGTGGTGAGCCACGGTGGTCCCTTGGGAGATTGTTACCGTCGCGCGGTCGGAAGAGGGATCGAGGAGCGTATGCGGATCGATCTGCGTAATGCCTCGATCAACCAGGTCCGCATCGACGGCAACGACTGGCGCCTGGATTTTTGGGCCCGGACCGAGCATCTCGCTGGCGTCGGCTCACAACCGAACTGGGGGGGCCATAGGTAAAGCCCCCATAGGGAGGGATTTGAAAAATCGCATCCTTGCAATTTTTCGAGTCTTGTTGCGAGACTATTTCAATTTATCTATATTTTCAATCACTTGCGTTCTTCGAAGATGGGAATATGTTCCTGCCCCCTACAGGTACCTCGAGGCTTTCGAGGTACCCTCGCGCCTCTGATAGGTCTGTCATGATCCGTTTCTTCATGCTTCTAGCCACGTTTTGCGCTCGTGCCTTGGATACCCTGGGTGTTGGCCGAGGAAGATCGGCGTGCTTGTCCCCTGATCGGTATTGAGGGTGAGCGGACGTGTGCCTAGCCGGGTCGCCTGGATCTGGATCGAGCCGGCGGCCACTTCACGCAGCGTTGGCGCCTCTATGCCGAGGATTGGGTGCCGCTGCCGGGGGCACCGGACTAGTGGCCGGAGCGGGTACGTGTGGGCGCTGCGCCGGTTGCGGTGGTGGTACATGCGGGGCGACCGGTGGTTCGGCTGGCTGCCGGCGAGCATGTCATCAGCGGACGTTTTCATTAGCCCCGTACTCCGGGTGGGTTGGCGATCCCACCCCTGACCGGGCTCATCGCCCTGCGTCTCGACGGCGAGCCGATCCGGTTTCCCTGTTTCGAACGGACCAGCCGCCTGTGGCTGGGCGCCGATGCCGCAGCGACCGCTACGGAACAGGATTCCCTCGGCCTTTCGGTCTACCGCTGCATTGAGGACAGATAATCCTCTGTATGTCATCACTCGGTTGGACCTGGATGTGGCCGGCGGGCACGGGAGATCGGGCTGGATGCGGTCTTGCTCCCGGGCGGTATTCCCCTGCGCTTGGATAGCCCGTTGCCGGCCCGCTTGGAGCCTGATGGCCGACTGCGCCTGCAGGTACGGCTAGGACACTGGAAGCTGGAGATCATGGCCTATTATCCCGGCCCGATCACCGAGCTGATGCTGGCGGCCGTGGACCCACCCTGGCCATCACAGGAGGTCTGGGTCTTTGCCGCGTACCCCCATCTACGTCAGGTGGAGCCGATTGAAGGGGAGCCGGTGGACTCGGCGGCAGACCCCGGCTGCCGGCCAAGTGGGCGCGCTTTCCGGCCTATCTGATGCGCCTCGGCGGGACCTTGCGCCTGGTCCAAAACCGGCGCGGGGATGTTGGGTTTACCCCTGACCGACTATCCCTGGAACGGGACCTGTGGCTCGACTTCGGCGGTGCGGGCTATACCTTGCAGGATCGGATTGCGGGCGAGCTGATCCACAGTCGGCGCTTAGAGGTGGAGGATGCGCTGGACCTGGGACAGGTCCTGGTGGCTGGTGAGCCGCAGTTCATCACACAGGTGTCCAATTCGATCCGTGATGAGGGTGTGGAGGTGCGTCCGGGTCGAATCGAGCTGATGGCGGACAGCCGCATCTAGGATGGGGCACGTAGCTTGCCGGCTGCCGGATGTCGGTTGGATTTCCAGGTGCTGCGCACCTGGCTGCACCTACCGCCCGGCTGGGATCTATTGGTGGTATCCGGCGTCGATAATCTCCCGGATACTTGGTTGTATCGTTGGATCCTGCTGGACCTGTTTCTCGTGTTCGTGATTGCCCTGGCTGCGGCACGGTTCTGGGGTTAGCCGTGGGATGTCCTGGCCCTGGCCGCCATGGTGTTGTTGTGGCAGGAGCTGGGGGCACCGGAGCTGATCTGGGTCAATCTGCTTGCCGTCGCGGTCCTCTTGCGCCTGATACTGGTGCAGCCGGCCCGGACTTCCATGGCCCGACTGAGGTTCTGGCTACAGCTCTATCAACGCGGGAGCTTACTGTTGCTGGCGGTGTTGTTTCTGCTGTTCCTGGTGGAGGATGTGCGTACCGGCCTTTATCCTCAGCTGGGACCGTCCGAGAGCGGGTTCGGAGTGACGGTACTCGATTCCATGGAGGGGCCTGAGCAGGAAATTCCTATGGAGACGGACTTGGCAATGGGAAAAAGCTTGAAGGAGCCGCTGGCGGTCTCACGCCGGCAGCCGGTCCGGCCTCTTCTGGTGGTGGACCCGGATACCCAGGTCCAGACCGGACCCGGTGTCTCAGCCTGGAGCTGGAGATCCTGGGAGCTGACCTGGAACGGTCCCATCTCACAAGGGTACCGGGTCGATCTGTGGTTGCTGACGCCCGGTGCCGACCTGGTCTTGACCCTGGTGCGCCTGGTGTTGGTGCTGAGTCTGAAGCTGGCGGGGCTCTCGGGAGCGGTCTTCAAGCGCACGCCTTCCGTGGCCCTGGTGCTCTTGATCGCCGGCTGGTTCGGGTCCGACGGCGCCTGCCTCCGCCCAGGGTGCCCTCTCCCGAGCTGCTGGAGGCGCTGAAGACGCGATTGTTGAAGCTTCCTCATTGCTTCCCGATCTGCGCCGATATCCCCCTCCTTAAGACTACGGGCGACCACTGCCGAATTGGAGCTGATGATGACGGTCGCGTCGGGGGGAAAGACGGCCCCCTATTGGCAGCGGTACCGCCAGGTTGCCATTCGGTCGGGCTGACGGGACCCCTGCCCGCGCGGGCCTAGATCGAGATCCCACTACTTCTGTATCCGCGGCGGATCGAGGCGGATGTCGCCGGCTGGCGGCTGGAGGGTCTCGACGCCAATGGTCGTCCGGGCGTTCGGCTTCGGCTCGTACGTCTGCGTCAGGAGGCCCGAGACGAGGCACCGCAACCCGCCGAGCTACCATCCGCTGCTGTTGGTGAGGCGTACCCTCCACCTCGGGGTCGAGTGGCGAGTCTGGACCCGGGTCGAACGGTTGTCCACCTTGCAGGTATCGGGCAAAGTGCCGCCGAGGACCCACGTCTCAGCGAGGAGTGGCGGGTGGACCTGAGTCCTTTGTGGCACATGGAAGCGGAGGGCATCCCGATGGTCCACCATCAGGGCCGCCTCGAACACTGGCTGCCCACCTGGCGGCCCTGGTCCGGAGAAACCTTGTTGCTTACCTTTTCCCGCCCCCACGGGAACCCCCGGTCCTACCCTGACTCGGGATGAGAGTAGCTACTCGGTGCGGCCGGGGCAGCGGGTGGCCGCTGCGGTGCTGGAGCTGACCTTGCGCAGCAGCCAAGGTGGTCGGCATGTGCTCCGCTTGCCCCAGGGGGCCGAGCTCCAACGGGTAGTGGTGGATGGTCGGGAGCGTCCCCTGCACCTCCGGGGGCGGGCCCTGTATCTACAGCTGGTTCCGGGGACCCAGCGGATGCGTATCGAGTGGCGGCAACCGGGAGCACTGGGTTACTACTACTCGCCACCACCACCGGACCTCGGGATCGACGGAGTCAACGCCTCGACTCGGGTCGAGCTAGGCTGGGACCGCTGGATCCTGTTCACGGGAGGCCCCGACCTGGGCCGGATGTCCTCCTCTAGAGCCTAGTGGGTGTGCTCATCCCCTTGTCCATCGGTTTGGGGCGCAGCCGGCTTACGCCGCTCAAGACCCGCGATTGGTTGCTGTTGGGTTTGGGGTTGAGCTGGGCCGGGGTCTGGGCCGGATTGATCGTGGTCGGCTGGCTCTTGGCGCTCGGCTTGCGGGCGCACCTGGTCCGGGAATCGCCCCCCTGGCGTTTCAATCTGACGCAGATGGGTCTCTTTCTGCTCAATCTGGCGGCGCTCATGGCCTTGGTCCTGGCCCTCCGGCAGGGATTGCTGGGATTGCCGGAGATGCAAATCGCCAGCAACGGTTCCAGCCACACCAGACTGAGCTGGTATCAGGATCGGAGCGGTCCGGAGCCGACTCCGGTCTGGGTGATCTCGGTGCCCATCTGGGTCTATCGGGGTCTGATGCTGGTCTGGGCCCTATGGCTCGCCCATCGGCTTTTGGACTAGTTGCGCTGGGGTTGGGGGGAGCTGTCCAGGCCGGTATTGTGGCAGGCCGTCGGGCTCGAATTCCCGCGCCGTCAGGGGAAGCGATCTTTCACCGAGTAGCGATGGGAGCACGGGTATTTGGTTCTTGGAGGGAACCTTCAAGGTGCCCTGAAATGCAACGGGTGCAGCTCTTTTGAAACGACACCGGACGTCCAAAATCCGAGCGTCGAGGCTGGTTTTTCGGACACCTGATGGAGCTTGCGCACCGTCCCTATCACGTCGCCTCGCTCTGAGATCTAGCGGTCCACGCCGCCCCGTGGGTTCGAAAAACTCCTTGGCCAGGTTGACCGCATCGGCGGGGATTACCTAGGGGATAGGCTACAGTCTACCGAAAAATATCGAGTAAAGGCTGCGGGGAGAAAATTCAGCCGCAAATAAACGCCAATGGACGCAAATCTATTCAAGAAAAGTCGACGAGGATGAACCCACCTCTCGGCGTGTTATTGGGTGTACATTCGGAGTTGGCAAAGTCTCGGGGCCTGGGTTTTTGGAGTCCGTGTACGAGAAGGCTTTGTGCGTCGAGCTGGTCGAACGCGGACCTCAGCCGAGTATTATTCGGCCCATTTGCGTTCATTTGCGGCAAAAAAGAAGATATCGAGTAAGCGCAAGAGTAGGCATAGCCCACCCTATGGTCGGCTGAACCTTTGTTTCTAGGCTTCTCCGCGTCGTTTCAAGGGCACTTGAAAAATTCAAGGCGCCCGCGCTGGGTAGGGATGCTCCGCCATTTTTCAAGCATGTAAATGCTGGAAAAACGTGAGCGAAGCGAAAATCGCATTTTCGCTTCACGGCTTGAAAAATTGCAGGGATGCCACTAGTGTCCCAACGTTATGACCGGAAATTCAGGATAACCCATTTATTAAAAAAGAAATATTTGGAATTATACCGGTTACCAACGTGAACTGCGGTACGCTAAAGTGACAGCCTCTCCCGCGAAATTGCGGGCTAAGAACAACGACGCATGTACACAGGTATATTCGTCTTCTCGAGATCGCCATTTCCGTCTATGTGCTCGTGGCCATTATCAAGATGTGCTCGTGGCCATTATCAAGAAGCGACTGAAAATCGATTCCGTTTCCACACAATTCTACAGATTCTGAGCCTCATCATATTTCGAATAAATTCAATGAAATCAACCGATTAACGACGACCGTGGCCACGATAACCAACTGAATTTATTCAACTAAACGTTGGGACACTAGTGGAGAATTACTTTTTTCACCCAAAAGCAAAGCGAATACAGCCATGGCGAATATAACCGCCTGCCCCGCAAGCACCGGACCACAACGAGTAGTGAGCCAACGCAAGAAACCAGGATCGCACCAAATGCTCGCCGGGGACGGTTTCGAAGCGAAATGTTCCGCAAGGGCCGCACGTTTCAGCATCTTTTGGTCATTCCCATCGTTTACCGCGGGCCGGTATTTCCCACTATGAAACAGCATGGTGTCCAATGGGCATCGCTTGTCGGGTCTGGTAACCCACCTGCGTATCCGACCCGGTAAGCTGAACAGGAAGATATTGAAGGGTACCAAAGCCCAACACCAGGGCAACTATCAGGGGTCGCCGAGCAGGTTTGGTGACCAATGAGGGCACCTGACCATAGAGGGCATTCATCTGTGGTGGCCAGGTGCCCCACAGATTAGCTAATACCTCGCGGCGCCCGCCATGGGGTGGTAGTGAATTTTCAACTGTTGGAGAGTCAGTTGAGGCACTACGCGACTCGGCGGACTGAGGTCTTTTTGAGCCACCAACCACTCTACTATTTTGAGGTTCACCACTACCCAGCGGGCTGGACAGACTGTAACCAAAGGCATAATACGGAGCCCAGAGGAAAAACAGGGCGAATAAGAGAAACCACCAGCGTAGTCCGTTCGGCCACGGATAGATGGCACCCCTCCTCCCTTCATCCGCGTTACCCCCAGGCGCATCCCGCCACAACACAAAGGGGGTGGGCCAAGAGTAGTACCACTCTCCGTTGACGAAGCCACCATCACGTTCGCGGCGCCAACCCAGCGGGCGCAAGTCCGGTGGACAACCGGGTCGGCGCGGCGTCCCCCGCTCCTTGGCCGATGACCCCCGATCAGTGCGTGATCATCCCGCTGACGGGGACCTTGTGCGGGCGGGCGCGGCTGCACCTAGATCGCCACTACGGTGCTCACGGAGCGACGCCAAGTGGTCGCGGTGGTGATCCAATGTGGAGGTCATTGAGTACCGCATTGTCAGCGGGACTTGTGCCTGCGGACACGCACAACGCAGCACCGAGCTGCGCGTTCCCTTCGACAACAACCAGACCGAACGCGACCTGCGCATGCCCAAGATCAAGCAGAAAGTCTCTGGCTGCTGCCGCTCCGATACCGGCACCGAGGACTTTGCCATCTTCCGCTCCTACCTCTCAACTCGCCGCAAACAATCCGACAATATTTGGCTCTCTTGCGTTTAGTGTGGGTAGCGCCATGTTTCCCATTACGTCGGGTAGCCCGCTCCAAGCCTACTCTGTGCCTGTCTTTTCGCCTGTAGGCTCGGACTAGTCGCCAGGCCAAGCGTCGGAGGTTTTCATCATGAAGCGGCTGAAAATCGATATCCGTTTCCACACAATTCTACAGATTCTGAGTCTCATCATCTTCGAACAAATTTAATTAAATCAAACGATTAAATATTCAGCAAATCTCGACGAGCGCGACCACGATAACCAACTGAATCTATTCAACTAAACGTTGGGAACTAGTGTATTTCCCCGTAATTTTTTGTTACGGCCAACACTACAAATCACCACGTCGAATTCATCAACTCAGCTCTCATCAAACATATCGTAAAATACTATTTTACAATTGAATTTATTCGTCCACGTCAAGCGGACTCACGGACTGTAAAACCGAGATGCTTGGCCTTCACACCAGTGTCTGAGCGGTCTCGGTTCCCCGCGGCTCCCTATCTTGCTACTTGCCACTTGTTTGCTGCGCGACAGTGCGCCACCTAACGGTGGGGTGTGTGCTCTTTACCGGCATCGACAGTTGCCGATCCGGTTACCGAGGAATCAATTACATGCCAAGGTCCGACTTCCAGATTATAAGGGGCGGCAAGCTTGGCCTCCTCCATGCGCTTTGCGTTTTTATGGTAGACCCTGATTTTTTGTAGATCCGGACGTATCGCACTTTTGGCAACACTTTTGTAGTCAGGATTGGGTACTGTCAAATGCTCATCGTAGTTCCAATCATAACGATCTAAAGCGTTGCATTGCCATAATCCAAATTTCACAGCAACGAGATCGCCTTTTTTTGTGCCCATGAGTGTCACCTTGCTATGGAGCTGGAATCCACGTAGTGAAGTAAACAAATCGCGTTCTTGTTCACTTCCCCTAAGCTGAATCTGCGTAATTTCAGCTATCGTTCCACCGATTTCTATAAGGCTCTGGTAAGTCATGGATAGTTTGCCAATACCTTTCCAACGACCGTCCTGCAGGCGAGGAATGATCCCCACCCACTTCCTTGCTTTTCCAATACGGGCCTTTTCCTCGGTTAAAAATACTTGGCGGTGGTAAATCTGGGCTGCTTTTACTCTTGTATGATTTGTCAGGTAGCTCGGCGCAACGAATCGCAGTAACGCATTAGGATTACGATTATCGAGGTATGCCTGTAAAAACCGAGAAGCGAGGGGTATGTTGCCATTTAGTTCCCGCTTCCCAACTTTGACCGAAAGCCTCCTATACCAAGCCGCCACTTCGGTTACGTTGTGATTTGCCAATATATCATCGACCATATTTTAACCTCATTATTTCTCGATTGTGGAAGCAAGAGAATTGTAAGCCTGGTGTAGATGAGAGCTAATCTCTAGCTCATCGAGTGTTGCAACGTCCTCCTCGGCACCACTTTGTATAATATTGACGTAAAGGTCGAATCGCTCATCACGAGTCGTGGAAAGTAGACCAAAGCTGCTACCGCCCAGACCCAAAAACGGTGTTGCAGTTTGTGCGCGAGCGCCTACCGACGGGAATCTCCCAGCCCGTTCGTTCACAGGTGTTTCGGCCATTGAGCGTTCATGTTCTTCCCGATCGAGCAATGTACCTGCAGCTCCAACCTCGACTGCTGCGGATAGAATGTAATCGGGGTTACTGGCAGGTGGCCGATAAACGAATGTATAAATTATTCTCCTATCTTCCGGAGTAACGGAAAACTCTCCACAGCCAATGATGGATTGGACAAAATCTCTCGTAACAATTTTATTCCATAGGGTAAATTCCTCCGAACCGAAATTCTCCACGGAACTATTCAGCATAGATGAGAATAGCATCGACAATAAAACATCGACCTTTACTGCCGAAGATAGTATATTGATAAAATTCAATTTCGATTCTCCTTATCGGATTCGGATGCTGTTATTCATAACCTCTCAACAATTTAAATACGGATCTTGATTTCGTATCGATAAGTTGGAAAACGAGAAGGGAGTCAGGACAACTGATTCTATTGCAGGTACGACCAGGCTTTGCTCTGGCCTCGATCCTAATCCCTTGATAGGCTGGATTCGGATAGCAGATCTGCTTCAAGGGTCTCCGTCTGTGGTTCTTCGAGCACAGTGACATCGATGTGGGGTCATCGAGGTAAATGGGATTGATGCAGTTCGTTGCTTCGATGACTTTAGTGCGCGAAGCGCGTCATAGTTAAAACTATGGATTTTCAGTCCGTAGTGGTTGATTGCTTCAAAAGCGCTAACCGTGGGCTTTCGTTTTCTCTTCTCCCGGTCTCCTGGTAGTCCTTCTCACAAACCTTTTAATTCTTCTCGCGTCAACTGCGTATATTCCATGATCTTTGCTACGGTCTCGCCGGCCTTCTCCATGAGTTTAGCCGTTGCCATTTTTCCTTTCTCTATACCCCTTTACATGCCCTCTTCTCTGCCCTTATCCATGCCTTCCTCCATGCCCTTTTCTCCCTTCCATGTGTCCGTCAACGAAGGAGGAACGATACAGGCTAGCCTGGTAATGCAATTCTTCTATGTGCCATTCGTAAGATAGCCTTTCTTCTTCCCCCAGATGCATAATATCTGGGACTTCCTTTACCTTGTCTAGTCCTCTGGCGTGAAATCCTTCCCGAATTTCTTCATTCTTCAGAAAATAGATCCACTCATCCAGGGGATCTCTGTCGAGATCAATCGAATTGATTGATCTTGAGAAAATAGTATTCCGGATAGAATTCATGGGGGTATTGCTTGCCGAAGAGTTCTTGTTGCTTGGTGTTCAACCGCAGCTTGTCGTGGCAATGGATCCCTTGAAATTGGGTTTTTCCATGATAAACATAGTCCTCGCCATGCCCCAGATCGAAGTACAGGATATTGATGGAAATTACCTTGACGACATTTTCATAGCGTTCCGCTGTGGATAAATGCTCGGTAACGACCTTGGCGGTTGCAAACAGGATCCGTTGCAGATAATCAAATTCCCTTTCGTACTGGACTTCGATGAGTATGAGTTCCTGTTTCCGATTGCGGACTTTCATGTCCACGCGATTGGATTTGTCCCGAGCGCTGTCTTTGTTGCTCTCGTTTTCGAGTATCTCCAGGATCTCAATGTCGTCTTTCAGCAGCTCCGATAAGAAGCCTTCCAGTACTTCGTAATTGGCCTTGCTCCTGAGCAATCGCTTCAGCGCCCAATCGGGGCTGATGAGTCTTCTTTTGTTCATTTCGAATCTACCGCAAATCTCATTTCCTGTTAGGGTCCCGGCCGCGGTCGCGCATCCGCGGGTGACTCCCGGGATCCATTTCCTACTGCCGGCATACGCCGAAAGCTCGCCCGTAGGCTGGACTCCGAATCGATCAGGAACTGGCCGGAGACCACCACTGAGTCTCCCTCCCGGAGGCCCGAGAGGATCTCCACCTCGCCGCCCTGGCGCATCCTGGTAACCACGTCCACTGGCCGGAACCGGCCTTCTCCGAGGGCCAGGACTACGCTCTCGCGCTCGCCGGTGACGATGAGCGCCTCGCTCGGGATCTTGAGCACATCTTCTTCGAGACCGCCACAGATCACTACCTCGGCGAATATATTCGGTTTCAGCAGGCGGTTCGGAAAAGACTAGACGCACGCGCAGGGTCGGTCTTGGGGTCCAGATCGAGATAGAGATAGTCCACCACACCCTTCCACCGCTTGCCCGGATGGGCCGGAACGCCGATTTCGGCCTCGAGTCCAGGCTGCAGCCAGGCGATCTGGTGCTCGAATATATCCACTAGGACCCACATCCGGCTGAGGTCGGCGATGGTGAACATCTCCGTCCCCTTGTTCACATACATGCCGTCGCGGGCTATCATATGGGTCACGATGCCGCCGATGGGGGCCAGCACCGAGACCCCCGGTTCCGGGTCCGTCGGGTACGCTCGATCTCCCGGATGACCGGGTCCGGGACGCCCAGCAGCCGCAGCAGGTTGCGTGCCTTGTCCACCTCGACCCCGGAGCCGCCCCGGGGGCAGGATCGATCGCCAACAGAAAGTCCACCTGGGCGGACAGGATATCCGGGGCATAAAGTTAGGCCAATTCCTGACCTTTTTGCACTGGCTCGTCCTCCGCGCGCAGACTCAAGTCCTCAATCCAGCCCTCGGCCCGCGGGTGGACATGGGCCAGCCGGGTCTCGTCATACTCTACCCGGCCCAGGGTACGCACGGTTTTCCACAGGGCGCTACGTACCACTTCGGCGTGCGTACGCCCATGTTTTGGATCACCGCGCTGCCCAAAACCACCTGCGGGTGTTTGTCCACTCCCGGGTCCGAGAGCCTTTCCACCAGATCCATGCCGCAGATGGGGCATGCTCCCAGGAGCGTCCCGGACAATCCGCGGGTGCATCGGGCAGACATATTTGGGGCTCGAATGCTTGACAGCGTGCTCCAGGGCACTCTCGTGCCCGGCCACTGCCGAAGGGACATCGGGGGGTGCGACCTCATTCCCGCAAGCAGTTACCAATAGAAACCCGAGTATGGCACCGAAGGGATACGCCCTTCCGATCGAATCCGGCCTGCCCATTGTCCCCTCCCAAACCCGGTACAACCCGGGGGAGCTTTAGGGAAACGCTGATTTATTCGGCGTTTCCCACGGTGCAAGGATGCGCCGCCATCTTTAGGCGCGTAAGAGCCTGAAAATGAAGGAACAGGGAAGCTGCGTTTCCCTGTTTCTTGCTGCTTTTGGACATGGATGGCCAATAAATCAGCGTCTCCTAAATAAGTTGTGGGTGCGGCTTTTCTGAAACGACGCGGGTAAACCCGGAGACAAAGACTCAGCCGACCATAGGATGAGTTGTGCCCACTATCGAGCTTACTCGATATCTTCTTTTTTGCCGCCAATGAACGCGAACGGACGCAAATGGGCCGAATAACACTCGGCTGAGGTCCGCGTTCGACCAGCTTGACGCACAAAGCCTTATCGTACACGGACTCCAAAGACCCAGGACCCAAGACTTTACCAATTTCAAATGCATACCCGGTAGCGCGCCGAAAGGTGGGGTCATCCTCGTCGACCTTACCTTGAATACATTTTCGTTCATTGGCGTTTATTTGCGGCTGAATCTTCTCCCCACAGCCCTTACTCGATATCTTCCGGTGGGCGCAATCCACCCTGTGAATCCCCACCGGTGCGGTCAACCTGGCCACGGAGCTTTTCGATTCCACAGGGCGGCGTAGAGCCTACGTCCCAGAGCGAGGCGACATCATAGGGAGACGGTGCGCAAGCTCCACAAGATGTCCGATAAACTGGCCTCGACGCAAGGCCAAGCATCTCGGCCTTACAGTCCATGAGGCCGCTTGACGCACACAAATAAATTCAATTGTAAAATAGTATTTTACGAGATTTTTGATGAGAGCCGCACCCATACGGTAGCGGGCACCGGAAGCGGCAAGCATCCGGCAGAGAATCGCCCGCTCCTTCCCTCCGATCCCAAGACTTCACGGGGATCATAACCTCGAGCGGTTGCCTCGGTACCCGCCTATCCTGCTCGACGCTATCTCACGGATGGATGCCGCTGCGGCTCAAATCGTTCCCCAAAGGTCCCAGGGTCTTGCTACTATTCGCACCCGCCGATTCGGCTTCGATGGTCGTGATCTCCCCCCTGTGGGGCATCGGCACCGTGAGTGAAGTGGGATGGGTCCGGGTCGTCCTTCCGTGTCCCTGCTTGCGGCCGGTCACCGGTAAGGCGATTGCCGGAAAATGATGTACCGAATTGGTCCGGATTTTCATTCGTATTCAAGGTGCGGCAACCGACGCCTAGTGGGCTCTGTAACGGTTGACGCAACACGGAAGACGGACGAAAAGACCACCAAGATGGTATTTCATTGGACAGAAATCGCCTAAGTCAGGCATGGCGTGACACCGGCTGTCGGCTCGATCATCGGCCAGGCCGCACGCGCCTTGGCTCGACCGGCAGCAGCCGGCAACCGGGAGCGGTCGGGATGCCTCGAGTCGCACCGATATGCCCGTCGCACATGGGTTTTGCGGCAAGTGAGGGGCGTTTATCGTGCCCGAGAGCAAGGCACGACGAGGAGGAATAGTCGCCCTATTGCGACGAGTCGCAACACTGCTATCGGGTGCAAGAGACGGGCACATCGCAGCGGAAAATCCATGTGTGACGAGTAATAAGACATATAAAACACAATAAGACGAACTTCGCATCTTCGTGGCTCAAACGGTTCCGCGGCCCGAAACGATATCGATGCTAGCCGGTGAACCGTGCCGATTTGCCACCGGGGATACAGCGATCATGTCCCATCCACCCCTGATTTTGGCCTCCGGGTCCCCTTTCCGCCGTGTCCTGCTGGAGAAGCTGGATATTCCTTTCGTTGCGGTAACACCCGATGTGGACGAGACCGGACGACCGGGCGAGCCCCCTCAGGCGCTCGTGGTGCGACTGGCGGAGACCAAAGCCAGGGCCGTAGCCCAAGATTATCCGGACGCGCTCATCATCGGCTCGGATCAGGTGGCTTATCTAGATGCTAGGGTGATCGGCAAGCCAGGAAATCGCGAAAGGGCCATTGCGCAGCTCACACTCGCATCCGCACGCGAAGTCATTTTCTACACGGGCCTTTGTCTCCTCAACACAGGGATCGAGCGCACACAAACCTGCTGCGAGCCCTTCCGGGTCCGCTTTCGGCCATTATCACAGAGGCACATCGAGGCCTATGTCGACCGTGAGCGGCCCTTCGGCTGTGCCGGCAGCTTCAAATCTGAGGGCCTCGGAATCGCGCTGTTCGAACGCCTCACAGGCGACGATCCGAATACGCTCGTCGGCCTACCGCTGATCCGGCTGATCGCCATGTTGGAGGTGGAAGGGGTCGATCCCCTGGTACAGGCACCGTCGTAGGGCATATTGAACGATTCAAGGTGCTCGTGAGGGGTAGAGATGCCCCTGGCCTTGGATCACATAAATCATTGAACAAAAATGGTAAAACGAAAACCGTGTTTTCGTATCGAGACTTAAAAGATTGCCGGGATGCAATTTCTCGAGGCCCCCCGAGGTCTTTTCGAGCCCGTGGAAACCTTGAAAAATCCATATGCACTCGCGCTGTTTGTCCGGGTGTCTCGTTCATTGGACCGTTTGACGGGTAAGCCGATAAGGTGGTAAGAAAAAATACAGTCAGGATCTCGCCGCCGGTCGCTTATGACCGAAGAGCACCTCGATAAATTCAAGGTTCTCCGAATAGCTCGCGCAGGGAACCTTTCCGCACTACCAACGACACCAGGAGGATCAGCCGCCGTGTCATTGAATGCCCGCAAGCTTTTCACCACTTCGACCACCGCCGGCATCCTGGCGATGTCGCTCGCGTATCATCCCGCCGGCCATGCCTTCGACTTCGGCGATATGATGAACCCGGGTCGATGGATGGGTGGCGACCGCTACTTGGACTACTATGACGGGCCCTACGCAGGTCCCTGGAGCGTTCCCTACGGTGGCGGACCTTGGGGTGGACCCTGGGGGTATGAACCTCCCGGTTTCTACGGTGCCGGGCCCTATGGTGTTCCCGGGTATCGCGGTACCCTCGTACCATCGGCCCCCACGATACCCATGGTCCGGACCCCGTCGCAAGCCACGACTCAAAGCAGCGAGCTCAATGAACTCAAGCGACGCATCAAGGAGCTCGAATCGCAACGGCAGCCAACAGCCACTCCGGCGGGTAGCCGAGAATCGACGCTACTGCCGAGTAACCAGGACTTCACGCCGACTTTCCGGCCACTAGACTAGAAATAGCCGTGGTCTGTCGGTGAGGCGAGCGAGCCATGCGGTTTACGGGGACCTTGAAAGACCCCATCCCTGTAATTTTTCGAGTCGTTAAGAGAGCTTAGGCGATTGCCGGAAAATGATGTGCCGGATTGAGGCGGATTTTGGTTCGTATTCAAGGCGCGGCAACCGGCACCTAGTGGACTATGCAACGGTTGGCGCAACATGGAAGACGGACGAAAAGACCACCTAGATGGTATTTCATTGGACAGAAATCGCCTTAGGATTCTCGCTTTGCTCGCAACTTCCAAGCGCTTGTGCGCTTGGAAGCCGGCGGGACATCCCTTGCCCTGCACGGGCACCTTAGGATTTTTCAAGGTAGCCATCGGGGTTGTTCCGTCTTATAATCGATCCTATTCTCAATTTTATCTGATACCAAACAAGACTCATACTTGACGTGCCGTCATCATCCCGTTCTAATGGTCACTATCGGCTTGTACGCTAGAAAATCTATCGGAAAGTTCCTCCGATAAGGATCTAATCGAGCCGAGGAGACGAAGATTAGGATTCAGATTTTTCCTTATCGATCAATAATTTGACTAGTTGAGGGCCGTGTGGCATGCTTGGGGCCTGAGGAAAATTGCGTCCCTGCAATTTTTGAGGTCTTGGGAGAGCCTGGGAAAATTCCATTTTTGGAATTCTTCGGGTTGCGAGTGAATATGCAGTTTTCACTGCACTCTCAGGGGTTTGTGTGCTTGAGAGAAAGTTGAAGTATCCCCGTCCCACATGGACGCTCTGACTTTCTCTAAAAGTATCCTTGTTCCCCAAGTACGGTTACCTCGGATTCTTCAAGCCAACCGAGGGTAACCTCGCGCTTGAGGTGTGATTTATCCGGAAGCCCAGGTAGCTCAGTCGGTAGAGCAGGGGACTGAAAATCCCCGTGTCGGCAGTTCAATTCTGTCCCTGGGCACCAAATATATAACGGGGACCTTGAAAAACCCCATTCTTTGGAGTTTTTCAAGGTCCCCGAACATCGCGGATCGGGGATGTCCGTACTTCGGTATAGCCTCAAAGAGGCGGGGTTTTTAGTCTTCTGAGGAAAAAAAGCAGCGCGTATTATGCCATTACCTGAAAAAACCGCCCTCTCGACCGACGTGCTTTTTCAGGAGTTGGGCGATGTATACATATAATTTTAATGGTAAATTTATTTCCTGTGCTGTGGTCGCAAAGGAAGAAGGCGATGCTCGCTTTGCCCCCGGCTCTCGGTCACTTGTGGCTTGAGAGTTGGCGAGATACCCTTGCCCCTTGATGGCATCTCGAAATATTCCGGTTCTCTTACGGATTGTGTGGGTAGGATAGAAAAGAAAACCATCCTTGACAGCCTGGATAGGTGCGCAAGGTGAGTCTACATGAAGGGATCGGGGCGTTTTGGCCGCGAGGCTACGCATCACGGTGAACTCAGCAACAGCAGGACATTAGGCTTGGATCGAGGGTCCGCCAGACGCGCCCGTCGCTGACGCCAAGCAATTGAGGACCTGAAAGACCGCCATCGCCTTACAGAGGGTAACCCGTAAGGTCTCCATCAGTAGGCTGAAGCCGCTGTTGGGGCGCGCCTAGGGCGCCATGACCTGGGTGGTCTTGGCGCAGGAATTGCAGCGCACACGGGTGACCTTGATCGGTATCGGTATGCTGAGCCTGCTGGAGCATCCGATGCAGCTACGCCTGCTCACGGAAGATCCATCCCTCATCGACATGGCCATTGCTGAAATCCTGCGCTATGACAGCCCGGTCCAAGGGGTCTCGCGCACGGCATTTGCCGATATCGAGCTATCGAATAGAACTATCCACCGAGACGAAAAGGTCATTTGCATCATCGCCACCGCCAATCGGGATCCGGCCCGGTTCCCCGAGCCCGATACATTCGATATCAGACGCCAACCCAACCCCCCAGCTCTCCGTCGGCTATGGCATCCATACATGTATCAGCAAGAATTTGCCCCTGCTGGCGACAAAAATCGTGATCGGCACGCTGATACGCCGTTTACCCGGATTCTCTCTGGCAACGGATGCTTTGGAATGGGAAGAGAGCTTTCTCGGACACGGGCTCAAGACTCTGCCGGTCGTCTTCACGAAGGGAATGCTGAAACAGCCTCTTTGGTCGAATCCACAATCGGCATGAAGTTCATCGGCATCGATACCGGCGGTACCTTCACGGATTTCGTCCTATGGCAGGATGGGACCTTGCGGGTACACAAGGTACTCTCCACCCCCCAGGCCCCGGAGCAAGCAATCCTCCAAGGTATCCGGGAGCTGGGGCTCGAAACGGCCGATCTGCGGGTAATCCACGGCTCCACCGTAGCCACCAACGCGGCCCTGGAAGGTAAAGGGGTACGCACCCTCTATGTGACCAACCATGGGCTCGGCGACCTGCTGACCATAGGTCGCCAGGCCCGTGCCGAGCTGTACGATCTGCAACCGCCGCTGTGTCGCCCGCCCGTTCCCCCCGAGCTTTGCTGGAAGACCGGGGGGCGACTCGCCGCCGACGGCAGCCAGGTGGAGCCCTTGACCCCGGCGGACCTGGCCGCTCTGCAGGCGGCGGTGGATCGGCTGCGGCCGGAGGCCGTGGCCATCAACCTGCTCTTCTCGTACCTGGACGACAGCGCCGAGCGGGCGTTGGCGCAGGCCCTTCCGGCCGGACTCTTCGTCTCTCGGTCGTCCGCGGTGCTGCCGGTAACCGGGGAGTATGAGCGAGGTATAGCGACCTGGCTCAACGCCTGGTTGGGTCCTCTGGTGGCACGCTATGTCGAGCACCTGTACCGCGGATTGCCCGGTGCCCGGGTCGCCGTCATGCAGTCCAGCGGTGAGACGGTAGCCGCCGACCGGATCGCCGATCAGGCGGTGCGAATGCTGCTGTCGGGTCCTGCCGGGGGGCTGGCGGGGGCCGGCTTCCTCGGTCGGCTGGCGGGCCGGGACAAGCTGTTGACTTTCGACATGGGCGGTACATCCACGGATGTGGCCCTGGTGGGCGGGGCACCCAGCCTCACCACGGAAGGGCGCATCGCCGGTTATCCCGTGGTCCTACCCATGGTAGATATACACACCATTGGCGCCGGCGGCGGCTCCATCGCCAGGCTGGACCCGGGGGGACGGCTGCTGGTAGGGCCCGAGTCCGCCGGTGCCGTGCCCGGTCCCGCCTGCTATGGCAAGGGCGGTGAGCGGCCGACGGTCACGGATGCTAACCTAGTGCTGGGCCGGCTGCGCCCGGAGGCCTTCCTCGGCGGTCGTATGGTCTTGGATGTCGCAGCCGCCGAGCGGGCCATCGGCCGTCTGGGTACCGCGATGGGACTGGATATCCGGACGACTGCTTTGGGTATCCTGCGGGTCGCCGACGAGCACATGATACAAGCGTTGCGGGTCATTTCGGTGCGACGAGGGCTCGATCCGCGGGACTATAGTTTGATGTCCTTCGGTGGTGCGGGGGGGCTACATGTGTGCGCCCTGGCCGAGGCCCTGGGGATGCGACGGGCCTTGGTGCCGGCCCATGCCGGGGTACTCTCGGCGTTGGGCATGCTGGTAACGCCGCCGGGGCGCCTGTTGACGCGCACTTGGCTGGGACGGCTCGACGCGCGCAGCGAACGCGAGATCGAACAACGGTTGGCGGCGTTGACCACCGAGGCCGTCACAGCCTTGACGCGGGAGGAGCTGGAACCCACGGAGCTGCATACCGTGGCATCTCTCGACCTGCGCTACCTGGGGCAATCCTACACCCTGAACCTCGGCTGGGAAGGGAAGGCCGCGACCGCTGCGGCTTTCCATCGGCGACATCGGGAACGCTACGGCCATCGGCTCGAGCTCCCGATCGAGTTGGTCAACTTGCAGGTGCGGGTGACCGGCAGACCGCCGGTATCGACCCTGATCCGTGTCAGTGACCAAGGCACCGAGACTCCGGCCCGGCAGGTGATGGTAGCCGGGTGCAAGGAACCAGTCCCGGTGCTGCCGCGGGCGGCCCTGGCGACGATCAACTCCCTGTCAGGACCGGCGTTGATCTTGGATCGGGTATCCACCACCTGGCTAGCGGCCGGTTGGACCGCCCGGCTGGACGCCCTGGACAATCTGCATCTCGAGCAGCCATAGATCCCCTATCGGCTCTGGCCGGTGATCTCGGCAGCGTCCGGTCCCAGCAGGTATAGGTAGTCCCCGGTCACGGTCTCCGCATCCGGCAGACTGGCCGGGTTCTCTCCCGGATAGAGCCGGGCACGCAACCCGACGCGGACGATTCCCGGATCGATGCTGTTGACCCGAATACGGCGGCTATCCCGGGTCTCCTCAGCCAGGGTCCGCATCAGGCCCTCGATCCCGAACTGAGCTACACCGTAGGCCCCCCAGTAGGCCATCCCTCGGCGTCCGGTGCGATCGGAGGTAAAGATCACCGAGGCATCATCCGCCGCGCGTAACAAGGGCAGGCAGGCCTGCGTCAGAAGGAAGGGGACGGTGAGATTGATCCGCAGTACACGCTCCCACTCGGTAGCTTCATAGTCGTCGATCCGGCTCAGGAAGGGGGCGTAGGCGGCGCAGTGAACAAGGCCGTCCAAGCGCCCGAGCTCCCGTCCGATCAGGTCCGTGACTACGGATATGCCAGCCATATCCGAATGTTCCGGGTCCAGGGGCAAGATCGCCGGTTGCGGTGCACCCTCGGCTTCTATTCGGTCATAGACGGGCTCCAGACCGTCCTGCTCCTTATCCGCCAGGATCAGGGTCGCACCGTGCCGAGCGCAAGCCACGGCAACCGCCTGGCCGATGCCTTCCGCGGCCCCGGTCACCAGAATCACACGTCCGGCGAGCAGATCGGGGGGAGGCTGATAATCTTCCACGGTCATCTCTCGTCGAGGTTGGTGGACCGATGGGGCTTAAGAGATGGGCGCCGGCTCTCCCGCCAGGCGAGCCACAGCTTGCGTAGAGGGGTGAGCCCGACGTGCCGCTCGGCGACATCGTAGCCCACCCCGGCGATCTCATCGAGCAGGGAGGCCGAGATGCGCACCCACACCCGGAGGCAGAGAGGTAGACCCGACTGCCCATCCGCGGCAGTAAGCTCGGCCCGGGCCCGGTCGGCTGCGGGTGCCAGCAGCTCCGGTAAGTGCCCACGGTGCTCGTGCCGGATAAGCGCCGCGCTCGAAAGCCCACAGGCCTTCAGCCGTTCGGCGGGTAGTACGGCGCGCCCGCGCCGTGCCAGGATGCCGCTATCGCGGATCAGGTAGACGCGGGCACAGAGGCCCCCGAGATGCCGCGCGGTCTGCAATCGGTCGGCGGGATTCCGACCGTGGCAGCGGGCGATCAGCTCGAAGAATGTGCCCAGGTCCCAAACGCAGGCAGCATCCAGGTCGGCCTCGTCGGCAGGCTGTTGGCACAGGATTTCCGATTCTACCTGGTCGGCCATAGCCTCGAACAGGGTCCGGGGCAGCTCATGGCAGGCCACGATCGGCTGCAGGACTCGACTCAACGGATGCTGTGGCATGCCGGCAAAGGAGCGTTCCAGCTCGTCACGCCACCATTGGAGCTTGATCCGTGCCACACCGGGGTCCGAGACTCGATCCGGGATTGTCCGCACTTGATAGCGCCAGGCGGCAATCGCCGCCAGATCGTCCCGTAGGTCCGGCGGGGCAAAGCGCAGACTGTAGTAGACGGATGAGCCCAGGGGGGTGGCCGGATTGGGAAAACGCCAAGCACCCGCCGCCGAGTACCGCCGGGTCTCCGTTCCGCCGCCTGGGTTTTCAGCCATCGCTGTCCGGACGGCAGGTCATCAGATAATTGACGTCCACATCCCGGTCCGTGAGGCGATAGGTATCGGTCACCGGGTTGTAGGTCATGCCGGTAATATCACAGGCATGCATGCTCGCGGCCCGGACCCAGGCCTCCAGCTCCGAGGGTTTGATGAAACGCCCGTAATCATGGGTACCCCGCGGCAACATGCCGAGGATGTACTCGGCACCGATGATGGCCAGCAGATAGGATTTGAGGTTGCGGTTCAGGGTGGAGAAGAAGACGAAACCGCCGGGCTTTACGAGACGGGCACAGGCGGCGACCACGGATGCCGGCTCGGGTACGTGTTCGAGCATTTCCATGCAGGTGACGATATCGAATCGGGCCGGGCTCTCCGCGGCCAAGTCCTCCACCGGGATTCGACGATAGTCCACCGAGGTACCGGATTCCAGGGTGTGTAGCTCCGCGATTTGTAGCAGCTTCTCCCCCATGTCGATGCCGGTGACCCGTGCCCCACGCACGGCCATGCTCTCGGATAAAATACCGCCGCCGCAACCGACATCTAAGATTTCCTTGCCGCTGAGCATCGCCGCCCGGTTGATGTAATCCAGCCGCAGGGGGTTGATGTCATGCAGGGGCTTGAACTCACTGTCGGGGTCCCACCAACGGGTGGCCAATTCCTCGAATTTGCCGATCTCGGCATGATCGATATTGGGGGTCGTTTCGGTCATGGGGGCACTCTAGGTAGGCGTGTAAATGGGTTTTGAAAAATTGCATCCCGACAATTTTTCGATTCGAAAAGCGAACATGCGGTCGATGTCGCGGTCTTCGCCGCGCTCAAATCCAGCCATAGGCGAGCATCGGATTACCTGATTAGCTGTCGGGACCCTGAGGATTACGAACAGTTTCCTGAATCCGTGATCCAAATGATCTTGGAATGAAATATCTTGTTATATAAACAGTGGGATAGAGTTAAAATACAAGCATCTTCGGACTCGCTGGACAGGTGACAGAGTACGACGGTTCATCATTACTCAATCCGAAGCGGATCCGACCCCCCACGCGGGACTCAGGCTCATTGGTAGGGCCCTGAATGAATGCACGAATCCAGCGGTAGAGGCCAAAGCGGTCTAGCCATTGCGCCGCGGCGCCATGTCCCACGCACGCATCCTATCGAGCTATATCGCACTGCTATGTCCGGGCAAGAGCGATTTCGAGGCGATCGATGGGTTTCGGGAAGACACCTACTTTGCCGAGGCGCTGGACCTTGATCAGGTGTCCTCCGAGGGTACTTTGTGCCAACGTCTGGGTGCCCATGCGGCTGGTTACAAGATAGCAGTGGAAGAGGCAGCCATTGAGTTTCTGCGCCGCGGCGGTGTGCACTTAACGAACAGAATGAGCTGGCGGCTCCGGTTCACTATCTGAATCAAGTGGAACCCGCGCCGGGAAAGCCCCGAGCATTGGCTGGCCTATGCCCAAGGAGCACGGGCACTGGAGCGAGCCGCGTCCAGGTAAGCGAGTCGCCCTGTTCGATGTGCGCATGACCAAGCGCACCATCGATCAGCACGGTCAGACATGGCTGGTTCCGGAGATCATGCTCAAGGTCTGGTGGACGAGCCTGGAGCTCGACGAGGAGACAATCATTGCCCTCTACGCCGACCACGCCACCTCCGAGCGATTCCACAGTGAACTCAAGATCGACCTGGACATCAGGCGCCGGCCTTCGGGGAAATTCGCTACCAACGCCCTGGTCCTCGCCTGTGCCTAGCTCGCCTACAACATCCTGCGCTTCATTGGGCAGAATGTTCGGCTTGGCCCCAAGGCTCTGCCGCGTCACCACGCCAAGCGTCGGCGCCTCCGCACCGTCCTGCAGGAGCTAATATATCTGGCCGGGCGACTGGTCTACACCGGACGCCGGATCAAGCTCGCCTTCGGCTTCGGCTGTCCGGTCGTGCCTATCTTTCAACGCCTCTACGTGCAACTAGCCGGCACATGATTCCGATCCCGGCCATAGCCACACCAGGCGCGTCTTGTCGCGGCCGTCTCCTTAGTGTTTGTTGCGCGCCGTTTTGCGCGCCACGACCGTTTCCCAACCCGATTAACTGCCACACCGGGTTATTCGTGTCGCTGAAATGAAAGCCGGCATCGTGACCGGCTAAAACGAATGAATGCGTCATTCAAATCACGGGGTCAGGCTGTTCAATAAAATCCCCCGCAATCATCCAGGATCCGACAGATAGGCTTTTCGTCCAATACCTTCGGCACTCAATGTGTTGATTTCTCAGCGACTAACTCGGTCTTCTTGACCGTGGCTTCGGCCTGTCGGATCGAGGCAATGTCGATCATCTTGCCATCCAGGGTCACGGCACCCGCCCCTTCTTGTTCGACCTGTTCGAGGGCCTCCAAGATGCGGCGTGCCTGTTCGATCTCGACAGCGGAGGATTTGAATAGCTCATTCGCCAGCTCCACCTGGTTGGGATGGATGACCATTTTGCCCTCGCAGCCTAAGGTGCGAGCCCGTTTTGCACTCGCCGTCCAACCCTCCGAATCCTTGATATCGGCGAAGGGCCCGTCGATCGGGCGCAATCCGTTGGCCCGGGCGGCCGCTACCAGATGGGCCAGGGAATAATGCCATAGATCGCCCCAGTGCCGATGTCGATCACCCCCGGCATCGGCGTTCGTCAAGATATGGTAGTCTGGGTTGGGCCCGCCGATCATGTAGGTTTGCATCCCCGCCGCCGCGGCGTAATCGGCAGAACCGAACAGCATGCTCTCGTTGCGGGATGAGGCTGCGGCGATCTCTTGGATGTTCTGCATTCCCAAGGGGGTTTCGATGAGTAGCTCGAGGCCGATACGTTTTTCAATGCCTTTGGCCTGCTCGATCTGGGTAAGCAGCATATCCAGGGCATAGATATCCGCTGCGCAACCGACCTTGGGAACCAGAATCAGGTCGAGACGGCCCCCGGCCTGTTCCACCAGGTCCACCACGTCTCGGTACATATAGGGGGTGTCCAGACCATTGATACGCACCGAAACACTCTTACCGTGAAAATCCAGGTCATTCAAGGCGGCAATCACGTCGCTGCGTGCCTGCACCTTTTGGCCCGGAGGGACCGAATCCTCCAGATCAAAGAAGATTACGTCCGCCGCACCGGCCGCAGCCTTTTCGAAAAACTTCGGTTTGGATCCGGGTACGGCCAGGGTGCTTCGATTCAACCGTTGAGTACGGGTGGGGATGGTCTTGAAACTCACAGAGGGCTCTCTCCTGGCTAGTGGGGAAGTTGAGGGGATCTTGAATTTTCCAGGGTATCCTGAATAGTCACCATTATTCTTGCCATCCTCGAAATTCCACCGGAACATCCAGGGAATCGGGGTACATTATCAATACCCAATTCTTTGCCAACCCGGCGCGCCGGATCGTCGATCATGCATCTGTCCTCTTGCTTTTGTTCCTCCCATTTGCGGTCCTGCTTCTGCCATTGACGACTTTGCTCCTCCCGATCCCGTACCAATTCATTCAGAATCCGGGTAAACCAGTCCTCCGTTTCTACTTGGGATAGAAATGTTCGCGAGTAACACTCAGGATATAGTCATCTAGTGATGGATCGCTGCGCAGTAATTGCGGGAGGTGGCCGCGAATGGAGCGAATCATTTCCGCTTCCGTTATCGATTCGGTCATAGTGGATCTCCGCCAATCATGTAGTTCGCTACAACCCATGTCATCTGTTTCGAGATCGGGATCCGATAGTAATCGAAGGGCACCCTGAAACATCCAAAGCACCCTTATGGGGACTTGAAAAATCCCGTCCCCGGAGTCTTTCAAGTCTCGATGCGAAAACGCCGCTCTCACTCGGCGTCATTTTCAACCGGTAATCCGATTGAAAATGACGGAGTACCCCGCTTCTCATTGAACCGATCACGATCCGATATCGACAAGGTCAGGCCTCGGGCGAAGGCGGGACCAGGACTTCTCGATTGCCGTTGGTCTCGGCGGGACCAACCAGACCGATGCGCTCCATCTCCTCGATCATGCGAGCAGCCCGATTGTAGCCGATCTTGAGCCGGCGCTGCACTCCCGAGATGGAGGCGCGGCGGGTCTCGATGACGATTTGGACCGCCTCGTCGAACAAGAGGTCCCGGTCCTCGACATCACCTTCGCCGGGCTCCAGATCGATACCGGGAATGGCCTCCCCCCCATCCAGCAGGATGGTATCGATATAGTCCGGTATCCCTTGCCGCTTGAGGTGCTCCGCAACCCGATGTACCTCCTGATCGTCCACGAAGGCACCATGTACTCGTTGCGGGAAGCTGGTACCGGGAGGCAGATAGAGCATATCACCCCAACCGAGTAGGTGCTCGGCACCCATCTGGTCGAGGATGGTCCGTGAATCGATCCGCGAGGACACTTGAAACGCCATTCGGGTCGGAATATTGGCCTTGATCAGGCCCGTGAGCACGTCCACCGACGGCCGTTGGGTCGCGAGCAGCAGGTGGATTCCCGAGGCCCGCGCCTTCTGTGCCAGGCGGGCGATGAGCTCCTCCACCTTTTTGCCCACCACCATCATCATATCCGCCAACTCGTCGATGATGACTACGATATAGGGTAGATGGGCGAGGGAAGGCACCGCCTCGGCTTCGTCCAGCTCCGGACCGCCGGGCCTGGCCACGAACAGGGGGTCGGGGATAGGCTGCCCGGCCGCCTCCGCATCCGCGACCTTGCAATTGTAGCCAACGATATTACGCACCCCGAGCTGGGCCATCAGGCGATAACGACGTTCCATCTCCGCGACACACCAGCGCAAGGCATTCGCTGCCTCCTTCATATCCGTGACTACCGGTGTGAGCAAGTGGGGAATGCCCTCGTAGACCGACAGCTCCAACATCTTGGGGTCCACCATAATCAAACGCACGTCCCGCGGTGTCGACTTGTACACCAGACTCAGGATCATGACGTTGATGGCCACGGATTTACCGGAACCCGTGGTGCCAGCGATCAGGGCATGGGGCATGCGGGCGAGATCCGCGCATACGGCCTGGCCGGCGATATCGGTCCCCATGGCCAAAGTCAAGGGCGCCTCAGCCTGCCGGTAGGTAACCGACGCCAGGACTTCGCTCAAAAAAACGGTCTCTCGGTATTCGTTGGGAACCTCGAGGCCGATGACGGACTTACCCGGTATCACCTCTACTACCCGCACACTGGTAGTGGAAAGTGCCCGTGCGATGTCTTTGGCAAGGCCCGTGATCTTGCTCACCTTGGTGCCGGGTGCAAGCTGTAGCTCCAGCAAAACGACTACCGGCCCCGTATGCACTGCCGTCACTTCCGCGGACACGCCGAAATCCGCGAGCTTGAACTCCACTTGGCGCGAGAGTTCTTCGAGCATCTGCTCCGTATAGCCCTTACCACTCTTGCGTGGCGGGTCCAGGAGATCAAGGGGCGGTGGCTGCCCGATGCGGTCGGAGAAACAGGAGCCCTCGCCCAGCTCCGACTCCGACGGCAACTCATTCAGGGAGCCCCCAAATTCGGCGACCGACGATCCCGCGTGCGGGAGCTCCAGCACACTTGCGACCTGAGCGGACGACCCCGACGACGGCGGGAGCTCCAGGGACTCCGGAGATCCGGGGGGCTCGAGCAACGCAGGCGATTCCCGCCATTGTGCCGCCTCCATGGGAGATCGGCGGCAAAGCCGCAACAGGAACGAGACACCTGCTGTCGACCACCGCATCAGGGCTAGGACAGCCCCTCCCAAGGCGTCCAGAACCGCCAGCCAAGGGATCCCCGTGAAGAGCCGAAAACCGGCGAGAAATAGCCCGAACAGGAACAGGGTCGTCCCCTTGGCACCGAAGGCCAGGACCATATACCCACTGACAAGCAACCCCAACCCGCCCCCGGCTCCGTTCGGCAATTCGATCGCGAGCTGCAGCAAATATATGGTCGCAAAGGCACAGCCGGCAGCCAAAGTAAAGAGGAAACCGAACCAACGCAGTGCCAACTTGTGGAGCCGGATCTCGGGCTCCGGCTCCGACTTACGGAATGCCAGGTAGCCGCTCCAGGCCACCATGCCAGGAATGAGATAGGCCAATAGGCCGAACAGGTAAAATGCGACATCGGAGAACCAAGCACCGGCCCGACCGCCCGCATTGCCCACAATATCACCGTAACCGACATGGGACCAACCCGGGTCCTGTGGCGAGTAGGTCACCAGGGCTAACAGCAGATATAGCGCCACGCAGATCAGGGCCCACAGGGTCCCTTCACGGATGCCGTAGCGTAGATAATCGCTAAAGGTCAGGGTACCGACCCGGGTTGCTTGAGCCACAGATCAATCCTCCATATTACTTGAGATATTATAGCCTTACAAAAATTCCCTATTGCAATGGAAAGAGATTCTGGTCAGCGACCGTATGGGACTCCTTGAAAAATTCAGGGTTTCCTGAAGAATTCGAGATGCCCGCGCAAGGTCGGGATACCTCGCCGATTTTCAAGCACATACGTGATTGAAAAACAAGATCAAAGCGAAAAGCGCGTTTTCGCTTTGCGGCTTGAACAATTGCAGGGATGCCATTCTTCAATGGTCCCCCTAATTCGTAGTGTTTGACTTCCTGCCGAACCTTTGTTCTTCTTCGACTAGGATAATCCCATGATCTCTGCCTATCGAGCACCGCCAACTTTTCAAAGTACCCTTTGATCGGAACCGCAGCCACAGGGATCACTCCGGCCACTGGAGCACACCGACCATGAGCGAACCCAAACACTGCCGCCTACTCATCCTCGGATCCGGTCCCGCCGGCTATACCGCGGCCGTTTACGGTTCCCGGGCCAATCTGAGCCCGGTGGTCATCACCGGCCTCGAGCAGGGCGGTCAACTGACAACCACCACGGATGTGGACAACTGGCCGGGCGATCCGGACGGAGTGCAGGGACCGGACCTGATGGAGCGCATGCGCCGTCACGCCGAACGCTTCGAGACCGAAATCATCTTGGACTGGATTACCTGGGTGGATCTTGCCGAACGGCCCTTCCGCCTGACAGGTGGTGCGGGTAGCTATAGCTGCGAAGCCCTGATCATTGCCACCGGTGCCAGCGCGCGCTACCTGGGGCTACCCTCCGAAGAAGCATTCCGTGGTCGCGGCGTCTCCGCCTGCGCCACCTGCGACGGCTTCTTCTATAAAAACCGGAAAGTGGCGGTCATCGGCGGGGGCAACACCGCCGTCGAAGAAACACTCTATCTCTCCAACATCGCATCCGAGGTGGTCCTGGTCCATCGCCGAGAGGCCCTGCGGGCCGAAAAGATCCTTCAGAAGCACCTACTGGAGAAGGCCGCACAGGGTCCCATCACGATCGAGTGGAACCATGTGCTCGATGAAGTTCTGGGTGATTCCTCCGGCGTGACAGGCATCCGCATCCGAAACGTACAAGAGGGCACCACCAAAGAAATCGAACTCATGGGCGTCTTCATCGCCATCGGACACCAACCGAACACCGAACTCTTCGCCGGACAGCTCGCGATGGCCAACGGCTACATCCAGGTTCGGGGCGGCAGTGACGGCAATGCCACCGCCACCTCGGTCCCAGGGGTCTTCGCCGCCGGTGACGTCATGGACCATGTATACCGCCAGGCCATTACCTCCGCGGGTGCGGGCTGCATGGCGGCACTCGATGCTGAAAAGTATCTCGACGCCTTAGAACAGGGTTGACCGGACCGGTACCGTGCTCCGGGTGGCATCGGTCCGCATGGGAACACATCGGTATCAGGCGACCGCTTGCCATGCTCTATCTCCTGGATCCCGAAAACTCCCGAGCCCCCTTTCCCAGCGTAGAAACGGTGGAACAGGAGCCGGACGGGCTCCTCGCGATCGGCGGAGATCTCAGTGTGACCCGTCTGGTCAATGCCTATCGGCTCGGGATCTTCCCCTGGTTCAACGCCGGGGATCCCATCCTCTGGTGGTCTCCCGACCCCAGGACTATCCTCTTTCCGGAGCGGCTGCGCATTTCCAGGACCCTACGCAAGACCCTGCGCAGAGACCGCTTCCGGGTCACCATGGATCGGGATTTCACCGCCGTCATCACCGCCTGTGCCCAACCCCGCGCCACGGACAAGGACACCTGGCTGGTGCCCGACATGATCGTTGCCTATCGGCGACTCCATGACCAAGGCCTCGCCCATTCCGTGGAAACCTGGCAAGACGGAGTATTGGTCGGAGGGCTCTACGGGGTGGCCCTCGGCCGGGTCTTCTTCGGCGAGTCCATGTTCACCCACGTCAGCGACGCCTCCAAAATCGCCCTCGTCCACCTATGCGGAAAACTCGCGGAACGGGGCTTTCGACTCATCGACTGCCAAATGGTCACCGCCCACATGATCCGCCTGGGTGCGGAGCAGATGCCCCGCACCGACTTCATCCGCAAGCTCGACCGCTGGTGTGCCCATCCCGACTGGCGTGGAAGCTGGGACGATGGGCGGACCGGTATCCCCGAGCCGCCGCTCGGATAGGCACAGGGCTGTCCCATCATTTTTCAAGCACGGCCGTAACCACCTCAAGGGTCAACTTACCGCGGGCCAAACGCGCATCCACCCGATCCCCGGGCATCAGCTGGTCGGCAGCGGTGACGACCTGTCCCGTTGGTATCCAATGCAAGATGGCGAAGCCGCGGGAAAGAGTGGCCAGGGGGCTGCGTGCCTCCAGACCCTGAACGGCGCGGGTGAAGCGTTCGCCGCAGACTTCCAACCTTCGCTCCGCCGCCTCGTTCAGGCGGCGTCCGAGGACCTCGACGATCAACCGCCGACGCGCCAGCTCATCCTGTAGCGTAGCCCCCCGCAGCCGCAAGGCAAGCGGACTGAGCTGTCCCCGCGCAGCGGCTATCCGGCTCTCCAACACACCCGTCGATCGGTATTGTAGATCATCGACCTGCTGCTGCCGATGCTGGAGACGACCGAGCGGATGCAGCAGACGCAGCTGTTTTTCCGTGGCGGAGAAGCCTTGCCGGCGGGCGGCAAGGTCCCGCGTCACGGTGCTCCGCAAGCGCTGCTCGGTGGCCTGCAAACGCTGCACCAGATGCTGCGCCGAAGGACTGACCAGCTCCGCCGCCGCCGACGGCGTCGCCCCACGTTGGTCCGCGACCAGATCGGCGATAGACAGATCGACCTCATGGCCGATACCCGTGACCACCGGGATGACCGAGCGATCAATGGCATAGGCCAGGGCCTCGTTGTTGAAGGTCTGCAAGTCCTCTAGCGACCCGCCGCCACGGGCCAGAATCAGAACATCGCACTCCGCCCGCTCATTGGCCAACTCGAGCGCCGCGATCAACTCCGCGGCCGCATCCGACCCCTGGACCCGAACTGGATAAATGAGAACCGGGAGGGCCGGAAAACGCCGTTCCAACACGGTGAGCAGATCGCGGACGGCGGCACCGGAGGGCGAAGTAATCAGGCCAACTTGTCGTGGCATGGCCGGCAACGACTGTTTGGTCGAGGCGTCGAACAGCCCGGCAGCGGCGAGCTTTTGCTTCAGGCGTTCGAGCTCGAGACGCAAGGCCCCTTCGCCGGCCGGCTCCATATGCTCCGCGACCAGCTGGAACTCACCGCGCCCTTCGTAGAGGCCGACCCGTGCCCGGACCAACACCTGCTGATGATTCGCGGGCTTGAATTCGAGCAACAGCCGCTTGGACCGGAACATGGCACAACGCACCTGGGCCATGGGGTCCTTGAGAGAAAAATAGATGTGACCAGAGACCGGCTGCGCCAGGTTGGACAGCTCCCCCGCCACCCACAGCAGAGGGAAGCTACCTTCGAGTATGGCACGGGCCTCTCGGTTGAGGCGCGAGACGCTATAGACGTCGCGAGAAAAATCCAATGGGCTATGAAGGGAATCCTGAGACATGGAACGCGGAGGAGCGGTCGGTGGCAACACGGTATCAGGGTACATCGAGACACCCTTCTACCGATCGATCATTCGGTAACCCTACCGAGTTTACCCCGCGAGGGGCAAAATCCTATAATTTACCGCATCCCTCCCCCATGCAATCGCCTTCAGGGCCGGTACCACCATGCGTCTGATCCAGGAAGCACTCACCTTCGACGACATCCTCCTCGTACCGGCCCACTCGCAGGTCCTGCCCGGCGAAGCGGACCTGGCTACCCGCCTGACGCGCACCATCGACCTCAAGATCCCGCTGGTCTCCGCCGCCATGGATACGGTTACCGAGGCCGGGCTGGCCATCGCCCTGGCACTGGAGGGCGGCATCGGCATCGTCCACAAGAACATGGGTATCGAGCGCCAGGCGCGGGAGGTGCTCGCGGTCAAAAAATACGAGAGTGGCATCATCCGCGACCCCATCACCGTTACCCCCGAGACCAGCATCGGAGAGGTCAGACAGATCACCCGCGCCAACAACATCTCTGGCGTCCCGGTCGTGACTCGGGAGGGACAGCTCGACGGCATCGTCACCGGGCGTGATCTGCGCTTCGAAACCCGTTATGACGACCCCGTATCCTCCATCATGACCCCCCGTGACCGGCTGGTGACCGTACTCGAAGGCGCCGGCCGCGAAGAGGTCGTGAGTTTGCTGCACCGGCACCGGATCGAGAAAGTCCTGGTGGTCAACCAGGACTTCGCGCTGCGGGGCCTGATCACGGTCAAGGACATCCAAAAAGCCAAAGATTTCCCCAAGGCATCCCGAGACGATCACGGACACTTGCGGGTCGGTGCCGCGGTGGGCGTCGGGGCCGGCACCGGAAAGCGGGTCGCGGCTCTGGTCGCTGCCGGCGCGGATGTTATCGTCGTAGACACCGCCCACGGTCATTCCCAGGCCGTCCTTGATCGTGTGGCTCAGGTCAAGCAGGAATTTCCGGCCGTCCAAGTCATCGGCGGCAATATCGCCACCGCCACCGCCGCCCGCGCCCTCGCGGCCGCGGGGGCCGATGCCGTCAAGGTCGGTATCGGGCCGGGCTCCATCTGTACCACACGCATCGTGGCCGGCGTGGGTGTACCCCAGATTACAGCGGTTGCGGACGTCACCGCGGCCCTCGCCGCTGACGACATACCCGTGATCGCGGACGGCGGTCTGCGCTACTCGGGTGATATCGCCAAGGTCATCGCGGCTGGTGCCCACAGCGTCATGGTCGGCGGACTCTTTGCCGGGACGGACGAAGCCCCCGGTGCGGTGGAGATCTACCAGGGCCGGTCCTATAAATCCTACCGTGGTATGGGCTCGCTGGGCGCTATGGGGGCCAAGGAAGGCTCCAGCGACCGCTACTTTCAGGACTACGAAGAACCGGGGAAGCTGGTGCCCGAAGGCATCGAGGGCCGCGTACCCTACAAGGGAAGCGTGCTCAATGTGATCCACCAGCTGATGGGTGGCCTGCGCTCGAGCATGGGTTACACCGGCTGCGCCAACATCGAGGCTATGCGGACCAAGCCGCAATTCGTGCGTGTCAGCGGCGCGGGTATGCGCGAATCCCATGTCCATGATGTGCAGATCACTAAAGAGGCGCCGAACTATCCGATCGTGACCTGACATCGATCCCGATAGCGGCGTCCGGAGCGTCGCCATTTTTCGCGAAACCTGAAATGAGGTCCATCCGATTCCGGGTGCGAAAAATTGGGCAACGGCCTTTACCTTCAGCGGCCCGCTTCCATCCCGGAGTGCGCTACCGCGCGGTCTCCACTCCAACGAAACGCCCGGCCCTACGGCTACGCGGGGGTCGTCGCACTTCGCTCCTCGCTTACGCTCCCTCGCTTGCTGTGCTCTTCCTACGATTCATTGAGTGCGATGAGAGCTGGAAAACACAACATCTTGTACTTGAATAGTTGCAAAAAGAGCCCGTAGTGTGCTCGGAGAGGACTATTCTACGCGATGGGTAGCCCGCTCCAAGCCTACTCTGTGCCCGTCTTTTCGCCTGTAGGCTCGGACCAGTCGCCAGGCCAAGCGTCGGAGGTTTTCATCATGGACCCGTTGTCGTTGTTTCCCCTCGTACTCGGCCTTCCGGCTCCTCGGGAGGTCGTTGACGTGGCCTTCGATCCAAATCGGGCCGGATCGATTGCCACCTCACCTTCGC